>WBZN01001433.1_pt1 | contig 14576 bp, 14 predicted proteins | sample 5204281 | NCBI WGS metagenome assembly WBZN01 (sample SAMN12344347, study PRJNA552823) | activated sludge metagenome | biome: Activated sludge suspended growth; feature: Nitrification reactor; material: Wastewater; isolation source: activated sludge from nitrification reactor of wastewater...
GTATACAGGCACATTAGGCGGTCCGTGCAAAGACAACGCTCCAAAATGGCGTTCCAACTACAGACGGCTCTCAAGAACCGGAGACTTCAACATAGACAGGCCGTTCATGATGGTTGAAGACGTTAAGCGCCAGATTTTAGTAGCGCGGTCGCAGCCAGGTGAAAGGGCTCAAGCAATTGACATAGATAAACCCAAAGAACCCAGCGGTTTGATGTTATTCAGTCACACGGATAACTACCCTATGCCGTCGGCACCACTTCAGTTTGCCAAACTCGGAACGCCATGGCAATTGATGAATCAGGTCGGTCTTTGCGCATCCACCCGCGCCGGATTAGCATTCAAAGACATATACACGCGATGCCAGCAGATTCGTCCGGGAACCTCTGAAGCTGAAATCATTGCAGCACTGGATAGTAAAAAAATTCCGATGGGCACTTCATTTTACCTCTACCTAGATAACAAAGAAAAATTTGTTATGGACGCAACGGGACCTGGCTACAAATCGACGATCGAAGCTGATGGAACTAGAATGCCGGAAGCATGTCAGATTGCATATGAAATCAACAACTTATCTGTTAACACCGCAAGAGGAGGATTGCTTCCCGACGGCGATGTGGGCTTTGACGACGCCCCCTTCAGCAAATGCCCAAACAAACCACTGGGTGTCGATCGCGCCATCTGGACACCGTCCTCCGGCTATCAAAACTTGCTCGGGGTACTCGAGTTTGAAAACGATTTAAGCGGCAGTGGGCAGTGGTGCGCTCCCAACTAATCTCTCCTTCAGCCGCAAATAACAGCGCATCCAAACAACCATCCCGCACGCAAGATCGCAGGATTTTGTCTTCAAACCTATTAGTACTAAAAGCTAGTTAAAACTAATCAACACCTAACTCGGGTTCCTTCGAGCCGTACTCTTGCCCAAGCCGAAGCGCGTTAATGCGGTCAATACTCTGCTTATAACCGACGTTGTCCTTTTCTATTCTTTGTACTTCAGCCAAATACTTCCAACCATTTAAGTAATTCGGATTGATTTGTAGAACTCGGCGCAAAAGAGTTTTTGCTTCACCTAATTTTTTCTCTTGAATATAGAGATAAACAAGATTCCCATAAGGGTATTCGAACTGGGGAAATTCATTTATCAAACTGGAAAACGTCTTCTGCGCAGCTGAGATATCACCATGGTTCATTTGATTAAAACCAACGATGTTACGTTGTTCCGCTTCCGCAGAAACGGAATATCTGGGCAGTTTCGTTCGAATCACTACACGAGCGGAGTTTCCAACTTTTCCCAGAGGATCAAGCTCGATAGCATTTTCTAATGCCTGACGGCTCAACTCAATTCGACCAGACTGCTGATATTTAACACCGCTTTTAAATTGCTCCAATGCCGCTCTCGAGTTAGCACTCAGACTGCTGCCGGACTCGGCACTGCGCGCAGTATCAGCCTTAGCCGACCTAAGACTTGAGCTGAGATCAGAAGTAGAATTTTTTTGACAAGATGAGGCAGACAATGTGAAGAGTAAGAGAAAAATCAATGACTTCGAATTTTCCAAATCACGCAACAATGACAGCGAGCGTCGCACCTCGGTCAATGCCCTGGCAGCCAGCTCTCTTGCTTGCTTCAGGGACAATTGAGGCTGGCTAGAATCACTCATGCTAAGCAAACTGCTGGTTGTCTGAACCTCCGCAACAACTTGTTCCAACAGATTATCTACGTTGTGATTGATTTCGATAGAGATACGATTGCGTTCGAGTTCCGTCGCTAAAACAACCAGCCTACTGCTCAATCGTTCGGCCTCTTTTCGGTTTTCCTGCTCTCTGCGCATGGCACTAACAAGAACAACCACCAAAATCATTCCAGTGGCGAATCCAACAAACTCACGGCCGAATACAAGGCTCATTATCTCATTGCTTGAACCAGTCGGCTGAATCATTACTTTCAAATTCATCTGACTAAAGATCGCAAAACAGAAAGTTGCCAGAGCACTAGTCAAAGCAAAACCAGTTCGACTGCTTAAAATACCCGCCTTGAGTGCCGTGATGAGAAAGAGCAAATAGAATCCTGCTACCAAGCATGTTACTGAGGATACAGTGGCCAGGACCACCTCCAAAAGCAATAGAAGAAAAGCTTGCCAGCTTTTCAGTTCATAAAAACAAAAAAGCATCATCGGCAACAATATACACGCGGCACTTGCAATTGAGATGAAAATTTTGCTGTAATCATCAATGTTTTGCACAGAGCAAGCAATCACCTGCGCGGCGATAAGCCACATAATTGTGCACAATTGAAGTAACTGCGTTGCTTGCAGCCAGGGTGTTTGAACAAAACGTCTCACGCACTGACCTCTAGATTTCGTGGCGCAGTGATAACGATGCGAGTTCCAACGCCAGGTGAACTATCAATCTTCAGCGAACCTTGAATCAAATTAGCACGCTCTTGCATTCCCCTCATGCCAAAGCTCTTGGATTGCACTTCCTCCGGTATGAATCCGTTACCATTGTCCTCAATGGCTATAAAAACTTCTTCGTCCGAATGATTGACGACCAGGGAAACTTTGGTTGCCTTTGCGTATTTCACAGTATTGTTCAAACATTCTTTCAGCAGAAAGAACAACTCATGCCGCGTTGCTGCGGGAAGCGGTGGTACTTGCAGATCAACTTCAACCTCAAAGAGTGCCTGAGAGCGGTAGTGTTCAACCAAACGACTTATCTCATACCGTAAATCCAGATCAGTCTGGTCAGGAGGTCGCAATGCTGACCGCAAATCTGTGCGCGCCTGACCGGCGATGCTTTTAATTTGATCGAGAGTTGCTGGAACTTTTGCCGGTTGTTTGACAATACACTTTTCAGCGAATTCCAGCTGCATACATAAAGCTGTCAAATTATGTCCGACCGAATCGTGAATCTCCCTTGCAACCCTGGTGCGTTCCACTTTGGTCGCCATAGTTTCAACCTCGGCGTTCAGACGCTCACGTTCAAGGCGACTATCGTGCTCCCTGAGCAAGGCATTTGTGCTCATTCCAGCAATAACCAGGTTGAATACAAAATTCACGACGCGACCAAAAACCAGGACATGAACAACGTGCTGCAAGGGAGTCATCGCAAATACTGCAGGCTCTTGTACGGTATATCGAAATTCTTTCGATAACACGTGCAAAACGACAGCCAAACAAATCGCAGCGAAAATGCCGCGAAGACGAAACAACAGACCGGCCCGAGCGACAATAATCATATACAACACGCTAAACAGTCTGGTGACGCCGAGCATGGAAGAGACTGCGAGCAATCCGAGCTGAATACCCAGCAACAAAAATCGTCTTATTGGAGCAACTGGCACTGGCGCAAACCAACTTAAAATTGCAAGCAAAACAACTAGAATCGTCGATATCGAACTTGAAATTGGCGGCTGCAACTTCTGTACAATGGGTAGCATGAACAGTTGACTTACCCCTATCAAAAAAAGGGTCATCAATTCAATCCACTTCAGATATATCCAAAATTGGGATGGCACTTCGCGCAAAGTCGGAAATGCCAGCGAAGATTCGGCCGATTTAGCTTCCAGTTCCGTTGACACGGTCATTCGAATTCACTCGATCTAGCATCTGATGACTTGAGTAATGTCAGAGAGTTACCTTAGTTGCATCCTTCCCTGAAATTCAAGCGCTAAGCTAAATAATGAACCTTAAGATTAAGGGAGAAGTGATGTCTAAAGTAGAACACATTTTTCATTCAGAAAACGAGTCGCGAATTTACGCAGAAAGTTCTTTGAATATTCTGAATAGCTGGACCTGCCAGAGTTGTAAACTGAGCTTGAACGAAGGACAGCAAGTTGCTGCAGCCTTTGGCAAAATAATCAACAAGAATGCAAGTATGCAAGAACGCAAACGGCTGGTTGCAACATTGCGCACAGACCGAACCCTTTCTGGCAACGCTGGTGCAGATTTAGCAAACGTGTTGCAGGACGTCTTCAAAACAGGCGGAATCGAAGCAGTAAACGCTTTCATTTTACTTCTGAACAAAGCGCTGAAAAAAGACGGTCTCAGGCTAAGTCATAGAGAAGACCTGAGATTGAGCAATTCAGTAAACGAATTTGCCACGGAAGAAGCTCTCGGCATCAACGCTACAACCATAATTTTGCAATTGCACACAGAAACAAGCACAAGCAATAGACTGCTCGCCCTCTTGAGCGTAAAAATCTCATGACCTCAGGCACGTTTCTGCATTACTCAGGTTAGATGTCGGCGCAGTATGCCGAAGATAAGATCTAAGCATGAGTGTAAATTCAATATCACGGGAGAACGCAGATGCTACAGATTTTAGAGCAAACACAAGATCTAGAAATGCAGGAATATTGGACCACCGCACAAGCTGCTAATATTCTCGGCAAATCAGAACGTACAATTCGTCGACTTCTACAAACAGGAGTGCTGGAGGGACGCAAATACGCCGGTCCAAACGGCATGATTTGGAGAGTAAAGCCATCTCAAAACATCACCTGCTGCGTAAGCCAGGACCTCATAAGTAATCTAAGTGCTGAAAATCAAGCAAAAGAAGAACAGATTGAAGTGCTGAACCAAAAAATTGAGACTCTTGACGATAGATTGAGTAAGCTTTCTGCGCAGTATGAGAAGGCACTGCAAGAACTTGGTGAAGCGGAGAAGAGAACAGCAAAAATTACCGAATCAATAAAGCAACCTCAGAACCAGGCAAGTTGGTGGAATGTATTCAAATTGTCTGGAGTATTGAAACCGGTTAACGCTTCGGAACTAGTGTAGGCAGCACGATTTAACCTAAATGTTCTTTCGCCCACAACGCAGCCTGAGTTCTGTCGCGCACGCCTAGCTGAGTCAATACACTGCTCACATGGTTCTTCACAGTGCCTTCAGTAATATGCAGTTGACTCGCTATCTCTTTGTTGCTCAATCCCTTTCCGATGAGGGACAAAATCTCTTGTTCCCGTTCGCTCATAAACTGCAAAGCGTTCGTCTCGGGCCGAGAAACAAACGGTTTCAACCGAGCCAGCACCTTGGGCCCTATAGTTGGACCGAGTTGAGTATGTCCGTGATGCGTAACTCGAATCGCCGCTGACAAATCATCTGCAGTGGTGTCCTTGAGTAGATAGCCGGATGCCCCTGCCTTCAAAGAATCAAGGATATACTCATCCTCATCGAAAGTTGTGAGCATAACGACTTTAACGTTAGGATTTCGCGCAACTATCTCTCTTGTTGCTTCGACTCCGTCACAACCAGGCATGAGAATATCCATGAGGATCACATCCGGGTTGAGCTGCGAACATAGGGAAATTGCCTCCCGACCATTGCTAGCTTCACCCACTAATTGCAGATCGTCTTCTAGTGAGATCAACGACGTCAAACCTTGTCTGACTAGCGGTTGATCGTCCACAATCATTACTTTTATCATCGTCAAGAGAGGTCCAAGCAGGCCAACCAAACCTTTATACCACAGTGCTGACAGCCGACGGCGCATCCAGTCAGCAACTGTGGAACACCGCCCGCCTAACAGACCATGTCCTATATTGACTACTCTGGCGACCACGACCGAAAGCAAGTAATGAAGACATATCCAAAAGTAACTGCCGACTGTTACTACAGTAATGTTCAACAAATGACTTGTGCTATTTGTGAGGAATTTCAACTTCACTTAATCTGAAAATGCCAGCCAGGAGAAAGTGATGAATCTGCTAATAACCCTTGACTATAAGTCTCAAGTACCGCTGTACAAACAGCTCCATGAGAGCATTTGCAATGCGATTGAATGCGGCAGGCTGAAACCTGGAGACCGTGTGCCACCGACCAGGGAGCTAGCAAAGCAACTAAACTTATCTAGAGTAACCGTTTTGAGATGCTACAAGACACTCTTGAACGAGGGACACTTTGAGGCTGGACACGGATTAGGCACCCGCGTTAGCCGACAACTGGCCAATGACACCATTGTTGAAAATCAAAAACGGCTCTCGTTCGAACCAGGCGATGCACCAGATTTTCTTGCAAAACCATCCCAGTTTGCGCATCAATTGTCCTCCGCTCAGTCAATTGACATCAAATCTCAATGCGCTTACTCAAGCGAATTGCCGATCAAACAATGGCAGCAATGTGTAGTCAAAAGCGCTAAAACACTCAACTCAAAACCAATGCTGGATGGAGACGAAAAATTCGGATACCGCCCACTGCGCCAGGCTATAGCAAAGGTTCTCAACCGCACCAGGGCGGCATCTTGCAATGCAGACCAGATTTTGGTCTATTCAAGCCGTGCAAAAGCGCTGGACGCAGTCTCCAGGCTGTTAATCGATCGAGATGAACTCATTGCGGTCGAAGATCCTGGCGATCCGGATGCAAGACGAATTTTTGAAGCCAATGGCGCCAGACTTTCACCGATCCCTATTGATGAACAGGGGCTACTTGTAAGTCATCTCGAAAGTCTATCTGAGCCACTAAAAATGGTGCACACAACACCTTCCCATCAAAATCCTTGTGGCACCATCATGAGCACGCCACGAAGAATTGAGCTACTTAACTGGGCTCGAAAAAACGGGGCTATTATTCTGGAAGATGACTTCGACGGATTCTTTCGCTTCGGCGGACAGGCATCGACCGCGTCGCTGCGAAGTATCGATGATCAAGATTTAGTGATTTACCTGTGTGACTTATCCAGCTTAATGCGACCTTTAACGCAGTTAGCCTTTTTAGTTGTACCAAACCAACTTATAGATCTATTCTGGAAGGCGCAAACGGTTCTAGGCGGCGATGACAAGCTCATTGAAAGCCTCACATTGACTGAGTTTATCAATAGTGGTTCGTTTGATTCGCATCTGAGAAAAGTCATCAACGCTCTACAAAAATGCAGACAAACATTGATGTACTCTCTAGCCATCAACTTCCGAAATCTAATTGAAATATCCCGAAATTCAACTGGTCGAAATATTCTGGTTCGGTTTCACGATGAATATTTATCGAACAACGCTTATCTTCAATGCTCATACGAGGCTGGTCTGAAAATGGTCAGCACCGAATCGAATTATCTAAGCAAACAGTGCAAAAGGGAATTTCTCATTGACTACTCACAGGCAGAACCATACGAACTCGTGAAACAGGTCTCGAAGATGTCATCTTTAGTGGCAAAATTCGTGCCCGACATCGGTGAAGAAACTACGGACTTCTCTGCAAGTCCTTCCGAATTTCCAGAGATGAAGCACGAGAGCGGAACTATTGTGTCAGCTGAAGCGAACACCCCCGTAACGACTTAAGCCGAAATACAATACATTCAAACGATCTGAAATCGGCGCAGCAATAATGCTTCGCCGATTTTTTCGCTATGGAACTCAAACCAAACACAAGCGACTATCTTACAATTCCGAACTTGTTGAGATATCAACTGCTCGAAGTTCGATAAGTTCAGCAATACCAAATCATACATCCAATCTACGCTATCCCACCAATACCAAATTAAGAATCCAATTTTCGCCATACCACTAATACCAAATCACGCATCCAATTTTCGCCATACCACTAATTCCAAATCAGAATCCAAGCTAGCTGCTATCGGGGATACCAACTTTCAGATTCAAGGCAAATCCAAGCTCGGTATCGCACGCAGTACCAAACGACCGCATTACAGAGCGCGCCAAATAGTAACCTCAGCGTGGACTTTGACCCAAACATGGATTACCTATCAACACCAAAACGAACGGCGCTAATATTGAATAACGTGGCAATCACCACTGAACTCCGAAATGACAAAGTGGGTCACATCAACCTGAATCCCAAAAGCCGCTACATACCATTGATTTGAGAGACTTAAATCCGATCAACGTTCAGCACCGCTTATGGTGCAATTGGCGAACAGTTTTTGTAGAGTCGAGACATCTGTTTTTCACAACGACTCAAGGAATAACTACCAACCAGTATTGTTTCAAGTTCCATCTAAAAAATGACAAACAGGAATCGTCCTGGAAGGTAGTCTTCCGATCTCTTTGGCATGCCGATTGCAGCAAGCACTCGCATGATGTCAATCGCATGCAATCAATCAACTTCCGCGCAAGCTTGCTCTTCGCGGATTCGCAAAATGAGGACTATGAAAAAGAATAACATTCACATGTTGATGATCACGCTCGCGCTGGCTTCGATGCTTACAACGATCGGGTCGAGCTATATTGCCGCTCAAACCACGCATTCAGCCGTAAAACTGACTGCCGTGGCGCCGAAAACGGTCCACTCCAATGAACCAGACAAACACGATCATTCAACCATCGGCAATACTGAGCTAACGGGAACATTCGTTAACTCACCAATGGTAAGTGCGACGACATTCGATGTGAACGTCTCGACATGGGGTGCAACCGAGAGACCTCTTGACAGATTTTTTGGCGCGACCAAAAGAGTTGGTGTCAGAATTGATACCAGCGATTTCCAGGAACATAGCATCGAACTCGTCTCTGATTCGGCGGAGATGAACTGGGACATCTGGAGTTCGATAAGCTCAAGCGGGTCGAACGACGGTGACACCATTCGATGGTTCATCGTGAACAACGGAAGAAGGTACAGCCTCGCCGAAGCCGAGGTATGGACGGGAATGGTAAAAGTGCGAGTGCTGTCAGCGGGGATCAAGATCTACACAATCAACCCGACTCACAGTGAACTGAACCTGATTGTTCCAGAGCTGGTTATGGGCCGCTACGTAATTCCAATGACTGTACCCGCGGGGAGCAACATCGTTCGTACCAGTCCGATATTCCTTGGCTGGGATATGTCCGCCATGGATCTGCCGCTGCCAATTTTCGGCTGCGCCAAAATCGGAGTGGAAATTCATCGCCTCACTGGTCCAGGCCACGTTGGTGTCGTCATTGACGCCAACGTTGTCAAACGACCGGGTCCGGCGATCAGTGGTGCAGGTATCTTGTTCGGACAAACCGACGTGACGTTCAACACTGGACAGGCTCTCTGTTCCAGTACCTACTCTGGCCAGGCGCTGTGCTTTCGCTCCGCGCAGCACTGGCTCAACCAGGGATCATTGGACAATAACATTGTGCAAGTAGCTGGTTGGCCATTCACCATAAGCGGAAACACTCAGATAAGCCTCGCGCTTAACTCTGACAATCTGTCTGCTCCAACGGCGGAGCAGATTTTCAATACTCAATATGTCGCCGCTCAATTGAGCATAGCCTCCAGTGGCAACCCTATCACCACGCCTGGTTATCTTCGTGGTCAGCTAGGCTTGTATAAGCTGAACTTGAACGGCAGCATATCTCTCTCTCGTGCCGAAACAGTTTTCCTCAACAATGGCATCACTCTGAGCAACGATGTCCGAATCGATAACGATTCAACATTAGGAGAACTGCTCAACCACTCGCAATCTGCCATTTTGAGGTTGTGGCAGCGTCAGCAAAACGCCGACCGCGACTTGCTAAAGTTGGCTGCGGTCTTCAAGTTGCTTAATGAAGGTTACTGCCAACCGGGTCAGTGACTCGCCTATCACCACTCGCAATCAAAGGTTCTTCAGGATCAGAGAAAGCGTAAACATTAACTACTGTGACGCAGGAGAGAGGCGAATCAAAGCTTCTCTCCTGCGTCATAAAAACGAAAGGACTTTGATGAAACCTTGTCTGGTAGTCATAGACATGCAACCGCGGTTCCGCGCAAGCAATAATCCCGACACCATTGAAGCCGTAATCTTTTTAATGCAGGTCTCGAAAGCTTCCAAGTGGCCCTGCATCATTTTAGAAGCAGAAGGATATGGACGATCTCACGAATCCATATTGGAAGTAGCGGCAAATAATCAGAACTGTGTGATAGCGACTAAACAACGAACCTCCGATGGAACGCTCGAGGTGTTTGAATCGTGCCACCATCTAAGAACCTCGCCAGATTGTTTTCTTCTCTGTGGTGTCAATTCTGGTGCCTGCGTAGAAGATCTGGCTCTTGGACTGCATCCCCACATTCGGCAAATACTGGTAATTACAGACGCCTGCAATTCGAATTGGAGTGAATGGGATTGGAACTTGTTTCGCTTGCGTCCAAATATTCAACTCACTGATATGGCGCGTCTGTTTTCAGGGCAATAAAAGCCGATCATTAAGTCGAGCGTTGTAGCTATCCAAATGAGTCGGAAAGCTACAACGCATCATTCAAAATACTCTCAACGTTTTTCCTTTCTTGGTTTATAACAGACCGGTCTACTATTCACTTATAAAAAAGAGATCGACCCAAACCAATCAGAAATCTGACGGTTCGGGTCGAAGGAAATTTCAATCACAAGGGTTGTACTGACGATCAGCGATTCATCATTATGCAATTAGCCGTTACCATCCCATATCATCTCGTTGATCGGACTGATTGGGTATATTGAAGGGGATGTTGGGCATCGAAGGATTTGGAATTTGCCCTTGCGGACTTTCCAGATCATCAGGAGTTTCCAACGATACTCGAATCAACTTCAAAATAGGCAGCGACAGTGAGCATATGAGGGCCAACAAGAGGCACAACAGATGCATGAATAAGCCGAGCCGTTCGCTGAACCCATAAACAGGACGGCTGCCGCCAAAATGCATTTCCCAGAAATACATGTTTAACGTGAAGTTGAAGAAGAAGACCGTCGCAAGCACTCCACTGATCGCCTTCTTCCCGCTCCAGTGGTCCAGTTTGCCACTGTGCCAAAACTCGAGGACTCCGAAGCAGAGACCTGTGAGCAGGCCAGAGATGAGGTAGCCAGTAGAAATCTGAAAGGGTCCCCACCCGAACATTGGCGTGTTCATGCCCTGTCCAGAATTAGCTATCGCCATCGCATCAAGCGCGATCGCGACGTTGCGAAAGTCACAGAACACGATCGCAACCAGCGCCCAGAGAATGAAGGTGAACGCGAGAGCAGCAGCAGTCCATCTCAGAATTTTGCTGAGTGTGGCCGCCGACCTGGGATCCAAGAGGCTAGTACGTTTCGTCTGATTATTCGGTGTAAACATTGTCATCTCCTATTCAAAATGAACCGCGCGCGTGGCGACGATTCGGACTTGAAGTATTTCGATTGAAACAAGAACAATCGACTCTAATTGCGTTTAAATCTTTGACTCAACTGCGCGTTTGAGCGCTCGACAGAAAGCTGTTCGATCGAAGCACGCAGTTAATATCAGTTGTATTGCGTCGGCACAAAGTTGATTTGCACACTCCACCCCTCAATCGCACGATTGACGATTGTTGTAAGCGAATCTCTTTGGTCCTTTTGCCAGGCAAGGGGAAAGCTCGCGATCCAGCCCTGCTTATCCGAGAGCCGTCCATTGCTGTTGGCTCTGGAGTTACGGATGTCCTCAGTTCGTCGTTGACATTCCTGCATATCGGCTTTGATAGGCACGTTGATCATTAACAGCCCGGAGCCGGAGGGCTGCCAAATGCAAAATCCCGGTCGCGCAAGATGCATAACCTGGTTCACATCAACACCGTCAACACTGGGCTCCCAGTCGTTGTTACGAGGCAACAGCTGCACCGCGCCCGGTGGCGTAACTTTAAGTTGAATCTGCGGAGATGGAGCGTGGACAGCAAACGGATCCGAGATAAATCGAATGTCCACTGTCTTCTGCAGTGCCAGAGCTGTGATCAAATGATTGGCGTGTTTGCACGCTTCCTCATTCATGTGCGCTGGCAACTGTAATGTGACGTTATGCGGTTCGAAAGTCATAGTCAAACCAGGAACGCCAAAATTTTTCACTATCGTCCAGCCCTGCCCCTCGATGACCTCTGATGGCGAACCGTGCTCAACGAGATGAGCAGGATAGAACAGGATAATCAGGGGCCGCTCGCCGCGACGAACGCGAAAACGGTCGGAAGTGATTCTGCACTGATCCTCATTAAGATGCACTGGAACATCCAATTGATAGGATCGACGCCAAAGGGTCGGCTCGTCAACAACAGCACCAGGCAAACCTATCCCTAAAACATGGTTTAACGTGCGAGCAAAAGATTTATTCATAAAGCTCCTATGGTCGAATATGCCGTCTATGGACGACAGTAGAACAGGTTCACCGCGTCATGCGCTGCAGCGGATGACGCGGTATGAAAGCTACTTCCGCTGAGTCAGTTTAGCCACCTGCGACGTAAGAAGGTCCTCGTCAATTCGCGTATGGAACATTTGCCCATCGTGCAACCCGAGAACCCTCGTGCTGTAACCGGTGCTGCCATCAAACACGACACACGGCAAGGATCCGCGAACGTCGAATAGCTTGCGAATCGCTTCATAAGCAGAAGTCGCATCAGTGGAAGTTATCTCAGTGAGCTTACCGCCCGCCGTCAAGACAAAATACTTCTGTGTCAGCGTCTGCGGAGTCAAAGAGCCAGAGCAGAAAACCTGCGTCGCGTACCAACGGAAGCCCATGGTACGACCAACACGCTGACCGACGCCATCGTAAACGAAACAACTGCAAGCATGCTGGATGTGCCCTTGTTTCGAGACGAAATCGCGATACACCGTGTACGCAAGCTCGCCGCTTGTCGCAACAACAGGGTAAGAATTGGTTCCTGAGTGGACGATGAACCAACGATCCGCCGCCTGCGCCTTTTTCTCCTTCTGGCTTTCATACAGTCCCCAGTTGAAAGGGCAGTACATTCCATCCACACTCTGAGTCACCGGAATCGCCGCACCATTCTGGTTATCAAAAGCCTCGTAAACGACGAAGTCAGATCCGCCCTTGTAAGAGGCAGCAGTGAACGCGACGAGCGGGTTTGGCGCTGTGAAGATCTGACTGTAATTGCCTCGAGGAGTCACAAAGAAGAAACGACGCAACACATTGTTGCGTTGACCTTGATATCCGTTCATAGTTGTTATCCTTTCATGCAAGACCAAGGCAAACTCAAACCTTAGCCCAGCGATTGATTGTTATTTTGAATAGCACCGGAACTTGCCGGTACGAGTTAAAGCAGAACAGTGATAAATCGCTGGCAGGTATTTCCTGCAGCGAATATTCGTACGACTTGATGGGAGAATGTTTTCAGCGATTATCGGTTGTTCTGAATTCAATTGAGCTAATAATCTGACGCTAGCCAACCAGAGGCTTCAGATGCAAGTAAAACCAGATGCTTTAGACGCACATCAAAAATTTTATGCAAACTCAATTCAGAGCAGCTCGCATTGGTATTAGCATTTGGTCTTACCTTGGACTGCTGACCGAAAACCGCTGCAATTGAAGTAACAAAGCCACGTATTCGGTGCACATATTGGAGAGCAAATTGCCATCTCGAACCAGGGATCTTGCAACAACATAATGATCAACAGCCTCCTCCACGTATGTCGCACAATTCTCACCAGAAACTAATGGCACCATAGCCAGTGCATAGGCGAACTTCATAAGGTAGTGAAAGCTCAATGCCTGTTTATCCAGCCTTCGATTGAAGAGCATCCACCCAATCACATCAAAGGATGTCTCTTTAAAATTGGGCGACACTCTTTTGGCCCAGGAAGCTCCCTGTTGCAGTTGGAGACAATCTGTATCGCTAGATCCAGTCACGACTAATTTGACAATTCCACGAAACAGATCAAGACATTCCCTCGAGCCAGCCAGAACCAAGATTCCCTCCATTTCTGTTTTGTGGGCGTCGGCATAGATCATCCCGCCAACCAACTGTTGAAAGATAAACTTACAACGCGCCGCATCCGAATAAGATAGAGAATGCACAGTTGAAGTGACGACGGAAGACCAGAACTCACCATTGAGCTTGCCTGCACTCAGTTGGGTAATTCGCTCTAACAATTTGTTGGCAAGGCCTGATAACACACGGTTTCCTAAACCTGAATACATTTGATTCTCTCCTTGCAATCAACCACAAATGGCGAATTGCATTATTAAAGAGATACGACGGCCAGCTCAAGACCGAACCGTCGCACCATAGACGATGTCCCTATTTATTGAGTGTTCGTTAGTAACGAGTACAAAATCGCCCAATAAGCTGATCGCTTATCACATGACCTTGCTCCCGCACCGCTCATACGACACGACAATTCTTCGAGACCTAATTTCGCGGCGAAAAATGCGACGATTAGCGCTGTGTCTTGGCCAGCAGACGCAGCAATGTTGTTGACCATGCAAATCTGTTGTTGCAACGCGTTCGCTCGCAAACTAGAACAGCATGCAACAATGTCCTGAATAATTGGATAACGAGCGAGCAAGTAGACAACCCACTCATCATTGGAAAATGCCCTCCACCCTCGGTGAAGAGAAAAGATCCGGATAGCCAGTACCGCAGCCGCCTGGCAATCCGTCGGCCATACGATTGAATGAAATGTCACATACCTCCTTAATCACATTTACAGGTTTGCTAGAAAAGCAGCTCTGTGCAGTGACTAAAATGGCCAGAGCTAGGCCGCCTGGCCTCCGAATGAATTGAATGATCTGACTCTAGCCACCATGTTGGAATAACCGAGTCTTGCCACCGGGTCACGAACAATCGTCGCTGCTCTCAGCAACGTCATTCCAGCGACTCGCCCCTGAAGAAGATGACCTTCCATTGTTGCCCAGCTTTGTGGTTGGCTGAGCGTTTCTTCAAGAGCATTTTCTGCCTTCACAACAAGGCAGAGCTGCT
>WBZN01001434.1_pt1 | contig 14574 bp, 14 predicted proteins | sample 5204281 | NCBI WGS metagenome assembly WBZN01 (sample SAMN12344347, study PRJNA552823) | activated sludge metagenome | biome: Activated sludge suspended growth; feature: Nitrification reactor; material: Wastewater; isolation source: activated sludge from nitrification reactor of wastewater...
CCTTGCGGCGGGCTCCGCCGCGGCCCTGGCGGTGCGCGAGGAGGTGGTGGAGGAATCGCTGATCGCCGCCTTGCGCGCCGGCGGAACGGTCATCTATCTGCGGCATGCCGAGCGCGTTAAGGGCGCCCACGACATCCTGACGCCGGAGAGCTCGTGGGCCGATTTCGCCGATTGCTCGCAACAGCGCAATCTCACGCCCGGCGGCCGGGTCGCGGCGCGGGATCTGGGCGCAAATTTCCGCCAGCTGGGCATCCGGGTTGATCGCGTCGTCGCGCTGCCGTTGTGCCGGACACGCGACACGGCCATTCTCGCCTTCGGCCGCGCGGTGCTGGATCGGCGGATGTACGATCCCGCCTTTGTCGCCCGCCAGCTGGCGGTGCCGCCCCTGGCCGGCAGCGACACGATCCTCGTCGGCAGCGAGTTTCAGCTGCGCCAGCTTGCCGGATTTCAGCTCGACCCGGCCGAGATGGCCGTCTTCCGGCCCGACGGCGCCGGCGGCACGAAGCTGCTGGGCCGGCTCGCGCTCAAGGACCTGCTGGACGACTAGGACGCCGTGTCCTTGCACAGGGCCGGCTAGCATCGCCCGCCTGGTTCCAGCCCGCCCCGGTCCAAGCCTGCTGGCGGGTTGCCCCTCGCCCGTGGGACGGCCATAGTCCAAGATGGCTGATCTTGAGCGGCGGGGTGGCGGGGGATGGCGGGCGAAGACCCGGACTGGCTGGCGCGGGCCAGCGCCTCGGTCAAGGCGATGTACGGCTACTGGAAGTCCAAATGCCGGGACGGCCGGTTGCCACGGCGCGCCGATATCGATCCGCTCGATTTCCCACGCTTGCTGCCATTCATCACGCTGGTCGAGGCGGTCGCCGATGAGCGGCGCTATGTCTATCGCCTGGTCGGCACCAAGGAAGTGGAAGTGCGTGGCCGCGACCCCACCGGCAAGTCGGTGATCGACGGCTTCTTCGGTCCCTCGCTCGCCGACGCATTGCACTGCTACGACACGGTCGCCCGGACCAAGCGGCCCTTCTACGACGACGAGCCCTACGTCACGCCCGACAAGCGCTACTCGGACGACGAGAGCCTGTTCCTGCCGCTGTCGGACGATGGCGAGACGGTCAATCGCATCCTGGTCTTCGCCACGGTCACGCCGAACCCCGGGCGCTGACATCCTCCGCCGCAGCGTCGAGCGGATCGGGATAGATCACCAGGAACACCTGGTCCACCGCGCCGCCGGGCCGCGAGCGGATCGGCAGCAGCAGCCGCGTGATGTACTCTACTTCGTTCTGGAACACCCGCATCCGGTGGATTGCGGGCCGACCGGTCTCGATGACCCGGCGCATGAACCCGACCAGGTTCGAGCCGAAGCGCCGGTCCACGTCGCCGGCCTGCTTGCCGGTCCAGTCCTCGCCGGTGAGCGCGACGATGGACGTGCCTTCGAGGCGGATGCGGAAATCGCCGGTGCCGGGGAGCGCTTCGTAGACGCTGATATGCCCGAGCCAGGGCCGCAAGGTCATGGCGTCGAGATGGCTGCGATCGGGCACATTGGCCATGCCGCCGGCTTCGGTCCAGAAGTCGAGGAGTCTGTGCAGCATCGGCGAGGCGAAGGACGGCAGGACATCGAGCTCGCGCTCGCCGGCGGCGCGCCGCGCATTTGGCAGTCCGGACGCTGGGTTACCCATCAAATCCTCGAGGTTCCGGGATTGCGGGGATCCGTCACGCAATCGTCTCACCCACCGTCCGCTCCCGCAACCCGGAATCTGATGCGGTCGCCAGGCCCGGAAATGTGGCGGTTGCCGCCGGAAAGCGGCCCGCGCAGGCTGCCGGAGGGCCGCTGGGGGGCCGCTGGGGGCTTCGGGTCCTAGGACCGCGCGGGCGGGCGCGGCGCGCGCAGCGCATAGACCCGCCGGCGCAATTCGCGCATGGCGGCGGCGGGCGAGGCCAGGGCGTCGATTTCCGCCCAGGCGATCGGCTTGCCGATCTGGACCCGCACAGGGCGCCCGCGGCGCTTGTTCAGCTCACCGACCAGGAGCGCGATGCGCCAGGCCATGCTGACCTTGCTGGCGACGTGGAACATCGGGCCGTTCTGGCCCTCGAAATAGAGCGGCAGGACGGTGGCCTCGGCGGCGCGGATCAGGCGATAGGCGAAATTCTTCCACGGCAGGTCCTCGGCCTCGGCGATCGGCTTGACCGAGAATTTCACCGGTGCGGTGGAGACGCCACCGGCGGGGAAGATCACGATCGTCTCGCCCGCCTTGAGCGCGGCCAGCGCCCGCTGCCGCACGGCGATGTTGTTGCGCGTCGCTTCCTCGTTCTCGCTGAAATCGATGGGCAGGAAATAGGGCACCGCTTCCGGCACGGTCATCAGCCGGCTGTGCGCCAGCACCTTGAACGGCCGGCGCAGCTGCTCGGCCAGCGCGCAGATGGCGATGCCGTCGAGCAGGCCGAAGGGATGATTGGCGATGATCACCAGCCGCTCGTCGCAGCGCACCGGCGGCGGCCAGGAGGCGCCTTCGAGCACCAGCGGCGAACCCAGCCAGTAGAGCGCGCTGGACCACAGCGGCAAGCCGGTCACCGGCCAGCGCTCGCGCCAACTCTCGTAGAGCCGCACCAGGGTCTTGCGGCCGCTCAGCAGTTCGACCGCGTTGACGAAGGCGCGTTCCCAAAGCGGCGCCGTGGGATCGGCGTAGGTGATGGGGCTCAAGGATTGCGCGAGGGCGCCGAACCGCATGTTTCCCTGCCGATCTGTTCTGTCCCTGCCGGCGCCGGGTGACGCCCGTCGGAGCGCAGTTTATAATGGTCCGGTGACGGTTCGATGACACCACATCGCATCGCCGCAACACGAGGCCGTGGAAGGGCGAGGACCATGACGGAACTGTTGAGCCGGACGCAGCAGGTGAAATCCTTCATCGACGAGAAGATGTCGCGCGAGACGGCGCCCCAGCGCGCTTTGCGCAGCGAGACCTTCGCTATGTCCAATTCCGGCATGATGAGCCGGCCGGAGACCGACGCCTTCCTGCAGCTCCTGATCCGCCTGACCGCGGCCCGGCGGGTGATCGAGATCGGCACCTTCACCGGCTCGGGCTCGTTGGCCATGGCGCAGGCGTTGCCCGAGGATGGCAAGGTGGTCGCCTGCGACATCAGCGCGGAATGGACCGCCATCGGCCGCAAGCACTGGCAGCAGGCCGGAGTCGCGCACAAGATCGACCTGCGCCTGGCGCCGGCCGGCGAGACGATCGCCGCGCTGCTGAAGGCAGGCGCCGCGGACAGCTTCGACATGGCCTTCATCGACGCCGACAAGACCGGCTACGACGCATATTACGAAGGCTGCCTGAAGCTGGTGCGCCGCGGCGGGCTGCTGGTGCTCGACAACATGCTGTGGGGCGGCGATGTCGCCGATCCGTCCGTGCACGACGCCGACACCGACGCCTTGCGCGCGCTCAACCTGAAGATCCGGAAGGACGAGCGCGTCGAGTTCTGCCTGCTCTCGGCCGATGACGGCATCCTGCTGGCGCGGCGGCGATAGAAGTACCTACGTCTGCGTCATTGCCGGGCTTGTCCCGGCAATCCATTTGATGTCGGCGTCCGCGTCTTGCCAGCATGGATCACCGGGACTTCGCCCGGTGATGACGGAAAGTCGTGTGGGGGTTCTGCCTCAGCCCAGATCCGACTTGCGCCGCTGCGGCAGCATGGCGACCAGGATGGCGCCCTTGGCTTCGCCGACATCGAGCTCGGCGACGCCGCCCAGCACCTTGGCGGCGGCGCGCAGCGCGCTCCACGCGATGGTGAGCGGATGCTGCGCCGCCTTGCGGTCGGCGGGCTCGCGCGCGGCGCCTTGCACCTCGGCGGCCGGCCGGTTGCAGCCGCTGGTCTGCACCGTCAGCAGCAATTGCTCGTCCGATCCGCATTGGCCGCGCAGGGTGACCTGCCCGCCATGCTCGACGCAGCCGAGCGCGAAATCGAGCAGCGCCTCGATGACCCGGGCCAGGGGTCGCTCGGGCAGGTTGACCATCAGGTTGTCCGGCTCGATCTCCAGCTCCAGCACGATGCGGCGCCGCTCGCTGTTGCGCTGGCGCTTGCCGATCAACTCGCCGGCCACTTCGCGCAGACTCGTCTGGGCGCCGCTTTCCGAGCGCCGCTCCTTGTCCGGATGGGCGGCGCCGTCCAGCAGCGCCCGCGCCTGGCTGACGCCGGTCATCGCTTCCGACAGGTAGCTCTTGTAGATCGCGACCCCGACCGGGCCGAAGATCTCGTCGGTCATCATGTGCAGGTTGCGTCCGATGACGTCGAGGCGCGTGGTCACTTCCTTGGCCAGTTCCTGCAGCAGTTCGGCGTTGGCGCGCAGGCTGCTGGCGCCGTCGCTCTGCGCCAGGGTCGCCTTCTGCGTGCCCCAATCGACCTCGCGCAGCACGCAGGCGGTCAGGTGGCGACCGAAGCGCTGGTAGGGATTGGCGAGCACCTCGACCGGACGGCTGAAGCCGCCGGGCAGGCGCAGGATGGCGAGGGCGGGTCCGCGCAGGCTTTCCAGCGCCTGCATCGACCACGTGGCGCCTTCGCCGTCATCGACGGCGCGCGACACCAGGCCGGAGAAGGGCGTGCCGATCAGCGCCGGGCCGCTCAAGCCGAACATGCGCTCGGCCATCGCGTTCGCCATCTCGATGGCGCCGTCCTGGCGCAGGGCCACCACCGCGTCCGGCAGGGCGTCGAGCAGGCAGCGGGCGTGGTCGTCGGTCTCATCCTCGGCCGTGGTCAGCCAGTATTGCAGCGCGTCGTCGCGCAGGCGGTGACGCTCCAGGCAGGCGGCCAGGCAAAGCCGCACGACGGTGCGGTCCAGCGGCTCGCGCAGCAGGTCGTCGAGGCCGATCTCGACCGCCTTCTGGGTCGGCGTGCTTTCCGGGTCGGCGCTGACGGCGACGCAGACGACGCCCGACAGCAGGCCGTCGCCGCGCACCGTCTCGATCGCGCTGAGATGCGCCGCGCCTTCGCGCACCAGATCGACGATCAGCAGGTCGACCCCACCGGTGCGCAGCAGGCGCAGGGCCTCGGCGGAATCCAGGGCGCGCTCCGCCGCCGGCCGGCCGATGGCGGCCAAGCCTTGATCAAGGGCGATAAAGGAATCTGGTCGCACGCTGAGCAGCAGCGTGCGCGGCGTCGGGGAGGATGCCTGATTCCTGTTGGCCGGGACCTTGCCGGTCAGCGAATTCATGCCGTCGTTGGCCGTCGTTTATGGGTCGTTTCAGCCTCTGCTAGGAGTCTTAAGATAGCGTTAGCTTTTTGCCGGCGGGCGGGTCGCGGCGGCCCCGCATACGGATGCAGAAGAGGACGCGGGACCTAATTCTCCAATGAATTCAGACGGCGCCAAGAGGCTACCGGTGGCTGCTCCCCAGCCCACCCCGCGCGGCGCCCTGGCCGGCAGCCTGTGGGCGCTGCTGGCCGTGGCGATCTGGTCGGGCTGGATGGTGGTGACCCGGGTGGCGGTCACCGCCGACCTGACACCCGAGGATCTGGCCGGCCTGCGCTTCAGCTCCGCCGGCCTGATCCTGCTGCCGGTGGTGTTGCGCCGCGGCTTTGCCCTCGACCGGCTGGGCTGGGGCGGGCTCGCCGTCGTGAGCCTGTGCGCCGGGGTGCCCTATATCCTGCTGGCCTCCCACGGCCTGGAACTGGCGCGGGCGGCCGAGGCGGGGGTGCTCATTCCCGGCACCATCCCGCTCTTCGTCGGCGCCTTGTCTTGGTTGGTCCTGCACGAGCGGCTAGGCGCCGCCGCCCGGCTTGGCCTTGGCTGCATCGTCGCCGGCGTCGCCATTCTGACCGTGCCGGCGCTGCTGGCGGCCGCGGGGATGCAGCTGCTGGGCTATGGCGTCTGCCTGCTCTCGGCGCTGGTCTGGGCGGTCTATACCATCGCCGCCCGCAAGGCGGCGCTCGATCCCGTCCACATGACCGCCATCATCACCGTGGCTTCGGCAATCTGGTTCCTGCCGGTCTACCTGTTGCTGCCGGTGCAGCGCATCTGGCATGCGGACCTCGGCGGCGTCCTGGTGCAGATGCTGTATCAGGGGCCGCTGACCGGCATCGTGGCGCTGCTCGCCTTCAACCGCGCCCTCGCCATCCTCGGCGCCGCCCGCGCCTCGGCCTTCACCGCGCTGCTGCCGCTCACCACCATGCTGCTGGGCATCCCGGTGCTGGGCGAATGGCCCGGCCCGGCTGATCTGGCCGGCACCGTGCTGGCCGCGGTGGGCGTCCTGCTGGCCAGCGGGATCGTCCGCCGCTGAGGCGGATTTCTGGGTGGCGGGGGCGGGCGTTCCTGGCTATAGCTTGCCTTATGCAACAGGGGCTTATCCTCGTCTCCGGCCTGGTTCTGGGCATCTGGGTCTATCTCGTGCTGCTGCACGGCCGCTATTGGCGCGAGCAGCCGCAGGCAGCGCCCAAGGCCGAGCTGAAGCACTGGCCGGAAGTCGCCGCCATCGTGCCGGCCCGGAACGAGGCCGAGGTGATCGCCGAGGCCCTGGCCTCGCTGCTGCGCCAGGATTATCCCGGCAAGCTGCGCGTGATCCTGGTCGACGACCAGAGCACCGACGGAACGGCGGAGACGGCTCAGGGCGTCGCCGCCGCCCACGGCGCCGAGGACCGCCTGAAGGTGATCTCGGGCACGGCCCTGCCGCAGGGCTGGACCGGCAAGATGTGGGCGGTGCAGCAGGGCACCGAGGCGCTGGAGGGTTTCTCGCCCGGCGCGAAATATGTCTGGCTCACCGATGCCGACATCGCCCATGACCGTGACAGCCTGCGCGGCCTCGTGGTGCGGGCGGAGCAGGGCAACCTGGCGCTCGCCTCCCTGATGGCGCGGCTGAAGACCGACACGGCGGCCGAGCGCGCGCTGATCCCCGCCTATGTCTATTTCTTCCAGATGCTCTACCCCTTCGCCTGGATCAACGACCGCCGCAAGAAGATGGGCGGGGCGGCGGGCGGCTGCATGCTGGTGGCGCGCAAGGCGCTGAAGGCCGCCGGCGGCATCGCCGCGATCAAGGGCGACCTGATCGACGATTGCGCGCTCGGCCGCAAGATGAAGGCGCAGGGCCCGGTCTGGCTCGGCCTCGGCGACGGCGTGCGCTCGCTGCGCGGCTATCCGCTGTGGGGCGACGTGTGGCGGCTGATCGCACGCTCCGCCTTCACCCAGCTGCACCATTCGCTGCTGCTGCTGCTGGTCTGCGTCGTCGGCCTGGCGCTCACCTTCCTGGCGCCGCCGCTTCTCAGCACCCAGCCGCTGCTCGGCGTGCGCGCCTTTGGCCTCGTCGCCTGGGCGCTGATGTCACTCACCTACATCCCGACCCTGCGCTACTACCGCCAGCCGGTCTGGTGGGCGCCGCTGCTGCCGCTGATCGCGGTCTTCTATCTGGCGGCCACGGTGGATTCCGCGCGCCGGCACCTGCTCGGCAAGGGCGGCGAATGGAAGGGCCGCCTGCAGGCCCAGAACCTCTCCTGAGTGCGGCGATGAGCGAAACCGCGATGGAGATCGCGACCCCCTCGGGCAAGAATTCCGGCACCGAGAATTTCCCCGTCGGTTCGGCGCTGATCCGCCCCGATCTCCGCCCCCATGTGCACGCCTATTACCGCTGGGCGCGCATGGCCGACGACATCGCCGACAATCCGGCCCTGGCGCCGGAGGACAAGATCCATCGCCTCGACCTGATGGAGGCCGTGCTGAAGGACGCGACGCGGCGCGACGTGCCGGTCGCCGCCGGCATGCGCGAAAGCCTGGAACGGATGCCGGTGCCGATCGAGGATTGCACCGACCTGCTGATCGCCTTCCGCTGGGACGCCACCAAGCAGCGCTACGACGACTGGGCGGACCTGATGAAATACTGCCGCTATTCCGCCTCGCCGGTCGGGCGCTACCTGCTCGATCTGCATGGCGAGGATCCGGCCGGCAAGCACTTCTCCGACGCGTTGTGCGACGCGCTGCAGGTGATCAACCACCTGCAGGACTGCAAGGTCGACTATCTGGAGATGAACCGGGTCTATGTGCCGGTGGACCATCTGAGCGCGGAGGGCCTCACCGTCGAGGCGCTGGCGGAAGCGAAGGCGTCGCCGGCCCTGCGCCGCGTGCTCGACCGGCTGCTGGACGAGACCGAGGCGCTGATGGTGCGCGCGCGCCAGCTGCCCGGGGCGCTGCGCGACACGCGGCTGCGCTGCGAGAGCGCCGCCATCGTGCGGCTGGCCGATACGCTGATCCAGCATCTGCGCCGGCGCGACCCGCTGGCGGAGCGGGTGAAGCTGTCGAAGCCGGTCATGCTGTGGTGCGTGCTGCAGGGCATCGCCTGGGCCCTGCTGACGCCAAAGCCCGCCGTGAAAGCCGCGGGGAAACGCCCATGAGCGCCGGTACCGCCCCCGGCGCTGCCGTCCCCGGCGATTCCGCGCTGCAATCCGACATCGCGGCCAAGGTGCAGGCCTCCGGCACCTCGTTCTATGCCGCCATGCGCCTGCTGCCCCAGGCGCGGCGCGATGCCATGTTCGCCATCTATGCCCTCTGCCGCGAGGTCGACGACATCGCCGACGAGCCGGCGGAGGTCGCCGACAAGCTGCGCCGCCTGCAGGGCTGGCGTTACGAGATCGCGCGGCTCTACGAGGGCGACCCGCAGCATCCGATCGCGCGGGCCTTGCTGCCGCATGTGAAGGCGTTCGATCTGCGCCGCGCCGATTTCCTCGACGTCATCGATGGCATGGAGATGGACGCGCTGGAGGACATCGTGGCGCCGGACCTCGCCAAGCTCGATCGCTATTGCGACCGGGTGGCGAGCGCGGTGGGGCGCCTCTCCGTGCGCGCCTTCGGCGCCAAGGAAGCGGAGGCCGACCAGGTCGCCCATCACCTGGGCCGCGCGCTGCAGCTCACCAACATCCTGCGCGACCTGGTGGAGGATGCCGAGCGCGGCCGGCTCTATCTGCCGCGCGAGGAACTCGCCGCCGCCGGCATCGCCAGCCGCGTGCCGATGGAGATCGTCGCGCATCCGAATCTGCCGCAGGCCTGCCGCGCGGTCGCCGTCCTGGCCAAGCGGCATTTCGCCTCCGCCCACGCGGCGATGGCGCGCTGCGCCAAGGGCCCGATGCGGCCCGCCGCCATCATGGGCGCCGTCTATGGCGCGATCCTCGACCGCCTGGTCGAGGCCGATTGGCGCGATCCGCGCCAGCGCATCTCGCTGCCCAAGTGGCAGAAGATCTGGCTCGCCATCCGCCACGGATTCCTGTGATGGAAGCCGACGCGATGAAGGGCCGGCGCGTCCATGTGGTCGGCGCCGGGCTCGCCGGGCTGGCCGCCGCCACGCGCCTCGCCCGGGCCGGCGCCCATGTGCGGCTCTATGAGGCGGCGCAGGCGGCCGGCGGCCGCTGCCGCTCCTATGACGATGCCGAGCTGGGTTGCCGCGTCGACAACGGCAATCACCTGCTGGTCTCCGGCAACGCCGCCGCGATGGCCTATGTGGCGGAGATCGAGGCGGCATCGACCTTCGTGACGCGCGATACCGCCGATTTCCCGTTCCTCGATCTCAAGACCGGTGAGCGCTGGAACGTTTGCCCGACCGATCATCGCTTTCCCTTCTGGTTGTTCCTGAAGCATCGCCGCGTCGCCGGCTCGAAGCCGTGGGACTATCTCCAGGCGCTGAAGCTGCGCGGCGCCTCCATGCAGGAGACCGTCGCCCAGGTCCTGCCGCGCGACTCCGTCCTCTACGAGCGTCTGTGGCGGCCGCTCACCGTCGCGGCGCTGAACACGAAGCCGGAGGAGGCTTCGGCCCATCTGCTGTGGTCGTTGTTCGCCGAGACCTTCGGCCAGGGTGGTGCCGCGTTGCATGCCCTGCTGCCGCGCCAGGGCCTGTCGGAGAGCCTGGTCGACCCCGCGCTGCGGCTGCTGCAGGCGCGCGGCGCGGACGTCTCCTTCGGCCACCGTCTGCGGTCTCTCGCCACTGTCGGCGACGCGGTGGCCATGCTCGACTTCGCCGCCAAGGGTCAGGTCGATATCGGCGCCGACGAGGCCGTGGTGCTGGCGGTGACCGCGCCGGTCGCCGCCGACCTGCTGCCCGGCCTCACCGTGCCGGACCAGTTCCGCAGCATCGTCAACGCGCACTACCGGATCGAGCCGCGCGGGGATTTCGTGCCCTTCCTCGGCGTGACCGGCGGCACGGCGGAATGGATCTTCGTCAAGCCCGGCCATGTCTCGGTCACCATCAGCGCGGCGGAGCATCTCATCGACCTGCCGGCGGAAGACCTCGCGACGACCATCTGGCGCGACGTGGCGAAAGCGCTCGACCTGCCGCATGTGCCGATGCCGGTCTGGCGCGTGGTCAAGGAGAAGCGCGCCACCTTCGCCGCCACGCCGGAACAGCTGCGGCGACGGCCCGGCCCTGTGACACAGCATCACAACCTGTACCTGGCCGGTGATTGGACGGCCACTGGTTGGCCTTCTACCATCGAAGGCGCGATTCGCTCGGGCTTTGCCGCGGCGGACGCGATCCGGCGCTAGCGCCACATTGCCGACTCATTTCGCGGCTAGCACGGGTCACGCAGCGTTGGACGGGAGAGCGGCGCATGTTGGCGGCCCAATCCACCCGGCAGGAACCCGAACAAACCGGCCTGGCCCCGGCGCCCGGCGGCCGCCTGTGGTGGCGGCTCGATGGCGCGCGGCATCTAAAGTCGGGGCGCGCCGCGCTGATCGCCGTGCATGGCGGGCCGGGTGGGGCGCATGATTATCTCGAGCCGCTGGCGGCGCTGGCCGAGGAGCGCGCTGTCCTGCTCTACGACCAGCTCGATTGCGGCAATTCCGACAAGCCCGGCGATCCCGCCAACTGGACCATCGCGCGCTTCGCCGCCGAGATCGACGCGCTGCGCGCGGCGCTCGGCATCGGCCAATTCATCCTGCTCGGCCATTCCTGGGGCGCGGTCATCGCCCTGGACTACGCCGCGCGGGGCAATGCCGATCTCGCCGGCGTGGTCTTCGCCAGCGCATTGATCTCGACGCCGCGCTGGGTCGCCGACAATCTGGCGCATCGCCGCGCCCTGCCGGTGGACGTGCAGGTGGCGCTCGACCGCCACGAGGCGGCGGGCACGATCGACAGCGCCGAATACCGCGCGGCCATCGCGGCGATGATGCGCCGGCACTTCTGCCGCCTGCGCGACGAGCCGCCGGAGGTCCTCCGCCTTTTCCGCAAGCTCAATGGCGAGCTCTATCGGGCGCTGTGGGGCGACAACGAATTCGTCTGCACCGGCGCGCTGAGGGACTATGACGGCGCGCGCCTGCTGCCGCGCGTGGCGGTGCCGGCCTTGTTCCTGTGCGGCGAGTTCGACGAATCCACGCCCGCCGCCAACCGCGATTTCGCCGCCCTCACGCCCAGCGCCAAGGTCTCGGTCATCCCCGGCGCCTCGCATACCCCGATGTTCGAGAACCCGGCCGCCTTCCTGACCGCCCTTAGGTGGTTTTGCGGCGACATCTGACCGAACGAACATCCCCGGCGGCGCGCCTGCGCGGGTATTATGTATTGTAGAAGACCGTAAGAATTGCATATCCTCTGCCTCGCAGATCGGCTTGCAAGGGGGTGGGGGTCATGCTTGCCGTCAACATACCGTTTTTCGCGACCGCGCTGCTGCTGGTGATCGTGATCCTGATCGCGGATACCCGATACCCGGTGCTGCGCGACATCAAGGCGACCGGCGCGCAAGGTACGCGCGGGTCGTTCTCACTCGGCCGGGTGCAGATGGCATTCTGGACCGTGCTCATCATCGCCGCCCTGGTGAAGCTTGCGTCCGTGAACTGCTGGGTGATCGCCGACAAGGCGATCGATGCGAAACTGCTGGCCCTCATGGGCATCAGCGGGGTGACGGGTCTCGCCGCCCTGACCGTCGATGTGCAGAAGGACAAGACCGCGGCCGATGCCACCGCCAGGCTTGAGGCAGCCCGCGCGGCCGCGACGGAAATCAGGAGCTCGCTCGCGCAATTGCAGGGTGCCGCGGCGCCGGTCCCGGAGGCTGCGGCGGCGATCAGCAAGTTGCAGGAAGAGCTTGCGGCCCGCGAGCTTCAGCGCAACCAGGCGGCAACCGAGATCGGCCGTACCACGCGCAAAGCAGCGGCCGAGGGGTTCTTCAAGGATATCCTGGAGGATGAGAACGGCAATTCGCTGCATCGCCTGCAGATGGTGTTCTTCACCCTGCTGACCGGCCTGCTGTTCGCGGCGCAAACGCTGGCGCTGGTGGGTCCCGCAGCGCAACTGCCGACATTGTCCGAAGAGATGCTTGGGCTCATGGGCATCTCGAACAGCCTCTACGTAGGGTTCAAGATTCCCGGCAAGAGCAGCTAGGGGGAAGCGGCTGATGAGCGATCCCACGTGGGTCGACGTGCTCGGCTTCGCGGTCGCGGCGGGCGGCTTCACCTTTGGTGTCTACCAATACCGGCAGGGCCGCATCGAGGCGCGGCGCCAATTCGCGGCCCGTGCGATCGAGGTCTATCTGGGTAACGCCGATGTGCGCGCGGCCATGCAGATGCTTGACTGGCGGGCGCGGAAGATGCTCCTGCCACCCGGTCGCACGAAGGCCGAGGGCGCCGATGAATTCACCGTGTCGCACAGCGACCTCGATGACGCGCTCGTCCTGCCGCACGAGAACGGCGGCAACTTCACGGCGCTGCAGGTCCTGCTGCGCGACACCTTCGATCGCTTCATCAACGAGTTGGAGCATCTCGCCAACCAGGAACAGGCTGGGGCCTTCCGCATCGAGGATGTGGCGCCCTACCTCGCGTATCTCGGTGAGCTCATGTTCGGAACGCGCTACCAACTTCCCGCGAAGACGCAGAACGTGCTGCAGGGATTCATCCTGGAATACTGGGGCGAGCATGTCCTCGATTTCCTCCGCCGCTGCATGGCGAAGAGCAGCGTGCGGCCGGGCGCCGCGCCAAGCCGGCCGGATCGGCAGTAACCCATTGTATTTCTGGAATATCTTCCCTGTGCAAGCGGAGGGCTGATCGCCCTTTATTCTGCAACCTCGGCCGCTATACTGCGGGCCATCTGTCCACCTGCATTCAGGTCCATTCCAGCCTATCCGAGGTAACGTCATGTCGCAGACCGCGCTCAAGAAACCCGCCGCCCTGTCGCTCAAGGACCCCAGCCTGTTCCGCCAGCAGTGCTACATCAACGGCCAGTGGGTCGATGCGGACAGCGGCAAGACCATCGACGTCACCAACCCGGCGACCGGCGAGGTGCTGGGCACCATCCCCAACATGGGTGCGGCCGAGACGCGCCGGGCGATCGAGGCGGCCAACGCCGCCTGGGCCGGCTGGCGCAAGAAGACGGCGAAGGAGCGCGCCAACGTCCTGCGCAAGCTCTTCAACCTGATGATGGAGAACCAGGAGGACTTGGCGGTGCTGATGACCGCCGAGCAGGGCAAGCCGCTGGCCGAGGCGAAAGGTGAAATTGCGTATGCGGCCTCGTTCATCGAGTGGTTTGCCGAAGAGGGCAAGCGCACCTATGGCGACGTGATCCCGGCGCACCAGCCCGACAAGCGCATCATCGTGACCAAGGAACCGATCGGCGTGGTCGCGGCGATCACGCCGTGGAACTTCCCCTCGGCCATGATCACCCGCAAGTCCGGCCCGGCATTGGCCGCCGGCTGCCCGATCGTGCTCAAGCCCGCGACCCAGACGCCGTTCTCGGCTTTGGCCCTGGCCGAGCTCGGCCAGCGCGCCGGACTGCCGGCGGGCGTGTTCAACGTCGTCACCGGCTCGGCCGCCCAGATCGGCGGCGAGATGACGGCGAACCCGATCGTGCGCAAGCTGACGTTCACCGGCTCGACCCAGATCGGCAAGATCCTGCTCGAGCAATGCGCCAAGACGGTGAAGAAGACCTCGATGGAGTTGGGCGGCAACGCGCCCTTCATCGTGTTCGACGACGCCGATCTCGACGCCGCGGTCGAGGGCGCGATCATGTCGAAGTACCGCAACACCGGCCAGACCTGCGTCTGCGCCAACCGCATCCTGGTGCAGGACAGCGTCTATGACGCCTTCGCCGCGAAGCTGACCGCCGCGGTCGCCAAGCTGAAGGTCGGCGACGGCCTGAAGGGCGAGACGCAGCAGGGCCCGCTGATCGACATGAAGGCGGTCGAGAAGGTCGAGGAGCACATTGCCGACGCGGTGAAGAAGGGCGCCAAGGTCGTCGCCGGCGGCAAGCGCCACGCGCTCGGCCATTCCTTCTTCGAGCCGACCATCCTGGTCAACGTCACCACCGACATGGCGGTGACGCGCGAGGAGACCTTCGGCCCGGTGGCGCCGCTGTTCCGCTTCAAGACCGAGGAAGAGGCGATCAAGCTCGCCAACGATACCGAGTTCGGCCTGGCGGCCTATTTCTACGCCCGCGACCTCGGCCGCGTCTGGCGCGTCGCGGACGCGATCGAGACCGGCATCGTCGGCATCAACACCGGCATCATCTCGACCGAGGTGGCGCCCTTCGGCGGCGTCAAGGAATCCGGCCTCGGCCGCGAGGGCTCGAAATACGGCATCGAGGATTTCCTCGAAGTGAAGTACATGTGCATGGGCGGCATCTAGGCCGCACCAGGACCACG
>WBZN01001435.1_pt1 | contig 14569 bp, 12 predicted proteins | sample 5204281 | NCBI WGS metagenome assembly WBZN01 (sample SAMN12344347, study PRJNA552823) | activated sludge metagenome | biome: Activated sludge suspended growth; feature: Nitrification reactor; material: Wastewater; isolation source: activated sludge from nitrification reactor of wastewater...
GCGTGGCAGCTCGGTCTTGCGCGCCCGCGCGATGCCGTCGACGAGAGCGCCCGCCGACTTCTCGGCGAAGCCCTCGAGCTCGACCAGCTTCGCCGGCGTGAGCTCGAACAGGTCGGGCAGATCGTCGACCAGCTTCTCGTCCACCAGCTGCTTCGCGGTCTCCTCGCCGAGGCCTTCGATATCGAGCGCGTCGCGCGACGCGAAGTGCACGATGCGGCCGACCAGCTGCGCGCGGCAACCATAAGCGTTCGGGCACACGGTGAATGGCCCGCGCTCGCCGAGCGCGCTGCCGCAGGACGGGCACACCGCCGGCATCTCCCAAGCCGGTCCGCGGCGGTGGCCGGGCTCGTGGATCACCTCCACGACCTGGGGGATCACGTCGCCGGCGCGCTGTACGCGCACGTGGTCGCCTTCGCGCACGTCCTTGCGCTTCACCTCCTCGCGGTTGTGCAGGCTGGCGCGGCTCACCGTGACGCCGCCGAGCTCGACCGGCAGCAGCATGGCGATCGGCGTCACCACGCCGGTGCGGCCGACGCTCGACACGATCGACACCACCTTGGTCACTTCCTTGCGCGGCGGAAACTTGTGCGCGTAGGCCCAGCGCGGATGCCGCGCCGTCAGCCCCAAGCCCTCGCGCGCCTCGAGGTCGTCGAGCTTGATCACCACGCCGTCGATCTCGTAGCCGAGGTCGTCGCGATCGCGCTCCAGACCGGCGTGGTATTCGAGGACGTCCTCGACCGTCTTGCCGCGCCGCACACGCTCGTTCACCCGCAGCCCAACGCGGCGCAGCGCCGCCAGCACCTCCCACTGCGTCGCGACCTCGAGGCCGCGCGCCGCGAGCACGTCGTAGCAGTAGATGTCGAGCGGGCGCTCGGCGGTGATGCGGGCGTCGAGCTGCCGCAGCGCACCGGCGGCGGCGTTGCGCGGATTCGCGAACGGCTCCTTGCCTTCGGCGATCAGGCGCTCGTTGAGCTTCTCGAAGGCGTCGGCGCGCATGATGATCTCGCCGCGCACGCTCAGAAACTCGGGGAACTCGCCCTGCAGCACCAGCGGCACCGAACGAATGGTGCGTACGTTGGCGGTGACGTCCTCGCCGCGCACGCCGTCGCCGCGGGTCGCGGCGCGCGACAACTGGCCGCGTTCGTACACCAGCTCTACCGAGGCGCCGTCGAGCTTGGGCTCGAGCACGTACGACACCTCGGCCTCGTCCCCCAGCAGACGGCGCAGCCGGTCATCGAAGCGCCGCAGAGCCTCTTCTTCGCGATCGGAGTCGAGCGACAGCATCGGCGCCGCGTGTTCGACGGTGGGGAACTTCTCGAGCGCCCGCCCGGCCACGCGCTGGGTCGGCGAGTCGGCGGTCACCAGATCCGGATGCTTCTCCTCGAGCGCCCGGAGCTCCCGGTAGAGCTTGTCGTAGGCCTCGTCCGAGATCTTCGGCCGGTCCTCGACGTAGTACAGATGGTCGTGCCGGCGAATCTCCTGGCGCAGCTTGTCGATGCGGGTCTTCGCTGGGGAAGCGCTCATCGGCGCAATTCTAAGCCGCAGCCCGTACCTGCCAGCAGGTCTGCCGGCACGCTCGCTCGAGCCCCCGGGCCGTTTCGAGCCAGGCACTCGCTCCCGGCGCCCGGCAGCCATCCCGCTGTGCACAGGCTGCGAAAGCTGAGCGGCTGCGGCAACGGCCCAGCCGGCAGTCGCGGTCCGCGTCCGTTGCCTCGTTGTCACAGCGAAGCGGATAGGATCGCGAGGCGCTTCGCGGGCCAGCATCCTCATGACGAAATTTCGCTTCAGCTTCCGCCCCGCGCCGCCGCAGACCGGCGGCCTTGCGCCGGCCGATGCGTTCATCCTGCTGCTGCTCGCGGCGTTGCTCTACGGCGGGGCCCGGATGGCGTTCCGGGCGCCGGCGGTCGTGGCCGGACCGGACATCTCGCTCTCACCGCTCGCTCTGCCCTGGTACGCCTTCCTGTCGGTCGGGCGCATGGCCGCGGCCTACGTGCTGTCGCTGCTGTTCAGCCTCGGGTACGCCTACCTCGCGGCGCGCAACCGCGCGGCGCGGCGCATCCTCATGCCGTTGCTCGACGTGCTTCAGAGCGTGCCGATCCTGTCGTTCCTGCCGGTGGTGTTGCTGTCGCTGGTGGCCGTGCTGCCCCAGTCGTGGGCCTCCGAGCTCGCCGCGGTGGTGCTGATCTTCACTTCGCAGGCCTGGAACATGACGTTCAGCTTCTACCAGTCGATCACCACCCTGCCCAACGAGCTGCGCGAAGCCGCCGCGGTGTTCCGCTTCCGCCGTCTGTTGCGATTTCGCACCGTCGAGCTGCCGTTCGCCGCGATCCCGCTGCTGTGGAACTCGATGATGAGCTGGGCCGGCGGCTGGTTCTTCCTCATGGCCGCCGAGAGCTATCGCGTGGGCTCGCGCGACTTCCGTCTGCCGGGCCTGGGCTCGTACCTGCAGACCGCGGCCAACCGCGGCGACCTCAAGGCGGTGGGCTGGGGGATCGGCGTGCTGGTGCTGGTGATCCTGCTGCTCGACCAGCTCGCCTGGCGGCCGCTGCTCGCCTGGGCCGACAAGTTCAAGGTCGAGATGACCGAGAGCGAGGAGCCGCCGCAGTCCTGGTTCCTCGACCTGCTGGCGGGCTCATGGTTGCTGGAGCGGGTCTCCGAGCGCTTCATGCTGCCGCTGCTCGAGCGCCTGGACGGCAAGGTACCGTCCGACGAGGTCGTGCCGCCGCTCGAACGGAGCACCGCCGGCCGCGCGCCGGTGGCGCTGGTCGCCGCCGGCGTCGCGCTCGCCGCGCTCGCTCTCTACGGCAGCGTGCGCGCCGTCGGGCTACTCACGCAGCTGCCCGCCGCTGCCTGGGGCGACCTCGCGATCGGGCTCGGCGCCACGTTCCTGCGCGTCGCCGTGGCGCTGCTCATCGCCCTGCTGTGGACGGTGCCGCTCGGCGTGCTGATCGGCACCAATCGCAAGCTCGCGGAAATCCTGCAGCCGCTGGTGCAGGTGGTGGCCTCGGTGCCGGCGACGGCGCTCTTTCCCGTGCTGCTGATCGTGCTCCTGCGCCTCCCCGGCGGCCTCAACATCGCCGCGGTGCTGCTCATGCTCCTCGGCACGCAGTGGTACCTGCTGTTCAACGTCATCGCCGGCGCCTCCGCCATTCCGCAGGACCTGCGGTCGACGACCGCGCTGCTGCGGCTCAACCGCATGGATCGCTGGCGCACGCTCGTCCTGCCGGCGCTCTTCCCGTATCTCGTCACCGGTCTGATCACCGCCGGCGGCGGCGCCTGGAACGCCAGCATCGTCGCCGAGCACGTCGAGTTCGCCGGCGGCACCTATTCCACGCGCGGCGTCGGTGCGGTGATCGCGCAGGCCACCGATCAGGCCAACTATCCGCTGCTCCTCGCCGGCACCTTGGCACTGGTGCTCACCGTGGTCATCATCAATCGCTCCTTCTGGCAGCGGCTCTATCGCATCGCCGAGGAGCGCTATCGTATGGAGTAGGAACGCGCTCATGACCGTCGCCACCCTCTCTCAGCCACCTGCCGCACTGCTCAGCGTGCGCGGCGTGGGCAAGGCGTACGGCCGCGGCGCCAAGCGCTTCACGGCCATTCGCGACGTCGACCTCGACATCAAGAGCGGCGAGTTCGTCTGCCTGCTCGGGCCGTCGGGCTGCGGCAAGTCGACGCTGCTGCGCATCATCACGGGGCTCAACACCGCCACCTCGGGCACGGTGCTCTACCGCGGCGAGCAGCTCGAGGGCGTCAACCCGCACGCCACCATCGTCTTCCAGACCTTCGCGCTCTACCCCTGGCTCACCGTCGAGGAGAACGTCTCGATCGCGCTCAAGGCGCGCGGCGTGGCGTCGAAGGAGCGCGAGGAGCGGGCGCTCAAGCTCATCGACACCGTCGGACTCGCAGGCTTCGAGTCCGCGTATCCGCGCGAGCTCTCGGGCGGCATGCGCCAGAAGGTGGGCTTCGCGCGCGCCATGGCGGTCGAGCCCGAGCTGTTCTGTCTCGACGAGCCGTTCTCGGCCCTCGACGTCTTGTCGGCGGAAGGCCTGCGCGGCGAGCTCATGGAGCTGTGGCTGACCAAGGCGATTCCCACCAAAGCCATCCTCATGGTGACGCACAACATCGAGGAAGCCGTGCTCATGGCGGACCGCATCGTCGTCATGGCCAAGGACCCCGGGCACATCGTGACCGAGATCCCGGTCTCGCTGCATCATCCGCGGCAGCGCAAGGACCCGGCGTTCCAGGCGCTGGTCGACCGTGTGTACGCGGCCGTCGCGGGCAAGACCAAGACCGAGGCCGAGATGGCGAGCCACGCCGCGCAGGTGCACCGACAGCGCCTGCCGGGCGCGCGACTGAACGCCCTGGCCGGGTTCGTGGAGAAGCTCGCCAGCGAAGGCGGCACCGCGGACATCTACCGCCTCGGCGGCGAGCTGGTGCTCGAGCTCGACGACCTGCTGCCGATCGTCGAGGCCGGCGAGTTGCTGGGCCTCGTGCGCGTGCAGGAGGGCGATCTGTTCCTCACCCCGCTCGGGCAGGCGTACGCCGACGCCAGCATCCTGACGCGCAAGGAGCTGGTGGCCGGTCGTATCCTGCGCCAGCCGACCGTGCGCTGGATCTACGAGGCGCTGCAGTCCAGCGAAGAGAAGCGCGGCGATCGCGACCAGTTCCTCGAAGTGCTGAACGCCGAGATCGGCGAGAAGGCCGAGGAGCAGCTCGACATCGCGGTCAACTGGGGCCGCTACGCCGAGCTGTTCGCCTACGACGACGACACGGGCGAGCTGCACCTGGAGAGCTGACCTGACCGGCCTGCGACCCCCCGGGCGCGGTTTTGGGAGGCGGGCGAGGCGCCGCGCCGCGGGCTGGCTGCTGCCGGTGCTCTGCCTGCCGCTGCTGTTCGCGTCCTGCTTCGAGGAGCCGGTCGCGGAGTCGATCCTCATCGAATTCCTGCCCGGCCAGGTCGCCAAGCTCTCCGTGCGCGTGAAGATCCACGAGCCCGATCCCGCGCCGGACCGTCTGAAGCGCCGGCTGGAGGAAACGCGACGCGCCCTGCTCGCGGGCGAGGACGCCTGGAGCGCACGCTTCGCGGCGTTGTCGCCCGCCGCCGAACGGTTCACCTGGGAAAAGCGTCTGGGCGAGCTCGATTCGGTGACCCACGCGGCGCTGCTCGAGCCGCAGGACAGCCTCGAACGCTTCTTCGCCGACACCGCGCTCGACGTCACCGTGCGTTCCGAAGAGGGGCGCACCGAGCTCAGCATCGTGCCCGGACCGCCGGCCCGCGCCAGCGCGCGCGAAGCGGCCGATGTCGAGCGCGCGCTCACGCGCTGGTCGGAGGCGATCGCGGAGTATCTGAAGAACACCGCCGAGCTGTACGCGTACCTGGACCGTTCGCCGGACCGGGCACACGCCTGCCTGGGCCATCTGTTGCGCGAGGATCTCGACGAGGCGCAGGAAGCCGCCCTGCCGGCCAAGACTCCGGAGGAGGACAGGCTGATCGACACGGCACGCGAGTCGCTCCGCGGCGTGGCGCTCGTGCTGCTGGTCGAGGACGGCGAGGAGCGCTCGCTCGACGAGCTCTCGCACCGGGTCTACGATCCGTTCCCGGCGCGGCTCTCGGTGCGCGTACCGGGCCCCATCGTGGAGATCGAAGGGTGGACCGGCGGTCAGGTGGGCGATCCGCCCGGGGGTCTGCTGCGCGCCCGCGGCGTCGGCTTCTGGGATGCGCTGCAAGCTCTGCGCGGCCGCTGGCTGGCGCCGGATCCGCTGCTCCTGCACGTGGCCCATCAGCGCGCCGCCGACGCGCCGTTCGACCTCGAAGCGGTACTCGCGACGCCGCGCCGCATCACCGTCGTGAGCGCCGCACAGGTGCGCGCGACGCTGCTCGCCGGCCTGCGCCCGGAGCCGGCCTACCGCGTCGTCTGGAGCACGGCGGGCCTGCAAGAGGAGTCGCCGGGGGCCTTGCGCAAGGCCTGGGGCGACGTCCACTAGCTCGCCGGTCGGGGCGGCGGCGTCCCGTCGCCCCCTGAGTCTCGTGGCAGGAGCCGCCCCCAAGCCAGGCAGCTCGCGCGCAACGCGGCCTGCTGGCGCAGGCGGCGAGTGACGGCAGACGCCGACATGTCCACCTTGCTCTCCGGACCGCGGCGCAGATCGCTCAACCGGGCCGCGGCGCGCAGCCGCTCGGTCACTGCCCGCGCGGAGTAGGGGACTCCGCTCATCGATCGAGCCCCTGCAGGCGGGCGATGTCGGCGAGGTCTTGAGGCCTTGCCGCCGCGGCCTTCATCTGGATCAGCCCGGCGCGCGAGACCACCGTAATCGGTCCGCGCTCGGTAGGGACCGTCTCGCGTCCCCGCCAGACGTCGATAAATTGATCTGTGGTCAGGATCAAGTCGAGTGTCAGGGTCTCCTCGCCCTCGATGCGCGACACCCGCCGGAGCTCCATCCCGTCGGGAAAACGCATGGGCATCGCCAGCACCGTGAAGGCCCGGCGCGCCGCGATCGCGAGCGCACGCTCGAGGTCCTCCGGCAGCACCAGCAGGTCGATGTCCACCGTCGCCCGCGGCACCCCATGCACCGCCAAGGCGAGTCCACCGGCCAGCGCGTAAGGCAAGCGGGCCGCCGCGAAATCCCCGAGCAGATCCAGGGTCTGCTCATACAGGTCGAGCGCCATGACTGAATCCTACTGCGGCGGCGAGACCCAGGGGCACGCGGACTCGCCGTTCGTCGAGGCTTGGACTAGGGCTTCGCGCTCGCCTGCGCTGGATTCTCCACCGGATAGTCCGCGTGGCGCGACCAGTCTTCGAACGAGCCGTCGTAGAGCAGCACCTTGTAACCCAGCGTACGCGCCGCGAACAGGGTCGCGCTCGCCTGCTGACCGATGTGGCAGTACGTGACCACCGTGTCCTCCGGCTTCACGCCGGCCTTCGCGAACAGGGCCGCGAGCTCCGCCGGCGGGCGCAGCATCCAGCGGTCGTCGACGATCGACGAGAACGGCACACTGTGCGCCCCCGCGATGTGTCCCGCGCGCTGCGGATGCTCCTTGCCGCCGCCCGTCTGCGAGCCGTCGTAGAAGGCCGTGTCGCGGGCGTCGACGATCGCCACCGCCGCGTCGTGCAGATGGGCGTGCACGTAGTCGGCATCGACGACCATCGGCCGCAGGGCAAGGGCCGACAGATGGCCGGCCGCGGCCGGCGGCACCGCGTCGGTCACCGGGTGCCCGTCGCGCACCCAGGCTTCCATGCCGCCGTCGAGCAGCGAGGCCTCGAGTCCGGCGGCGTCGAGCGTGAAGAGCACGCGCGTGGTGGGCGAGATCCAGTCCTTGCCGAAGTACACGATCACCCGCGAACGATCGGAAACCCCGAGCGCCTCCAGGCGCTGCCGCAGCGTCTCGGCAGGCAGCATCTCCATCGTGAGACCGTTGGCCTCCGGCCCCGACGCCGCCAGGTCCTTGCCCGGCGAAACGAAACGCGCGCCGGCGATGTGATGAGCGTCGTATTCGGCCTTCTCACCGACATGCAGCAGCACCAGCCCGGGGTCGGAGAGATGCCCGGCGAGCCAAGCGGTCGAGACCACCAAGGAGTCGCGCCCCGGCGGCGTCGTCGGCGCGGGCCACGCGGGGGCCGCGACCAGAACACAGAAACTCGACGCGAGCAGGAGCAGCGACCGGGAGCGGCGGGATGAACGCATGGCGGCACCTCGAACGAGAGTGGGCATCTTCGCCGCCTACCGGCGCGGATCCACTCTCTTGTCGACAAACTACAGGTGCGGTGGCGTCGGCGTTAACGACTCGCGGGGTGGGCCGGACCGACGAATGGGGGCTGGGGACGTGCCCGGCCCGGCGCGTCAGACCAGGAGGTGCAAGCCGACGGCGGCCACGATCGCCGCCACGCCGAGCGCCGCGAGGATGGCGTAGATCGGCAGCATGAAGCGCAGCCAGCGGTCGTAACCCACGCCGGCAGCGGCCAGGATCGCCATCATCGCGCCGTTCGTGGGCGTCATCAGCTCGGCGAGCCCGGCGCCGTACTGGTAGGCAAGGACGGTTCCCTGCCGCGACAGGCCAACCAGATCGGAGACCGGCACCAGGATCGGGATGGTGAGCACCGCGTGTCCGGTCATGCTCGGCACGGGAAAGTGGATCAGGGTGTGCGCGGCCATCATGGCGAGCGCTGCAAACACCGGCGGCAGGCCCTCGATCGGCGTGACCAGACCATGGACGACGGTGTCGATGATCCGGCCCTGCTCGAGCACCACGTAGATGGCGCGCGAGAAGCCCACCACGATGGCGGCGCCCGCCATCTCGCGGAAGCCGTGTTTGTAGGCCTCCATCGTGCCGCCCACGCCGAGTCCGCCGAGCAGCCCGGCGACGATGCCCATGACGAAAAACAGCGCCGACATCTGATCGAAGTCCCAGCCGAAGCGGAGCACCCCGACCACGTAGACCGCGAACGCCGAGGGCACCAGCACCAGCACGGCCACGTCCCGCCAAGACGCGCCGACCGCCGAGGGCGGCTCGACGGCGGGCAGACTGGCGCGCTCGCGCGCCGCATGGCGCATCGTCCAGGCGATGAACGCAAACAGCGCGATCGCCAACACCACGGTACGGAACAACCAACCCGAGAGCAACGGCAACTGCGCCAGGCGCTGCGCGATGCCGACCTGGAACGGATTGGCAGGGCTGAAGGCGCCCCCGACCAGCGCCGCGCCCATGCTCATCGCGACCGCGGAGAGAGCGTCGAGGCGCAAGCGGCGGGCCAGCAGCAGCAGCACCGGCACGAGCGCCACGATCTCCTCGAGCATGCCCTCGAAGATTCCGCCGAGCGCGAAGACCAGCGCGCACACCGGGACGACCCAGGGCTCGCGGCCGCGTAGCGCCCACGCCAGCATGCCGACGCCGCGCTCGAGCACGCCGGTGCGTTCGATGACCGCGAAGGAGCCGCCGACCAGGAAGATCAGGAACACGACCGCGCCGGCGTCGAGCAGCCCGCGCGGAATCGCGACCACTGCCGCGAACGGACCGACGGGCGCCGGATCGACGGCGTGAAACGTGCCCGGCACGACCAGGCGCCGCCCGGTGGCAGCGTCGTCGCGGCGTTCGTACTGCCCGGGAGGAAGAATGTAGCTGGCGAGCGCCGCCACGAACACGCAGGCGACGAGCAACGTGAAGGCGTCCGGAAAGCGCGCGCGGCGATCGGCCGGCGCGGCGGCAGCGCCGTCGGAACTCATCGCTGGTCCTGCTTCAGCCCGGCCGGAACGGCGCCGGAACGTGCGGGGTTCACGGCGCCGGACTGTAGCACGCGCTCGCGCGCCGCCGCCGTGCGGTGGCAACGCGCTCGACACGAGCCGAGCCACTCGTGCCGCGGAGCAGGAGGAGTCCATGCGGGCCTGCCTCGGCTATGCTGCCGCCAAGGAGCCGCGCATGGATACTTCGAGCAGGAACGCCACCGCGACGGATACCCGCGGCGGGATCGACCCGCTCCGCCGCGCGATCGGCGACAGCGGTTGGCTGGAGCTGCTGCAGGCGCTGGTGCGCACGCCCAGTCATCCCGGCCTGCCACGCCAGGAGGAAGGCGTGGCCGCGACGCTCGCGAGCTATCTCGAAACGCGCGGCATCGCGTGCACCACCACGGAGGTTCGACCGGGCCGGCCGAACCTGGTCGCCGAAGTGCGCGGCGGCGAGCCGGGCAAGCATCTGGTTCTGTGCGGACACACCGACACCGTGCCGCTCAACCTCTCCGACCCCGGCGTGGGCTTTTCGGCGGAAGTGCGCGACGGCAACCTCCACGGCCGCGGCGCCTGCGACATGAAGGGACCGCTCGCCGCGATGGCCGCGGCGCTGGTCGCCTTGCGCGCCACGGGTTTGTTGCACGCGGGGCGGGTGACGCTCGCCGCGGTGATCGACGAGGAGATGGAGAGCCTGGGAGCCGAAGCGCTGGTGCTCTCCGGCTTTCGCGCCGACGGCGCGATCGTCGGCGAGCCGACGAGCAACCGGCTGGCTCTCGGCCACAAGGGCCTCGAGTGGCTGGAGATCTCGTTTTACGGCAAGGCCGCGCACGGCGGCACGCCGCAGGCGGGGGTAAACGCGATCGTCGCCGCGGGGCACTTCATCACGCTGGTCGGCGAGCGCCTACAACCGCGTCTCGCCGAGCGCGCACACCCGCTGCTCGGTCCGCCGACCTTCAACTGCGGCACCATCGCCGGCGGCGATCAGCCGTCCACCGTGGCCGCGGTCTGCCGGATACACATCGACCGTCGCACGGTGCCGGGCGAGACCTACGAGGGTGTGCTGGCCGAAATCCGCGATCTCCTCGCCGAAGTCGAGCGCGCGCTGCCGGGACTGTCGACCTCGGTCGGAAGAATGCCGGGCGGAATGGCGACGCTCGAGCACCGCTCGACCGTACTCGAGGAAAGTCATCCCCTGGCGCAGGCCCTGGCCGCCGCCGCGCGGGAGATCCGCGGCAGGGACGAGCCGGCGACGGCGTTTCCTGCTTGGACCGACGCGGCCCTGCTGTCGAACTTCGCCGGCATCCCCTGCGCCGTACTCGGCCCGGGCGATCTCGCGCACGCGCATTCGCCGCGCGAATTCGTGCCGCTCGCCGAAGTCGAAGAGGCCGCGCTGCTCTACGCCCGCGCCGCCGTCGGCTTCTGCGGCTGAGCCAGCGCAGAAGCTGCGACGGCGGCATTCCTCACGCCGGATGCCCTACACCGCAGGATCGCGGACTCTCAGGCCCGCGACGGTAGCGAGCTCGGCGTGGGACGCAGCAAGCGGGAGACGACCCAGACGAACAGGACGAGCGGCGCCGCGAGCATCGCGAACGTAATCGCCACGGCGAGCAGCGGCGCCCCGATCACCAGGATCGGCACGATGACGGTGAAAAGGACCAGGGCGAAGACCAGCTTCATCCCGGCGAAGGCCAGGCGGAACGGCAGCAGCACCAGCCCCAGAACCAGCTTGACGGCGACCAGCACCAGGGTCAGCGCGGCGAAAACGGCGATGGCGGCGAAAGCCAGAATGGCGAGCATCGGTCTACCCTCCTGGGATCACACTACGCGGCGACGGGGAGAGAGTTTCGGGGCCAGCCTCAGGGCGAGACCCGGGTCGTCCTCTCCTACCCCCGGAATCGTCGTCCCGGCTCGGGCCGCCGTGGGCAGCGACCGTCGACTCGTATCATCGTTGGATCAGACTGATGAGATGGATCAGGCTGATGAGATGGATCAGACGGATAGGCTCGCGGTCGCTGGGCGAGCACCAATGCGTGGGCGGCGACGTGCCGCTCCTTGAGGAGGCGCCATGGTCACCTGCTATCTCCGTTACGTCATCGACCCGCACAAGATTGCGGAGTTCGAGATCTACGCGCGCATGTGGATTCCGCTGGTAGAGAAGCTCGGCGGAAAGCACCACGGGTACTTCTTGCCGCACGAGGGACCCAACAACATCGCTCTCGCGCTCTTCACCTTTCCGTCGCTCGCCGAATACGAAAGGTATCGGGGCGCGGCCGCCTCCGATCCGGAGTGCCAGGCAGCGATGCGCTACTACGAGACGACGCGCTGTTTTCTCAGCTTCGAGCGGACGTTCATGAGGCCGGTCTTCGACGCGTAGCTCCGGCTCGTCGAGAGGCTCGTTGCCATCGGGTCAGTCGAGAGCCAGACGAGCGAGGCGCCGCGCACTTGTGGGAAGAGTGAGCCTTCGGTCGCGCTCCCCTGTCTCTGGGCATCGCGACGTTCGGGGCGTGGTGATGTCGCGATCGGTGGATCGTCAGTCCCTGGACCGCATCGGAACCCGCTGCAGGTCGTCGAGATCGACCCCAGGAGTTCGCCGCGGCCGCCGCTTGCAGATCGAGCGCGACACCGCGGAGATCCAGGACAGTGTGCGCCGTCGGCCGAGCCCGCCCAGCCGACCGCGCCGACCTCGCGCCACGCTATGCTCCCCGCTCCATGCGACTTCCGGGACCTCCGTCCTGGCGCTGGCCGATCCTGATTCTCGGCACCGCGCTGGCGACTGTGCTCTTGCTGTATCTCACCTCGCCCACCGAGGCCCTGGGCGCCACCACCGGCGCGCTCTGCGTGTGGCTCGCGGCCGAGTCCGATCCCTGGACGTGGCCGGTCGGCATCGCCAACAACGCATTGTTCCTGGTCCTGTTCTGGCGCAGCGGTCTGTTCGCGGACGCCGGTCTGCAGGTGATCTACATCCTGGTGTCGCTCTATGGCATGTGGCGTTGGCGCTCCGGCCGCGGCGCGGCGCGCGTGCGTCCGGTGGCCCGCACGCCCCTCGTCGAGGGCGTGATCGTCGCCGTCTGCTCCGTACTCGGCACCATCGGTCTCGCCTGGTATCTCGGCGCGCACACGCCGAGCAGCGTCCCCTGGGGCGATGCCACGACCACCGTGCTGAGTCTCGCGGCTCAGTGGCTCATGAGCCGGCGCTTCCTCGAAAACTGGTGGATCTGGATCGTGGCCGACGTGATCTACGTGCCGCTCTACCTCGCCAAGAATCTGCAGGTGACGGCGGTGCTCTACGTGGTGTTCCTGCTGATGAGCGTCGCCGGTCTGCGCGGCTGGCTCGTCGAAGCGCACACGACGGGCGTGGCGTGAACCACGCCGACCGCGGTCGACGCACGAACGCGCGTCCGAACATGGCGGGGACTCCTGAACCGGCGTACCGCGCCGCCCATGTAAGCCAGTCGACGGCGGTGCGAGCGTGAGCCGGCCGGCGGCGGGCACGGAGCGGTTCGCGCGCGGGTTGGTGATCGGCAAGTTCTACCCGCCGCATGCGGGGCACCACGCGCTGATCCTCGAAGCGCTCGCGCGCTGCGCTCGCGTCGCGGTGATCGTGCTGGCGCATCCGGACGAGAAGCTGCCGCTCGCCTTGCGCGTCGACTGGCTGCGCGAGATGCATCCCACGGCCGAGATCCTCGGCGCCATGGATCCACATCGAGTCGACTACGACGACGCTTCGATCTGGGATCTCCACATGACCGCGCTGCGCGACGCACTCGCCGGGCGTACGATCGACGCCGTGTTCTCCTCCGAGGGCTACGGCGACGAACTCGCGTGCCGCCTCGGCGCACGCCACGTCCCGTTCGATCGCGACCGCGCGCGGGTCCCGATGTCCGGCCAGGCTCTGCGGGCCGATCTCGCCGCCGGCTGGGCTTGGCTCTCGCCGGCCGTCCGCGCGCACTTCGCGCGGCGCGTCTGTATCGTCGGCGCCGAGTCGACCGGCAAGACGACCCTGGCGGCCGACCTCGCGCGGCACTTCGAGACCACCTGGGTGCCCGAGTACGGCCGCGCCTACACCGAGGAGAAGATCGCCCAGGGCACGGTCGAGCACTGGCGTGCCGCCGACTTCACGGCCATTGCCGGCGCGCAGGTGGCGCTCGAGAACGCGGCCGCGCGCCACTCGGGCCCGGTCCTGTTCGCCGACACCGATGCCCTCGCGACCTGCATCTGGGAGGAGCGCTATCTCGGCAGCGCCGACCCGATGACGGAGCGCATCGCCGCCGAAGCTCGGCGCCCCGACCTCTACCTGCTCACGCTGCCCGACGTACCCTGGGTCGCCGACGGCGTGCGCGACGGCGACGAGGCGCTGCGCCGCCGCATGACCGAACAGTTCCGCCTGCGCATCGCTCGCCTCGGCGTGCCGACGGTGGAGATCGCAGGCAGCTTCGACGAGCGCTTCGCGCTTGCCCGGACCGCCGTCGAAACGCTGCTCCGGCAGGCGTCACCGCTCGCATGCGCCCAAGAACACCGCGGAGTTCTGTGAAATCGGCCAGGCCTCGAGCGCGCCCCCACTCAATGCTCGCGCTCCAGTCCGAGCTCCGGCGACCGAGGGCCCCCCCCGGGGCCACCAACGACCTCGTGGGACGCGATGGCTTCGGCTCAGCCGCCCGTCACACCAAGCCGCCGCATCATGGCGCGCACCGTCCCTGCCGGGTCGCTCGAGCGCCCGCGCCCCACTTCTCCGAGCAACCGCGCCGCGCGCGCCGGGCTGCCCTCGCCGCGCGCCAGCGCGTGGGCCAGCGCCGTCCGCTCGAGGGCTTCGATCTCCCGCCGCAAGTTGAACGCTCCGCCGTCGATCGCGGCCTCGATCCGTTCCGGCTCCGCGACGGTTTCTCCGATGGCTCCGGCGCTCCGCGTCCGCGGCGCCGGCTGCACCAAGCGCGGGAGATCGCACAGCAGCAGCTCGTCGCCGCCCCGCTTGCCGACCAGCGCCTGGAACACCACGTTGCGCAGCTCCCGGATGTTGCCCGGCCAGGCGTGGGCGCGCAGCGCGCCGAGCGCCGCCGGCGAGATCTCGAGCGGCCGCGCCGGCAGGCCGTGCAGGTCCTGGAAGCGCCGGACGAAGTGCCGCACCAGCGACGGGATGTCCTCCAGCCGCTCGCGCAGCGGCGCAAGCTCGATGCGCACGATGGCCAGGCGTTCGTAAAGATCGCGACCGAAGCGGTCTTGCTCCACTAACGCCAACAGATCGCGATTGGTGGCCGCGACCAGGCGAAAGTCCGCCGGACGCGGGGCGGTCTCGCCGACGCGCGTCACCTGTCCGTCCTCGAGCACGCGCAGCAGCTTCATCTGCGCCGAGAGC
>WBZN01001439.1_pt1 | contig 14552 bp, 13 predicted proteins | sample 5204281 | NCBI WGS metagenome assembly WBZN01 (sample SAMN12344347, study PRJNA552823) | activated sludge metagenome | biome: Activated sludge suspended growth; feature: Nitrification reactor; material: Wastewater; isolation source: activated sludge from nitrification reactor of wastewater...
GGAAACGTATGAAGTGCGCGCGGATGGCATTTTGTTGCGATGCGATCCGGTGGATGTGTTGCCGATGGCGCAACGCTACTTCCTCTTCTAGTCGGATGCTGAAAGAGGTTTCCAACGTCGTTCTCAGCTTGGCAAAGTCCTCAACGTACCCCCGAGGGTACGCCTCCGGCTTTGCCTGCGCCTGCGGCCTAGTTGGAAAACCTTTTTGAGCATCCGTGTGCGTCGCTTGCGCCTTGTGGATAGCCTCTGTGGTGTTTTGCCTTCACGAAGGGATCAGGTGCCATTCTATGCTGAATACGTTGTCACTACTGCACGGCCTCCGGTTCATCGATAGCTTCTTTCCATCGGGGGGCTACGCCTATTCGTCGGGGTTGGAGGCGGCGGTACAGGGAGGCGTGGTGCGGACCGGCGAACAACTGTCCCAATATGTGGAACAGTTGTTTCGGCATGGCGTGGCGAGGCGAGAGGCTGTGGCCGTGGGGATCGCTCATGAGGCGTTGCTGCGTAACGATGTTCAAGTGGCGCTGGCTATTGATCATGAATTGCATGCGATGAAACTCGGGCAAGAGTCGCGAGTGGCAAGTCAGCAGATGGGACGACAGGTGGTGAAGATTGCAGCGGAACCGCCGGCCGCACATGCGGTTCTGAAAGATTTTTATGCTGCGATGAAGACGGATCGGACACCGGGTCATTTCCCGGTGGTGTTGGGGTTGACGTTGGCAGACGCCGGATGGGACCGGGCCGAAACCATCGCTGCATTTTGCTATCAGACGGCGATCGGGTTTGTGTCCGCCGCGCTGAAACTGCTGCCGATGGGCCAGCGAGAAGGACAGCATTTGTTGGAACGTTGGACGCCGCTGTTCGACGAATGTGCCAAGGAAGCCACAGAGGCCACCTCGATGACCGCATGGTCCCCGGTGCAGGATATTTACGCCATGCGTCACACTCGCCTGGAGTCGCGGCTGTTTCGATCCTGAATTCGGAGCAGATACTCCCCGAGAGGTTTCGCATAATTGCGGATGATGAGGGACGAATACGATGCATCGTGAAGACGAACATTTGTGTGGAACTGGTCGCCCGACTGATGCGCGGGCGAAGGGTATTCCGATCATCGGAATCGGAGGGCCGGTGGGGTCCGGCAAGACGGCGCTGGTAGAGGCGCTCTGTTTGACCTTGCGCGACCGGTATAGTCTGGCTGTGGTGACCAACGATATTTTTACCAAGGAAGACGCGGAGTTTTTGACCAGACGCGGTGCTTTGCCGCAGGACCGTATTCTCGGCGTGGAAACCGGAGGTTGCCCGCACACGGCGATTCGCGAAGACGCGTCCCACAATCAAGCCGCGCTCGATGATCTGCTGAAGCGTCATCCGGACGTGGAACTGATGTTCGTAGAAAGCGGGGGCGACAACCTGGCTGCCACCTTCAGCCCGGAATTGGTCGATCGCGTCATCTACGTCATCGACGTCGCCGCCGGCGATAAGATCCCGCGCAAGGGTGGACCGGGGATTACGCGGTCCGATTTGCTGGTGATCAACAAAATCGATCTGGCCCCGCACGTCGGCGCGGATCTGGCCGTGATGGATCGAGACAGCCGGAGAATGCGCGGCGATCTGCCCGTTGTCTTTACCAACCTGCACACGGGCGAAGGGTTGGACCGCGTCGTCGAGTGGATCGAACAGACGCTTCCACTACACGCGCATCCGCACTGAGGGCCGAGACGCTCATGTCTCCGTTGCATCCCAACCAATCTGCCATGGCGGATATCGGGCGGGTCGGTTCGCTTGATCTCCGGTATCGGTGCGACGGGTCGCGCACGATCCTAGCCACATCCCGCTGCTCCACTCCCTGGCATTTCTTCCCGCCTGCCTATTTGGATGACAGCGGCTGTGCCGTGACCTCCCTAGTCAACCCGTCGGGCGGATTCGTGGCCGGTGACCACCTGTCGATTCATGCCGCCCTCGAAGAGGGAGCGCATGTGGTGATGACCACCCCTTCCGCCAACCGGGTCTATCGTTCTCTCGGGGAAGAGTCCAAGCAGTCTGTGTCCCTCTCGGTTGCTCCGGGAGCCGTCATCGAGTGGTTCCCGGAGGTCACCATTCCGTTCGCCGGCTCACGTTTTGTCCAGACCATGGTGGTGACGTTGGCCAAGGGGGCGACCGCGCTTATCTGGGACAGTCTCGCATCCGGCCGTGTGGCCCGAGGCGAACGCTGGGCCTTCACCTCGTTGCGCAATGAGATTGATCTCACTACAGCGTCCGGGGCTCGATTGCTTGAGCGATACCATGTCAGGCCGGAAGAGGAGCCGGCCGGATTCGGATTGATGTCCGCGTACGACTATGTTGCCTCGTTCTTTGTGGTGAGTGATGCCGTCGATCCGGCTCGCTGGCCGGCAGTGCGCGATACGGTGGCTGGAATACTGGACTCGCTGGGCAGCGATCTCCTGGGTGGAGTCACGGAACCACCTATCCCGGGATTGGCCGTCAAATTGGTGAGCCGTTCGCCCGAGGCGTTGGTAACTGGGCAGGAACTTTTATGGGATGCAACTCGCCGCGAAGTCCTCGGTCTGGCGAGGCCGGCGCTTCGGCACTATTGACGGGAGGGGAGTCTGTGATGCTCGTCTACAGCTGGCGTCAGGGGGTGGGGACTGTTTTGCGGGGGGCTGGTTTCGGTTTCGTCTTCGGAGCGGCGGATTCTTTCTCCGCGAGTTGGCGTCGCAATGACTCCAATTCCATCTTGAGTTGCTGGAGTTCCTGCGCTTGCTTGACGACCACGTCCTTCGTGGCTTGCAGCTCCTGTTGTACGCTGCTTGGTTCCGATGCGGGTGAAGCCGGAATCGGTGCGACTTCAGCAACCGGCTTGTTTGCCGTCGGGGCGGGAACGGCAGCGGGCAGCTGATTCAGGGCATCCAGCGACACTGCGACGCGGGGTTGTTCCGGTTCGATAATCATCCAGGACTGCGGCACATCGTCTCGCACGAGCGCGTTCGAGGGTGTAAACGACAAGGTGAGCGCCGCCGGTCTGGTGTCGCTTTGACCCTGCGAGGCGCGGTAGTGAGAGAGATTGATCCGAAGGGTGGTCCTATGCAGGTACAGCGTGCCCTGGGTGATGAGTCCGTCATCCTGAAGGGTGAACCGCACCCGTTGATCCGGCCCGGCCTGTGACAGGGCCCGGATGATGAGCGGGGTGAAAAACTCCGTTTCTTCCTGGGAGAACAGCGGATACCGCTCTTGTTTCATCGCGGTGCCAGGCCGGTCGAGGCCTGAGACTGATAGGCCGGAGAGGAGTCGTGAGACCACCGCTGCTGATACGGTGGCCGGATGGGATGCCTGAAACGCGCTTTGAGGACTGCCGTATCTGGCAGTGGTGCCCCGGCTGGCCAGGCGTTCAAGCGCGACGGTCCCTAACGGCCCCTCCCCGACGGGCGTCATCGGAGAAGTGGCGCTGCACGCGAGGAGCAGCCAGCAGGGGAGCATGATCAGCCAGGTCTTCCAAAGAGGCAGGCATTGTCCTGCTGGCGACATCATCTGCTGAATCATCGGGCGCATGGGGCGGGATTGTAACATAGACCGTTGTCCGGGCCATGGAGGATTTCAGAAAAGCCGCTCTCGTAGCGGTTGACAGTCGATTCCGGCTGGTGCTATATCATCGCCAGCTTTTCCAGGGACAACGGAGTCTCAGGAGGCTATCCGTTATAGAGATGGCGCAGGACAACGACGTCCTCTGGTCCACCAAGTTCGGTGGGTCCGAGGACTTTTTTTTTATTAACAGCATGCTGAAATCGGCCCTCAACTTCGTTCTCAGTCGCTCATTCTCCTCGACGTACGGCTCACAGTACGCCTCGGCGCCTGAGCTCCTTGCGGCCTCGTTGAATGACCGATTTGAGCATGCTGCGATTGCAGGGAAAACCCGCTGATGCGGTTTTTGCGAATGGCCATGGCCCAGATCAATCCGACTGTCGGCGACCTTGCTGGGAATACGGCGCTGATCAAGGCTTGGATCAAGGAGGCTCGCCGGGCGAAGGCTGACCTCGTGGCGTTTCCAGAATTGGCCATCACCGGGTATCCGCCTGAGGATCTGCTGTTTAAGCCCCGCTTCATCGAAGACACCCAGCGAGCCTTGAACGCGGTCGCGGCGGAAGCGCATGGGTTGGTGGTGGTGGTCGGGTACGTCGGCCGTGAAGGGACGGGGTCTTCGGTGTCCGACGCGGCGATCATGCCTCCCGCCGGTCGCCATGATTTATACAACTCGGCAGCGGTACTGGCCGAACGCCGGATTGTGGCGAATTATTGCAAACGGCATTTGCCGAACTATGGCGTGTTTGACGAGAGCCGGTATTTCCATCCCGGTACTCGCCTGCCGTTACTGGTGCTGAATGGCACGACGATCGGGGTGAACATTTGCGAAGACATCTGGTTTCCCGAGGGGCCCACTCGCGTACAGGCCGCGGCGGGCGCTGAAGTCATCGTCAATATCAACGCCTCGCCGTTTCATGTCGGTAAGAGCCGTCTGCGCGAGCAGATGTTGGCGACCCGGGCACGCGAGAATCGCGTGATCGTCAGCTACACCAATACGGTAGGCGGGCAGGACGAACTGGTCTTCGACGGCGGCAGCATGATCGTGGATCAGACCGGTGAGGTGGTGGCGCGGGGGAAGGCTTTTGCGCAGGATCTGCTGATTGCGGATCTCGATGTCGCCGCTGTGGGACGGGCCCGCCAGGGCGAGGGGCGAAAGAAGCCCTTACCGCCGCGTGTGACCGCGCTGGTCGATCGTGTTGCGCTGCGGGGGCCGGCGAGGAAGTCGCAGTCGATCATGGTGCCGGCCTTGGAATCCCGATTGGATAGGCTTGATGAAGCCTATCGCGCGCTGGTCCTCGGGGTGCAGGATTATGTACGGAAGAACGGGTTCAAGCGGGTGGTCATCGGATTGAGCGGAGGTATCGATTCGGCTCTCACGGCGGTCATTGCGGTAGACGCGGTAGGCGCAGAGAACGTCCTCGGAGTCTTCATGCCCTCGCCCTATACCTCGCGGGCCAGTCGCGAAGATGTCGCCGATATGGCTTGCCGGCTTCGTATTCAGGTGGATACGCTCTCCATCACGACGACGTTCAAGAGTTACCTCCGGGCGCTGGCAAAGCCGTTCTCCGGACGCCGCCCCGATACGACCGAAGAAAATCTGCAGGCGCGGATCCGAGGCAATCTGCTGATGGCCTATTCCAACAAATTCGGCCATCTGGTCCTGACCACCGGAAACAAGAGCGAAATGAGTGTCGGGTACGCCACCTTATACGGCGACATGGCTGGCGGATTTGCGGTGATCAAGGACGTACCGAAGACGATGGTGTATGAGCTGTCGCAACTGCGAAACCTGGTCGGGCCGGAGCCGGTGATTCCGAAGCGCGTGCTGGAACGGCCTCCCACCGCAGAGTTGCGCCCCGATCAAAAGGACGAAGACAGTTTGCCGCCCTACTCGGTGTTAGACCCCATTCTGAAGGCCTATGTCGAGGAGGATCGCGCCCTCGAGGACATCGTGGCCATGGGATTTGATCGGGAGACGGTGGCGCGCGTGATGGTGATGGTTGACCGCAGCGAGTACAAACGCAGGCAAGCGCCGCTCGGTATTAAGATTACGCATCGGGCATTCGGCAAGGATCGGCGAATGCCGATCACCAACGGGTATCGGTAGGCAGGCAGCATCCCGACCGACAACGACGTCGGTCAGCAACACTGGCAATGGCGCCAGAGAGACGGAATTTCCAGATCGTCGGGCACGACGGTCTCGGAGCGGGCCACTTTCACTTCTTCTCTCTTTGGAGGCGTCATGAATATGCTGGTTGGGCGAAAGGCACGGGCATGGGTCTTGGGCTTGGCATTGATGGCAGTCGGTGGAGGAGGCGCTTTGATCGAGGCGCAAGCCGGGACGACGGACGACTTGATGGACACCACCAAGCATCCGGTGTCGGTGACCATGGCGATGCAGGCCGACAGTTTCTTCGGGTTCAATCCGTCCATTTACGGAACCTATGGATTAACCGACAACATCGCACTTGCCTTCAACTTCACCTATTGGACCATGATCAACGGCATAGGCGTGCACGACAACGCGCCCTGGCTTGAAACCGACGTGGGTCTCAATTTTACGTTCCTGGAAAAACGCCTGTCCGTCACGCCGATGATCGGCTTTGTACACGGTCAATTGCTCTCTTCCCGCGGCGGGTTCTTTCCCAACGGCGGCGGAAGCGTCAACGAGCGCACCACGGCGTTCGAAGGCGTCGTGCCCAACATTATCGCGAATTATGTCGACGATCGTTTCGAAGGCGAATTCTATATGGGGTATTACAAGGCCATTCGGAGTGAAGGCGGCAGCGGCGGCGGGGGTGCCACGGGCTGCAGCGGGTTGGTGGATACGAATTGCCTGGGGACCAGCCAGACCGGCGGCAGGGGCACCTGGGACTTCCTCCACTACTGGGTGAGTGCCGGTGTGCGCATGAACAGCATGTGGTCCCTTGGGGCGCATTATGAGCATTTGCTGACGACGCGCGACAGCAGCGCGCCGGGGGCGGCTCAGGACTACTATCGCTGGATCGGTCCATATGTCGAAATGAAGCTGCCGGGCAACATGGCTTTCCGGTTCACAGTCGGTAAAGACCTGACAGACAATCAAGATTTCTATAAGCTGAAGTTCACGAAGACGTTTTAAGCGCATGCCTGGCCTCCTCCTTTGCGGAGTGAGGGAGGGGGCCATTGGGCAGGCAGCACAGCCGAAGGAGGATATGGTGAAGGCATCGGCACAGCGGAAAACGATCATCGTGGGCGCCGCATGGGGGCTGTTCCTGTTTTTGGGACTCTGGACCGGTCAGGCCTGGGCGGAAAATACGCCATTGAAAGTGGATAGTGGAGATACGGCCTGGGTCCTGGTGTCGTCGGCGTTCGTGCTGGCGATGCTGATGCCGGGCTTGGCGCTTTTTTACGGTGGTCTCGTGCGCACGAAGAACGTGCTCGGTACGATCATGCAGAGCATCATGATTCTGAGTGTGGTGAGCCTCCTGTGGATCCTGTTCGGTTATAGTCTGGCGTTCGGGCCGGACAAGGGTGGCGTGATCGGGGGATTGGACTGGATCGGTCTCAGCGGGGTCGGCAGCCAGCCGCATCCGGTTTACGCGCCGACAATCCCGCACCAGGCTTTCATGTTGTTTCAGCTGATGTTTGCCGCCATAGCCCCGGCGCTCATTACCGGCGCGTTTGCTGAACGCAAACGGTTCACCTCAGCCGTCCTGTTCGGCGGGTTGTGGTCGGTGCTGGTCTATGTGCCGTTGGCACATTGGATCTGGGGCGGCGGCTGGCTGGCTCAGATGGGAGCGTTGGACTTTGCCGGTGGCGCGGTGATTCATATCAGTTCCGGCGTGGCGGCGTTGGTCTGCGCTATTGTGTTGGGCAAGCGGCGTGGCTATGGAACGGATTACATGGCGCCCCACAATCTACCTATGACCATCCTGGGAGCCGGGTTTCTCTGGTTCGGCTGGTTCGGGTTTAACGGAGGGAGTGCGCTCGGCGCGAACGGCGTGGCGGTCTCGGCCATTCTTGCGACCCATGCGGCAGCGTGCATGGGGGCGATTTCCTGGTGCGGGGCCGAATGGATGCATCGCGGCAAACCGACGGTGCTCGGAGTGGCGAGCGGCGCGGTCGCGGGACTGGCGACGGTCACGCCGGCGGCCGGGTATATCAGCCCGCTATCCGCGATCGCGATCGGGCTGGTGGCCGGTATGTCCTGCTATGCGGCGATTGTCTGGAAGGGGCGATTCGGCTATGATGACTCGCTTGACGTCGTGGGAATCCACGGAGTCGGGGGGGTGATTGGGGTGCTGGCCACAGGCCTCTGTGCCAGCAAGGTCGTCAATCCCGGTGGCGCCGATGGATTATTCTTCGGCAATCCCGGTTTGTTCGGCGTCCAACTCCTGGTCGTGGTTGCCACGACGGTCTTCTCCTTGGTAGCTACCTTTGCCATTCTCAAGCTGGTCGATGCCCTGACAGGACTGCGGGTATCGTCCGAAGAGGAAGCGACCGGTCTGGACTTGAGTCAACATAACGAGCGGGCCTATTCGTGAAGCCAGCTCAGCGCCATCGGCCATCAGTCGTCAGCAGGATTGTCGGGACTCTTTTCCCGCTGAGAGCTGACCGCTGACGGCTGAGAGCTACTCCCTGGAGGCAAGGATGAAATTAATCGAAGCCATTGTCAAACCGTTCAAGCTCGATGAAGTCAAAGACGCCCTCCTTGAAATCGGGATTCAGGGCATGACGGTCACGGAGGTCAAGGGCTTCGGCCGCCAGAAGGGCCATAAGGAAACCTATCGCGGCCAGGAGTACACCATTGAATTCGTGCCGAAGGTGAAGATTGAGGTCGCCGTGAACGATGGCCAGGTGCAGCGTGTTCTGGAAACGATCACGCGGGCCGCCAAGACGGGCAGCATCGGCGACGGGAAAATTTTTGTGCGGGACCTGACCTCCGCGGTCAGAATCAGGACCGGCGAGACGGGGGAAAGCGCCCTCTAGGTATGTCGCAAGCCTTGGATGCAGACTCTCATATGGTGCACGAGGCTCCTCTTGTGGTGTCCCAGCTGCTGGCTGAACAGCGCCACGCGATTCAGGAGCGGTTGCTGGCCGGCGCCTCGGGTGATGAGATCGTGACGGCCACGACGGATCTGGTCGACGGACTCATCGTCGGTCGGTACCGGACGGCGGCTCGAACCGGCGGCGAGGCGCTCACGACGGCCGGATTTCAGCACTGTTGCCTGGTGGCGATCGGAGGTTATGGCCGGCGGGAACTGGCGCCGCATTCCGATATCGACCTCATGTTCCTGTTTCATGCGGATGCCGCCAAGGTCATTCCGGAGCTCGTGAAACAGGTCCTGCATCCGCTCTGGGACAGTGGGTTTCAGGTCGGTCACAGCGTGCGTACCATTCAGGATTGCATCGATCTGGGCCTGGCGGATCTCACGGTGCGGACTTCGATGATGGAGGCCCGATTTCTTGCGGGAAGCCCCGAACTCTTTCAGCAGTTCCACGCGCGGTATGTGCGGAAGGTCGTCTCGAGGGGGTTCGATGCTTACCTGGATCAGAAGGTAGCCGAGCGTCAGCGTGAGTACCAGAAGTTCGGCGAAACGGTATATCTGCTGGAGCCGAACGTCAAGAAGAGCAAAGGCGGATTGCGCGACTTGCACCTGCTGCAATGGATCGGCTCGGCTCGATTTCATGCCCCCACCATCCGCGAATTGTCCGATCGCGGCATTCTGTCCCAGGCGGACTATCGGGCGATCAAGGAAGCTCGTGAATTTCTGCTGCGGGTCCGTTCATTTCTGCATATTCGAGCCGGCATGGCGCAGGAAATTCTGACCTTCGATGAACAGGTCTGGCTGGCCAAACACTGGGGCTTCGCCGACCAGCCGCATTTGCTCGCGGTCGAGCAGTTCATGCAGCAATACTATCGGCATACGATGGGGTTGCATGCGGCCTTGATGCGATTTGTCGAACGCTGTCGTCGTCGAACCCTGTGGCAGCAAGTCGCGCGGTGGTTGCCCTCTCCCCGCATCGAACAGTATTTCGCCGTCGATGGCGAGTCGCTGACCGTTCCGGTGGAACTGCGTTCCCAGGTCCTGGGGCAGCCGTCCTTGCTCCTGACCCTGTTTAATCTGGCCCGGTCGCGCAAGTTGAGCATCGATCCGGCCCTTCTGGAAGACATCCACCGGCATGCCGAGACGTTGTCCGTCGAGCAGTTCCACACACCTGAAGCCGGCCGTACCTTTTTGTCTATTCTGGCGGGCCCCGGAACGGCGCAGGCGTTGGAAGCGATGCATCGCGCGCATTTGTTGGAGAAACTGGTGCCGGCCTTCTCGCGTGTACGTGGCCTGATGCAATTCAATCAGTACCACAAGTACACGGTCGACGAGCATAGTCTGCTGGCCGTAGCGAAGGCCGAATCCTTGGCCGAGCATTCCGGTGTGCTCGGAGAGGTGTATCGGGAGATCAAACGGAAGGATTTGTTGCATCTGGCCCTGCTCCTGCACGATTTGGGAAAAGGGCATGAAGAAGATCACAGTGAAGTCGGTAAACGATTGGCGGAAGAAACAGCCGCGCGATTGAGCTTCGATGAGCGTGAGTCTCGAACGCTGGTGATGTTGGTCCATCGTCATCTCCTGATGGCTCATACGGCATTCCGCCGAGACCCCCATGACGAAAAGGTCCTGTTGCCGTTCGCGCGCGAAGTCGGCACGCCCGAAGTGTTGCGCAAGCTGTTGGCATTGACTGCTGCAGATATTGCCGCGGTGGGCCCGGATGTGTTGACGAAATGGAAAGAGTCTCTGCTCGTCGAATTGTACCTGCGCGCGATGCAGGAAGTGTCGGGCGAGCGGGAAACCGCGGATGAGCCCCAGCGGCTGGCGAGGATTGCCGCCGACGTGGCCTCTCAGCCGGGCGAGGCTCAGGAACGACCGATCGAGAACGAATGGATTCGATCTGAGCTCGAACAGTTCCCCCTGCGCTACGTCTACGGCACCAGTCCGCGGCGCATCGCCGCCCATCTGGGTGCCGTCCGCCGTCTGCAAACGGGTGACGTTGTGGTCGAGACCGAATTTAACGCGCCGCTGGGGACCTGTGAATATGCCGTGATCGCGCATAACGATCTGATCCCAGGATTGTTTTCGAAGATTGCCGGAGTCATGGCGGCGGGGGGGCTGCAAATTCTGGATGCCCAGATCGTCACGCGAAAGGACGGCGTGGTCGTCGACACCTTCCAGGTCGCCGATCCGGACTATCACGGGGCGCCGCCCGTGGAGCGGCGCGAGTCGATCGCCGCGACGATCACGGAGGTGTTGACCGGCCGCCAGTCGATCGATGCCGTGATGTGTCGAGGGGCCCGGTTGAGCCTGGGACGGCCATTGCCCGCACACCGGCAGCCGGCCGAAGTGCGGATCGATAACGAAACCTCCGACCGATTTACGATTCTTGATGTTTTTGCGGATGATCGGCAGGGATTACTGTACATTATCACGAACGCAATTTTTCAAGTGGGGTTGTCGGTACATGCGTCCCGGATTTCTACCCGGCTCGATCAGGTGGCCGACGTGTTTTACGTGACGGGAATGGATGGGAAGAAGGTGGAAGAGGCCGGCCGTCTGGAGACGATTCGGGCGTCGATTCTCAATGAGATTGAACTGTTTCTTGGAGCTCATGCGGCGTAAACGACAAGGTGTGGTGTAGTTATTTTATCGGCGGTTGAAAGGAGGAGGGGATGAACGTTCGTGAGGTGTTAGATTTTGCAAAGAAGAACAAGGTCCAGGTCGTGGACATGAAGTTCGTCGACCTGATCGGCACCTGGCAGCATTTTACGATTCCGGTCAGTGAACTGACAGAAGGCCTGTTCAAGGACGGCTCCGGGCTCGACGGGTCGTCGATTCGAGGCTGGAGAGCGATCAACAACAGTGACATGCTGCTTGTGCCGGACCCGGCGACCGCCTGCATGGATCCCTTTTGCTCCGTGCCCACCCTGAGCCTCATCGGGAACGTGGTCGATCCGATCACGCGCGAAATGTACGATCGCGATCCGCGGTTCATCGCCCAGAAGGCGGAGAAGTATCTGCAAAGCACGAAGATCGGCGACACCTCGTACTGGGGGCCGGAAGCCGAGTTTTTCATTTTCGACCATGCGCGCTACGACCAGACGAACCACAGCGCCTACTACCACATTGATTCCGATGAAGGCGTGTGGAATATGGGCCAGGAAGGCGTCAATCTGGGCGGCAAGATCCGCCACAAGGAAGGATATTTTCCGGTTCCGCCGACGGATACGCAGCAGGATATCCGCACGGAAATGATCTTGGAGATGGAAAAGGCGGGCATCGCCACCGAGAAGCATCACCACGAAGTGGCCACGGCCGGCCAGGCGGAAATCGATATCCGCTTCGATAGCCTGCTGAGAACTGCGGACAAAATGATGATGTTCAAGTACATCGTCAAGAACGTGGCGCGTCGGCACGGTAAAACGGTCACCTTCATGCCGAAGCCGATTTTCGGCGACAATGGATCGGGTATGCACACCCATCAGAGCATCTGGAAAGACGGGAAGCCTCTCTTTGCGGGGAAGGAATATGCCGGGGTCTCACAGATGTGCCTGCACTACATCGGCGGTATCCTGAAGCATGCGCCGGCACTGGCCGCGTTCACCAACCCGTCAACCAACTCGTACAAGCGGTTGACCCCGGGCTTTGAAGCGCCGGTCCTGTTGGCCTATTCGAGCCGGAATCGTTCAGCCGGTATTCGCATTCCGATGTATTCTCCGAGCCCGAAGGCGAAGCGCATTGAAGTGCGCTTCCCGGATCCGGCTGCCAACCCCTATCTCGCGTTTGCTGCCATGCTCATGGCCGGATTGGATGGTATCGAGAACAAGATCAATCCGGGAGAGCCGGCTGAAAAGGATCTGTACGATCTCGAGGCCAAGGAAGCGGCCAAGATCCGTACCATGCCGGGGAGCCTCGACGAGGCGCTCAACCACCTGGAGAAGGATCACCAATTCCTGCTCAAGGGCGGGGTATTCAGCGAGGACCTCATCGAGGCCTGGATCGGGTACAAGCGTACCAAGGAAGTGGATACGATGCGGTTGCGGCCGCACCCGTACGAGTTCTTCTTATATTATGACGTGTAGTCGGCGTTTCGGCAGTGAAGAGCTTGACGAATCCACGAAGCGATGGTATACATGCGGAAGTTGGGTGAAAGCAGGCAACGACGCCTGATGTGATCCCAGCCCTACATACGGTAAACGGACAAAGGCGTCCGTCATTCTTCCAAGAGTGGCGGGCGCCTTTTTAATTGCGCCGACGTTGTGGTCGGCTGAGAACATCGGCAAGGTTTCTGAACCTTGCCATTCAGGACAAAGACGTCCTTTTTCCCAGCGTGGGAAGAGGGCGTCTTTTTTTTGAGTTGTGCGGGCACAGTGACCACCGAAAGGAGAGCCTCATGCATACAGCGGATCACGAGCGGATCGCAGGGGTGGCAGCAAGGAAGTGGTCGTTTTTCGAACAAGCCCCGGGTGGGTATTTTATCCTGTCGGCCTTAGCCGGGATCTATCTCGGATTCGGCATTGCGTTGATCTTCAGTGTCGGCGGACCGTTGGCGGCGGCCGGGTCGCCGGTGGTGAAACTTGTCATGGGGGTCTCCTTCGGTATCGCGTTGACGCTGGTGATTTTTGCGGGGTCCGAGTTGTTCACCGGCAATAACCTCATCGGGGCCATCGGCGGCCTCTCGAGAAGTCTCAGCTGGGCCCAAGTGATTCAGCTTAATGCCTGGTCCTGGATCGGAAATCTGGTCGGGTCGTTGGGGCTGGCTTGGTTGATCGTCCAATCGGGCGTGTTCGCCAAAGGGCCGACGACGGAACTGATCGAGAAGGTGGCGACAGTAAAAATGTCTCTCCCGGCTTGGGAGCTGTTCGTGCGGGGGATTCTTTGTAATTGGCTGATCTGCCTGGCCGTTTGGATGACAGGCCGAACGAACAACGATACGGCGAAGATTCTCTTGATCTTCTGGTGCCTGTTCGCCTTCATCGGTACCGGGTTCGAGCATAGCATCGCCAATCAATCGTTGCTGGGCATGGCGCTGTTTCTGCCGCATGACGCGGCGGTGAGTTGGGGGGCCTTTTGGTACAACCAGCTGTTTGTCGTGCTGGGGAATCTGGTGGGTGGCGGGTTGTTTGTCGGCGGGCTGTATTGGATGGTGAGTCCCTATCGTGTGGCCGAGGTTCCGGTGGCTCCTGTGTCTCGGCCGGTCACATCGGCGGCGGTGGGGTCATAAGTCAGAGTGGCGAGCGCGTGTCATTGCAGGCGGATCAATCACAGGAGGAGACAATGGAGAAGGAAGCGATGCGGAAGGCGATCAAGGCGCAACGGTTGAAGAAGAAGGTGACGATTGCCGAGGTGGCCAAAAAGGTCGGGAAGAATCCGACGTTCGTGGCGGCAGTCTTAAACGGCAATCACCGCCTGGTCCCGGCGGATGCGGCGAAGGTCGGAACTTTGTTGGGTCTGAGTAAGGAACAGGTCGCTGCCTTGAGCACATTTCCGGTCCGGGCGGATTTTCCGAATCTGACGGATCCGTTCAAATATCGCCTGATGGAAGTCATCGGTGTGTACGGTGACTCCCTGCGGGAAATGGCGAATGAAATGTTCGGCGACGGGATCATGAGCGCCATCGACTTCACGCTGGATATGGAAAAGGTCACGGGCAGTCAGGGCGAGGCCCGGTGCAAGATTACCTTGAATGGCAAGTGGCTCGAGTACAAGACGTTTTAGGCCGATCACTCAGGGATACCGCTGAGACGGTAATCAGACGAAGGGAGGACACCATGAAGACGAATGAAGAAACCGCAGTGCTGACGCTTCTCAGGCGGCAGGCGCCCCGATCATTCGAGGAACTGATGGCCCTCTCCGGTCTGAGCGCCTCACAGGTGTTGCTGGTGGTAGACCGGCTCAGTCGTGAGGGCGCAGTGGTGCTAAGAAAATCGGGACTGGACTATT
>WBZN01001440.1_pt1 | contig 14552 bp, 6 predicted proteins | sample 5204281 | NCBI WGS metagenome assembly WBZN01 (sample SAMN12344347, study PRJNA552823) | activated sludge metagenome | biome: Activated sludge suspended growth; feature: Nitrification reactor; material: Wastewater; isolation source: activated sludge from nitrification reactor of wastewater treatment...
GGAACGACGGGGAACTGTTCTGGGTCATCAAGAACGGAAGCCCCGGTACAGGTATGCCTGCCCTGCTCAAGGGTAACGTCATCACCGAGGAAGAAGCCTGGACAATCATCGCCTATGAGCGGAGCTTCTGCAAGGATAAGGAATAACGGCTGTTTGGCATGGAGCTGTAGGTCGACCCATTCGACCTACAGCACGTGCTGTTTCCTCGCTCGGCACCCTATCCCTTCATAGTTTTGAAACCGCCCTTTGTATCTACATAACAGTCCCCGGGTCGATATCCATTGGAACGCTAGACCCGCCCGCCCTTTCCTTCTTTATCAAAATAGGTGTACGCTATACGAGGTGTTGATGGTTCCAGAGGAGGCGAGGCCAAGGAGCACTCCGATGAACCTTCGGACAGCTCTTCTCATCTCGAATGATCCCCATGTTAGACAGCTCGTCGAAGCTGCCATACCAGAGATCAACCTTCAATCAGTACCCACTGTCGCAGAAGGACTTGCACGCTGGTCCGAGAGTTCCCCCCTGCTGGTGATCAGCGAAGGGACGTCCCCGACACTCGCACCCCTCTTCAAATATGCCAGGCAACTCCCTTCTCCTCCCCCTATACTGGTCATTGGAGACCGTCATTCCGTTAAAGACGCCGTCAACATCATGCGAGCTGGTGCAGCGGATTACCTGACAAAGCCCGTTTTTCCGGTTGACCTACAGGCCGCGATCAGTCGTGTCCTCAAACAGTCTCCTCTCGTGACATCCACTGCACCAGAGGATCCCTTCGCCTCCATTATCAGCATCTCACCTCAAGTGAACTTGATGAAGCACCTGGCCAAGGAAGTAGCCGTGACCGATGCGACCGTCCTCATCACCGGAGAAAGTGGAACTGGTAAGGAATTGTTTGCAGAGGCCATCCATCACTCCAGCCCCAGGGCCCATGGCCCGCTGATCGCCCTGAATTGTGCCGGGATTCCAGAACACCTGTTGGAAGCGGAGCTGTTCGGGTATGAGCCGGGTGCGTTTACCGACGCGAAGCGGGCCAAACCTGGACGATTCCAAATGGCGGAAGGCGGCACGCTCTTTCTCGACGAGATCGGAGAAATGAGCCCAACCGCTCAGGCTAAACTGCTTCGTGTCTTAGAGAACCGCACCGTTGATCCTCTCGGTGATACCCAAAGCCACAAAGTCGATATCCGAATCCTCGCCGCAACCAATGAGGATCTCCTCTCCCACATTAAAGCAGGCCGCTTCCGCCTCGACCTGTATTATCGATTGAACGTCTATCAGCTCCGCATTGCACCGCTCCGAGAACGCGCTGAGGATATCGAGCCTATTCTCTTGATCTTCTTAGAGCGGGCCACAAAGGAACGCGGCTCCCGTGTAAAGGCCATTGCTCCATCCGCGCTCTCGGTCCTCAGAAGCCACACGTGGCCAGGCAATGTCCGAGAACTGCACAATGTGGTCGAGTGGCTCACGATCACCTGTAAAGAAGAGGTAATCCAACCACATCACCTCCCCACATCCGTGACCAGTCACGCGACAGCCGGCGACTCCAGTCCTGAGCTCAGACCATCCCTGTTAGCCTTTGGACTGTCAATTCATGAGATGGAAAAGAAGCTGCTCGAAGAAGCGCTACAAAAGGCATCAGGCAATGTCTCAGAAGCCAGCCGCCTCCTCAAGATGACCCGCAATACACTCCGCTACCGCATGGCGAAGCATCATCTTTCCTAATAACCACCCATACCGGCGCGATCAGTTAAGATAATCTTGTGGAACCATCCACTCGGTGGCAGGGACAAAGTTTGATGAATCAGGTGCGACGTAGAAAAGGCGAACACGAACGTTTCCGATTCGCCGTTGTGGTCCGTATCTGAGCAAAAACCCGACATCAGTCTCTTGTTCACGGAACCGCTCGATCTTTTCAACCAGCGAGTTCCTGCTCACATGCCGACCGACCTGCATGAGCGCCTCGGTCAACATCGAGGCAGCACCCTGAGCCATTCGCGAAAATCCAAAGTTCTGCAACTGACGTTTCCCCGCAAGCTTTTGTAGCTCATCGAGACCCTGCTCTGTCGGCGGATCAATTGCGGAGGCAAGAACGACTTTTGATTTCAATCGAGGTGGAATCGAAAAAGCCTTATGCCCCACCATCCCGGCAGGCGCCAACAACATTGGCGAGAGCTGCTGACGATCTAACGCTTTGGCAAGCACCAGAAAGTCGTCTCCATCTCCGACAAAGATGATTCCATCAACCTGCTCCTGTTTCAGCCGTTGGACAAGTCCAGCTCCAGCGAGCGCCCCACGTTCGTACTCATGCTCACCAACAAGCTTGATCGCTTTGCGTCTGGCCAGCGTAACAACTGAATTGAGGACCGACGTAGTTTTCGGCTGGACAATGGCGACTCGAGGACGACTTTGACCAATCGATGAACGAGCCTGGGATACCATGAAATCCAACAGCACCCTGTATTGGAGGTCGAAACCCGACAGCATGTAAAAGACGTACGGATTAGGAGGATCAGAAGGTTGGGGGGACAGGGCCAAGGGACCTATCGAGGGGACTTGCGTTCGCTCCAGTAAACTATGCATCTTCGATGTATCACCAGACTCAAAACTTCCAACGAGCGCAAAGACCTGTTTCGTCTTGATCAGCCGATCGGTTGCAGCTGCCTGTGTAATCTCCTGCCCAGAGTCTTCAACGACCAACCTAATCTGTCTCCCGTAGATTCCTCCCCGCTCGTTCACGTTGCGGAGGTAGCCGTCCAGAACTGATTGAGCATCCTGTCCAATTGAAGCCAAGGGCCCAGAGAGCGGAAGAGCAGCCCCGACAGTGATTGTTGTTGCCGTCACGCCTGGGTCCGTGTCGTCATCAGTGCCGATTTTGTTTAGATACGCAACAACGGCAGATGCCTGATGATCAGTGAGGTGATAGCGAGGCATACCGGTATGAAGCGGTTCCCCTGCCGCATCGACTCCCTGCGTGATCGCGCGAGCCAGCGTCTGGTCCGTATAGGCCGCGCGAGACTTACCAGTCTGGCGTGACTCATGCGGACCTCGTAAAAACGACGGCACCAGAGGAGGTACACGAAGGCCACCCTCCATACTTCCCTGCCCCTCTTCCCCATGACATTGGACACACCGGAAGAGCGTAGCGGAGAGATCGCTATCAACTCCGGCTAGGTCCACACGGATCTCTTCGCCGGATTCGGCACGTCCTTGATGGTACATACCGCGCCCTGATCGTTCATCGGGTGTAAGCGGATCGTTCCATGCGAGGGTCTCAGAGGACATGACAGTGTTGGTCGCAAGCAAAACAGAGCAAATGGCAAAAGGTCGCAACCAATATCCGGTAGGCATCAAGCTAACGAGTTGCCACGGAAGAGGCGATCGAATCAAGCAATTCTAGGACCATCGGAACCGAAGCTAGACCATAGTGACGAGTCCACTGTCCTGTGCCTTCGTTCCCGACCAGAATCACGGAAGGATGATCCGATAACCCAGACCCACCCACATCGAATGCAGCCAACAGCCGAGTGATATCCTGAGAGGAACTAGTGAGGAAGTACCAGCCTGGCGCAGCGTTAAATCGCTTCGCTACCGTCTTTAACTGGACGGGACGATCGGTCACCGAATCAATACTAATCGACAGTAAGTTCACCTGACGGTTTGACTCTGCTTGCAACTTCCGTTGCACCGCACCGAAGAGCCCCGTCATCGCTGGGCAACTGGTCTTACAGGAGGTATAGAGAAACGTGATGGCGACCGTTCTCCCCTTGATGAGATCTGAGTAGAGGCGATGGGGCATTCCATCTTGGTCGATCACCTCAATATCAGGAATGGTCGGCGTCGCAGCGGAGGCAACCATGCCGCTGGACAGAACCCAGAGACCCACAACCAGGCTGAACATGAAAGCAATCATACGCTATTCAAGATCCCGATGACTCAGCGCCGCGTTTGCTGATTGGGACGAGTCGTAGCAGACACCACCTGCTGCACCACAGCAGTCCCATCGGTGTAACGCAGATGCCTCGACGCCGTTTGCACCATCACGCGATATTCTCCGGGATGCGGGAAAGACTGCGTGATCGCATAGCGTCCAGGTTCCACTTCACGGGCATGCTGACGCTGTTGCCAGGTTCCTGGCGGCTCAAAGAGAAGCACCTGTACGTCACGGATACCCACTATCGGCTGCTGTGTCGTCGGATCGATAAGGAGGAACCCTATAGCGGTGGGAACTCGAGCCTGAATCGGTGCATTTCCAAATTGAGCACGCACGATGGGAGGACGTGTGCCGGTCGCGGTGGAAGCTCCGTTCACCGACTCCTGAACGGAGACTTGAAAACAATGCATGGTGCGTGGCCGATCAATCAGAAGTGGTACATCATACCGCCCAGCCTTTGGAAACGTGACCGGTGCTCGATACACACCCGGTGAGACCTCTTTGAGACTTCGGTCAAGGATTAGAATACCGCGCGGCATGCGCTTGTAGTTCGAGAAGGTCCCCATCGGTACCATCATGCCCTCCTGATAGAAATAGAGGGTCTGATCCGGTGCATTCGCCACCATCACGGTATTGCCTTCCGGCGCGGGCACGATCATGTCGGCAATCCCAAGCTGGTCAGGCACCGAGCTTGGAGCATGTTGTCCAGCTTGGATGTCGACGGGAGCCGGTTTGCCCTTACGAAGATCCACCAGATCGATCAACGAGAACTTTTCAGATTCGATTCCACGCACATACGCATATCGTTCAGTGAAGGTCACCTGATCAGGATCCTTGACGACTGCCGTGGAGCCGATGATCCCATTCGTGGCTGTATCGACAATCGAGATTTTGCTTTCAAGTTGATTCACAACCACTGCAAAGCGACCGGTTGGTTCAAAGCGCAGGGCTACAACACCAGGTTGAGTGGAAATCGTTGATACCTGACTGTGCGCCGCAGGATCAATCACCGTCATCACGCTGTCATTCATTGACCCAACATAAAACCGCTTGGCTGCAGAACCGTAACTGATCGCCACTGGTGTCTTTCCTACAGAAACGGTTGCTGCTAGCGACACTGTGCGAAGATCGACTAGCGACACCGTATTGGAAACACCATTCGTGACCGCAAGACGAGCACTCTCATCGCTGAAGGCCAATGCATGAGGGCCCTCCCCAACTGCGATCGTCTTTACGATAGTATGGGTTACTGGATCAAGCGCCACCACCTGAGCTGTGCCGTCTAGCCCTACCCAGACAGCACGTCCGTCAGGTTGAAGGCCCAAGCGAGTGGGCCGCGAACCAGGCCCGGTTGCAATCGTCTGGGTCAGTCGATGAGTCGTTGTATCGATGACGGCAATGACGCCTTCATCCGAAAGCGTCACATAAAGCAATCGCCCATCTTTGGTTAGGAGCCAGTCCGTTCCCAGTCCTGGCAAGGAAATAATGTGCTCAAGCTTGGTGGGATTAAATGCCACATGGGGATTGATGAATGTAATCGTCTTATCATGGTTGAGCGTGGCAACGACATAACTATTGAGATCTACATCCGGACGGCTTCCCAATTGTCCGCTGGTCAAACTCCGAATTTTATCCGTACAGGTCCGCTCACCGGCCACGGTCTCCGAGAGCCTGGCATTCATCCAGGCCTTTGGTCGTCCAAGCGACAACGGTTGTCCCGTACGAACGTCTCGCAGTGAAAATTGCGCCAGCGTTGTTTGTCCGACCTGTGCCTCCTGACGTCCCTCTGCTTTTTCGACAGTCTGCAAGGAAAACTCGATTCGCACCCCGTCTTGCTCGAACTGTTGGACCTGCTCCAGTGCCGTCGCGTACGAACCGATCGCATCTCGCGCCAGCGCAATCTTCGGCTGCGGCAAGGGGTCGGCGAGGACCTGGCTGACCAGCAGAACCCCACCTATCCATACCCCCATCACTCGGAAATACGCCCATAGCGATATCATAGCCTTCACAAACATCCTGCACTCACGGTGTCAAACTCTTGTCCCGAGGAAGAGGGCAACCACTTTTTGAATCACCTTCTATCTTGTGATCACCCCAACGTTCTTTTTGCCAATCAAACCAGTGATATTTAGGTGAAGTATTTTCTTCCACCCGCAGAATTCCCCACAGCCCTCCTCCAAACATGAAGCCTTCCTGCGTGCGATAAAGATAGTCACCATGAACCGCACAGTCCCCTCCAGCACTGGCCATAATGTTTATTGCACGACCAGGCCCGATTCCACCAGTCGACCCTACGCGCATTGAACTAAACTGATTCCACCCCATAGTTCGTGAATTATCGATCCACGGGCTCAGACTCCAATCATGTCCAAATAGAGTAAAGCCGTGTTGCCTGGGATGGCCTCCTGGATGCACTACGCGAAATCGTAGTTGGTCGCCAGCTTTGGCGGTAAAGATTGGAGTCTCCGGATCACAGTACCTTCCTTTCGCAAAATCAGCATGACACTGGAAATGTGAAACCGTGGAACTGAATACATTTGACCAGTCATATTCGCTCATCATATCCGGTTCATCGGCAGGACTCGCTCCTAATCGAGCCCAGATGGGCTCAGTGCCATAGTTAAATGCCTTCTGGCCTGAATCCTCGGAGTCGTCCCCATTCCGAAGATTAGGCATCGGCTGTCCATACTGCTGCAGACTCAGGTTATCCTGATAGAGAAGCACCATTTCCTTAAAGCGATATAGAGAACCGGATTCTTCCGCCGGCATTTTGCGGACAGGATCAGTATGAACCATACTCCTCATACTTCCAGACCATGTTTCATCAAAGGGACAGACCTGCTTCTTCAAGTGTTTTCCATGGCGACCTGACATCGGCTCAGGTTTCCAATAAGTAATCTCTTTCTCCGCATTGCTTGGGTAAGCTGTTTCGTCCCACCAGGAGCATTGCGGCTCAATGATCAACGCTCCAATGGCACCATGCGAAGCGTGCTTGATCACGTCTCCCATGTCTTGTAATGGAATGGCCCCAAATTCATACGGTCTTCCCTCGATGCGATTCATTCGTCCTTCCCCTGCAGACACAATCTCACCCGCATACCAAAGATATGTTTTGCTTTCACCGGGACCTACAGTCGAATCATCATTCAACCCAACATGCGCCCCATCGCTCGTTTGCAGATTGTAATCAACCAGTTGAGGATGTAACCCCACACGTTGAGATGAACGAACTTGGTTAAAAGACAATCCAGGAGTAATCGGAGGAACCATATTGTAACTCCATGTCCGCTGGTAGGCTTCGATTTCCTCCGGACTTGGGCTTGGATTTAGCGATGGCCAATCCGGCATCCTGGGCTGTTTCTCGGCGAGCTTATTCGTAAGTGTAACGCGAATACACTCGCCAGCTCGTGCACGGAGAATCAGAGGTTCAGGCTTCTTCTGCTCACCTTGAACATCTGGCACTCGATTTCGTTCGACAAAGAGAATGGCATACGGATCTGTAATACCAAATGCCTTATTGTATACCAGCCCTCTTCCTCCCACTAAATCTTTGGCTAACCAAGCTTCAACTTCAAAATTTCGAACGAGTCTCTGCTGCTCCTTACTTTGACAAAAAGCCTCCAGAGCATCAGTTGGACCGGGCTGTTGCCCCTGCTGCTTACTCGATTCATCCCCGTCGAGAACTTGCAATCGCTCACTGTCGAGGGCCTCGGCAAGTTCTTCTTTGACGAACGCCGAAGCCAACACGTCATGAGTCTTTTCCGTGTTACCAGGGAGACGCACAAGATGCTGGACATTTTGTGTGCGGGGATAGATACGCATCAGGCCCCATTGACCATCCCAGAGATTGTCCACTGCATTTGACGAGTAGAGATGGTCAACGGGATTCTTTTGAGTTACTTTCGCACCATCCTTCGTAGTATCCCTGGTATCGTTGAAAGGCATAAATTCGACGACACGATCGTTGAATTCGAAATGCTCCGAGATACCGATGTGCTGTGCTCCAACATACCCGGTATTTGGAGAATCAGGCTGGGCTAACCATTTAGCCCCGTGCAAGGTAAAGACATGCTGTTCCTCTTGCGCACCCTGAATCAGCCGAATTTGTACATGGTCTCCCTCATAGGCTCGTAGGAGCGGAGTAGCTGGATCGCCAGGATGCCGGCCCATGTCCTGAGACTCCGTGAAGAGTTTGACTGATCCATCAACTTGTTTTTGATGAAAGATTGAGCTGAATACATGGGCAAGGTCAGCCTCATAGTTCAGCCTATTGTTTCCGTGTTCATCTTTAACAATCTCGCCTTTATCATTCAGAACAAATTCGGGTTTATGCTTGAACTGAATTCCATTTTTGTCTTGTATCCCAACACGAAGCGGAATCGGCTCGTTCCGATAGTTGATCAATTGCGTTCCTGGATCCTTCGTCGAGATCCCTTCTGGCATGGGAATATACCCTGGAAGAACAGAACTGGCGAGGCTGCCCTCGATTTGACTCGGCGGATTGATCGGCCGATTTTCCCTATCATAGACAATGGCAAAATCCGCAAACGCTAGATTAAATTCCCGTCCGGTTCGCTCATAATCGATCGTGCCTTTGGAATCAAGCGAGTCGCTACAAACCGTTCCATCCTTCTCCGGAGTTACACAGGCTTTGCCTCGTGTTCGCACAATGATGTTCGCGGCATAAGAAGTCGGCCCACCATCATGCCGGTTATCGACAATTTTCGGATTACCATCCTTATCTGTCCCCCCCATCAACCGGCCATCTGGGAAATACCACTTGGAATTTGTTGGCTCAATGACCAGTGCTGCATAAAAGCCATGATGCTGGTGCGAACTGGGGCCAAAGTGATCATGCGTAAAGACTGTGCGCATGGTGCGATCTTTCGTCTTCTTGTCTCCAGGCTTCCCGTTCAGAATCGGATCGGCCCACCATCGTTGAATTGTCGTCTGGGCTCCACACCATGGGTTTTCTTTCGTAGCCTTCTGACCCCAAGCTTCCCATCGCTTCATCCAATCCTGGTTGGACTCGCCAGGATTCCTATCCATAGGAAGATTCTGACAAATCCCCCGCTTATCTCCTCCTCTTTGATCATCGTACATCGATCCTCCTTTTAGAAAGAGCGGATGTGTCTTCGGCTCTAGAAGATTGAGTTTTTCGGTTGGCATCGACGTTTTAATGAGGTGGCGGTTATGTGCGATGATCCGTTCGCGTATTTCATCAGCAGCTAATGTCCCATCTTCATAGTTCCAACCGTTACCGGAACCATCCGACGACGTAACATCGAACTTCACAAGATGAATGTGTTGACCAATTGTATCGGTCGGTGAATAGGCCTGAAAATCATCGAGATTGAGGTTGCTAGGTATTAAATTCGTGGCATAGAATTCCACGCATTCACCAGACTGTGCCCGAAAAAAGAGTGGTTCTGTTGGTCGGCTTCCTTCCAATGTATCTCGCACGTCTTTTTCCAACACGGGAAAACGCGCCTGAGGGTCATGCCAGCCAGATTTATTGACTGTCATATCCATTTGAATATACACAGCACGATACTGTCGAACCTTAACACTGCGGACCATTCCATTTTCATCCACCCATTCTTTGGGACATGGATTGGAAAATGGTGCGCCTGCCACTCCTTCTCCAACCTTACGCGGCGGAATAGTCGATTCTTTCTCCACGTTTCCCCCTCCATTCACGTGAAAGAGGACTCGCGGAGACTCGTCTTTATCGTCACACGTTCCCTCAGGGAGACAGCTTGGATACCCAGGCGCCTCCCAATTGTAAGGGGTATGGCTCCAGCCAGGCGCACCCTTCCCTACGGCAGGCCTGTTATGAACAGTAGCTGTTCCTCCATGAAACTGCATTGCCGCTTGCTCATCGGTGGTGCCGATCATATCGATACGCTTCGTCGTTGCGGTGTCTAACTCTCGTGCGAGGCTGATCAAATCTGTGGCACTATTCTGTGACCACACTCGCTTAGCAATTTTCGCCGATTCCTTGCGTCCAACATTGAATAGGTCACGATCATCAGGTGAAGCGGAGACGCTTCTCATCTCTTCCGGTCCATGAGCCGCTTCCTTATCCCGCACAGTTGCCGCCGTAACGATGTGACGTTGTAGTGTCCTGTAATCCTCTCTCTTCACATCCTTCACATCTAAATCTAGCGGCGGTTGTGGCGGTCGGTGGCCAATTTCCCCAGCCACATAGAATGGGTACCCTTTGAATTTATCGGTCGGCATCGGCGGCATGGCAATCCGAGGCAGAGGAACCACAGCCGGGATTGGTGTTCCCTCCTTGATGTCATAATCTTTGAGCCGGCGGCTTCCATCCTCGAACACATCATGCGTTCGCCACAATTCCCACATCCCTTGTGCAAAGTGTGGATAGAGATGGCAGTGGAAAATCGAATCACCTGGTCCTAAGTTCCTGTTTCCCGACCCACCGTAGTGAACTTCATACGAAAAGGCCGTCCCGGGTGAAATCGTTTGCGAGTCAAGGTAATGCGACAACGGATCATGCTTATCTTCTACCCACTGATGGGCATGCAGATGGAAGACATGGGTTTCTTTTGGACCAGCATGCATATTACGAAACCGAATAGGATCTCCTAAATATGAGTGATGCACATTGGAGGGATCGTCAGGATACTTGGCTTCTTTCTCAAAGAGAGGACGGCCATTCGCATCGAACACTTGATTGCCCTGCTTATCTAGAACAGGTTTTGGCTCCGCTTCTTGTTCATAGAGAGGCTCTCCGTTTTCGTCAATAACCTGTTTTCCATTCTCGTCCTTACGAGGCACCAGGTTGCCTATGACATCTCGCTTGTACTTCGGCTCTGTCTTATAGCCCACGACCATGGCCGGATCACCATTGACCCACGAGGTCAGGAAAAACTCCTCCAATTTGCATTCCGCACAGTCGCGCGCAGGGCCGACCTTCTTTCGATTCGCCACAACCATCGGTCCCAGTCCAGAGGCGCCGTAGTTGATACCCATGCCGTCCCGCAGCGAACTCAACGCAGAATCTTCTCGGTCTAATTCTTCAAAGGCCTGGACTGCCGTTACTTCGTCATGGAAGATCACCGTGAATTCTCGATAGGGCTTTCCACACGCGTTGCCCTCTCCCATCTGCTCACAACCATTTTCTCGATCAATATCAATCACCGCATTCAGATCGGAGTGAACTATTTCTCCACCTGTTTTGCAGAGACCAGTGCGTTGATAATTGATTGCATTCGCACCGCTACATTTCAGCATATTCAGAATGGGAGGTAGACCAGCCTTCTCAGCTTCTGATAGTGCCTCTCCGGTATTTTGATAAGGCGCTTCATAGTTAATAACCGGTTGCGCATATTTTGTTTTTCTGATCGTCGCAGCAGTAAGCTCATTTCTTGTCACCTGTGACCGATACCACTTTGCGTCCTTAGGCTGCACATTGACAGCACCGAACAGTCCCAACCCAAGCTGGCCGCCATCCCCTTCACCACCAGCCGGTGCTCCCATGGAATAGAAGAAATACGTCCCTTCCTTCTTCGCATACCAGGTATAGGTCCTGGTCTCACCGGGTGCTGCAAGGGCGCATAGATCCATTCCGAAGTCACTCGGGTTGGCCGAACATTTCCCATCGGTCTTCTTCGTCCTATCGTTCTGAAGGTGCCACCCATTCCGACCGACATTAGCTCCTTGCGAATCGATTGAGTCCACAAGGCTCAGACCATTCACATGCATAGACGCATGGCGTGTGGTTGGTTCGTCGCCATCGCTGACGTCTCTGATTTTGTCGCCACCCTTTTCTATCGCCTTCGTCCCCTTGACCTTGATGCGTGGTGACGCTTCGCCCCCAATTTTGTCGGGATGCGTCAAACGGAATTCGGGATTATTCATCACTTCCTGTCCGTCGGCACTTGGAGCTAATAGATTAGTGAATGTGACCTGCAGACAGTCTCCCTCATTGGCACGCAGAACAAGAGGTCGAGGACGCTTGTCCGAGCGAAGCTTGACGTGTCCAGCAATCTTACGGTCATTCGCTTCATTCTCTTTTTTATAAGCAGGAATTGCCGTTCCCTCTGACTCCCATTCATCAAGATCGCCATTGACTATCTCTAAATCACCATGTTTTCTCTTATACATGTTGTCTATTGTGGGAACTTTGCTTTCTTGCGGATCCGGCAAGTCTCCGAGCACCACATCACGGCGAAGGGCATACATGATTCCCGCAGGATTAAATGATCCAAAACGGTTGTAGTAATACACCTGATCCAGGGCCACCACCTCTGCTGTAATGAGTCGTTCGCAGGTTGGTTTGACAACTACTTGGGAAAACGGTGGCTTATGACTAGCCACAGGAACGGCGCAAGCAGTGCCTAGGACGGCAAGGAAGAGAATGATCGCCAATCTGACGCCCAACCACATTCCCGGTAGTTCGTTGCTTCCACCTGGAACAACCCGATGTGATAGCGCAAACAGAGTGGAGGACGCTTTCGGTTTAGATGTTATATGTCGTGCTTGCATGGTCATGGTCTCCGCAATAATCAACGCTGGCAGTGAACATTAGTTTGAGCATGAGAATATTGGCGATGGCGCTCCTGGCCAAGGATCAAGCCGCTTAATATCAGTCAGATCAGGAGGGAGAGCCCATCCATTTACCAGAAAAGCTAGGCATTGGAAATTTAGAGCCGGTAATCCACCCCCTTGTACACCGGTTGGCTCAGGGAAGATGTACTCACCGACCGGTGCCACATAAATACCTGGGGTAAGACCATTCGCTATTTTGGGGGAATTGGGGGGATCCGGCACAGGGCTCCCATCAGGAAATGGACTGCCATCATCGATACGCGCCATTAGCTCGCGAGTGGCTCCTTTCAAGCTACCGCCAGAATCGAATAGGACCCCTGCATTCTTTCCCGTTACATACCGAAACCGTCCCAATACGGCCTGCACCTTTGCCGTGCTACTTAATTTCCGCGCCGTAGCTGCCCCACCTGATACAACATCAATGGCATAAATATTGACCGTCCGGTTTGGATTTGGATCAGTACTAAAGCCTTCTATCTTGATGCGATCCTGACACTCCGCTATGGAACCACAGGAAACAATATTGCCCTTTGTACCTATGATGGATTCATCTAACGTGACATAGGCACGACTTCCCGGTTTCGTATAGATTCCAACATTCCCTACCATGGTATGTACAGAAACAAACCGCGCTCCGTTATCCTCCGCAAGAGTCCCAGCATAAGTCACATAGTCGCCGACCATAAACGGTGCCTGTTGACCAGAGTCACAATCTTGGCAGGGGAGGATAGGCTGAGCCCCAAATGCAGCCGGCGGCTGAAACGGGACTGTATCCATGACGAATGTAGATTGCCCCGCAAGACGATTTTTGGCAGGACATTGCGGATCATTTTTTATAGCCGGGTCAAATCTCGGCACACACATGGGATATCCTGTAAGGGCATGGATCGTTGGATTACCCTGATCGACTTGAAATCTAGAATCTGGGAAACGTGCGTTAGCTGGTGCAGTTCTAAACTGCTGTTTATTGGACAACCCGTATCGACCGGCTTTTTCGCCATTAGCGTCAAGAATATCGGTTTCAGGATCGTTAATATGGACTCTGGCATCAGCATTCGTAACGGGTGTGGCAGGATCTGCGCCAATCCGCAATTCGCCCGTGTCATAATTGATGGATTTGATAAATCCGGCTCCTGAGTTGAGCGATTGCTGAGAGATATGAACCTGCCCGGCGATATATCTCCCACCAACAATGTTGCCATCGATGGATACTTCGAATGCTGCAAGCGGCTTCGTCGCATCCTCAAGCGCAAGCTGAGAATTATTCATATTGGCTCCCGGGATTGCACCAGGTACCCTATCGAATAACTGTCTTGGCGTGAAATAAGCTGCAGGCATAAGGATCACTGTATGGCATGGAATAACCACACTAATGCCATTCACTGTCATCCTCGCCCCAATAAATTCAGCAGGAACGGGCGGTTCTGGAGGAACTCTTGGGCAAACAGTTGAATCCAAAACGAAGTTTTCAATGTGTCCCACAATCTGAAACGGCGTGACTTGCGCCTGCGCCGGCACAATCACCCCTACAAGTCCAAGCGCCGCTAATCCCATCACAAATTGCAAAGCACGCTGTCGATTCATGGGTCCCCCCTCGCATCAGGTCGTCACTAAGGATGTCTTTCGCTTTTCATTACTCTTGGTCTCCAGCATCCTGTCTCTCACCATCAGGTAAGCCCGCCCTTTTATACCTGGCAGTAGATGTCTGGCAAGTGTTCTTACGTGTACGGCAAGAAACACTGCAAGCTTAGTACCATGCCAAATTGCTGGTATCGCAAGGGGCTAGCGCGGCTGTTCTGCAGTCAAAGAGGCCTAAAGAGAAAAGACAAATACCGTGGAAGATCTAGGGTGAATCGAAAACGATACAGGGGTGAATCTAAAGAGATACGTATGGAGTTTCCGTTTTGATAACACGCACAAGGCAAATAGCGGTATGTTTTTCTACAGACCGGTCGCCTATCGCAGTTTCGCCACCGTTACGCCATCACCTCCCTCGGCTCGATCACCCGGGCGAAACTCCGCCACATAGGGTGATGATTTCAAA
>WBZN01001442.1_pt1 | contig 14535 bp, 8 predicted proteins | sample 5204281 | NCBI WGS metagenome assembly WBZN01 (sample SAMN12344347, study PRJNA552823) | activated sludge metagenome | biome: Activated sludge suspended growth; feature: Nitrification reactor; material: Wastewater; isolation source: activated sludge from nitrification reactor of wastewater treatment...
ACTCTCTGGTGATGCCGCTGGTGATGCCGCGCTCTCACGATGGCAAACGATACGACACCAAGGGCCGGGATTCAGCCCGGCGACGGATGATTCGCGAACAGCACGTAGCGGCCGGCGCGAAAGACCACCGGTCCGGGGTCGAGACCGCTGCGGCGCAGCTTATCGATCGCCCGCTCCTCGGTGACCAGATGGATCGTGGCCCCCGACGCCCACACGGAGGCGAGCTGTTCGGCCGACAGGAAACGCGCCGCGCGCTCCGCCGCCGACAGTTGCCCGATGCCGAACTCGAGCTCGCCGATGAACTCCGTCACGTCGATCGTGCGGCCCAGGTACACCGGCAGAGTCTGCGGATAGGCGGCGAACGAGATCACGCGGTCCTGCGGTGCGGCGTGGGCAGCCAGATACTCGGCCATGGCCTTGCCGCTGCGCCGTTCCCCCGCGAGGGGCGCGGTTAGCAGCAGGCACAGGAGCAGGCTGAGCGCCGCCGCGGCCGCGGCGGACAGCCAGATCCGGAGGCGGCCCCGCCAGGCACCGAACATCGCGACGCTCGCCGCGAGCGCCCCGGCCGCGGCGGCGAACCCGACGGCGGCGGGCAGCTCCTGGCCCTCCGTCCATTGCGCACCGCCGCCCGAGGCCATCCAGAGGACCGCGCCGAACAGCGTCGCGAGCAGCGCGGCGGCGAGTCCCAGGACGCCCCGGCCGGCCGGGCCGAGCGCGCGCACGGTGGCCTCACGCCAGGCCATCGCGGCCAGGACCGACAAGGGCAGGAACGAGGGCAGCACGTACGGTACGAGCTTGGACTTCGAGATCGAGAAGAAAACCAGGACGAAGCCGGCCCACAAGACCAGGAACAGCAGCCCGCGGTGTGCGCGCGGCTCGAGCGCCTTGCGCACGGACGGCGCCGCCAGAGCCGCCAGCAGTCCGGTCCACGGCAGCGCCCCGAGCGCCAGCACCGCGAGCAGAAACCACCACGGCTCCTGGCGATCGGCGACATTCGTGGCATAGCGCAGGAAGTGCTCGTGCACGAAGTAGAACCACAGGAAGCTCGGATTGCGCTGCGCCACCAGGACGTGCCAGGGAACCGCGACCGCGGTAAACAGGGTGAGTCCGCCGAGCCAGGGCACCTGACGCAGCAGGCGCCAGCCCCGGGTCGCCGCGAGATACAGGAACACCACCATTCCCGGGATCACCACGCCGATCAGTCCCTTGCTGAGCACGGCGAGGGCCGCGGCGAGGAAGCACCCGTACCAACTCCAGAGCCGCCGTCCGCCGGGCGGGCTCTCGGCGGCGAACCAGAAGCAGGTGAGCGTCGCACCGATGAAGAAGCTCACGGTCATGTCGATGCTGTTGACCCTGGACAGCGCGAAGTAGACCGGCGAGGAGCCGAGCATGAATGCCGCCGGCAGCTCGCTCCCCCGGCCGGCGAGCGATCGCGCCAGGGCGGCCGCGAGGAGCAGCCCGCCCAGACCGAGCAGGGTACTCGGCAGCCGACAGGCGATTTCGTTGAGGCCGAAGACGCGGATGGACGCGGCGGTGAGCCAGTAGTAGAGCGCCGGCTTCTCGAAGTACAGCACGCCGTCGAGACGGGGCGTCACGTAGTCCCCGGCCGCGAGCATCTCGCGCGGGATCTCGGCGTAACGCCCCTCGTCGGGCTCGAGCAAGGGGATCGAGCCCAGACGCCAGGCAAAGAGTGCGAGCAGAACGGCACCGGCGACGAGGATCCAAGCGCCGCTCAGCGGGCCGCTGGCGCTGTTGCCCGCGACGTCGGATCGCTCCGGCGCACTGGCGCCTTCGTCCGGGTTGCCGGACGTCTCCTGGCCGTTGCTCGTCACGTATCTCCTGTCGCTGAGGCGGCGGGTCACACCGCGATGTGAAAGTCTAACAGGCGCACTCACTGCGGTAGCATCGGCGGCCATGGCGCGTCGCGAAGAGTCGAAGGGCGCGGTGCTGGTGGTGGACGACGACGCGTCGATCCGCGACAGCCTGCGCATGATCCTGGAATTCGAGGGCTATCGCGTCGAGGAGGCGCCGTCCGGCCCGGCGGCCCTGGCCAGGGTGGGCGACTCGCTCCCCGAGGCCGTGCTCCTCGACATCAAGATGCCGGAGATGGACGGTTTGGCCGTGTTGCGCGCCTTCCGTGAGCGCGGCTATGACATGCCGGTGCTGATGATCAGCGGCCACGGCGACGTCGGCACGGCCGTCGAGGCGGCGCGACGCGGCGCCTACGACTTCTTCGAGAAGCCGCTGCAGCGCGAGCGCGTGCTGGTGTCGCTGCGCAACGCCGTCGAAGCGTGGCGGCTGCAGCGCGAGAACCGGCTGCTGCGCCACGAGCCGGACGAGCTGATCGGCGATTCGCCGGCGATGCGCAAGTTGCGCGAGACCATCGGACGCGCGGCGCCGACGCCGGCGACGGTGCTGGTGACCGGCGAGAGCGGCACCGGCAAGGAGCTGGTGGCGCGCGCCCTGCACGTGGGCAGCCCGCGGAGCGAACGCGCGCTGGTACAGGTGAACTGCGCCGCGATTCCGGACGAGCTCATCGAGTCCGAGCTGTTCGGGCACGAGAAGGGCAGTTTCACCGGCGCGGTGCGCAGGCAGCTCGGCAAGTTCGTGGCCGCCGACGGCGGCACCATCTTTCTCGACGAGATCGGCGACATGTCGGCTCGCACGCAGGCCAAGGTGCTGCGCGTGCTGCAGGAGGGCGAGGTGGAGCCGGTGGGCGCCGAGAAGACCGTGCGGGTGGACGTGCGGGTGATCGCCGCCACGCACCGCGATCTCGAGGCGGAGATCGCCGCCGGCCGTTTCCGCGAGGATCTGTTCTTCCGTCTGAACGTCATTCCGGTGCGCACGCCGCCGCTGCGCGAGCGCTTGGAAGACATCCCGATGCTGGTCGACTACTTCGTGCGCCGCTACTCGCAGGCGAACAACTACAAGCCGAAGAGCTTCGCGCCGGAGGCGATCGCCTTCCTGCAGGGGCTGCATTGGAAGGGCAACGTGCGCGAGCTCAAGAACCTGGTCGAGCGCCTGCTGATCCTCGCGCCCGCCGAGATGGTGCAACGCCAGGATCTGGTGACGATCGGTGGCGGCGCACAGCCCGGCCTCTCGGAGGCGCTGCTGTCGGTGCAGACGCTGCGCGACTTCCAGGCGCTGTCGGAGAAGCTGTTCATCCTCCAGAAGCTCGAGGAGAACGCCTGGAACGTGACCAAGACCGCCGAGTCGATCGACACCCCGCGCAGCAACCTGTACAAGAAGATCGAGCAGTACGAGATCAAGCGTCAGGGAGAGAGCGATGTCGAGTGAGGCGGCGGCCGTCGGGCCGGCATTGGTCGCGCTGTTCGAGTCGTGCGGTGCGCTGCGGCGCGGCCACTTCCGGCTGTCGTCCGGCCTGCACTCGCCGGCCTACGTGCAATGCGCGCTGCTCCTCGAGGAGCCGTCGCGGGCGCGGGCGATGGGCGCGGCGCTCGCCGAGCGCCTGCGGGGCCACGGCGTCGATTCGATCCTGTCGCCGGCGCTCGGCGGCGTGATCATCGGCCACGAGACCGCGGCGGCGCTCGGGGTGCCCTTCCGCTTCGCCGAACGCCAGGACGCGGCGATGACACTGCGCCGCGGCTTCGCGCTGCGCGCCGGTGAGCGCGTCGCGGTGGTCGAGGACGTGGTGACCACCGGTAAGTCGACGCGCGAGACCGCCGATCTCGCCGCGGCGCAAGGCGCTCGGGTGGTTGCGATCGGATCGATCCTGGACCGCAGCGGCGGGCAGCATTCCTTCCGCGTGCCGTACGAGGCGCTCGCGGCGCTCGATCTGCCGACCTACACCGCGGAGACCTGCCCGATGTGCGCCGCCGGCGGCTCGCCCGAGAAGCCCGGCAGCCGGCCGGGCTGAAGCTACCCTAAGGCCGAGGGCCGCCGTCGCGACGGCGCAGCACGAAGAGTCGCTGCCGGTTCCCTCGCCAGGCGTTGGGCCGGATGTCGAACGCATCTTCGCCGATCGTTGCCACACGGTCGTAGCGTCGCAGGATGGTGTCGCGGTCGCTTTCGGACCACACCGGACGGCCGCCGGATTCCAGCGCGCCGACGATGGCCCAGTCGGGCTGGCCGGAAAGCAGTGCCGGACGGGCCTCGGCCCAGGCGCTCTCGGTCACGCCCCGGCCCAGTATTTCGAGCGAACGGGGCAGGAACACGGACTCCCGGGTGATCAGCACCGACTCATCAGGCGCCTTGCGGGCGGCGACAAGCTCGGCCGCTTGCGAGCGACTGTCGCTCAGGGCGGCGCGCCCGGCGTCGTAGACGAGCAGGCCGGGAAGGTAGAGCGCGGCGACCAGTCCGGCGATGGCGGCCGTCACCATCCGCGGCCGGCCGGTGAGCTCGCCGAGGCGCGCGGCGAGCGGCGCCACGAGCACGCAGCCGAGCGCCGCCAGCGGCAGGAGGTTGCGGAACGGCCGGAACGCGCCGTGTCCCAGCAGCAGCCCGATCATCGCCGCCGCGTAGGCGAGCCAGGGTGCGACCCGTCGGCGCCAGCGGCGGTCGACCAGCGCCGCGGCCAGCCCGGCCGTCATCAGTAGCAGGAGGAACCACCCGATTTCTGGGCCGGCGAAAGGCAGATCCCATTCGGCGCGGCGCAGGATCTGATCCCAGTACGAGCCCATCTGCGTCGCCGCGTACCAGCCGGACTCCTCGCGGAGCTGGCGCAGCACCTCCGCGGTGCGGAGCCAGAGCGGCGGCGCCGCGATCACCGTCGCGACGAGCGCCGCGCCGCCCGCGGCGAGGAGCAGTTGCAGTCGTCGTCTGGCGCTGCCGGTCGCCAGCGCCAGCGAGGCGGCCACGCCGAGGCCGACGAGCACCGCCGGGTATTTCGACGCCAGAGCGCAGCCCACAGCGGCGCCGGCCGCGATGGCCGGTCGCCAGGCCGTCGCGGCGGTCGCGGCACGGGCTCGCTCGGCCTGGTCGAGCGCCACCAGCACGAACAGCGTGGCGAAGCCGTCGACGCTCACGAGAGCGCCGCGAATCGCCAGGGCGGGCAGCAGCGCGGCGGCGACGCCGGCGCTCCAGCCTCCGGCCTCGCCGGCCAGCCGCGCACCCATCATCGCGATCGTGACCACGATGAGCAGCGAGATCGCCAGACAGACGAGGCGTCCGACGACCGGCAGCGCTCCCGGAGTGAGGCGGTCGTAGTCGACGGGCGGCGACGGGGAGAGGGCTGCGGTCAGGGACACGCCGCGCACCAGCCGGTACGCGGGAGCGGCCGTCACCATTGCGGCGGTGATCGCGTAGGCCGGCAACGGCGGGTAGTGATACCAGGCCGGATCCCAAGTGCGGTTCGCGAGGAGCAGAGCCACGCGATGCAGCACGTGGCCTTCGTCGACGTAGTTGATGTAGGGGTAGCCCGCCCACAGGTTCGGCAGGCGTACACCGAGAGCGAGCGCGAGCAACAGCGCCCACGCCGAGACGCGTCGCCGCCGGGCGCCCGCAGAATCCTTCGGGGTGGCCTGAACCGGAGCGTCAGAGAACGCGGGCGTAGTCACGCATGTCCAGCCGCCAGACGGGGACGCCGCAGTAGCGGCTCCCTTCGGGGCACGGCGGCTTCACGCCGGCGAGATTGCGCAAGCCGCAGGGCGGCAGCAGGAACCGCCCGAGATGCGGGTGAATCTCGCGGATCTGCTCGGCCTCGTCCACGCTGGCGCGCCAGATTTCCTCTTGGGCGTTGTAGCACAGGCGCATGGTCAGCTTGTGGTGCAGGTGCAGCAGATCGGCCGACTCCGTGAAGCGCACCGCCACGGCGTTCGGCAGCAGGTACTGCGCGAATTCGCGTGATACGCCGCGGCGGCGGAGCTCGTTCACGCCGTCCCAGGCGCGCTCGCAGGCCTCGTGGAACGCGCGGCGGCAAGCCTCGTCGCGCTGGAAGAGCACGGGCTCGATGACGTCCGGCTCGCCGTCCACCTGCGCCGCCAGAATCGGGCGCGACGCCGGGGTCATGCGATGGCGCTGATCCTGACTGTCGGCGGTGTGCGAAAGCTTCTTGCGGAAGCTGTAGTGCGCGTGCGAGAGACAGCGCGTGAGCTTCGACAAGGTCCCGAGATTGAGCGACTCGCCGAAGTAGCGGTTGCTGGCCGGATCGAGCACCAGGTCCAGGGCATCGCCGTCGGGCAGATCGTCCGGGCTCGCGCCGAGGACCTCGCGCACCGACTCGGCCACCGTGGTCTCGTTGCCCACCTTCCAGTCGATCAGGCGGCTGGTGCGGCCCTCGAGCGACGCGTCGAAGCGCTGGCGAAACCCCGGGTCGATGCCGTTCTCGCGGCCGAGGCGGAAGAACGCCTGATACTCGGGGCTGTCCTCGAGCGGCAGCGGCTCCTCGAGCAGCTTTGCGTAGTCGGGCTCTTCGCGCAGGATCTCCTCGACCATCCGGCCGACGACCAGCCGCTGCTCGAGCGGCGTGTCGAAGTGATCGGCCAGCCGCCAGTAGCGAAACAGCGTGATGGCGCTCACCGTGTGGTAGAGGTAGGCGAACGTCGCCACCGGCAGCACGTAGCGCGCCACTTCCTGCGCACGTTTCTGGATCTCCTTGGCCCAGCGTTCCGGCTGATGGCGGCGGGCCGGGAAGCGCTCGTAGAAGGCGCGCTCGGCGACCGGAGTCAACAGCTCGCACAGTCGCCGATAGTCCGCCACCATGCCATCCGCCGTGCGCCGATACACCGCGAGGGCCTCGCCGTCGAGCGGCGGAATGGCGTACGTGCCCTCGCGCACGGTGACGTACCGCTGGCTCACCTGCTCCGAGTTGTAGAAGGGATGGCTATGCAGGAAGGACCATAGGAAGTGCCGGCTGACGTTCGACAGCGCGAACTGAAAATGCCCATGCTGAAACGTCGTGTGATGGCCGGCGAGGTACAGGTCGCGCGCGAGTTGATCGCGACGCTCGTGGCGGGCCGCCACCACCGTTTCCGGCTGGCCGATGCCGGCCACCTCGGCGGCGGTGACGATGCCTTTGCTGGAGTAGCACGTGCGCGCCGTCGCGACCGCCAGGTCATAGCTGTGCGCGAAGCGGTTCACGAGCTGTACCTGCGGTGCTGAGGAAAGAAACTCGCGCAACATATGGTGGTCTTCGGTCACGAATATACAGGATCTAGCGGTCGACGCAAGGCGTTCTGAGCCGCCGCGCGCGCTTGGTGCTATCTTCCTGCAAACAGGAGGCTTGGCCATGAACAAGGTGCTTGCGGGTGGGGCCGTGCTGCTGCTCGTCCTGGCGATCGGCGGCGTGGGCGCGGTGCAGTACAACGGCCTGGTGCACGACCAGCAGGCGGTGAGCCAAGCCTGGTCGCAGGTGGAAAATGTCTACCAGCGGCGCGCCGACTTGGTACCGAACCTGGTGCAGGTGGTCCAGGGGGCGGCCAACTTCGAGAAGAACACGTTGACCGCGGTCGTGGAGGCGCGCAGCAAGGTAGGCCAGATCAGCGGCGCCGAGGCGCCGGCGGACGCAGCGTCCCTGCAGAAATTCGAGGCGGCCCAAGCCGAGCTGTCGGGCGCGCTCAGTCGCTTGATGGTCGTGGTCGAGAACTATCCCGAGATCAAGGCGACGCAGAGTTTCCTCGATCTGCAGACGCAGCTTGCCGGCTCGGAGAACCGGATCAACGTCGAGCGCGGCCGCTTCAACGAGGCCGCGAGGGCCTACAACACGCGACGCGAAAGCGTGCCCGGCGTGTGGTTCGTGAAGGCGTTCGGCTGGAGCTTCGCGCCGCGGCCGTACTTCGCGTCGGCCGCGGGGTCGGAGACGGCGCCGCCGGTCAAAATGTAGGTCGGCGGTGGTTGCTACGCAGGAACGAAAAAGGGCGCCGGAAGTTCCGGCGCCCTTGGTGTTTCGGAACTGCGGCGCAGCTTAGAAGTGGAAGCGGGCTCCCACCTGGAACAGACGCTGCTCGCCCTGGAGCGGGTCGCCGGCGTAGACCGTCGCCTGACCAAAGCGGTTGAACCCGGCCGGGTTCTTCTCGTTCAGGAGGTTGAAGCCCTCGACCAGGACTTCCACGCCGTAGTGGCCGGCGAACTGGAAGTCGCGGGCGATGCGCAAGTCGAACTGCGAGAAGGACGAGCCGCGGCCCTGGTTCACCTTGCTGATGCCGTCATAGGCGAAGCCATCGCCGTTGAGGTCGGCGGCGGTGAACTTCGTGTACGGGAGGGCCGAGCGATAGCGGAACATGCCCGAGAAGTCGATGCCGACCGGGCCGTGCCAGGTGCCGCCGAAGGTGATCTTGTGCCGCGCATCCGTGTCGAGCGGGCCTTCGCACGCGCCGCAGAGCGGATTGAGCGGGTTCGCCGAGACGTCGCGGCGGCCGCCGCCTTGGTCGGACTGGAAGCCGGCGTTGGTGATCCGGAACTCATCGGCGCCCGCCAGGATGTTGCCCGTCGTGTCGGACAGCGTGTAGAAGCCCTGGAGCTCGAACTTCGGCTGGCGAATGCGGAAGCCGATGTTCACGCCCTTGTAGTCGGCGAAGCCCTTGCCGTACCACAGGCGGAAGTTGCTGAACTGCGGGAAGCGGCGCGCGCCGGTCGACGGGTCGATAGGGTTGGCACGGAAGCGGAACGGAATGTCGCGATAGCGCGCCGACACCGCGTCGAACGTGAGACCGAGCCAGTTGTTCACCTGCGTCGAATAGCCGAGGGAGATCTGGTCCGAGTACGGCTGGGCCAGGGTCGGCGACGCGACTTCGTTCGGCGGGTTGACCGCCGCGCCGGGCAACTGGTTGGGCGGCAACGGCTGACCGGGTTGGAAGAACGAACCGTTGGCGTTGCGGATGCCGTTCTGGTCGTTGTAGTTGTAGACCACGCCGTAGTTCGACTGTACCGCCGCGGCCGGGAACAGAATGGTCGCGTTGGTGTAGGCAAAGTCGTAGAACCGGCCGACGCCGCCGCGCACGATGTTGCGACCGTCGCGATTGATGTCGTAGCTGAAGCCCAGGCGGGGAGCGTAGTTGTTGGTGTCGTTCTTGAGCTTGCCGGCCTTGCCGCCCTGGAAGTCCCGCAGGTAGGACTCGTTGTACTTGGTCTGCGTCGACAGAGTCTGCCAGATCGGATTGCTGCGCTGGTCGAGATCGAAGCCCTTCCACAGGTCGTAGCGCACGCCCAGGTTGAGGGTCAAGTTGTCGCTCACGTACCAGTCGTCCTGCAGGTAACCGCTGTAGCCCTTGATCGGCGTCTTGTTGCCGAAGAAGCCGCCGAAGATCGTGATGTCGGTGACCGGCGAGCCGAGGGCGTCGTTCTTCAGCGTGTACTGACCGGCGAGGCCGGTCGAGAAGTCGCCGCCGAGCGTGGGCTCGTTGAGGTACGACACGCCCGCCTTGAAGTCCTGGCGGTGCGCGCTGCCGACCGACCACGAGAAGTCGTCACGATACTGGTACTTCACCTGATGCGTGCTCTGCGGCGTGTTCACGTTCTGGCCGGTGTGCACGCCGGACGGGAAGTAGACCGTCGGGTTGTTCGAGTCGGCGGAGATCACGTTGTCGAACTTGGTGTACTGGAACACGAACTCGTTCAGCATGTTGCTGCCGATCTGCGCCGTGTGGTTGGCGAGGATCGACGAGTACTTGTTGTTCACCGTGCCCAGCGAGTCCGGCGCGGCCAGTGGGCTGGCACCGTACTTGTCGGCGTTCTTCTGGTAGCCGTAGCGCACCTGCAACAGCTGCGTCGCCGAGAGGTCGGCCGACACCTTGGCGGTGGCGAGCTCGTCCTTGAACGGCGTCGGGATCGAGGTACCGTCGAGCGCCGGCAGGACGCCGTCGGTGCCGATCGTGTAGCTGGTCTCGCGCTTGGTCTTCTCGTAGGTGGCGAAGAAATGCGCCTTGTCCTGCACGATCGGCCCGCCGAGGGAGGCGCCGTACTGGTCGCGCTTGTAGGGCTGCTTGTCGATCCCTTGCTGCTTCTCGGTCTCGGTCTTGGTGGTCAGGCCGTCGCGGCGCGCGAATTCGTAGACGCTGCCCTTGAATTCGTTGGTGCCGCTCTTGGTGACGACCGACAGCACGCCGCCGCTCGACCGGCCGTATTCGGCCTTGTACTGCATGGTCTGGATCTTGAATTCCTGCACCGCCTCCAGGTTGTAGTTCTGGAGGGCGCCGCCGATCGTGTCGTCGGTGTTGTCACCGCCGTCGACCAGGAAGTTCACGTTGCGGCCGCTGCCGCCGTTCAGCGCGATGGTGAGCTGCCCCGGCTTCGTCGGGTCGCCGTTGTAGGCCAGGGACGTGCCGGGCGCGAGCACCGCCACGTTGGCGAACTGCCGGCCGTTGAGCGGCAGGTTCTTGAGCTCCGACTGGCTCACCACGGTGCCGATCGAGGGCGCGGTCGCGACCAGCGGCGCCTCGTCGACGACGGTGACGGTTTCCTGGACCGTCGACTGGGCGAGCGTGATCTCGAGCGAGCGGCTGGTCGCCACGTTGATCACCACGTCCTCGACGTTCACCGTGCCGTAGCCCGTGAGGTCGGCGTTGACCGTGTACGAGCCGACGGGCATCGACGGCAGACGGAACGTGCCTTCGGCGCCGGTCGTGTCGACGCGCTTGAAGCCGGTGTCCTTGTTGGTCGCGGTGACGGTCACACCCGGCAGGGGCGCCTTGTTGGCGTCGACCACTTTGCCGGTCAGATCGCCGCCCGTGGACTGGGCGAGCAGTACGCCCGGCAGTGCCAGCAGGCACAGCGCGAGGGCCAGCGCCGTCCAGGCGCCGCGGTGGAGCGAATTCGAGTTCATGCGTTTTCTCCTCTGGTTGCTGCAGTCATAGAAAGACTGCGCACTAAGTGTTACAACGGACTGTTACAGAGCGATTAGCGTACTTCAAACGCGGATCGCTGGCGAGTCACCTCCTTAGGGTCCCCCGGCGTTCGCGCCGAGGTTCTTCAGTCTTTGCCGCACCGCGGCGCGCTGCGGCGCGAACTGCGCATCGCTCGCCGCGGCGTTCAGGAAGTCGCGATATGCCGCTATGGCTTGAGCGCGGTCTCCGAGCAACTCGTAGGCCACGCCGAGGTTCAAGCGGATCTCGTGCTCGCCGGGAGCGAGGGTCAAGGCGCGTTGGAGCAGCGGGATGCCGTCCGCCGGGCGATTGCGCCCGACTTCGAGGACACCGAGGCCGTTCAGCGCATCGGCATAGTCCGGCGCCACCGCGATGGCCTGTCGGTAGGCCGCCGCTGCTTCCTCCAGGCGACCCTCGCCGCGCAAGGCGTTCCCGAGGTTGTTCTGGGCCGCGGCATTGCGCGGATCCAACGCGACCGCGCGCCCGAAAGCCTCGCGCGCCGCCGCCGTATTGCCGCGCATGGACTCCGCGACGCCCAGCCCGTTTTGAGCCTCGGCGTCCCGCGGGTCGCGTCGCAGTGCCTCGAGCAGCGCCTGCGAAGCCTGCTCCAGCCGGCCGGCTTCGCGCAACGCGACGCCCAGGTTGTACCAGGCCTGGCCGTCGTTCGGCGACAGCTCGGTGGCCCGCAAATAGGCCTGGATGGCGGGCTCGCGCTGCCCCGCGGCGCGCAGCGCCTGCGCCCAGGTGCCGACGAAGACCGAGTTCTGCCGGTCCTCGCGGACCAATTGGCCGAGGGCCGCGGCCGCCTCGGCCGCCTTGCCCTCGAGCAACCGTTCATGGGCCTCCTCGAAGCGCCGAAACAACGGCGCCATCTCCTGCGGGCTCGGTTGCTTGCGGTCGTCCACCGGCGCCGGCGCGCCGCTCGCGTAGCCCAGGCTCTGCAGGCGCGCGCGCGTTTCGGCGTCGGGAACGGCTTGCGGAAGGCTCGCCACGGTCGTCTCGGACTGCTTACGGAGTTGCGCCAGGGTAGTTTCAAGCGCGCCGGCGGCTCTGGGATCACTGGCCAGCAGGTCGTGAGACTCGGCGCCATCGCGGGCCAGATCGTAGAGTTCCGGTCGCGGCCCGGCGATGAGCTTACGGTCGCCGCGCCGCAGAGCTCGCAGCGCTCCCCAGCCGAAGAGCGTCGGGTATTCCGTCTCGGCGTACAGGTCGGCCGGCGCGGGTTCCTGGCCGTCGCGAATCGCGACCGACAGATCGCGGCCGTCGAACGTCGCCCCGCTCTCGCGGGCACCGTCGCCGCCCAGCAACCCAAGGATGGTGGGCGCCAGCTCGGCGGCACTGATTGGCCGGGCGACGCGGGCGCCGGCGGGGAGCACGGCGGGCGCGCGCATGAGAAGAGGCACGCGCAGCGTGGGCTCGTAGAGCAGCAAGCCGTGGGTGCGCTCGCCGTGCTCGCCGAGCGCCTCGCCGTGGTCCGCCACCACCACCACGAGGGTGGAATCGAGTTCGCCGGCGGAGCGCAGCGCTTCGAGCAGGCGTCCGACCTGCATGTCGACGCTCGCGACCTCGCCGGCGTAGGGGTCACCGGGGTGCCGTGAGCGGAACGGCTCCTGAGGCTCGTAGGGAGCGTGAGCGTCGTACAGATGCACCCAGGCGAAGAACGGGGCGTGACGCTCGTGGCGCAGCCAGGCCAGGGCGCGATCGACGACCGCCGATCCGGGGCGTTCGGCCTCGAGCACGGCATTGCCAGGGCCGCGCGGGATGTCGTCGTCGTAGGTCGCGAACCCGCGAGCCAGACCGAAGCGGTGATCGAGCACGAAGGCGCCGACGAAGGCGCCGGTGTCGTAGCCGCGCGCCTGGAGCAGCGTCGCCAGCGTGGCGCGTTCGGCGGGGAACGGGCGTCCGCCGTTCTGGTGGACGCCGTGATGCACCGGCAGCAGGCCGGAGAGCAGCGTCGAGTGCGCCGGCAGGGTGAGCGGGGCCGCCGCGGTGACGCTATCGAACCGCAGGCCCTCGCGCGCCACGCGATCGAGATTGGGCGTCTCGGCGCTGCTCGCGCCGTAGGCGCCGAGATGATCGGCGCGCAGGGTGTCGAGCGTGACGAGCAGCACGTTCGGGCCCGCGGTTCGCGGCGCTCGCGCGCAGCCGATCGCCGCGACCAGGAGCAACGGCAGGCATCGGCGAAGGCGCGGGAGCGAAGGCATCGTGGGCCGGTCCCACCGGCTGACGATGGTAGAGCAGGCCCCGTGCCAGAGCCCGGGCGCTCGCGCGGCGTCGCGCGCGCGCTTGCGACCCGGTACGGCAGGGCTCTCGGCCTCGACGGCGTCGCGGCGCCGGGCGACTCTCCAACGCCATGGATCGGAGCGATTCAGGATGCTGGATCGCTTCATATACTTCGCGGTCATCATGCAGATCGGATCCTCGACGTTGACTCTAGATGGATTTTCGCAAGTGGTGACCGGGCGTGAGCCGTGCGAGTTCGGCGCGGAGGCGCGCCAGCGGGTCGCCGCCGCACGCCAAGTGATCGAGGCCGCGTGTGCCCGCGGCGAAGCGGTGTACGGCATCAACACCGGCTTCGGCGACCTCGCCAGCGTACGGATTCCCGACGACAAGCTGGCGCTGCTGCAGGAGCGCCTGGTGCTCAGCCACGCGGCCGGCGTCGGCGAGCCGCTGCCGGACGAAGCGGTGCGCGGCATGCTGCTGTTGCGGGCCCACACGCTGGCGCGCGGCCATTCTGGCGTCCGGCCGGAAGTGATCGAAGGCTTGCTGGCATTGCTCGAGCACGACGTGCTGCCGGTCGTGCCGGCGCGCGGCTCGGTGGGCGCGAGCGGCGACCTGGCGCCGCTCGCTCACCTCGCGCTGCCGTTGATCGGACGCGGCAGGGTGCGCGCGCAGGGCGTGGTGATGAGCGCGGCCGACGGCCTGCGGCGCTGCGGTGTCGCGCCGCTCGCCCTGCAGGCCAAGGAAGGACTGGCCCTGATCAACGGCACGCAGGCGATGACCTCACTCCTGGCGCTGGTCGCGATTGCCGGCCGTCGATTGGCGGCGACCGCCGACCTGGTCGGGGCGCTGTCGACCGACGCCTTGCGCGGCACCGACGCCGCCTTCGACGAGCGCATCCATCGGCTGCGGCCGCACGCCGGCCAGCTCGACAGCGCCGCCAATCTCTGGCACCTGCTCCAGGGCTCGGCGATCCGCGACTCGCATCGCACGAACGACGTGCGCGTGCAGGATCCGTATAGCGTGCGCTGCATGCCGCAGGTGCACGGCGCGGCCCGCGACGTGTTGCGCGACGTAGTCGCCAAGGTGGAGATCGAGATGAACTCGGTGACCGACAACCCGCTCGTGTTCCCCGAGACCGGAGAGGTCATCTCCGGCGGCAATTTTCACGGCGAGCCCATGGCCCTGGCCGCCGACGCCCTGGCGATGGCGCTCTCCGAGCTCGGCGCGATCAGCGAGCGGCGCATCGAGAAGCTGACCAACACCGCCTTCTCGGGGCTACCGCCGTTCCTGGTGCGCGACGCGGGGCTGAACTCGGGCTTCATGATCGCGCAGGTCACGGCTGCGGCGCTGGCGAGCGAGAACAAGACGCTGTCGCACCCGGCGAGCGTCGATTCGATCCCGACCTCCGCCGACAAGGAGGACCACGTCTCGATGGGCATGGGCGCCGCGCTCAAGCTCACCCAGGTGGCGCGCAACGTGCGCACGATCCTCGCGATCGAGCTGCTGGCGGCGGGGCAGGGTATCGATCTGCTGCGTCCGCTGCGCTCGAGCACGG
>WBZN01001443.1_pt1 | contig 14534 bp, 8 predicted proteins | sample 5204281 | NCBI WGS metagenome assembly WBZN01 (sample SAMN12344347, study PRJNA552823) | activated sludge metagenome | biome: Activated sludge suspended growth; feature: Nitrification reactor; material: Wastewater; isolation source: activated sludge from nitrification reactor of wastewater treatment...
GGATAGGGGTTGTTCAGGAATGCCTGATCTGTGTTCGTGAGCGGGTTGCAATACTGGATGTTTGTGGTGACCATTTGAGCTCCGGCGAAAAATCGATGTTTCTAAGTGCTGGTTGGTGAGGTTGGTTTGATTTTACGCGAGCACAGCACGGACTCCAAGTCGTGCAAATTTATTTGAACCCATGGTTAGTATGTGAGTTGAGCGTCGGCGTGCTAGATGTGCTCACAGCTGAACATTCTTAAAAATATCGTTTTGCGAATTCAAATCGCGCATCTGCTGGTCGTACACTTCTTTGAGCTCCTGAAGTTTTGCTCGTGCTTTCTCTGCTCCTTCGGGCTTGCCAATGCTTTTGTACATAGATGGAATGTCGCTACCCACAGCACTGTACTGATCCGTTAACAGACTGACGGAATTATCCAAATAATTTTCTGCAGCGACTTTGTCGCCTAGTTCGATTTCAAATCTGGCAAGCTGTTGCCATTCCCAGCTGGATAATTCGGGTAATGCTTTAACTGCGCGCTCTATCCATCGTTTAGCTTCTGCAGGTTTGCCCAACTTGCTTGCTGCTTTTGCTGCGGCGATATAATAGTCAATGCGATATATGCTTGGAGGAACGCAACCATAACTCCTTCCTGCCAACGCGTCGGAACTATGCTCGTAAATACTCACTAAAACCGCGCTAGCCTTAGCCAACGCATTCCAATCCATTGACGCGAGCGATGAATGAATAATATGTACATTTGCGTTGGAAGTTCTTTCACTGAACGGTTCTTTTTTTACAGCTTCATCAGCTTCCCGCTGCCAATCAACGTCACCTACTAAGCGTTGACGCTCTGAGGGGTAAGACGCGTTAATAGAGGATTTCGGCAAGTCGCCTGTTTTTTCTAACGAATCAGCTTCGGCTTCATAGCCAAACTTACGCAGAAGAGCTGGGCACCATCGAGTGTTATTTTTGTCTCGGATCCATACATTATCTGCTTCTCGTCCAACTTTCGGCAACAGCTTCTCCAGGTTGTTAGCTTGTTCATTAATTGCATTCATTCCAACAAACTGTGTGCGAATTCTTATGGATTCCATGAGTTCGCGTTCCGCTGTCGGATAATCATTTAAAGCCATGGCTAATTCCGCCAGCTTTATTCTCGACGTGCTAAGCCTGGAGTCGTCTGGTCCAAGCTGTTTTAGTTGTGAGTCAATTACACGTTGTAAGATGGTACGCGCAAACTCCGGACGATCATTTTTTATGCTGTCAGACTTTCGATATATCGCATCGGAACATGAGTGGTACGGGCCTCCCAGTTCTAATAAACGAGGTGGAAGAGCCAAAATTTGGTCAAGTGTTTTTAGCCCATACTCATTATTTTGGTTTTCAACCCAATATGAAAATTCACTAGCTAGCTGTCTTGCGACGTCAGAGCTTTGGCTGCCGTGTTCCACTGTAACTTTGGCAACTGCCTCGTCCAGTAGTTGTTTTGCGTCTGTTGATCGACCCTGCCTTCTTAGCGCGTCCGGAAGGCAACGGATACTACCAGCAGGTAAAAGTAATTTAGGATCGTAGTAATAGGTGTCGGCAGTGCGCTTATATTTTTCGATGCCTAGATGCGCGGATTTCACTGCATCGTCAAGTTTTCCAACTTGAGCCTGTGCAGTTGCAAGTTCAATCCATTTTTGCCACTCATCAGACCGATGGGACCTTTCGGCTAACTGCGCAGTCGCTTTGAGTGTGTCGAGATTTTCATTACTTTCCCGCACTACCGCTGCAATCATTTGCTCGGGAGTTTTCGGCGAGGAATGAGTTGGTGAAGCTGGAATGGGTCGATTGTGCACTGTATTTGGTGCGCTGGAGGCAAGAGCGCGTTTCCCCTCAATCAATCTTTTGACATACGATATGCGTCCAAGAACGTTGGGCTTCTTCGGATTGTCATCGCTAATAAGCGTCAAAGCGAATTGGTAGTTTTTGAGCGCTTCTTCTGGATTCGAATCTTCCGACAGACGTCCCAGGCGCAAAGCAATATTGCCCCACTCTATTTTGTTCATCGATGGAGCCTTCTGACAGCAATTTATTGCCCGGCTCAAAATCTGTTTGCTCGAATCTTTCCGTATGTGATTATCGAAATGAGACTCAAAATCAATTGCTGCTTGTGAATAGAAGTGTGCCGCTTCTTCGAAAGAATGACACTTCTCTGCAATTGCACCTGCGAGATAGTAAGTGGATTGCGGCACGTTATTTGTTCCGAACCTGACTGCTTCTTTAATTATTGGCAGCGCTTCGCTGTACTGATTTTCCTCGAACAATAATTTTGCTAGATAAGTATCGATGAGAGCGTAAAATCCCTCATAGTAGATCGAAATTTCGGACTGAAGTTTAATTTCTGCAGTTGCGCCTTTCTTGATGGTCGAATTCGCCAACTTCAACAAATCAATTGCATCGCGCTTATGGTTCATTTGTTCGCCAAAGATTCTGGCGATTTCTGTTACTTTCATTCTATAGGTCTGATTAAAAGCTCGATTGAGACCATTCGTTCTGGCTGGTTCAGTGTGCGAACACAGTCGGATAGCCTCAGTCGCTTCGTTGGTTGCTTCTTGCAGCTTTCCATTTCGAGCACTGATTTCCGCTCGATCAAGAAGCAAAATGATTTGGAAGCGATCAAATAAAGCTTTTTCACGTTTGGCAAGTGCAGTGAGTTTTAGTGCATTTAAATTCAAAACTGCCCGGCGAATCAACTTGTTAGCACGGTTTTGCTCGCCAGCTTTGGAATAAACATTTGCGAGCTGGCGATTTGCTTCCAACCGACCAATAACGGCAAGCGGCTGAACCATTTGTGGATTTTGCGCAAGATCGGGGAACGTTTTCGACCAATCGTCCGGTGATAGGCTGCGCTCGACTTGATTCCATAACAAATTGCTTTTCTGTTGTTGTGCATCGGCGTTTAGCGCTAATTCTATTTCCGGCAATAAGGCTGCTGTTGGCGTTCGCTCTTTGCTCGTGGCCAACGTCTGTAACTCGTTTAGAAGACGATTGGATTCAGCGAAGAATCCGTGGTCGGCTAAATCGCGAGCAATATTTAGTAGTGCACTGAACATATACAGCGGGGGTGTTTCGAAATTGAATTGCGGTGGGCGTTCTTTGTAAAGGCGGAGGAGCTCAGTTATGCAACTGGAGAAATTTGTATCCTTCGATCGAATTTTTTGATGGCAGAGTTTCAGTAACTTAAATTCTGTATCGAAACTTCGTTCGTCACCTGATGGGGGCGGTGGTAGTGCTTTATTTGCGGTAATCGCTTCCCGTTTCAAAACCAGATCGGATCGAGTGGGAAAGAAAAATCCAAGCTGATTTACAATAATTTGCTGCGCAGGCTTCTGGTCTTTATCGTACTCAGTGATTGCTGCGTTTATGGTGGCGAGGGCAGCAGTGTTGTTCTTAAGTTTCGATTGTAAGTCAGCCATATGCCACGCAAAGTAGGCTTGCCGACGTATTGCGTCTATACCAGGTAAGTTACTATAAACTTTCTGTTGATTTTGACATTGTGTTAAAGCCTGTGAATACCAGATTTGCGCTTTCTCGTACTCACCCAGGTCTTCAAGCTGCTCGGGCAGCCAGAGCTCTTCGCGATTGTTGTACATTCGAAATCTGTCCGACGTTCTACTGGCATTAAGGATTTTCGCAAGTTCGTCTTTCGCCCTGGGATCTCTTTTTCGCACCAGGAGTTCGGCATAAATTTGTCTGGCTTGCATCAGATCGGCAGACTTTTGCTGTGGTGAAGGTTTAATAGTGCTGCGGTCGCTTATGTTATTTGATTCTTTGAGATATTCGTTGCAGAAGTATTCTGCATCAGCGAAGTTACCAGTGTTGCCCAGCGCGCAAATTAGTTGATTTGAAAGGTCCTTGTTATAACTTCTGTTCGGTTCGAACGTTGTATCTCTTCTGGCGAGGGAAATCAGTCGATTCGCCTGCTCTGTAGCACCAACTGAATCCAGAGCGAGCATTGCGTCAACGGCCTGATGCGCAATAAAAAAATCATCAGTTCCGAATGTTGATTTCGCGTCGCTCAATCCGCAATCGACAGCTGCGCGTACCAAAATGTCGAAGTTTCTATCGCTAAATCCAGCTAGTGATCCATTTACAGAATTTCCACTGCTTGCAAATTGTCGACAGCCATAATCAAATCTGTCGATGAGATCGAGGACCGTTTTTTTAGAGTATGGCGGATTTCCAAACTTTTGTGGGGCTTCACGAGTAAGCGTGGCCTGCTCCTGTTCGTCCCCATTTAGAAATGATATTGAGACTGACGTCCCGGGACTGCCTTCCAGTAGCTTGATAATTTCTCTCTTTGCTAAACCGTGTGTTGCCACGCCGTCAATAGTCAGAATTCTGCCATTATAATGCTTGGCCCCCATTCGGATTTCAGTTTGAAATGTGCATCCTTCATACGACGAAAAATGCAATGTTATTTTCGGAAAACCCGGAAGTTTTGATAGAGCGTTCTTTAGACCTTGCCTGCTTGAATCATCATCTCCGTCTGCGTCAGAGCCGTGCGCGAGGTTCGAAGTGAAAACGATTTTGTTCCTGTTAGCGGACTGTTTCTTTGCTGCTGCTAAGTGCGTAGCGATTTCCTTCTTCAGGCTAATGTTGTTGAGCTTGATGGCAATACTCAGTGCACTCTTTAACAGTTTGAGAGCTTCATCTTTTTGACCTAGTTGAAGTTTGACTTCGGCGAGTAACTCATCGCTAATTGCCAGTGGCAAGCCATTTGTTTTGAGGACTTTTTGAATTTCTGAATAGCGCTCAGCGAACTTCAGGGCTTTGGCTGGTTGGTGATTGTGCAGGTACACTTCAATCAACTGTCGCAGGCGTGATTGCTCACTAGCGCTGTTTGGTTCATTATTTATCGGGGGACCATACAGAATCTGCCGCACCCACTCGTCTGGGTCAGACTCGCCTGGTGTTGCCTCGAGGTCGTAGCCGTCTTTCCAAAGTTCTTTTCGGTAGCCTTTAAGTGTGTACTCGGCAGTAAAGCCATCAGAATACTTTTCGTAGACTGTTCCTTTGACCATTTTCGAACTAGTCAGAATGCCGGGATCGGAAAACTGGTAGGAAGACGCAGAAGCAAGCGGTGCGCTGGCGATTGCTGAAATCGCGATGACGGCAATGAATTTGAGGTTTTTGATCATTATCGTTAAACACGCATACTTCGTCATCTCAGTTTAAACAATTCGCTCTTAGCGCGGGCGTTTTTGATATTAATTCGGACGTTATGCCGAGTCGAATAAAAGTTGCGTTGAATTGCCGTTATACCTTCGCCACATTCCTGCCATGTTTGAGTCACTTGATTCTCTTAACGTGATGACATGTGTCCGTTAAGAGTCTTTGTTCATTTACCAGATAAGTCAGAAACTCGCACCGCCCGCTGTTTAAAACGAGGCAAAGGTAAGATGATTTTAGGAGAAGCGCTATATGGCAGCAGATCAGGCTTTTGATTCTAAATTACAACCGGCAGATCAAGTCAATGATTCGAATTCATCTTGCACTGCAGCAGCTCAATGGCGTGACAGAGGCTCATGGCACGATGCGATGAATGCAATGCAGTCGCCTAATAGCAGTGCAGATCATTTACCAGATTTTTCAATTGCTGATAAAGGAAATGGTGGCGCTGACACTAACGTCAAGGATAACTCAGGTTTGAGCAATGCCAACGACTTCCAGAGTACGAAATTTTCGGATAGTGACATGAAGGAATTTGCTGCCGATATTAAAGCTCTGCAGGCTGACTTGTCGACGTTAAGTAGAGACTTGACCGAGTTGGGCAATTTATTGAACAATTCTGGGCCAGGTCCAGACACCACTCCTGCAACGGCGAATCCGGATGGACCAATTGCAAATCAGCCGGGAGATGTGCCCGCGAACACGACACCAACGGATGGCACGACTCCATCTGATGGCGGCACCACGCCTCCATCGAGTAATCAGCCTGAAGGTGGTCTGAAGCCTGACCAACCTACTGAACCCAGCCAAACGCAGCCTGGGGACGTCACAACACCGACGCAACCGGGAGATACAGTGCCATCATCACCGGTGACTAAACCAGGCGATGTGATACCACCAACCAAGCCTGTCACAACACCCGGCGATTACACTCCGCGCACACCGGGAACACCGTTCGCTTCAGATTCCATCTTCAATCTTCCGCTTGGAACTGGTGCTCAGTGGATGCAAAATGACCAACTTAGTAACGCTGGCGTCTACATCAATACCGTTGGAAATTACAACGAAAATATCTACACGAGCGACGCGAACGATCCCCTTGTGACCGTTACTAATGATGCCGCATCTGGTGGACAGCCAGGCACGTTCCAGGTGCACATACCTGCTGGCGCTGTTCCGGCTGGTGGCGATGACAAGACTTTTACGGTCTATGACACCGCCACAAATACCTGGAATTCCTTTGGTGGTTTCCACTGGACCAGCGACAACACTGCTACTGTCAGTCAGGGTTCCAACGAACCTTTTGATGGATCTGGCTTGACGCAAGATCATAGCAATTGGGACGAAGGTGTCGGCACACTAACGCAGAATGACTTGACGGCTGGCACCATCGACCACATGCTGCGCATGGAACTGCCGACCACAATGCTCATGTCGTACGACAAAAACAACACAAACAATCTTGCTCCATTCGCTTACCCTCAAACTCAAGAGGATGGTTTTGCAAACAATGGAAACGGCGGACCGATCTACTCCGGCACCATTCCTTACGGCGTCACAATCGGAATTCCACAAGGCACTCCTGAGCCCCCTGACGTCGCAGCTAATCCAGGTGCGCACATGTTGTGGACTGCACTGCAAACTCATGGCGCGATGGTGCGCGACAGTGGTGGAAATAACAACAACGTCATATTCCAGGCCGATCAAAATGTTGACCCCAATGACCCACTGATTCAAGCAATGAACACGTATGGAAGTGAGATTATGGCAGCCACTCAAATTCTCGCCAATCAAGGTCCCGATAGTGTCAATGGTGGTGGCACTCCGGTTGTGCCGTTGATTGAGCCACTCTGAGGCGTACTTGGGGAATGATAATTGAATTTGGCAAAGCTTTGAATTGCAATTCACTCGTTAACTTGTAGAAAGTAGATCTTTGGCCGAGTAATTGGATTTGTTTCAAGTATGCTGCGGTGACACTCAAGGTCCGGCCAGGGCGTTCATCATCCTTTACTTGCTATTGACCACCTGTTTCCAATTTTGTGTTATCTAATTGAAATTGGCTCGTACAGGATTGACAGATGAAGAGTTACTATTGGCCTCAACAGTCCCCCATAGACCTGTCTAAAAGCACATCCCACTATGTTCGGTTCGATAGTAGCTTTCTCAAGATCAAATATTCAGGAAAGTGTACTGGCTCGTTCGAAAAAGCGCTTCAAAACTTTGTTCTGTCTGACTTCGAAGAGAATCCACAGCTACTTAGTTTCAATGGACAAGAATATGTCCTCAGGAAGATTCATCTTCACACTCCTTCCGAGCATGATCTAGACGGTAAGAATTTCAGCGGCGATATTCACTTCGTCCACGAAATCTATCCAATAGTGGAGGCAAAAACGGAAGATAAAGTCCTCTTGGTTTTGGGTGTGTTCTTTGACTTCTGCGATGAATCGGAAGAACACAAGGACAATGAATTGACAACTTTTGCGGCCAGTTTCTCCAAAGCGTTAAAGCTCTTCAAAGAAGGCAAACGCTCGGAAGAAATGACGATAGATCAAATAAAGCTTCTTCCTTCAGATACGGACTGGTTTTGGTACGAGGGGTCTCTGACCTCTCCGCCGTATTCCGAGAACGTTACCTGGGTTGTTTTGAACTCACCTTTGAGAAACACGAAGAGCGAAGATTTTGAATACATCTTCAAAGAAGCACACCAGGAGGAGCGCAAACCACAGGACTTAAACAGAAGATTCGTCTTAAGAAATTTCGAGTAGGCTTACCAGGTTGCACTCTTATCGAGTCGGGGCGGACTCAGCCTCGGAAGCGGACGGCTAAGAAGGTTCGTCCTTAACATCCCAAGTCCCCTGTGCATTGCAGTAAAGCAGCTTGCTTTTGAAGCCATCGATCTTTAGAAAAGCTCCTGGTGAATAGGAAAGTCCATCGTAATAACAGTAGACCATCTCGCTCAAAGGTGCTTCTCTCTCCGCTTTCACACTATGTTTAGATGCCTTTGAATCACCCGATGCTTGTTTTTTTGCCATGTTCGATTCCTTTTTGATTGCGAAGCGTGTTGCACCTGATTTATTGTACGCGAAACTAATCCAAGTTTGGTCTAAACGCGGTGGTTACCTCGGTGCGCACTGTTTTTGGTTGCGTATGGAGCAAATATCCGTTTTCAACTTACGAAAGACTTTTGTACCAGAGCATCTGAATTTCATGAGGAAAATCAGAATATGCGTGTCGATTTATAGTTCTCAATTCGCAGCCCTGTCGCTTGTAGAACTTGCATGCAGCGACGTTTGTATTTTGAGTTTCAATTTTTAATGCAGTGCAATCACGAGCGAGGCACCACTCTTCCACCTTTTGAAATAGCGTTCGGCCAAGCCCTTGTCCTCGATAGTCTGGATGGACACGAAAGTCCCATAGCACTGCCAGATTTTCGTTATCTTCGAGCAAATCCACACCAGGACATTTATGTGCAATCGCACCACCGCCGACTCTGAGTTCGCCTTGCCGCGCAACTATGAACCCCCAGTTTGTGAGATCAAAGTAGCCACCCCAGTTTGTCGGAGCGTTCCCTTGGATCTCGTCATAATCTTTTCGATACGGCGTTTCGAGTTTGCGCTCGACGAGCTCAATTTGACCCGAAGCATTCGTGCTGATTTCGTAAACTCCATCCACGTCGAAGGCAATTGAAACGCTGCCGTAAGTCGGCAGAGTCGAAAAAGTCTCGGTGGTGAATTCAATTACCATAAATTGCAAGCGGCTGCGCACTGCCGCTGAACCTAATCTGCAGAAGTGTCGCTGAGTGTTTTGGCTATCTCTGGTTTTGAGTTGAGATCTTGTAGTGACAGGTTGGTCTCTTGCAATCGCGATAAGAGCATTCCTGTGTAAAGCAACTGTTCTTCGTTGTCGAGTCCGAGATTGCCGTTGATTGCATTGAAGTCGTCGACCAGCGCATTGAGTTCTTGCGCATTGTCGCGTGAAGGAGTTCTTTTCATGCGGTTGACGATGTCCAAAACTAGCTTGCGCCGATCATCGAGAGTGCTCTGAAAATGAGGACCGACGTAGCTGCTTTTATCCGCAATCATGCTGGCATATACCTGCTGCAGCCAACCTTCTAATTCACTATCAAAATTGTAGTTGCGTAGCATGCCCCGCACATTTCCTTCGGAGATAATTTTAGGTGGCGGCGCGTCTGGATAAACATAACTCTTCGCCTCGCCACTCATCATCTTTGAAAAGCTGTCGTAGTAGCCCCATGTGTTTTCATTGCCAACTTGCTTCGCCAACGAAGGCTCGCCTGCCAGCAGCAAGGCGGCGCGAATGACGAATACTTCGTGAGGGTTGTCACCGCAGTTGGTGGGCTTGTTCAACTTATTTTGCTGACCGCTGTGCTCGCCTTTGTCGATAATCATCCCAACAATACGACCGGAAGATGCCTCAACCACGTCATCTCCTCCCACCCAATAGTGCAACGCGGACGGAGCGAGTTTGTCGAAATTAGCAGCCCAGGCCGGGTCGCCAGGAATCGGTTGCGCAAAGGCAGTCAGCATTGTTTTCTCCCAGGGCCAGCTTTTGACTTCATTCCGCAACTCGCTGCCGTACTCACCTTGCGTCACAGCGCTGACGAATTGGCTCGCCAGCCCCGCCCCGAGGCTGTGACCTGTCACGTAAATGTGCTCAGGCGCGGGATATTTTTGTTCAAAATATTTGCAACTGGCAGCAATCGGACCGAGCATCGTGGGCAGTGCCTCGGCAAAACCTTGCGTCACCTTTCCAACTTTGCTAATCAATGGTTGGTCGATCTGCTTGCCGCCGCGTAAATCAGTTATCCAGTCTGGATTACCTTTCGCGACTCCGACAAAATCCTGGGCTTTCCAAACGGTTTTACTGAGCGCCGAACCACTGCGGCTTCCGCGGAAAACTATATACGCGTCGTAACCTGTTGCTGTTTTTCGCATCAGTACAAAACCCATCAGGCTCCACGATGGATCTGTATTGCCTGCGATACCAGTGCCGCCCTCGAAGGCAATTAAGTGATCGTCCCCACTCGGATATTCGCGCACCGTCACTCGTTCGACATCTTTGTAAGGAAAGCTCGTCGGCTTGGTACGATATCGCATCGCTTCCATTGTCTTGATATTTTTGGTTACATACTCTGGTGCTCGCACGGCGATGAACACTTCGCCGTCGCGAGTAAATGCGGGATTTTTCGCGTCGATCTGTTTGTAGTTGGAAATGATTGGGTCGAGGTTGGTATTGCTGTTGCCCCAGCCGCGCGCCGCGTTCGGTCCGCTGTAAAAGCCTGTGTTCGGCGTGCCTGCATTTGTTGCAGGGCTGCCGAGCATAGCGGCGTACTCATGAGTGAGACGGCAGATGTTGTCGCGTCGATCAGAACCGACACGCGAAAAAACGTCGTACCATGGGTCGAGCGGAAGGCACAAAGATTGGTGATAAAGCTGATAGGCAAGCGTGCACATATCTAGATTGAGGATAGAGCGCGGCACGCCGCTGGAGTCGGTTGATTGTGCGCCGTTGATGCCGCTGTCGGCTGTCGTCGACTGCGTTGCGCTGTCGAGCGCCGTTGATGGCCCTGGCAACAGCATAGCTATCGTCATTAGAACGATGAAGCCCGCATGAGTGGTCCTGGATGTTCTGCCGAATAGAGCGATGAACTGGGACCGGATCAATGAGTACATGTTCTTGTGAACCCCGAGAGGTATTGCGGTGAGTATCGTCCTGCCGTCCTGTGACGCACAGACTATAATACACCTCAAGCCTTGCTCGTGCGCCTCAGTTTCTGTCCGAGTCCTATTGCTAAATTGCGATAGATGAGTACACCAATGTCCTGACGTTTTCGCACCAGCCCAACCAGGTCATCTCGATTCAGCACCGCCGCTTCCACCTCACCATTGGCGGTGGCATTGACCGTATGCGGTTCGCCGATAAGCAAAGATGTCTCGCCGAGGCACTCCCCGCGTTTCACTGTGCCGACCTGGCTGTCGCCGCGCTTTGGCGTACCGACTGAAGAGCCGCTGCGTCCCGACTGGATTGATACTTCGCCCTCGATGATTAAATACATCTCCTCACTGGGTGAGTCGACTTCGAAGATACGGCTGCCTGAGGGGAATGTGCGCAATGTGCAAACTGCCGCCAGTCGATCGATTTGCTCCTGGCTGAAGCCTTTGAAGATGGCTACCGAATCGACAGTTTCTCGCACTCGCGGCAGAATTCTCTGACACGCGAATCCGTGCAGCACAATGTCAGCCATTTCCTGCGCCTTTTCCGTAAGTTCGAGCGGACCGAGTTCGAGCGGCACAGTGAGACGCACCATCTTCACAGCATCGAGTCGTTCCACTTCATGGAAGACGAGCGCGGGAACATAAGCCGCCGGAACAAAATTCAGTTCTAGAAGAGTGCGTTGCATGCGAGGTGCATAAGCGCTGACATCCACTTCCATGAACTCTACTTTGTATTCCTCGCGCAGGAGACGTTCAGCTTCGAAAAGTAGTGTGCCGATGACGTCATCCGAAAGCGATATGAGTTCGAAGATGCGCGCTGCTTTTTCGACAGGGTCAATGGTGAAGCCGACGGCGCCTGCGATGTGCCCCTTGTGTTTTGCGAGAAGATAGTGCGAGTTTCGCGCCTTCAGTTTGAAAAATCCATAGTGCAGTCGCACGGGACCAAAGATCTCACGATTGCGAACTCGCCCGCGCTCAATGCGAAGTAAGGGAAAATATCCTTCCGTTTGTAATTCGGAGAGCGTGTATTGTTCATCGTTACGCGGGTAGGAAGGCGCCGCTTCGTCGACGATTGCGTCAAAATCAAGTCCGCAATTTTTCATTGCGCGCACCGCTATCGGATAAATTTCCGGAATAATTCGAGGATGGTTGTTCCGCAACTTCAAAGCATCGCCAATATACTGCACGAGCACGGCGATCGATTCGCGATAGGCGAGAAGCAGTTTCATCGGCACGAAACCCGCCACGGAAAATCCATGCTTCTCGGCAATCTTGAGCGTATACGGATGAATGACGCGCCCGTCCATCAAGGCAACTTGCAAGCGGTCCTCAACTAAGGAGAGGCGTTCTTCCATGAGCCGCTTTCCGACGCCCAACTGGCGAGCCTCTGGAATCACAGCCAGACGTCCAAACTCGCCAGACAGATCAGAGTTAGCACCAATGCTGTAAATTACACTTGCGGTGCCAACAAGTTGCCCGCTTTCGTTGTCCCGTGCCACCAGCAGCAGTGCATCGTCTGAATAAATTAGTTTCCGGATCACTCCGGCATCATAAAATTGCGGATAGGCATAATTGTCACCGTAGCAGGAGCGAAACACGGCTGTAATTTCTTCTGCGTCTTCCGGGCGAGCTTCTTGAACTTCAATCATCGCCAGCTCCTCGAAGCGCTTTCATGGATAGAATCGTGAACTTCAATCATTGCCAGCCTCCCCGCCTGTCTTCAGTGCCTGGAAGCCATCAGTCAGCCGGGGGGGCGTTTTGAGCACGGCACCTGCATGCTTCGTTGCTTCGACGAAGTACTGGGCACCGATAAGCAGGCAGTCTTCATCGAACACGAACGAACTCGAATGCGCCGGATAAGCCTTGCCGTCAATCTGCGCACCAAAGCGTACATAACATCCGGGCACTTTTTGCAAGTAAAAACTGAAATCTTCCCCGCCCATGTTGGCGATCTTCATCGGCTGCACATATTCGTCGCCAACGACTGATGCGGCGGCATGTCTCGCTATGGTGACAGCCTCAGGAGTATTGGACAACACCGGCAGCTCTTGCAAGAACCGCACGCTGACGCTGGCTCCGTGCAACTGTGCAATGGTTTCCGCCACGTGCGCAACTTTCGATTTCAGCAAGTTTCTTACCGATTCATCCTGCGCTCTTATGGTTCCTGCTAGCCGGCACTCTGCGGCAATGACGTTATCTGCGGTGCCAGCCTGGAAAACACCTACGGTTATCACCGATGGATGCGCCGGGTTCACCTCACGACTGACGATTGTTTGTAGCGCAATCACCATCAAACTGCCCACAACAACAGCATCGACAGCCTCGTGAGGGCGAGCAGCATGACCGCCTTTGCCTGTGATGGATATTTCGAAGCAGTCCGCGGATGCATTGACAATGCCATCAGTGACAGCAATTACGCCTGTGCGAAAGTGGCGGTCGATGTGTCCGCCGAAAATTATTCCGACGTCGTCGAGCGCGCCATGCTCGATCATGTATGGAGCGCCTTCACCGAGTTCTTCTGCTGGTTGAAAGATCAGGCGAACAGGGGCGGGTAGCGACTTCTCCTGCTTGAGAAGCGTGGCCGCACCGATCAGCATGGCGGTGTGTCCATCGTGTCCGCAGGCATGCATTTTGCCTCGATCGTGTGAAGCGAAATCTAGCCCGGTCTCCTCAACTAGCGGCAGCGCATCGATGTCTGCGCGCAAAGCCACTGCCGGCACTCCAGGTGGACCTTCGATGTTGGCGATGATGCCGGTTCCGCCTGGTGGCACTCGGAAGTCAATGTCTAACTCCTTGAGAGCCCTGGCGATAATCTCGGTTGTTCGCACCTCTTGAAACCCTAATTCCGGGTTTTTGTGGATGTCGCGGCGAATGTCGATCAACCGTTGCAGCAACGGGGGTTTGGCTTGTGAGGGCATGTTTCCAACTTCCTCCTGCCTGTCATGGTGTAATTCTAAACCCTACAGGAGAAGATGGATTTATTTCTTGAAATTCTCCGGATTTTTCGGCAGGGTGCCATCCACTTTCCAAACGCAGACCGCTGCTTCTGCACGAGTCACCGCTTTCTGCGGCTGGCATACCTTTGTTGCACCAAATACTCTTTGCCAATTGCCATTGTTCGTGAACATCGCTTCATAGCACATTGGTCCAAAGTAGCGCTTATCGATTAATTGCCAGTCGCCCCAGTGTTTTACTTCACTGTAGTACATTTTGCTGAGGTCTTTGTCGGCATCAAGACTCGCCTTAATGCCGATCATTTGTTCTCTCGTTATATTTGCTTTCGGCCGAAACGTTCCATCTTCAAAACCGATCGACCAACCAGCGTCTTTCATTCCTTGAACATACGGAAATGAAGGCTCTTTGCCTGTCATATCTTTGAAAGCCGATGCTGTTCCTGCTTCCGCCAGTCGTATTTGATGCTGCGGTTGCAGGACGTTATTACTCCGTACCAGCCAGGTAACGAACTCGCCTCGAGTCAGAGGAGCGCCTGGCATAAATTTCGAGTTCGTTCCTTTTGGAAGAATTCCGAGATTCACAAGTTCTTTCACTTTTTGTTCTGCGAACGAGCCTGACAGATCGGTGTATCCGTCTGTGTCGGC
>WBZN01001444.1_pt1 | contig 14528 bp, 10 predicted proteins | sample 5204281 | NCBI WGS metagenome assembly WBZN01 (sample SAMN12344347, study PRJNA552823) | activated sludge metagenome | biome: Activated sludge suspended growth; feature: Nitrification reactor; material: Wastewater; isolation source: activated sludge from nitrification reactor of wastewater...
AAGAGACATTAGAGAAAGCAAAAAGAAATACAGAGGAAAAATGTATAAAAGGTGGATTCAAAAAACACTATGAGAGTGTTGCGGAATGCGTAAGTGAGAAGGAAGACGGTTTATATCAGTTTCATATTGAATATGGTGCAGTGCCAGGTGCTTGTAATTGGCTAGGTGCGCGCACGACACTGCAGCGCTGGTTTTCCGATCCGATTGTCAACAAAGAGAATGTTCATCGTGGTCTAGGAACGACATTTACTCACGATCATCTCGGACCATCTACACACCAGCAATTAGGGCTTTATGCGACGATGCTGAGTGAACCCCCCGGTTCGGAATGGCGGCATAATGAGACCGGCGAGAAGCTTTATGATACTGCGAAGCGCGAAGATGGTGGTCCAACATCATGGCAAGCTACTATTACCGGAAAAGAAGGTAAGTGTATTGATATCGATGGTGACGGCGACGGAGATTGCTTTAAGAAAGGGGATGATTCGCATCGTGAATTCTTCTTGCAGTTTGGTGACTTTCAGCACGCCTATGTAAAAGGTGCGTTTTATGGGGTAAACGAAAGAGGAATTGGCTGGATATTTGATCCTAAGGAAAAGGCAAAGCCAACACCTGATAGTTTCCGGTTCGCCATCAATCCATCGGCCAGAGAACCGGCAAAGCCCGTATTTCCGGATATTCTGGCTTTCGAGCCAACATGCCCGGGTGGAAAGAATACCCCTTTTGAGGATGTTTTGCCGGGTTCTATTTATTTTATAGCAACGGATTTCTCTAACCCTGATCTTTATAGTCCAAAAGGTGAACCTCTGCGTCCATGCCCCGAAGCCATTTCAGCGGATGATATCGGCATGATGGTAGTGAATTATCGCAATGAACCGATTGGCGCGCGAGTTTATGATCCGGATGCTAAAGGACCCGATGATAAAAAGGGAAGTCAAACCAATGGTCGAAGCGGGGATATGGCTTTTGCCATGCAAACAAGAACCGACCGCGCCATAGCTGTGCTCAATAGTGTCCGGGGCAATACGCCTTATCAGCCCCTTACACAAGGAGTTTATGCTGGAGATCCGTTTACTCCCATTTTGAGGGCGCATTCCGGTGATCGAATCAAGATCAAGATTCAGGGTGGAGCCCATGAACATGAACACAATGCATCGATCAATGGACTCTCCTGGTTGCAGGGTGGTTCGGGGTACGGTCAGGCACCTCATTCAGGTTGGCGGAATTCTCAGAACGCTGGTTTATCCGAGCAATTCACATTCCAGGCCAGTTTGGTGGATTATGAGACTCCGCTTGGAATCAATGATCGGATGTACACCGTTGATGCAAGCCAGGATGGTTTATGGAATGGTGTCTGGGGGGCAGTACGCAGTTACACTAGGCTCAGAGAAGATTTGACTGTATTGCCGAGTAACCCTTTGCCGAGTCTTATAGCCGTGACGTTGGCTGAAAAAGACAATTCCAGGGAAAGAATGGATAATGTTTGTCCTTCAGATGCTGAGGTCAAGCACTACACGATCTCGGCGGTACTTGTTAACGAGATTTTAAGCAATGAGCTGGGTGTGACCATTCCACAATGGAAATCTGATAAGTATGAAAAGCTTAATTTTTTCAATAGTGGTTGGAAGTATTTCTCCACAAAATCATATCTGAGCCAGCAAGGTGGATCGCTCATTTTTAATGCTCGTGAAACGGTTATTTCTATTAGGGATCAGTCTGATAACTTGATCAAAGAATTTGGTACAGGGCCTCTGCATGATCCAACAGCAATTGTATTCGTGCTTGACAAAGATCTGGATGAGCATGGACGTCTGAAGAAAGAGGCTCCGCTAGAACCGCTAGTTTTGCGTGCGGCTGCAGGTGATTGCATACAGATCACTTTAAAAAACCGATTGCCTAGAGATCCCGACAAAATGCCGGATTTATATGGCTATACGTCGGTTTCAGGCATTATTCCACGCAATTGTCCAAAATTTGGTTCCGGTTTCGCTAACGTAGGAAGCGACTGTGACCAGTCAGGTAATCGTGGTTCGAATGAAGATTCGATGACATCGTTTAATAACAATATGATTCGTCCATCGAATCACATTGGTTTGCATCCGCAAATGGCACATTATGATGTACAGGCTTCGGATGGCAGCAATATTGGCCTGAATGCTATAAGCACCGTGGCACCGGGTGAGACTCGACGCTACACATGGTATGCAGGCATGATTGAAGCACCGGTTGAGAACTGTGAGACTGAGTTTGATGAAGATGATTATGCGTATCTTCGGTATTTTGGAATGCCTTTTCAAGGCATGACGCTGTCTTCTGGCAAGTTTCTAGATCCTAAGGATGATCTGGGTGGTTTTGTTGGGGATATTCACACCATGTTATCGAATTTTAATTCTGAGTTGATACCGCCAGAGAAGGAGCAACAGAGGAAATTTGCTGATGTCAGCAAGCTTTATGAGGAATGGCGGAGTGAAAAAAGAATTAAGTGGATGAGAAGTCAATTCGATAATTACAGCGTGCTTCGGAATAAGCTGGTTTATTGGTTGGATGACAAGATCGAAGCAATCGACAACATTATTGATGCAGTGTATGCAAAAGCAACGAGAGTTTATTTTGATAATCCTTTCAATAAGAGTTGTGAGAATCGCATTTCCGAAATGTTTAATGGACCGGGAGTACTTTTTGATCGTGGCAAAATGGCTTATGCATTGAAAGAAATAGCTGAGTGCCGAGGAAGCATGTTCCTCAACCCCAGTCTCATTGATTCTGGAACGACACGTCTTTTACCGATTGAGAAATATGTGAAGAACGGTAAAAAAGATAATTGCAAAGCACATTTTGTTTCAATCGAGTCTGGTGGTAGTAACTTGACCCCGCCTGATCGTATCAAGCAGGGGCAAAAAGGCGCAATAGGTGCATTGGTAGTTGAACCAGAAGGAGCGACCTGGGAGGAGAAAGATAAGGTTGCTGATCGGCAGCAGTCTCCCAAGTCAGTGAAACCCAACTTGCGTTTTACTCGTACCATGGCTGATGTAGCCTATAAAGTACAAGGAGATGAACAGCGGCGTCTATTCCGTGATCTGGTACTGGTTCATCAGAAGGGACTGAATCTACGGTACAAAGATGGCAGACCTGTCGCTAATCTGGCGGCCGAAAAGGAGCATGCGGATGAAGATTCCGCACAATCAGCGCCTGAAGACGCTCATGACTCGGGTCACATGGCAATCAATTATGGTACCGAGCCAATGTGGTTCCGTTTTGGATTGCCTCCGGATGCGCCTTTTGGGAAGTCTGGGTTGGGTGGTGCAGATAGTGCCTGGCAGGCGTTTAGCAACGAATGTTGCAGTAATGGCAACGGTATCGGCACAGTTAACAGTGCTGACAAGAAGCCAGTGGGCGAACCGTATGTTCCTGTCATGAAAGCCTATGCAGGACAGGAAATGCGTATTCGTGCGCTGATGCCAACCGGGACTGGACGAGGTTCAACCGTGGAATTACATGGACATGGCTGGATGCGCGATCCGTATTTGGCTGAATTTGTCAATCCTGAAGGGTATCCGGGTGGAGGGAATTTTCAGGGTTGGGGTACGCCCTCCAAATGTATCGGAGCGAATGCTTTGGCAATGCAGATGGGTGGCCAGGAAAGTTTGACGCCAATGGCGCATTTTGATCTCATTTTCCCGCGCGCCGGCGGTAAGCATGGAGTTACAGGCGATTATCTGTGGCGCGATCATGCCGGATTTGGTATTACGAATGGCTTGTGGGCAATAATTCGCATTGAAGCTGTGCCAGATGGATACGATGCGTCGACTTACAAACCGTTGCGTACCAACTGTAATACTGATCTTTTGGCGCACATCATGGAAACAAAATGAAAAAGCCGCATCGATTGTTGTTACCAATGGTTGTGGGATTGGCGTTACTGAGTGCGGCAGCCTTGGCATCGCCTCCGCGGTATGTAGATCGTGTGATCGAGCGAGAGGGGCTGCGCATGAATGTGCACATTGACGCCGTCGACGATGCGGCACCTGCATCGCCACAGGCAGGACAGTGGGTGCGATTGTCGCTGAACAGTCAACGTTTGGCTGACGATCAAGCGCTGAGTAACTGGCGTATCGGGGCATGGCTGGATCGTGAAACCGATACCATGTCGGGTACTGTACCGGTCTGTGGACAACGGGTGGCGCGTTACCTGAGCGGAAATCTGTTGGAACGGCCACTTCTCGATCTGACAGGGTATTTCGTATTGAGCCTGGATGCCGAACCGAGTGTTTCTGTGCTCGATCCGGCAGTCAATTTCAGTGGTCGCAGCAGTTTGCAGAGTGCGATGCAATTGCAGGGCAAAGGTTTTGACTGGATAAAAACCAGCGACGATATGCGTCTCTATGTTGCGCTGCCGAATGAAAGACGATTGGCCATGGCCGATTTGCAGACTTTCAAGGTGCTTGATCACCTGGCATTTTCCGGGCAGCCGACAAGGTTAGCATTGCAACCCGATGAGCGCCTGCTATGGGTAGGCACAACTGGTGCCAGCGAACAGGAAAGTGCTGTCGAGATAATCGATACCGTTACGGAGAAGCCTGTTGCGCGCTTGCCACTGCCGATGGGTTACCATGAAATCGTTTTTTCTGGGGATGGTCGGCATGTCTTTGTCAGTAATCGCCAGAACCGGTCACTGACGATCGTCGATGCAGCGACACTGACGATCGTGCGCACGGTAGACTTGGGTTATGAACCACTGGGTCTGGTATTCACAGACAAGCAGGCTTTGTTGTGGGTGGTCAACGCCAAGGATGGCAAGATCCATCGGTACGATGAACGTGGTCATCCGGTTGATAGCCTAATGCTGGATGCCGGTTTGGGACCCATCAAGCTGACACCCGATGCGCGTCATGTCCTGGTAGTCAATCCAGCCCAACACCGCCTTTATGTTGTGGACGCGACCGATGGTAAGGAAAAACATCGTTTAACCATATCCGGTCAACCTTATGACATTCTGTTTTCGGATCAGTATGCATATATTCGAACCTTGCAAAGTGAACAGATCGGATTGTTGTCGCTGACCAGTCTGGACGCTGCCCAACCCATCCTGAAGAAGATTCCGGCGGGCGCGGGAGTTTTGGCCGATACCCGGAATCTGCCCAGGGCATCGAGCATGGCATTGACACTGGATCGCTCAGGGGCTTTTTTCGCAATGCCATCGGAACGTACGCTCTACCATTATATGGAAGGCATGAATGCACCTGGTTCGGGACTCAAGACCTATGGCCATACTCCGGTATCTGCGATGGTGGTGCAGCGAGGATTGCGTGAAAACAGGCCGGGGCATTATTCCACCATGCTGCGACTGCCTTCAGCCGGACGCTTGGTGCTGGCCCTGGCAAGCGAGACGCCGGCATTGCGTGAGTGCCTGGGGTTGAAAGTAGAGGCATCATCCAAAGTGGCAACGGTGGATGGGCTATCCGTGACTTGGCTCGAAACGGGGACGCGGAAGGCGAAAGTGGGCGAAACCATCGATTTACGCGCGCAAGTTGGCGAAGCTACCGATGCTCAACCTAAGCCTGGCCAATTAAAAGCATTGATCATGCCGGCACACGGAGGCGCTGCAACTGTGTGGTCCATGCAGGAACATCCACAACATCCCGGAATCTGGTCTGTCAGTGGAAAGCTGTTACAGAGTGGAGCCTATTATGTTCATCTTGAAGCGGACAAGCCACTCAAGTCTGCTTTTTCCACCCTGATAGTCGAGTAGCCGCAATGTCTACCCGTGCCGCCATGATTGCCAGACGGAGATTGGTTGTAATGATCAGTTCAGTGGTGATTTTTCTGATGCTGCTGCCTTCGGTTGTATTGGCTCAGGATGAGGCATACAAAATGCAGATCGTTCTGCCCGAGATCAGAGTGCATGATACACAGGGTCGCGAGCTACGCTTGCATGAAGTTGTAAAAAACAAAGTGGTGATAGTCAATTTTGTTTTTACCTCCTGTGCAACGATCTGTCCGATGTTGAGCGGAATCATGCAGACTCTGGAAAATCACTTTCAATCGAGATTGGGGCATGACATCGAGCTGATATCACTGACGGTTGATCCGCAGCGTGATACATCTGACAAACTGCGCGAGTATGCCGAGAAATTGGGTGCGGGACCGCATTGGCACTGGTTGACCGGCAATGTGGCCGATATGGTTCGACTGCTGAAAGCGTTGGGAGTGTCCACCGGACGACCCGAGGATCATCCGCCAATGATGCTGGTCGGCAAAACCGATTCGAATCAGTGGTACCGCTGGGTGGGAATCCCAAAACCGGAAACGATGATTCGTACCGTCGACCGGCTTGTAGTCAATGATCAGTGAGATGATTTCATGAAAACTCTTGTTATTTCCTTATTGTTGTGTTGCCTGCTGGTTAAAACAATCTGGGCTGATACGACAGACGCTGCACCGTCTTATCAAGTAGATCGACTGGAACGGGCACTATTGTATTTCGGTGATGACAAACTGACCGATCAGCATGGCGAGTCACATCGGTTTGTCAGTGATTTGCTGGGGCAATCCGTGGTATTGATCAACGTGATTTTTACGCACTGTCAGGATGCTTGTCCCATGCAGACACAAAAATTGCAGGTCGTTCGTGAGCAACTGAAGCAACATTTTGGTTCGCAGATCGCTTTCTTGTCACTGTCTGTCGATCCCGATCGGGATACACCCTTGACCCTGAAAGCTTTTGCCGAGAAACAGCAGGCAAATGTTCCTGGCTGGAAATTCCTGACTGCCGACAAAGCCACCATGACCCGTATCTTGTCGCGATTGAATCAATGGACAGATCAGCCGGATAATCATAGTACGTTGCTGATTGCAGGTAACGCGCGTCATGCGCATTGGGTCAAGCTGCGTCCTGATTCGCCGCCCGAACGCATTGCAGCCGATCTGTTGCGCCTAGTTTCGCGCTAACGTGACTATGCAGAAACTGTCACTGATTCGCTGGGTATTATTGGCAGTGTTGCTTGTTGGCTGGGGGCAGGTCAGTAGCGCGCCAGAGTCGGTTGAGTTGGGGCGATCGATCTACGAGCGAGGCATCGGACGTGATGGACGGGAAATCACCGCTCGAGTGCATGGCAGCATGACCTTGAAAGGGGGTGCCGTAGCTTGTGGCGGGTGTCATGGTAAAGATGGATATGGAGGCGGAGAAGCCTTTGTTCGGGTTCCGGATATTCGCTGGATCAGTTTAAGCCGTGCATATCCGGCAAGGCGAACCGGTTTTGTACAAATACCCTATGATCCAGTCAGCTTCGCCCGGGTCTTGCGATCTGGTATTGCGTCGTCCGAAAGAAAGCTGGATGCCGTCATGCCGCGCTTTGATCTGGCCGATGATGAAATGAACAGTCTGATTGCTTTTCTCAAGGTGATTGATCATTCGACCAGATCCCAAACTACACGACTACAAATTGTGGGTTTGTTACCTGTTGTGGGGCAGAATGCATTGGCCGACGAACTGGGATTGAGATTGCAGAATTGTGCCGTGGGGAATAGCAGCGCACCCATTGCATCGATCGACACGATTTATTTCAAAACACCAGAGGAAGCAATTGATAAACTCGATGCGCGCTTGGGGAAAAATAACCAGTCCGTGATTCTGGCTCCTTTTCTGATTGGCTGGGAAAATCGCTATGTTCAGGCTCTGAGAGATCGACAAATCGATACAGTCTTACCTCTTTCGTTGCTAGATCCCCCTACCGGGAGTCGCTGGCTGTTTCCATTTCCCGGGCTGGAGTCGCAGATACTGGCGCTAATCAGGTCTGTCAAAGCTGATGGTTTCGAGCAGCTTCATATACATTACGAACCCGACTTGCCCCTTAGTGTTCGATTATATGATTTTGTACAAAGTGTTGTGCCTTCGCTGGGATTATCGGTAATAACGCAAACTCCGGCAGTTGAACAGGAACGTGTAAAAACAGCCCGGTTATGGCTTAAACCCGTTGATCAAAGTGCCATTGATGCAGAACGCTCGGAAAAAGATGTCATGCTGGCACCGGTGCTTTTCTTTGCGCCAAAGCCAGCTGATGGCAACCCGGTGCGAAGAGTAAACTTTCCTGGATGGCGTATTGCATACCCTTATCAACCGGAAGCCGATGCAAGTGGTGTCTGGTCTACACCGGTGGAAATCTGGGCCAAGGCAGCTTGCGAGTTTCTGGCACAGGCCGGAGCAGGAACGATGAATAACCATATCATGCCGGAAAACTTGCAGTGGGGAAAAGGAAAAGTGTTGCACCGCCTACAAGATTTGGAAATGTTGTCAGATCAAGTATTTATCGATCAATAAAATACATTGGTGATCAATTGTATGGCGTTGCTGCCTCTCGGATCATATGAGAAAGACAAAAAAAATTTCTTTGATGAAGCTATCTGTCATATAACCACTAACGGAAATCGAATTGTTCAAAATGAATTTGTTGCCTATGCATATCATGTTTCCGTAGCCATTGGGTAACCTTAGCCATGAATGGCGGAGGGCCGCAAAGATACACTTCTTTCTTATTGAGATTATCAATGCTGTCCAGCTGTATAAATAAAGGGGTCAAATCATTCGTCATCGGCAAAGAATGAATACGTAAGAGTGATTGGCTTGTGGCAAACATTTGTAGTTCTTCTTCGTAAGGAACACGTTCACCTTCACGATGAATGTAAATCATGTCGGTATGCTGGGTGACTGGTTGACTTCGCAGTAATGCTAGAAAAGGAGTTAAACCAATACCAGCAGCGATCCAAATTTCTGGTGCAATTGGACGAGAAAGTAAAAAATTGCCATAAGGGCCTTGCAAGCGAACAGCAACACCAGGTTCAATTGACTGAATATTCCACGTGCAATCTCCCAATGCCTTGATACTCAACGTCAAGCCACCATCTTTTGTGATATGACTTACGGTATACGGATGAAAATCGCCACAACCTTGAAAATGCGATCCTTTAAAAAAAGCTGCTCGGACGAATTGACTCGGTGCAATTGATATGGGCTTTGCCAATGGGCGTAAATTTACTTCGGTGATGTGTTCTGTAGGATGGTTAACTGCACTGACTTCGTAAGGGAGAGTGTCGCCACTTCGATCGGCATGCAATAGCCGCCACCCAACAGGTACAACCGCAGGAAGTAAAGCCACTGCTAGGCTAATGGAAAACCCACTCACAGCCCAAATATGCCCAAAACCGAGTGCTATGGCCAGAATTAACAATATATGCGAGCGTCGCCAGAAACCGTAAGAGAAATTCAGACAAAAAGTCGTGAACATTCCGAGCGTAAAAATAACCAATGCCAGCCAGCCCAAGATATTCGTCGATTGTGGATTAAGTGGTGATAAATATTCCTCTGCAATATCAGCGCCCAAGGGTAAATAATATCCCGTTAGCAGCACAGGATGCATTAATAAAAATACAAAACTCAGCACACCCATTCCATGGTGCCAACGGTACATCTGTTGTAATCCTCCAAAACAAGATGCCCAATATGGTTCCCGGATCATTAATAATAAGCTCGCCACGAACGATCCCGTTCCCAACCACCCCAACAAAAGACCGATTCCTTGAATATTCAGTGAAAGAGAAGAAACGATCGTCAATGCAGGTAGCAGAGCAACGAAGATGACCAGAATTACCGAAACTGCTATTGATCTCATAGGCGATATATTGGGGGCCCGAGGAAGTTTAAGCGGGTTTAGACATAGATTATCACGGTGATGATTAAATCGAAATTTAGTTTCTGTAGATGCGGATACAAGGTATGTTCAGGAATGCCATTAAACTTTGCAAAATCTCATTTTGCATAACTCTAGAAAGATTCACACCTGACGTGGAAGCGTTGCGCTCATTGCACTATCTTCCACAGCCGGGTTTGATAAGGCCGCCAGATTTCCTGACGATTCAATAAGGTTAATCGAATGCGTTTGTGTATGTTCATCTACAGTGTTCGCCTGAATACTCTAAATAAAGCTAGAAATTATTACATATAATCATAAAAACCTTATCCGCAGCGATCTGAATCGCCCTTCTTCAATTGTGCTGTTCTGCTGACGAATGTAATCGCCAGTCGGATTGATGTGCTCTCAACCTAACGGTGACAAATATTGCAGAAGTAAATCATCAATAGATTCGACCAATTCCCGTAGTTTCTCGATGGCTCTTTTCAGATAGACGGTGTTCCATAACACGATGGCGGCAGTTACCAGATTGAGGCCGCAGGCTCTATAGTGCTGTTGCTCGAATCTGCAGCCGTGGATTACGCTCAAAAGATTAAAAATACTGCTCTTTTCTTTGTTAGGAATTTGTTGGGAAATTATCTAATGAATTATTCCTGAGTAAAAAAGTAGGATATTTTGTTGGAATTAATTTTCGATTATGGTAGAGTGTTTCCAAGGTTAAGAAAAAGCCTTATATTTCTTAACCTTAAGTAAATAATGGTTAATCTGTGAATAGGAGAAATTGATATGAATGTGATGTTTTTCTTGCTCAACATGCGAGCGGAGTTGAAAGATAAGAAGATTTTGAACGGAATGAATTCCTCAACCTGTACCAGAGCTTTCCCAACCTATACTGAACGCATTTTGGAGGAAAAAAATGATTACATTTATCCATGATTGGAAAATATCCATCAATAAAGCACTTAAATTATCTTCCCTACTTTTGGCACTGACAGTGTTAGCTGGCTGCGCACAAATGAGTCCATCAGTAGCTAATCCCACGGGTATTTCGGGTGACAATCATAACGCTTTAGTTAAATATTACGAAGGCGTTGCCAAAGACGCAAAATTAAAGCTGCAAGCGAACAAAAAAATACTGCGGGAGTATGAAGCACACCCTTACTACTTTGGCAGACAAGGTTTGGATGCTAGATCGCATGCTTTAGCCAATATACGACAGCACGAGAAAACGATACAGGAAAGTCTCGCAATTGCTGAACTTCATAGAAAAATGGCAATTGAGCAAAATAGCAACCAAGCAAATAAAGTAGTATCAACCCAAGATCGTAACTTTGCATCGAAGATCTCAGGATATACAGAACATTCTGATAATACGGGTCTTTAATAAAGTGACGAACAACCACCGAAGATATTCGGTGGTTGGTCTTTAGCCTCATCGCTAATCTATCCCAATTATGCTGCATTTATTATAAATTGCAGTGTTCATTCCGTACTCTCGGCACAAATCAGCCACACTCTTTCTTAATCTACCTCACGATCAGCTTGACTTAGCTTTCTGTAAATCACTGCTTCTTCATCAGTAAAATTACTCTTCGTCTACGATAGAAAATTCTACTGTTTTCTCGGTTAATTTTTGGAAAAATCGCCTTTGGAATAGAACCGAGTGGAGTTTCCCGAGCGCATCGGTGTTTCGATCGATACTATCCGCAACTTGAAACAAAGTAACTGCCGTCCGACTGAAGCTGCCAAGGCACTGCACAAGGTTCTGGATAAAGCTCCTGCCACAAATTTATACTCTAGCTACATTTTCATTATATAAGGTAGAAATGGATAAACTGAGAAAGGTTGCTTAACTGAAGTGTCCTGTTTTTATTTAACCAGGCCACATTGACCCCAAAGCATTTAAACAATGGCATGAGCTAGTATTGGGGGGAAAATAGTTTCCGCCAAAGTGTGCCATCGAAACCAACCGCCCAAGCGCCCGATCTTCCGGCGGCAATATTTTCGATGCCACTTGCATGTTCGTCTTGACTAAAAGTAACGCCATCATCCGAAGAACTCCAAACGATCCCATTTTTACCTGTGAGCCAAATTAGGCCACCGGGCGCGATCGCAACGTCTCCGATATTACTTGCTGTTGTTTGAATCCAGCGTTCAGCGGCAAACTTCCATAATATGCCGTTAGTTCCAACCACCCAGATTGTGCCATCTGGTCCGGTAGATATCCGGCTGAAACCGGTAGCTGCAATTTGCGTGAAATTCTGCCCTTGGTCGCGACTAAAGGAAACGGCACCACTTTTCTCAACCAGCCAGACATTGCCATCTACAGCGATGGCTACGTCTTCCACACTTTCCGAATTTGTGTTTGTCCAGTTACCTGCAACAAACTTCCATAACGTACCGTTAGATTTAATCACCCATACAGTGCTATCCGGACCAACAGACAGTCGGTTAGAATCACTTGCCGTGATTTGGGTAAAAGAAGATCCATAGATATTATCTGATACCCAAATGACTCCAGTTTTTCCAGTAAGCCAGATCAGGCCATTGGGTGCAATAGCAACATCGTTTATTTCGCTGGTTCTTGTGCTGTGCCAAATTTCGGCTTGCGTCAGCGAAGGAAAAAATCCACACAATGCCAACAGACCAAATAAAACGCTATGCGATAAGTGGCGCATTCGATTAAAGCATATTGCGTGTATGCTCTGTAACAGAGAAGTGCTGTTCACTTCATAAAACCATGATGTCCTCAAAATTATCTGCTCAACGATACCAGGTCGCATTTGTAGTGACTCCTGTGTTAATCCGGTACAGCTAATAGGGCAACTTTCGAGAACCTTTAAATGCTTTGTGATTCGGGAAATTGTGACATATTTCCTTCTATGGTAGTTTTAAAGTGCTGCAATAACTGCGCAGTTGATCATTTCAGTAATTCTGTTAATTCCATATTGCTTTGACGAATACAGGGTATCCCGTCAGCGCAAGTTGGACAGAATAGCGTGATTGCCTTAGAGAGTGTTTTGGTTCATCGTTACATAAAAAAGAACGATGAATGGCAGAGAAAGATCAACAAAGCCGTATTGTCGAGAAAACTGTTCGTGATATTTGTCGAGCAACCCATCGCCAATATTCAGTAGAAGCAAAGATCCGCATCGTGCAATTTAATCATCCATTCATGAAGTCTATAAAGGGGATTTTTCGTCGCTTTTAGTAGGTACCGATAACTCTTTTTATCCAATCCCAGAATGAATGTTATGAAGCGCATCGTGATTGCTTTTATCAAAGTAATGGGCAAAATTATTATTGTCGATAATAAAGATTGAATATTCTGCTGATTAGCATGCTCATTTGTCCGGTTCTGTATTTCTTTCCTTGCTATCGGGAATAACAGCATCGGCTATCGCGCCAGCGGCTTTAACAGTAACTTTCGCCGTTGTGGCAACGGCGGTGACGGCGGCATCAGCGACGGCAAAGACAGCACACCCAGTCAAATGCGCCAGAAATAGCGTTGCAATTAGCAATCTGAAATTGGAAAACATAGGCACCTATTCTTCATTAACTGTGATTTAGAACACCATTGAATTGCTCATTCATGGAAAAATTCTTGCTAAAAGCATCGTTTAATGAATCCTAATGATTGGAATAATAGCGTTCCCCGATAGCTTTCTAAAATTCAATGTAAGTGTCTTTTCTATTTTTATTATCGATTTGTTTCTATAGCTCGCAATCAGGTTATGCAGCTTTGACATGATTTCTTGGGTATTGGACCCCCCCTAGGTTTAATTCATTTTTTTGCATGCGAATGTAGGCAGACGGTCTGGAAGCTAAGAATCCTAGACTTTTAGCGCCCCCTGGGTATCAGTCAACGCCGTCAAAGTTTTTATATTTTGTATGTTGATTGGAATTGATTGATCTGAGTTGAAATGCTATTCGATATTCTGTACCTGTTCTCTCATTTGCTCGATAATCACTTTCAGTTCCATTGAAATGCGCGAGATCTCCAGATCTACGGATTTGGAGCCCAGTGTGTTGGCTTCGCGATTCAGTTCTTGCATCATGAAATCCAGGCGTTTACCCACTACGCCACCTTTTTTCAGAATGCGATCGACTTCATCGAGATGTGTGTGCAGTCGCGACAATTCTTCATCGACATCGATTTTTCCAGCAAATAGAGTGATTTCCTGCCGGATACGGTCCTCCTCCAGAGCACCAAGTGCTTCTTCGATGCGGGTGCGCAGCTTTTCCTCGAATGCCGCGATCAAAGCGGGGATACGGGGTGCGGCATCACGCATCAGTTTTCGCATTTGCTGCGTGCGTTCCTGCAGAAGGGTTTGCAGTTTCTGTCCTTCGCGTGTCCGTGACGACTTCAATTCGTCCAGGGTGAACTGTAACTGTTCCAGGCAAATCTGACTGAGTGCTTCGTCGGAAGCCAAGTCATTTCCCATCATACCGGGCCAGTTCAGGATTTCAGCAACAGATAGTGGCTGTGCTGCTGGATGCCTGGTCCTGATGGTTTGATCCAGTTGCAGCAATTTTTCCAGTAATACCTGATCCAGTTGCTGGCCGTCATCCATGTTGACAGGTGGGGCATAACTCAACCGGCATTCCACCTTTCCGCGACTGAGCTGGCTGGTGAGGCATTCGCGCATGGCAGGCTCCAGCTTGCGAAAATCATCCTGCATGCGGAACTGGATATCGAGAAAACGATTGTTCACCGAACGAAGTTCCAGGCTGAATGATCCGAGAGGTGTTTCCCGCGTGGTGGTTGCATAACCGGTCATGCTGTAAATCATGATATGTCAGATCTCAAAGGTTAAAGGGAATCCGCTCAAGGCAAGCCCA
>WBZN01001445.1_pt1 | contig 14526 bp, 18 predicted proteins | sample 5204281 | NCBI WGS metagenome assembly WBZN01 (sample SAMN12344347, study PRJNA552823) | activated sludge metagenome | biome: Activated sludge suspended growth; feature: Nitrification reactor; material: Wastewater; isolation source: activated sludge from nitrification reactor of wastewater...
CGGGCGAGGGCAACGGGTACGCGAAGTACTTGCGCCCCGCCCGATCCCTGCGGTGGCGCCAGTCCGCCCCATACGTTTCGCCGGTCGACGCGACGATCCTCCACGGCGGCCTCGCGGACCTCGCCGCGAACTACTACCGGGCGTCGACCGACACCTACACCCCCGACGCCGTCTACCAGTGCGCGCGGGCGCTGCTCGCGTTCGCCGCGCTCGGCGCGTACTTCGACGCCGACATCGCCGGAGGGTCGCACGCCTCGATCACCTACCCGGCTGGCAGCTGGGTCGACGTCGCGCAGACCGACCGCAACAACGGCGCCGGCTTCCGGGGCACCGCGTCCGTCGGCGCCCAGCTCCAGATCGCGGTCCCGTCAGACTTCCCCGGCGGCGAGATCGACCTGTTCTGGATCGCGATCGGGTCCGGCAACGGCGGCACTTGGCAGATCACCGTGGCCGGCAGTACCCGCACGAGCGTCACCGAGGTCATCGACGGCGCCCGCGACAGCGACCAGATCACCGCGGGCAAACACAACCTCAAGACCACCCGCATCACCGACCTGAACCCGGGCGCCCACACGATCACCGCGACCCTGACCGCCGCCCAGACGTTCGGTTGCGGATTCGACGGGTGGGGCATCCGCGCCGTGAACCCACCGGCCCTCATCGTGGTCGAACAGCCGCGCCTCACCGACGCGAACCTCGCCGCCTGGTTCGCGTCCGCGGCGGGGGGCGTCCCGACCGCGGCCGCCCTCGCCCGCCTGAACCGCACTCTCGCCGACGCCGCCGACAGCATGGGCGCCACGTTCACGACGCTCCCCTCCCTCCACACCCAGCCCGCGGTCTACACCGTCGACGGCGGCCACCTCAACGAACACGGCCACATCCTGTGGGCCGAACGCATCCGCGAACACTTGGAGTCCCGCCGCCGCCGCGTCCAGGCCCCCAACCGCCCGAACATCGGGCTCGCATACGCCGCGAGCTGGGGCAACGACACCGCCCCGTACGCGGCCGCGACATGGACACCGGGGATCGGGCGTCGCATCACCCTCGCCGGCCGAGTCAAGAGGACCGGCACCCCGTCCGTGGGCGAGACGATCGCGACGATGCCCGAAGGACTCCGCCCGGCGAGCACGGCCAGCTACCTCGCGCCCGGGTCGACGGGCACCCCGACCGTCACGATCGACACCACGGGCGCCGTCAAGTACGCGGCCGGGGCGTTGGGCGCGTCCGGCACGATCGACCTCGACGGCATCGAGTACGTCGCGAAGGCCACCTCGTGATGATTGGGGAGCGCCTCGCCGACCTGATCGCCGACCATGGCCTGACCATGGCGGAGCTCGCCCACCGCGCGCAGATCGACCCGGCCAACCTCGCCCTCTACCTCACCGACCGGGCATCCCCGTGCCCGTTGGAGCAGCGCCGCCTCGCGCTCACCCTGCATGTCCCTATCGAAGCGTTCTACTCCGACCTCGTCGCGTGACCGTCCCCTGCCTCGACTGCCGCGCCCTCACCCCGCAGGGCCCCCGGTGCCCCGCGTGCGCGAGACGCCGCAACCAGGCCCGCGACGCCCGCAGCCCATACCGCAACCCCGCGTGGCAACGCCTCCGCGCCCACATCGCCCGCCAGGCCGGCGCCTGCTCGGTCTGTGGGTCCACCCACAGGCTGACCGTCCACCACCTCCATGGCCGCAAGCCGGACATCACCCAGGGCCCGTTCGAGGTGCTGTGCGCAAGCTGCCACAGCCGGTACGAGGCGGAGAAGCGCGCCGGCCAGCGGTCCGGGCTGACCGACACGATCGACCGGCTCGCGACGACCACCCCAACCCGCCGGTTTTTTGAGGATCGCGTACACGGCTCGCGCGGTGGTCGATCGTGAAGAAAACCGGGGCCAGGCGGGGGGCCGGAACATCGCCGGTGCGGTTCACCGCGGACGTTCGCGAGCGGTTTCTCGGCATGATCGAGGCGGGCCGCACCCTGAAGGACGCGTGCGCGGCCGTCGGGGTGTCGGAGACGACTATTCAGTCGTGGCGGGCCCGCGGCGAGAAGCAGCCGGGGACGCCGGCGGCGGAGTTCGCGGAGAAGCTGCGGCTCGCGGTCGATGGGGCCGAGGAACCGTTGACCGAGGGGGATGTGAAGCGTGCGTTGGAGCGGGCGATCGTGAAGCACGGGTCGATCTCGGGCATGAAGCTGTGGCTGGAGCGTTATGCGCCGAAGCAGAAGGGGGGCCCGGATGGGCGTGAAGAGCCCGCCGCGGCGGAGGAGCGGTCGTGGATCGACGAACTCGCCGCGCGCCGTCGAGCCGCGTAGGCGCCTGCGCGACTTCGAGCGGTTCTCCGAGGGGCTTCTGACGGAGAATGGGCCGCCGTTCCGGCTGGAGGCGTGGCAGCGGCGGGTCCTGACCGACATTTTCGGCGGGGCGCGGGAGACGGTGTGTCTGTTGCCGAAGGGGAACGGCAAGACGACGCTGTTCGCCGCGTTGGCGCTCTATCACCTGCTGACGACGGCGGACGCGAAGTGCTACATCGCGGCGGCGTCCAGGGACCAAGCGACGCTGATGTACGACCATGCGCGCGGGTTCGTGAGGCGCACTGAGCAGCTTGGCGTCCTGGTGGATGTGAAGGCCGGGTATCGCGAGATCCGGTCCCGCCACGACTCGGGGTTCGTCCGGGTGCTCGCGGCGGACGCGAACACCGCTGATGGGGTGGGCCCGACGTTGGCGTTGGTCGACGAGCTTCACCGCCACAAGAGCAACCAGCTCTACTCCGTGTTCCGCGATGGGCTCGGGAAGCGCGGCGGGCAGATCATCACGATCTCGACGGCCGGCGACTCGCTGGACTCGCCGCTCGGGCAGATGCGCCAGGCGGCGCTCGAGCTGCCGGACCAGGAGCGCGACGGGTTCCACGTCCGCGCTGCCGCTGCCGATGGCGGGTACGTGCATCATGAATGGTCGGTCCCTGACGGGAAGGCGACGGACGACATCCGGGTCGTGAAGCGCGCGAACCCGGCGTCGTTCGTGACCGTCGACCAGCTGCGGCAGCGCCGCGGGTCGGCGTCGATGCACGAGCGGGACTGGTTGCGGTATGCGTGCAATCGGTGGGTGAACTTCACCGACCCTTGGTTGCCGGCGGGGGCGTGGGAGGCGTGCGCCAACCCGGATGCGGTGATCCCGCCGGGGGCGGACGTGGTCGTCGGTGTGGACATCGGGTTGAAGCAGGACCGTTCGGCGGTCGCCGTCGCCTGCGCCACGCCCGGGGCGACGGTTGTGGCGGCCAGGGTGTTCGACCCGCCGCCGTCGGGGGCGCTGGACCTGAGCCTGGTCGAGCAAGCGATCCGCGACTTCGCGGACCGCTACCACGTGACCGCCGTCGCGTATGACCGTTGGGCGTTCGAACGGTCCGCGCAGCAGCTGCAGGACGAGGGGTTGCCGATGGTCGAGTTCCCGATGACGAACCTGCGGACGGTGCCGGCGTCGAACCGGCTGTACGAGGCGGTGATGGCCCGGCGTGTCCTGCATGACGGCGACCCGGTCCTCGCCCAGCACGTCGCGAACGGCGTGACCAGGGACACCGACCGGGGGTGGAGGCTCGCGAAGGGCAAGGCGACCGGCCCGATCGACGCGCTGATCGCTGTGCTGATGGCCCACGACCTCGCGACCGCCGAACCAACCAGCTCCGTCTACGAGCAGAGAGGACTTGCGTCTGTATGAGCCATGCGATCGCCGCCCTGGTGTGTCTGTGCGGCCTGGCTGCTGTTGCGGCTGGGGCGTGGCTGGTCGCGCCCGCGGCCGGCCTTGTTGTCGGCGGCGGGTTGGCGGCGGGGTGCGCGGTCCTGTGGGAGCGGGGTAGCGAGTGATCCGCGGCCTGGTCAGGGGCCTGGAGCGCCGCGCGACGCTCGCGGAGCCGCCGGATTGGATGTGGGATGCGTTCGGCGCGGCGCCGGGGTACGCGGGCCGGTCGATGAACGTGCCGGCCGCGTTGCAGTTGGCGGCGGTGTTCTCGGCGGTCAGGATCACGGCGGGGATCGCGTCGTCTCTGCCGATGGACGTGTACCGGGCGCCGGGCGAGCCGGCTGTTGGGTCCGCCGGGTCGTTTCTGTTGACGGAGTCGGCGAATCCGGAGATGCCGGCCGACCAGTATCTCGAGGTTGCGTTCGCGCATATCGAGCTGCACGGCAACCACTTCGCGGAGAAGGTCCGCAACCGGGCGGGGCAGGTGGGGGAGCTGTGGCCGATCGACCCGCAGGCGGTGACCGTCGAGCGCGACAGGGACGGGCGGCGCCGCTATCGCCTCCAGGGGGAGGACCGGACGTTCGACCGCGGCACGATCTTGCACATCCCGGGGTTCGGCGTCGACGGCATCAAGGGCCTGTCGCCGATCACCCAGGCGAGGGAGATGCTCGGTATCGCCGCCGCTAGGGAGGAGTACGAGGGCCGTTTCTACGGCAACAACGCGAGCGCGGGGTATTGGATCAAGCACCCCGGCACCCTGTCGAAGGACGCCGCGGACCGTTTGAAGGCGGACATCGACGCGAAGCACAAGGGCGTCGGGAACGCGTGGCGGCCCGGTGTGCTCGAGGAGGGCATGGACGTCGCCGACATGGGCATGCCTTTGAAGGACCAGCAGTTCATCGAGCTGCAGCAGTTCAACGCCACCCAGATCGCGCACTTGTTGCAGGTGCCGCCGTCGTGGATCGGCGGCCGCACCGGCGACAGCCTGACGTACACGACGGTGGAGGGCGAGGCGTTGCACTACGTGAAGTTCATGCTCGCCCCGAAGCTCGTCCGGGTCGAGAAGGCCCTCGCGGCGGACCCGGACATCTTCCCGGACCGTGTGGCGTACCCGAAGTTCAACGTGGAGGGCCTGTTGCGCGGCGACAGCCAGGCCCGCGCCCAGTTCTACGAGACGCTCACCCGCATCGGTGTTCTCTCCCCGAACGAGATCCGGGAGAAGGAGGACATGCCACCGCGGGCCGGCGGCGACACCTACATGGACCCGCCCGTCCCCGCGCCCGCCGCGCCGGTTCAGCCGGCGGCGCGCGCCAACGGCAATGGCCTGTTCGACCTCGACCCCTCACTTTTGGAGACCCACTGATGCCCACCAGCGATACCGCCACCGACACGGGCCGCCCGGACGGACTTCAGGTCCCAGACGAGCGGCGCGTGACCGTTCCGCTGAGCGAGTCCGACATGACCGAGGACCGCGACGCGGGGGACGGGTCGATCACGTTCGTCGGGCACGCCGCCGTCTTCGACCGGCTGTCCGAGGACTTGGGCGGGTTCCGTGAGCGCATCCAGCGCGGCGCGTTCCGCAAGGTCCTCGACACCGACCCCGACGTCCGGTTCCTCTTGAACCACGACGACAACATGGTCATGGCCCGGACGAAGTCGGGGACGATGGAGCTGTCCGAGGACCCGCGCGGGCTGCGGGTGTACGCGAGGCTCGCGCCGACGCAGGCCGCCCAGGACCTGCGGGTGCTGATCAAGCGCGGCGACATCGACCAGATGAGCTTCGGGTTCACGATGCGCGACGGCGGCCGGGACGTGTGGAGCGAGGAGGACGGCGACCTGGTCCGCACGATCGTCGCGTTCGGCGGCCTGCTCGACGTGTCAGCGGTCGCGTTCCCCGCCTACCCGCAGACCGACGCGACGGTCCGGTCGGTCGCGGGCGCAAGCCTCGAAGACCCCGACGCCGTCCGGCAGGTGGCGTGGCGCGCCCACAAGGGCGAGGTCGAACTTACCCCTGGTGAGCGGGCCGCGGTAGACGCGGCGCTCACCAAGTTGCAGTCCGTCTCACCGTGGATCGCGGAGCGGGCACTCATGGCCGTTTCCCAGGAGCCTGAGTTGCGGGCCGCGATCCCCGGGAAGGTGACGACGGTCACCATCACCGACGCACCCGTCCCGGACGGGCCAGAAGACGGGCCGGCGTTCCGGCTCGCGGCCCGCCAGCGGCGGCTGCGCACCAAGTAGCCCCCGCCCAAAGGGGGGGGCCACCAACACCCGCGCCCGCCCCAGCGGCGGGTGCCCACACACAAGCAAGGGAGAGAGTCCCGATGAGGGATCAGATCAACACGCTCAAGCACGACCGCGTCAAGCTCGTCGAGGAGATGCGCGCCCTGACCGTCAAGGCGGAGAGCGACGGGCGCGACCTCACGTCCGAGGAGGCCCAGGAGTTCGACCGCCTCGAGACCGAGGCCGACAGCCTCGAGCACCGCGCCGGCAGGATGGAGAAGCTCGCCGGCCTGGAGCCCCAGCCGCGCCAGACCCGCGACGAGCCGGTCGAGGTGCCCGGCGGCAGCGGCACGGAGCCGGAGGTTCCGGCGTCGCTGAACGAGTACCGGGCCGCGCGCCGCGACCAGCTGGTGCAGGACACCGCCGAGTACCGGTCGGCGTTCTTCCACCTGATGACCGCGACCGACCCGCGGGACCTCGCCCCCGAGGAGCTGCGTGTCCTGTCGAAGGCGACCGCCGGCGCCGGCGCGAACCTCGTCCCCACGAGCTTCGCGAAGGAGCTGATCCAGTCGCTGCGCGACTTCGGCGTCATGCGCCAGATCGCGCGGACCGTGTCGACCGACAGCGGCGAGGCGATCCAGGTGCCGACGGTGTCGGCGCACGGGTCGGCGGCGTGGACGGCGGAGAACGCCGCGTACACCGCGTCGGACGAGACGTTCGGCCAGGCGACGCTCAACGCGTACAAGGCCGCGACGCTCATCAAGGTGTCGGAGGAGCTGCTCGCCGACTCCGCGTTCGACCTCGAGGCCTACATCCGCACCGAGTTCGGCCTGCGGATCGGGGTGCTCGAGAACACCGGGTACGTCGTCGGTGACGGGTCCGGCAAGCCGACCGGCGTGACGACCCAGGCATCCGCCGGCGTCACCGCCGCTTCGGCGACGGCGATCACCGCGGACGAGCTGATCGACCTGTTCCACTCGCTGCTGCCGCCGCACCGCCGCAACGCGGTGTTCGTCGCGAAGGACTCGACGATCAAGCTGGTCCGCAAGCTCAAGGACACCACGAACCAGTACCTGTGGCAGCCGGGCCTGCAGGCCGGGAAGCCCGACACGCTCCTCGGCGCGCCGATCTACGCGGACCCGGACATGCCGGCCGCCACGACCGGCCAGGTCAGCGTGCTGTTCGGCGACTTCAGCTTCTACTGGATCAGGGACGTCGCCGGCGTCGCGATCCAGCGGCTGAACGAGCTGTACGCCGAGAACGGCCAGGTCGGCTTCCGCGCGTATCACCGCACGGATGGCCGTTTGCTTAACGCGGTCGCGGTGAAGAAGCTCACCCAGGCCTAGACCCCTAGGTGACCCGCTGGGCCCGTCCCGCCCCGTCTCGGGGGCGGGACGGCTCGGCCCAGTCTCGAACCACAACCCCCTGAAGGGAGGCGACCCAGTGGCCGCCAAGAAGAAGACCGACGACCCCGCCGCCCCGGCAGACCGGCCCCTCGAGCAGCCCGCCGAAAGCGACCTGCGCGACTCGGACCAGACCGCGAACGCCGGCCCCGGTGACGCCGAGGCCAACGACCCGCCCGTCCGCACCGACCAACCGGACGTCCCGGTCCTGACGTCGCTGGCGGTCGGCGCCGGCGCGCACGAGCCGCCCGACGCGTCGTGAGGGTCCGGATGCTCACGTCGGTCGTCGGGTACGACGACCACGGCAAGGTCTACCACTGGGAGGCCGGCGAGACGCTCGACCTCCCCGCGGCGGTCGCGAAGGACCTGTGCGCCCGCCCGCAGGACATGCCAAGGGCCGAGCCCGTCGGCGAGGTCCGCGCGAAGAAGCGGGAGACCCGCTGAGGTGGCCGCCGGCGACCTGACGACCCTCGCGTCCGCGAAGGCGTTCCTGGACCTCGGCACCAGTGTGCGCGACGCGGTCGTCACGTCGGCGATCACGAGGGCCTCTCGGGCGATCGGGGTGCACTGCCAACGCGAGTTCACGCCCACCGACGGGCAGGCGCGGGTATTCGCGTGGGACGGCGCCCCGACCCTCGACCTCGCCCCCTACGACCTGCGGGCTACGACGCAGGTCGTAGTCGGGACGGACGACCCGCCGTCCCAGACGACGCTCGACCCCGCGGATTACAGGCTGCGGCCCAAGCCGAACCCGGACGGCGTCTACCAGACGCTCCTGCTCACCGCCACCAACGGTCGGGGCGCTGGGTGCGAGGTGACCGTCACCGGCGACTGGGGATTCCCGGCCGTCCCGGCGGATGTGGAGCACTGGGCGATCGTGACCGTCGCGACGTGGCTGCGGCAGTCCTACGCCCCGTTCGTGGAGGACACCCAGGAGAGCTTGATCCCGGAGCCGCATAACCTGCCGTGGGCGGTCAAGGCGGGGCTGCGGCACTACCGGCGGATACAGGCGTCGTGAGCCGCGTCCAGCCCGTCTGGGACGGCCTCGTCGCCGTCCTCCAAACGTTGCCGTCGCCGATCCGGGTCTACGCGGACCGGCCCCCGAGGTTGGAGACGCCGTGCGTGTTCCCGACGTTGCTGTCCGGGAGTTCGGAGATGAGCAACGCGTGCACCGTCCGCGACCGTTTGCAGCTCGGGGTCGTGCTCGCCGTCGGCGAAGCGGACACCGCCGAGCGCGGCAGCCTGGCGCGCGGCTACTTCGACCAGGTCCTCGACGTCCTCGACACCGAGCTCACGGCGCATCAGCCGTTCGGCGCCGAGTTCGGGACCCGCACCGGCATCACCGCCCTGCAGGGGTTCGCGGAGGCCGCGTTCGCGTGGCAAGCGAACCTCGAGCTGCGCGTCACCCAAGCGTTCTAACCCGCCCACAAGGAGCCGTCGCATGGCCTCGAAGACCAAGAACACGGACCGCTACGAGGAGCCGAACCCGGAGCTCGGGTCCGCCCGCGAGGCCGCCGAGGCGGCCGCGCACCCCCGCAACATCAACAAGCCCGCCACCCCAAAGGCCACGGGCGCCCCCACCAACGACGACAAGGAGTAACCCGTGGCCCGCTGGCTAGGACTCAAGACAGACGCGAACAGCTCGACCGGAGGCACGAACCTCGACGCCGCCGGGGTGTACCCGCCGACGATCGCCGACCCCGACTTCTCGGTGCCGGTGACGGACGGGTCCGGCAACGTCGACGCGAACACCCAGGTGCGTGACCGCGACAACGAGGTCCGCGGCGTCCGCGGCCTCTCAGCGCCGCAGTCGTTCGCGGCGGACCCGACCGCCGCGTTCGCGTGCCGCGCGTACCCGGAGCTGCTGCGCAAGGTGCTGCCGGTGTGGTTCTCCGCGAACCCGACGAACACCGGCACCGCCCCCGCGGCGATCACCAGCAAGTTCGCGGCGACGACCGGCCAGGTCCCCAGGGCCCTGATCGGCAAGCTGGTCAGGGAGGGGCAGCAGGACGACTTCATCGGCGCCGCCGTTGACACCGTCGAGCTGGACTTCCCGGTCGACCAGGAAGGCACGATGACCGTCGCGCTCAAGCCGCTCTACACGCGGCCGCTGGCGACCGCGTCGAGCTACGTGCCGTCGTACACGGGGATGGACAACGTGTTCCTGCTCCGCGACCTGGTCGTCACGAAGGGCGCCACGCCGGTGACGATCCCGTGCGTCGCCGGGTTCGGGATGACGTTCGACAACGGCTTGATCTCGGAGTTCCGGTCGCGGTATTGCGCCGGCGCGAACGTCGAGTCGCGGGTGTCGCTGATCGACAGCGTGACCCGGAAGCTGTGGTGGCCGAACCAGAACAAGCTCGGCCGCCAGCGCATCACGGGCCGGATCGACTTCGGGTCCCCGCAGCCCGCGTGGGAGCTGGAGCGGATGTTCGCGGAGGGCGACAAGCTCGTCGCGACGTTCACCGGCGGCGCGGCCGGCACCACCCCGGCATCGAACGAGGTGATGCGCGTGACGATCTACAACCGGGTCCTCACGGACGGCGGCGCGGAGCCGCTCCAGTCGTTCGAGCAGGACCAGGTGTCGAGCTACCAGTTCGGCGGCTACCTCGACGGCTCGAACAAGGACGTGGAGGTCGAGTTCGTCGGCGCCGCCGCCGTCCCCAACCCCTAGAAAAGGGGGGGCGGGGTGAGCAGGGTCGTCACCGAGGGGCAGCCGCCGAACCCCGCCGCGTTGTTCGACGCGGCCGACCGCGCGGCCCGCAAGGTCGCCAGGGACGCCGGCAACGCCGCCTTGGCCGTCGTCAAGCCACGGATACCGAGGGCGACCGGCCAAGCCGCGGCGCAGACCCGCGTCAGGGTCCGGACGGACATCGAAGGGCACCACGTCACGGTCGGCCCGTCACGGCAGGTTGCGTGGCGGGCCCGCTACTTCGAGGAGGGGACCGGCATCTACGGGCCCCGCCACCGCCCGATCCGGCCAAGGAAGGCCCGGGCGTTCCGGCTGCCCGGCGGCCGCGAGGTCGCGGAGGTGAAGGGCCAGCGCGCCCGTCACGTGTTCCGGGACAGCCGGGCGGCGGCGGACGCCGCGTTCTCCGCGGCGTTCCAGGAGGGGCTGCGGACCCTCGACATGGAGATCCGCAAAGCCCTGTGACCGGCGATGAGAAGCGGGCGCTCGCGGCCCGCAAGAAGATCAAGCGGGCCGCGGGCCTCGCGAAAGAAGCGTCGCGGGAGCTGGCGCAGGCGTTCGACTGCGACGTGTACGCCTCAGCACACGTCCGCACCCCGCAGGACGTGGCGCGGTGCGTCGCGATGATCCAGCTCGCTTTGGACCGTGCCCCCGGGCCGGTGGACGTGACCGTAACCGCCCCCATCACAGACCCATCAAACCAACCGCCACACCCCACAAGGGGACAGGAGGAAACGCATGCGCACACTCGACGTTGACAAGCTCACATCGGAGCTGAAGGAACAGCAGGTCACGATCGCCGGCCAGTCGTACCGGCTGGTCGTGAAGGACAACGCCGTCACCCGCCGGATCAGGGACGACAGCCGCGAACTCGCACGGTTGGGCCGTGACGCCGCGGCGTTGGAGAAGCGCACCAAGACAGCGGACGAGCAGGGCGCCGACGAGAAGGCCTACGCGGCGATCGCGAAGGACGAGGACAAGCTCGAGCTGGAGGTCGTCGCGATCCGCCGGCGGATGATCGGGGTGCTGCTCCACGACGACGACGGCAACCCGCCGCCCGCCCCCGTCCTGGACGGATTGGACTCGGCGGTGATCGGCCGGCTGTTCGACTTCGTGCTCGAGGACCCGCTCGCGGCGAAGGCGGACCCTACGTCGGGGACCGCGAATGGTGGCGGCACGCCGCCTTCGTGATGCGCTACGGCCACGTCGGGTGGGAGGAGTTCAACCGCATGCGCCCCGAGGAGTCGGTGGCGTTGACGAAGGCGCTCGCCGAGCTCGTCCGCGCGGAGGACGAGCTGAGGGCGAAGCTCGCCGGGGTGAAGGGCCCCTAACGAATGGCCGAGCTGCGGTACACGTACCTGTTGGACGTGAAGGACATGGCGTCCCGCCAGGTCGCCCAGGCGAACGCGAGGATCGCCGGGAGCGTTGAGCGGACGAACGTGGCGATGCGCCAGCAGGGCACGGTCGCGGAGGCCGCCTCGCGGAAGGTGCAGACGGCCGGGGCCCGCCAGGCCGCCGAGTGGAAGCAGGTGGAGCGGGCCGCCCGGACCGCCGAGCGGTCGGTCGCGCAGTCCGCCACCCAGGCGTCCCAGGCAGTGTCGCGGGCGGTGGAGCGGCAGGTCGCCGCGCAACGCCGCCAGGGCGCGAGCTACGCGCAGATCGCGCGGGCGCAGAAGGCCGCCGGGGTGTCCTCCCGGGAGACGGCGGCCGCAATCGAGCAGTCCGCCGCCCGTGAGCGCCGCGCATACGAGCAGACGGCGGTCGCGGGGGCGCGGTCGCGCGGCAAGTTGGCGTCCGGCCTGCGCCGCCAGGTCAGCGACATGAAGGGCCTCGTCGGCGGGCTGGTCGCAACGTTCGGGGTTCTGAAGGGCATCCAGTTCGTCGGCGACTCGGTGAAACAGGTCGGCGAGCTCGCGCGCGGCACGGTGAAGCTGTCGGCCGTCACGGGCATGGACGCGAGGACGGCGTCGCAGTGGCTGGTGATCGCCAAGCAGCGCGGCCTCGCGGCCCGCCAGCTGAACCAGTCGTTCATCACCCTTGAGCGCAATCAGGTGAAGGCCGCGGCCGGGTCGAAGCTCCAGGCAGAGGCGTTCGCGAAGCTCGGCATCAGCCAGGCCGACCTCAAGAAGCTGGGGACCGAGCAGCTGATCGAGCGGGTCTCGGACGGCTTCCAGCGGCTCGGGCCGGGCGCGCAAAGGGCCGCGCTGGCGCAGCAACTGTTCGCCAGGGGCGGCCAGGCGCTGATCGCGACGTTGGCGGGCGGCGGCCAGAAGCTCCGCGACCTGCGCAAGCTGGTCGACGAATACGGCGCGAGCCTGGACGCGAAGGGCGTGAAGAACGCGATGCGGCTCGTCGCCGAGCAACGCAAGCTGAACCTCGCGATGCTCGGAATCAAGGTGTCGCTCGGGCAGGCGCTGATCCCGCTGCTCGCGAAGGGCGCCGCCGCGCTCTCCACGTTCATCCTCCAGGTGCGGCAGGGGAAGGGGCCTGGGGGCGACTTCCGCCGGGTGGTCGAGGGCATGGCCGCCGGCGCGAAGGACGTGGTCGCGTTCGTGAAGCCCGCCGTCGTGGCGCTCGCGGGGTTCGTGAAGCAGCACCCGGGGGTCGTGAAGGTCGCCGGCGCGATCGTCGCCGTGGGTGTCGCGGTCCGCGCGTTGCGGTTCGCCGGGGCGATCTCGGGCGTGAACAGCCTGCTCCGGGCCCTCGGGGTGCTGGGCCGCACGCGTGCCGGGCAGGCGGCCGTCGCCGCCGTCGCCAAGGCGTTCGGCGGCCTGACGGGCCGTCTCGCCGGGCCGCTCGGCAAGGCCGGGTCGGCGATCCTCTCGACGATCACCGGGGCGGGCGTGTCTGCCGGCGCCAGGGCCCGCGACTCGATCAGCCGGCGCATCGGCGGCGTCCGGCTGCCGAACCTCGCCGGCAAGTTCGGGACATGGGGCAGGCTGCTCGGCACCGCCGCCGGGATCGCGGCGGGCGCGGCGATCGTCGGCCAGATCAGCAAGGCACTCGACGACATGGTCCTCGGCGCCAACCCGGACCGGCGTTCCGGCGGCGGCTCGTCCGGGTCCGGCAAGGTGGACAGCCTGCTGCCGCTCGGGGACATCACCCGCAAGCTGGGCGACTGGGCGAAGGGCCTGTTCGGCCGCACGGGCGGCATCGCGTCGGCGCGGGGGTTCCGCCGCTACCAGCACGGCGGCCTGGTCCCGGCGATGCTCTCCCCGGGCGAGCTCGTCGTCCACGGCAACGCCGGGATGGTGGTCCCCGGCCAGCCTGCGGCGGCGGACAACGTGCCGATGTTGTTGCCGGTCGGCGCTGCGGTGCTGACGGGGGACGGTCAGCGGCGCATGGCCGCCGGCGCGTCCGTGGCGCAGGCGGTCGCGTCGCAGGCCCCGCACTTCCGCACCGGCGGCCATGTCCGCGGCCGGGTGTCGTGGTTCGGCGGCCCCCATGACTCGCAGGACTCCGGCCGCACGGCGCTCGGGCTGACGACCGCGACCCCGGGGGTCGCGATCCGGCCGGGCGACACCTGGCAGACCGGCCGTCCCACCCTCGGCCAGTATTGGCGGGTGCGGTTGCGCAACGGCCGGTCCGCGGTGTTGCGCCAGACGGACCTCGGGCCGAACCAGTCCACCGGCCGCCGCATCGACCTCACCTACAGCGCCCTGTCGCGGTTCGGGTACCGGGAGGGGAACTTCCCGACCGATTCGATAGGTGTCGCCGACCTCGTGGGCAAGGGGGCCGCCGCCGGGGGGGCCGGCACGCCCGGCTACAGCTACCGGGTGTCCGGGCTCGCGCAGGCCCAGGCCCGCAGGGTCGGCCCGTCCCGCACCCGGCAGGGGCTCGTCAGCGACGCCTACCAGCAGGGATTCGATCAGGGCGTCGCCGGGCTGACCCGTTCGCGGTTGGCGCGGGAGCCCGACACGGCATACCGGGCCATCGCCGGTGCGTATCGGCTTCCGGCCGCCCGCACGGTGAACGTGCCCGGCAAGCCGGGCGGCGGCGGCAGGCCCGGAGGTGGCGGCGGTTCGCGGCGGCTCGTGGAGGCCAGCCGCCCGATCCGCGATACGTGGGCGTGGGCGCGCGCCATCGCCGCCAAGTTCGGCCTGACGATCAGCTCGAGCTACCGCACGCCGGCGCGCAACCGGGCGGTCGGCGGCGTCCCGAACTCGTGGCACATTCGCGGGTCGGCCAGGCGGCCGGAGGCGTTCGACTTCTCCGGGTCCGCGCAGGCGCGCGCCCGCGCGCAGGGCTGGTTCCGCAAGTTCACCCACCCGGACGAAACGCTCATCCACGACGCCGGGTCCGGGATGCACCTCCACGTCGGCGGCCTGTACCGGCGCGGCGGGTGGGTTGGCGCGGTCGGCGCGACACGCCGCTACCGGACAGGCACCAGCCGCGTCCAGCCGCGCGACCCGCTCCCCCGGTACGAGCCCGGCGCGCCCATGCAGGTCGGCCCGGTCATCCACCAGGAAACGACGGGGCCGGGCATCCCCG
>WBZN01001446.1_pt1 | contig 14517 bp, 13 predicted proteins | sample 5204281 | NCBI WGS metagenome assembly WBZN01 (sample SAMN12344347, study PRJNA552823) | activated sludge metagenome | biome: Activated sludge suspended growth; feature: Nitrification reactor; material: Wastewater; isolation source: activated sludge from nitrification reactor of wastewater...
GAGTGTCCCAGCAATTGCCCTTCCGGCTCATGCTTTGTTGGATGCCATGCTGCTTTAGTAATTGTCGATGGCTTTCCGAGGCGTATTGGCTACCTCGATCGGTATGCCATAACAAACCTTTGCCGGGTTTACGTTTCCCAATAGCCATCTGGAGCGCATCGTTGACTAACTGTGTCTTCATATACGCGGCCATTGACCAGCCCACGACCTGACGAGAGAACAAGTCGATCACGACCGCCAGATACAACCAGCCTTCTAGAGTATAAATATAAGTGATATCACCCACATACACCTGATTTATCTGATCGATGGAGAACTGACGATCCAAATAATTAGGCGCGATAGGCAATTCATGCCTTGAATTGGTGGTGGCTTTAAATCGACGTCTGGTTTTACAGGCCAGCCCGGCTTCCTTCATTAACCGGCTTATTCGCCGCCGCCCCACGGATAGGCCTTGGTGAAACATAGCTATTTTGAGACGGCGGGTGCCGTATATATTCCGACTTTTTTCAAATACTTTTTTTACAATACCGCTGAGTTGCTCATCTTCTCGTTCCCTGAATGAAGGAATTCGATGCAGCCAATCATAGTAAGCACTCTGTGAGACCTGTAAAAACCGACACATCGATAATATGGTGAATTCGCCCCGATGCTGTTTGATCCAGGCGTACTTCACCGTTGTTCCTTGGCAAAGTACGCGGCAGCCTTTTTTAATAGGTCGCGCTCCTCTGTCAGCCGGATAACCTCTTTCTTCAGCCGCTTTAACTCTTCATAGAGATGTTCGTCAGTGCGCACTGCCTTTATGTTATCAACTGGTCGACTGTATTTATTGATCCACGTATGCAAGGTGTTTTCATTCACACCAATTTCCCTAGCGGTTTGGGCTACCGGTTTATCCGATTCAATGGCCAACTTTACCGATGACTCCCTAAATTCAGCTGTATAGACTTTGGGTTTTTCTTGGTTCATTTAAATACACTCCTTCTTTCAATTACTTTAAGGAATGTGTCCGGTTTAGTGTAGCCACATCACTTCCTTAAGGCAGCGTTTACCTGGACTTCGGTACGATCTTAAATTTATACTTAAATAGATATACATGTTATTTTATGTGTCTCGACTCGCTCTACTAAAAATGTCCCGTGCGGAACTGGCGAAGGGTTTGATAATGGCAAACACTGATTTGAGATGTGCAGTATATGATTAAAGAAGAAGCTATCCTTATACTTGCTAAAACCTATCCATCACCGAGTGCTAAATATGCTGAGATTTCTTGTATTGCAGGCATCAACAAAGATGGATCAATGCGCCGTCTTTACCCTATACCTTTTAGAATGCTCGAAAAGGGTAAGCAATTCAAAAAGTGGCAGTGGATTCAAGCTAAAATTGAGAAAGCGAATCAAGACCATCGCCCAGAAAGCTATAAGCTATACACTGATACTATTCAATGTCTAGAACAAATCTCTAGCAAAAATGGATGGAATGATCGCCTAGAGTGGCTTAATAAAGTTCCTTCATTTCATAGTGTTGATAGCATAAATACTGCAAGGGCTAATGGTAGATTATCAATTGCTATGATTCATCCCCAAAAATTAATTGAGTTAGAAATTAAGAAGGCCAAATATCCGGATTGGACTGATGAAGAGAAAAACAAACTAATTAGTGGGCAAATGCAAGGAAATCTATTTTCTGAGTCAGATGCACAGAAACAAGTAAAAATACTTAAAAAAGTACCGTTCGATTTCTACTATAAATATTTGTGCGACACACCAGATGGCGAAAGAGAATACACCCATAAAATTGTAGATTGGGAAGCAGCTATGCTTTTCTGGAATTGCTTTAAAAACTGTAAAACAGAATGGGAGAAACCATTTCGTGAAAAATTATTGAATGAGTTTAGAGAAAACAAAGAGTTGATCTTTTTAATGGGTAATCAACACCGCTTTCAAAATCAATGGCTGATTGTTAGTCTAATCTATCCACCTAAACGAAAGCCAGTTGAGATGAAGCAAGGCTCGTTGTTTTAGCGTTAGATGTTACAATATGTCTAATTTCAGCTCCGTAAAAATCACGCACCGCATTGGCGACCATAGACCTATGGCAAAAATTAAAATCTGCTTCATAGCAAAGCAATGCGCAGTTTGAAAGCGCTGCTAGGTCAGATAATTCAGTAATGGCTAATTTTTGCGTACTCAGGTATTTGAGAAAGCCTTCGCTATAAAATTTCCAATTCCCATCTTGCCGATAATGCTCACGGATTGTTTTGGGACAGCCAAGCTGGGCCATATGAACATATTCAAACCCTGAGAGATTGAGTATGTTACTTAGCGATTTTTTTGAAAACCCTGATTTACGAGACAGTGGGATTTCTCTCACATCTACTATGGTTTCAATATTGTAATCTCTCAGTAGTTTTATAAACTCTTCAATATCAATACCTTCATATCCTATTGTGCTAATTATCATTTTAACCATCCTCCCCCGAAGGATTCTATCAGATTTAGGATTAATCCACACCGCAATCTAGATCGGTTTTTTCATCTTCAAAATCTCGATAGTGCTTGACATAACAACGGTATAAAAATTTACCTTACCCGCACTTCAGCGCATCTTGAGTCAAAACTAGACCAGATTTAGACATGATTTAGGCCAGGTTTTTTTCCACAAAAGGAAAATAGGCCTAGATTCCATGCGGTTCTTCGAGGTGCCTCAAATCCTTTTTTGCGGAATGAGAAATATAGGTAACTATTTGATTTTATTGATTATATAGGTAGACTTAAAATCCATCGGACCTTATCCGTCCGTGCCGGTTCGATTCCGGCTCCGGCACCAAACCCGATTTATCACAGTGACTTACTGTGCCTTAGCATCAGAACTAAATTATTTGGCGCTCGCCCTACCCCATCGCTTTACAACGACCCATAGGGAACCTAGCCCACATACAAGCGTACCGGCAAGTGCCAGATACGCTTGGGTTTCAGTCGCCATAAAGATAGCAACTGCTGAGCCCGTGATAAAAACTAACTTTGCAACAAAAGATCGATGCGTAGGCGCCATGTAAGAACCGACCATGACTACAAAAATAGCCGATAGCGACGAAGAAAAAATCACTACTGATTCAAAAAAAATGGAATACCAATTCGCATTACACCAACCTGACACGACTCGCCCAGCAGGACAAAATGCTTCACCAGCTGCAAGGATTGCGATGCCTAAGAAAACAGCGGTATACCAAGCTGCCCAAGTAACTGGTACCAAGAAAATCCAGCGGATAATAGTACTATCAAGCTTCATAATATTTATGGGTAGCAATTAGCAAACCACTCGCGCAACAGAAAAATAATCTGATTCACAACGCAGTAAATAGAGAATTTTAGGTTAGTCGCTTTTTCAAAAACGTCTTTCAATACCCACGTATATACCGCGCGGAATCATTGCTGGGATAGAAGGGATAAAATCTGATTGCGATTCACGATGATGCTTGCTGAACAAATTTTGACCGACAATAAAAAGCTCTGTATTTTTTACGGGTTTCCACGATAGTTTTGCATCCATTGTTACATAGCTGGGAATATTGAAGAAAGTCAAAGCGCTGACATAGCGCAGCCACAGGTTTAATTGCAACTGCTCTGAGAAATCGTAATGTGAGCGAATCGAGAGTTGATGGTTCGGGTTGGCTTTATCAGCACCAGCAGAAGATGAATCCATTTGTCGAAACTCAGGATTTGAATTCGTGTGAATATTTAAATAAGAGTAGCTGCTTTGTAAGCGCCATTTTTTGATCGGGCGCCAGTCGATTGAAGACTCAAAACCATACGAGTACGCTGAAGTGGTGTTACTGAATATTACCGGTAATATCCAATGCGGTACCACGCCTGTTCCAGGCATGATTTGACCAAAGCGGAAATCCCTTAATTGACTATAGTCATTAAAAAAGGTTGCCAAATCAATCGATGCATTTGCAGATAACTGGTGTCGATAGCCCATTTCATAGGCAATTAGTTTTTCTGAAGCAAACTGATTACTCCCTTGGACTGCCATGAGCACAGGAATAGGTAATCCGGGTAATCCTGTGAAAGATTGCAATGTCCGGCCAGCGATGGTTACATCATTTTCACCACGCGACGGGATTCGTACTGCGCGAGATACCGATAGCCAAATAGAGTGATACTCGTTGGGCGTCAACATTAAACGGCCACTGGGTTGTATCTCCAGTCCAGTAAAATCATTGTGATCAAGGCGTGTACCAATTGACAATGACAATTTTTCAGGTATTACCGTAATTTCGTCACGAATAAAAGCGCTGAAATTATGATTGGTTTTTTGTGCGGGGTTAAATTGCGTAAGTTCAGTTTCCGCGACTTTATTATGGTACAGCCGATAATTCAGCCCCCACGTGACATCGTGACTTTTTAGTATAGGCAATCGATGCTGAAAATCGATATCAAAGCTTTCAGCATATTTTGTCCATGGCGTCAGTTGATTTTGGACGCGATCATAATAGGTTTGCAGCATAATCGATGATTGATCAGAGAAATTTCGATCCCACCGGAAACGAATATTACCCCCTTTCTCTGTCGTATCAACGATATCAAGCCGACTAAAGGGAGATATTAACGTAGGCTGTAATAAACTATCGCCAATTCGATTAATAAAAACATCGCCTTGCAACGTCAGTTGATCGATGCCACGGGTATGATCCAATCGAAATCCAGCCCTGGCTGAACGCCAGTTGTCCTGCAGATTACTTCCGGCCAGTGAATGCGTATTATCTCGACTAAACCCTTTAGCGTATACCCGGAACGGCGTCGCTTCATTGATTTTCCCTCCGTATCGCATTCCAATGAACCCCTGTTCAAAACTCCCACCGCCTGCAGTAACCATGGTACCTTGGGTATCGACGGCTTTTTTAGTAATGATATTGATAACGCCATTTACCGCATTGGCTCCCCAGACCGTAGCACCAGGACCGCGAATTACCTCAATTCGTTCGATATCCTCCATCAGCGTGTCTTGTTGACTCCAAATTACGCCCGAAAATAACGGTGTATAAACACTACGGCCATCCATCAACACTTGCAATTTGTTAGCGAAGCGACCATTAAAGCCTCGAACACTGATTGACCATTTATCAGCACCCACACGAGCAACTTCGACACCAGGGGCCATGCGCAGTGCTTCTGGAATGCTAGTCGCACCAGAGCGGCGAATATCTTCTTGTGTAATAACAAAAATTGCGGAGGGCGTGCCAGATAATTTCTGCTCACGCCTTGATACCGATGTGATTTTAATCTTCATCAATTCTTCGATACTTAAATCCAACAGCGGATCCATCGAAGCTTTGCTTACTGGTATTGAAGTACTTGAAGCTATGGCGATATTTGCAAAACTGAAAGAGACGATAATCAACATTAGCCTATAGCAATAAGCCAAAGCTAATTTTTGCAAAAAAAACATAAGCCAATAAAGATTAATTGATTCGGAATATCAAATTGTATCCAAGTACACAATCGATCTAAGCTTAGATCTGGTAAGTTTTTCCCTTTTTTTTAGCTATAAAGGAATGATTTAGTAAGATTGAGAAAAATTGAATTATTAAACCTGAAGGCCTTGCAACTTTGCAAACTCATTTAACGCTTGCTTCCAATCCACAACCACAATTCCAACATAATTCAAAATTCGCTGGATTGGATTCACTACAATTTGAGCAGTTTACGTATCTAGGGTCGATCGAAGTGTGCTCATATTGATCGATGATGTCCTGCGCCTTCTCAAAATCATCATCGCGTACCACCCAAACCTCAGGGTAAGCATGGGTAAAGGGAATTTCTCCTAAACCGCCTTGTGAGAAAGTATTCATCAGTTTGGCGGGAATATAGGCTTGCTCTAATAATTGAAGGATCATCTGAGCTTCAATCAGATTATTAGCTGAATACGCTTTTTTCATCGTAGAAAGTTATGGCTACATACGATTCGATTTCCCAAGTACATCAGCGGTACCGCGATTAATACACGATTTATTTATGACTTCTTTGCGGTAAAGCTTTCATAAATCAGTAATGCCGCACCGATACAAATTGCTGAATCGGCGATGTTGAATGCAGGCCAATGATAGTCACCAATGTAGAAATCAAGAAAATCAACGACATGGCCTAATGTAATGCGATCATATAAATTTCCCAGCGCACCGCCGAGTACCAGACTCAACGCCCAGCAAAACAATTTATTTTCAGCGTGCTTGTAAAGTAAATAAATAATGACTGCGCAGGCGATAAAAGCGATGCCACTCAACAACCACCGCTGCCACCCGGAGGCATCGCCCAAAAAGCTAAACGCAGCGCCCGGATTATATGTCAGCACCAAATTAAAAAAGGAAGTGATAGGAATTTGTTGGCCAAAAACCAACGCGGATTCTACCCAGTATTTTGTAACCAAATCGAGTACTAAAACAATGAAAGCGATAACCAAACTGAGAGAGAGTTTCATGATAATGAGTAGGTAATCAATACAAGAAAGTTAGGCATGTTTACGATGTTCACCCGTGCCATATAAATTGGAAACACAGCGCTGGCATAACGTAGGATGATCTGCATGGTGGCCGACATCTTCACAATAATGCCAGCAGCGCTCACATTTTTGATGTGGGCTTGGCGAAACCGTAATACTGATATCGTTTGTATGCGCTACATGATGTAAGTGAACTTCAGAAGTAATCATGACAAAACGTAAATCATGCCCCAGTGATTGTAATAACGTGAAATCCGCCTCAGCAGCTTGAATGGTGACAATGGCTGCCAATGAGGAACCAATCTCTCCTTGCGCGCGTGATTCCTCTAATTTTTTCAATACGTTTGAACGCAATTGGCGTAATCGACCCCAGCGCTGAAACAACCATTCAACTTGATCGCCTGTTTGCTTAGGAAATTGATGCCAGGTATGTAGCAACACGCTATCATCCGATTTATTCGTCAGTTGCTCCCACACTTCTTCTGCGGTAAAGCTCAATATTGGTGCAAACAAACGTACCAGACTTTGCGTGATATGGTAGAGCGCATTTTGTGCCGAACGCCGCGGAAGATTCTTCGAACTGGTAGTGTATAGGCGGTCTTTTAAAATATCTAGATAAAAGCCGCCCAGGTCCTCCGAACAGAAGTTATGTAAGACATGCACGCTTTGATGAAATTCATAACGTTGATAGAGGGTCGTCAGCTCACTTTGCAACGCTTCGGTATGCGCGAGCATATAACGATCAATTTCCAGCCATTGCTCAACGGGTAACTGATCTGTTTGGGGATTAAAGTCCGCGATGTTAGCGAGTAAGAAACGTAAGGTATTGCGAATCCGTCGATAGGTTTCGACGATTCGTTTTAGAATCTCGTCAGAGATAAACAGCTCACCCGAATAATCGGTAGAGGCGACCCATAAGCGCAGAATATCAGCACCTAACGTGTCGACAATTTTTTGTGGCGCAATGACGTTACCTTTGGATTTGCTCATTTTATGGCCTTGGCCATCTACGACAAAACCATGAGTGAGTAACGCATCATAAGGGGCGCGATGATTCATTGCACAACCCGTCAAGAGTGACGATTGGAACCAGCCGCGATGTTGATCAGAGCCTTCTAAATAAAGATCGGCTGGATGATTCAAGTCAATGTTACGCCTTAGAACCGTATCATGGGTAGTTCCTGAATCAAACCAAACATCGAGCGTATCGGTTAATTTTTGATATTGATCGGCTTCATTTCCTAGCAAAGTAGCAGGATCTAAACTAAACCAAGCTTCAATTCCTTGTTGCTCTACTGCGTTAGCGACGGCTTCCAGTAATTCAACAGTGCGCGGGTGTAAATCTTGAGTTTCCTTATGCACAAAAAATGTCATCGGAACGCCCCAATTTCGCTGACGTGAAATGCACCAATCAGGACGATTCTTGACCATCGCTTCTAAGCGAGCTCTTCCCCAAGCTGGATAAAATGTCGTTTGATCAACGGCTTTAATCGCTAATTCACGCAGCGATTCATATTGAACCGTATTTGTACCCTGCGGTTTATTCATACCGATAAACCATTGCGGCGTTGAACGAAAAATAATCGGTGTTTTGTGTCGCCAACAATGAGGGTAGCTATGTTCAATTTTTTCAAAATGGATGAGATGTTGGCTTTGTTTCAGTGACTCAATCACGACATCGTTGGCTTTCCAAACAAACATACCGCCAACCAATGGAGTTGATTGAGTGAATTTACCGTCATTCCCGACAGGACTATCGCTGGGTAAGCTGTATTGCTGTCCGATGAAATAGTCATCCAAGCCATGAGCAGGCGCTGTATGGACTAAACCGGTACCGGCTTCCAACGTTACATGTTTACCACAGATAATTTTCACCGTTCGCGCATCGAATGGATGATGTAGCGCTAAATGCTCAAGCGCACTTCCTTTACAACTCGCTAATGTTTTCCCATTTATTTGATACCGCGTCAAACACGCTTGTTTCAACTGCGCTGCTAGAATTAGCAATCCGCGGGGCGTATCGACCAGTTCATAATCAAAATCGGGATGCACGCAGACCGCCTGGTTGGCTGGCAGCGTCCACGGCGTAGTAGTCCAAATGACAGCATAACATTTCGCTCCTTCAGGAATGGTTATGGAGAAATGCTTGGTAAGGGCATGCGCGCCAGAAGCATCAGCAATAACCTCAAATCCCACATCAATCGCAGGAGATATTTTGTTTTCGTAATCGACTTCTGCCTCAGCGAGTGCTGATCCACAATCGATACACCAATTGACAGGTTTTTGACCTTGGTAGAGATGGCCATTTTGATAAATTTTACCCAGCGCCCGGATAATATCGGCTTCAGTCTGGTAATTCATGGTCAAGTAAGGATTATCCCAATCGCCAAGCACACCTAGGCGGATAAAATCAGCTTTTTGCCGCTCTATTTGAGCTTGTGCAAACGCACGACAAAGTGTGCGGACTTGATCTGCGGGTAAATGTTTGCCGTGCTTTTTCTCAATTTGATGTTCAATTGGCAAACCGTGACAATCCCAACCCGGAACATAGGGTGCGTCAAAACCGGCTAAGGTTTTACTTTTGATAATGATATCTTTGAGAATTTTATTAACCGCATGACCAATATGAATATCACCATTTGCGTAAGGTGGGCCATCATGAAGAATAAATTTTGGCCTTCCTTGACTCGCTTCTCGAATTTTTTGGTAAAGCTTTTTTTCTTGCCAGGCTTTAAGCATCCCTGGCTCACGTTTGGCCAGATCACCTCGCATTGGGAAAGGAGTATCAGGTAGATTCAGTGTATTTTTGTAGTCAGTCATGAAATGGAGCTCTCTGTTGGTGCAAGGCAAGTATTAGTGAAGCATAAAATACTGCTTTGCATTCGTAATATCTTGTTTAATTTGTTCAATCAATTTTTCGAGATCCGTATATTTTTGCTCATCTCTCAGCTTATGCAAAAAATTAACTTGTAAATGATGACCATAAATCTCTTGGTCAAAATCAAACAAATGAACTTCTAAAATTAATTTATCAGACGTATGTGTTGTTGGCCTGGCACCCAAGCTTGCCACACCTTTCATCACCTTGGGTAAGTTCGACGTTGCTCGACTGATCACTTCTACCACAAAGATACCACGCAAGGGAGGATGATTATGTTTGAAATGGATATTCGCGGTTGGAAAACCAAGTTTCTTCGCTAATTTATCCCCATTGACGATGCGACCACTCATGCTAAAGGGTCGGCCCAATAATTGTTGGGCGAGTACCATGTCACCCATTGATAGCGCTTCCCGAATGGCTGTGCTGGAAACCCGAATATGGTTAATCGAGAAATCAGCCATGACTTCCACGTTGAACTGTCCCGTTTGCTGAGCGTAAGCCTCGAGCATGGCAACATCCCCGCTACGTTTAGTACCAAATCGAAAATCATCACCGACCAACATCCACTGAACATTCAATTGCTGTATTAATATGTCAGTAATAAAAGTTTGTGCTGAAATTTGTGCAAATGCGTGGTTAAAGTGACAAATTTGCACGCGATCGATGCCCAATTGCGCAAAAATTTCCAACTTTTCACGAAGACTGGTGAGTCGAGCCGGCGACTGGTTAGGCATCAGAAACTCACGCGGGTGCGGCTCAAAAATCATGATGCAAGAGGCAATGTTCAATCGCTTTGCAGCTCGCTTGAGCCGCTCTAACATCGCTTGGTGGCCTAAATGGACGCCATCAAAATTACCAATCGTCAATGCAAGCGGAATTTTATGCTGCGTGGTAATGCTATGAAAAACGTGCATAGCGGTTGCTAAGATAAAGCAAGCACTTTTTGTTTCTCACTCGATTGGTCGCTATCTAGCCCCCTTTTAGACACAATTACTGGTGGTCTACTAAACAGCGAGTGATGTCGCGGGTTGATCAGGGTAATTACTCATCTGGTAACCCAGCCATAATCGTCCTGCAATAAAGGTAGCAACCATATCTGCATGATATTTTAAAGTTGAATTACCGAGTTCTTGCGTTGTTTCTTTGAACAGGCTCAGCCAACGATTGAACAAATCTGCATTGAGCGCAGGGAGCGCAATATGTTTAGGCATGGGAGCACCACGGAATCGATTAGTCCCTCTCAACTGCGCTGACCAGAAGTTGGTCATCTGAACAAAGTGAGCATCCCAATCGATGACATGACCCTCAAAGATAGGACCTAAATCAGGATCTTTCCTTGCTTTAGCATAAAACTGATGAACAAGGTTTGAAATCTCTTCTTCAGTGTAGAGGTCTGGATTAGGAGAAGGTATTGGTTGCAGTGTCGTCATATCAAGAAAAAAACAGTTATCAAATAATATCAGTTAATGAGATTGCTCAGTTATTTTGGAAAACTCGACTTATCGCACGGGATATGTGACGATATGTGAATATTTTAAGTGTTTCCTTTGCCTGCTAGTTTATCGATTACTATCAAAATTGTCTAACTGCAGACTAGTGCATTGGATGGATGACTAATCTCCATGCACTTCATTTTCGTAATTTGCAATTTGCGCTCGTGATAAATTTTATGAAGAGGTAAAAGGATGAAGCAGTTACACGGAAAATCCTTGTTAGATGATGCAGCCCTCAATAAATCAACCGCATTTACCCGCGACGAACGGAAACGCTACGGGTTAAGCGGCTTATTACCTTACCGGATCACCGATATCAATACCCAAGTTGCGCGCGCGCTCAATAATATGCGAAGTAAGAGTAGCGCTATCGAAAAATATATTTTTTTGAATAGCTTACTTGAGCGTAATCAGTGCCTATTTTACCGAACCATGATTGATCACATTGAAGAAATCATGCCGCTCGTTTACACGCCAACGGTTGGAGAAGCTTGCAAGCAGTTTGGCCATATTTTCAGAAAACCTCAAGGTTTTTATATCACCCCCGAAGACAAAGGCGAAATTGCATCGATACTCGGTAATTGGCCTGAAACCGATATTCGCATCATTGTCGTTACCGATGGTGAACGAATTCTGGGTCTCGGGGATTTGGGCGCCAATGGAATGGGGATTTCTATCGGTAAAACAGCTTTGTATGTCGCTTGTGCGGGCCTTCACCCCGAAAATTGTTTGCCTGTCATGCTCGATGTAGGGACCAATAATCAAACATTGCGCGATGACTCCTTTTATATGGGATACCCATACCCACGCATCACGGGAGATGATTATTTATCCTTGGTTGACGAATTTGTGCAAGCGGTGCAAGCCAGATTCCCCAATGCAGTGATTCAATTTGAAGATTTTCATAACCAACATGCTTTCCAACTGCTGGATCGCTATCGTGAACATATCCGTTGCTTTAATGATGATATCCAGGGCACCGCCGCCGTAACGCTTTCGGGAATTTATACTTCAAACCACATTACGCAGAAGCGGCTTACCGATTTGAATATCATGTTGCTTGGAACCGGATCAGCAGCTAGCGGAATTGCAGGATTACTGGTATCCGCTTTTTGTGCAGCGGGGCTGACTGAAGCAGAAGCGCGATCCAAGCTATGGTTTATTGACCGGCAAGGACTGGTTACATCAAGCCGAGAAACCGTCAAGCCGCTCATCAAACCATTTGCGCACCCCTGCTCACCAGCGACATTCTTGGAAGCCATAACCCAAATCCGCCCTGATGTACTCATCGGTGCTACAGGCATGGCTGGGACTTTCAATCAGGACATTATCACCGCGATGGCAACCGTTAACGAACGCCCCGTAATAATCGCGCTATCAAACCCAACGTCTCACACTGAATGCACTGCAGAAGAAGCCTATCGATGGTCTAATGGCAGAGCGATTTTTGCCAGTGGAAGCCCATTCCAACCGGTCATGTACGCTGGAAAGCTGCTCAAACCGGGTCAAGGCAACAATGCCTATATTTTTCCAGGAATTGGCCTTGGGGTAACCGTCAGCAAAGCACGATTAGTAACAGAACCGATGTTCTTAGCTGCCGCCCAAGCACTTTCAGCGCAGATTTTACCGGAAGAAATTGCAGCCGGATCGATTTACCCCTCGATCAACCGAGTACGAGAAGTCTCGGTCGCAATTGCGGTCGCTGTCTGCCAAGTCGCTAAGCAAGCAGGTTTAGTAGAGGGAAATCTACCTGAAGCGGATTTGGCAGGTTATATCACTGCACAAATGTATGACCCACGGTATCGCGTGAGTTAGGATTCACTACTCAGTCCCCAAAGATTATTAACCAAGCGATTGATGAATTGTTAATCATATCGACTGACCTGCAACTCATATTGCAGTAGCTTGCTGCTAACCACGCTTAGCAGCGGTATAAAACCGCATCAGCGCTGTATTTCGCGAACAAATAGAATGAAACTGTTTAAATAGGAGGTTATATGGATAACAAACCATTGAGCGCAGCATTTGTTCTGGGGACATTTGTTTGTATTGGCTTAGCGTTGCTCGGCTACTTTATCGCCGGCGGTATGGTAAAGCTCAAAGCTTTAGAAAGAGCGATTACCGTAAAAGGATTATCCGAACGTGAAGTTCCAGCTAATATTGCAATCTGGCCAATAAAATTCAGTGAAGCCAATAACGATTTAAATCAGGTTTTTTCTACCCTACAGAAAAAAAATGTGATTATCGTGGATTTCCTCAAGAAACACGGATTCCAGGATAAAGAAATATCCATTTCCGCACCGGCAATATTGGATAGACAATCTCAACAAGACAACGCTGAAAGGGGAAAATTCCGTTATTCGGGTGAATCAACGATCACTATCTACAGTGAAAATGTAGACTTAGTCAGAAATTCGATGCAAACCTTGGTGGAGTTAGGCAAGCAAGGGATCGCAATCTCAGGGGAAGATTATCAATCTAGAACCGTTTTCATATTTTCTAAACTAAATGATCTCAAGCCTGAAATGATCGAAGAAGCAACTAAGAATGCCAGAACAGTTGCAGAAAAATTTGCGCAAGATTCAAAAAGCCAGCTTGGCAAGATCAAAAGCGCTTCGCAAGGTCAATTCTCGATTGAAGACCGTGATAGTAGCACTCCCCACATAAAACAAGTCAGAGTGGTCTCAACGGTTGAATACTACTTATCCGATTGATAAAAGTTTCTGCGTAATAAACGCATTTGTTGTTTGGCTGTTAATAAAGTCACAGCAATTAAATAGCGACAGGAGATAAACTATGTTCGATCATGTTAGGGTATCAAGCATAAGTTGGTAACACATCTGGCGGATACAACGCCACTAGAAAACTATCATTCCTACTCTTAATATCACTAACTACAAACTGACAACCTAGCGTTTCTTGGTTAGAAGGTTATGCAGAATATAGTGCATTCTTAATAATATGTAGGAATTTATTATGAACATAGAAGAATTTAACGCTCATTTCCCAGAAAAACTGATTGTTTCTCCCACGATTAATGCGAAGATGTGGTGCTTAGCAAAAGATTTCATCTATATCACGACACCCGAGCTCGGAAAAAAACAGATCATTGCTCAACAATCTTTTTTAACTGATTTTGCGTCAGTCCCTATCCCAATACGTTCTCTGTTACCTAAATGGGGAAAATATGGTAGGGCGGCAGTAATCCATGATTGGCTCTATTATGAAGGTGGGGATCAAGCGTCAAAGGAATTTGCTGATAAGGTTTTATTAGAAGCGATGAAAATTTCAGGTGTTAATTGGCTTGTAAGAACAATTATTTATAAGGCTGTTGATTGGTTTGGTATATTCGCTTGGATATCAAACCAAGTTAAAAGGCAACATGGTAAAGAAAAGATTGATGTCTCTAGAGAAAAAACTTTTACATATGCGTATTCTCCCCAATGGGATAGGGAACTTAAAAAACAAATTCCTGACATGTGGAAAGAATGGAAAAGTAAATCCAATTAATTCTTAAGTAGTCGACCCTGAAATATCCACAAGCACTTGATTCTATGCAGCAAAGATCTTTCTTTTGATGAGCATAACGACCAGGAATGTTAAAATAGCATCCTATTTCTGGTCGAAATGGTGATTAAA
>WBZN01000871.1_pt1 | contig 14509 bp, 11 predicted proteins | sample 5204281 | NCBI WGS metagenome assembly WBZN01 (sample SAMN12344347, study PRJNA552823) | activated sludge metagenome | biome: Activated sludge suspended growth; feature: Nitrification reactor; material: Wastewater; isolation source: activated sludge from nitrification reactor of wastewater...
ACCCCGTGCTATAGTTGAGAATGTCGAACGCGCTGCGAGCCCGAGTCCGTGGAGGTCGCCTCGTTCTCGATGAACCGAGCTCCCTCCCCGAGGGGACCGAGGTCGAGCTCATCCCCGCCGACGACATCGACGAGCTCGCCCCCGCAGAGCGCGCACGCCTTCACGGCTTCCTCGCCGACTCGATTCGAAAGCATGTGCCTGGAACGGGCGTTCCTGCGGACGACGTGCTGGCCCGGATTCGGGCGAGGCATTGACGTCGACGACGTTCCGCGTCGAGTTCACCGACGATGCCGCTGAGCAGGCCGAGCGAGCTGCCGCATGGTGGCGCGTAAATCGTGACGCCGCACCTGAGCTCTTCGACATCGAGCTCGCGTACGCACTTGACCTCCTCACCAGGATGCCGCCGCTCACTCAGGTGTGGGCCGACATCGAGGGGACGCCCGTCCGCAAGGTCCGGCTCCCAAGGACCGGATACGCGCTCTACTTCACCATCGACGACGAGCTCGTGACCGTCCACGCCGTGTGGCACGGCGCACGCGGAAGTAGTCCTCCTCTTCCGTGACATCATCATCGCCCGTCTGGCACGAGCGACCCGATGGCGGCACCGTTACCCACGACGCTCCCTCGAGGCTGCTACGGCACGTAGATCGTGTCGTTCGCGAGCACCCAGATGTTCATGTCGAGACGCTTGCCCGAGGCCAGCTCGTCGTAGTCGAGCGGGATCCGCTTGGTCTCCTTCGTCTTCGGATCGGCGCGCAGCACCACGACCTCATCGCGCTTCGCGAACCGCGTCAGTCCGCCGGCCATCGCGATCGCATCGGCCACCGTCACGAACTGCACCGCCGTGAACACGCCGGTGTGGAGCACCTCCCCCTGGATCGTGAACCGGTAGCTGGTCCATGCCTTCACCGCGACCGTGATCTCGGTGCCCTGGAGCTTCACGAAGTCCTGGAGCCGGGTCTTGATCTTGGTCTTGAGCGAGCTCGGCGTCTCCCCCGCCGCCTTGAGGTCGCCGACCAGGGGCATCGTGATCGTCCCGTCAGGGCGGATCGTCGCGTCGACGTTGAGCCCGTTGTTCTCCCAGACGTTGATGCCGACGACGTCACCCACGCCAAGGATCAGCTCCTTGTTCCGGGGGTCGGGCTCCTGGGCGTAATCGTACTTGGGCAGCTGGCTCGGACAGCCAGCCGCGAGGGCGCAGACCAAAATGACGAGCAGCGACCGCATGATGGCGGCAGTGTCGCGCGTGGTCTGTCGCAGTGCCAGTGTTGCCGGTGCAGATCGCGCCGGCGGTCCCCGTGGTCCCGATCAGGGGCTGGCGGAGAACCCGAGGGATCCGGTGTCCTCGAGGACCTGCTCCGAGGGCGCGCTCCCGGGGAGCTGCAACCTCGCGTGCACGCGGGACTCGACGGTGTACGAGCCCTTCGAGACCAAGGATCGCGACGGTTCGACCTCGACGTCACCCTCGAGCAGCTGGAACATCGCGACAAGCTCCGCGGTGCCGCCCGCCGGCACGGCCGGATCTTCGACGATCTGTTGCTCGGCGATGCGCATCAGCTTGACGTGCAGCTTCCAGAGGTTGGCCGTGCGGCCGGTCAGGGTATAGGTCGCGGTCTGCTTGGTGTAGATCCGGGCATGGCGCAGGATCGTGTTGACCTGCCAGCTGGCCCCGACGGCCACCGGCTCGAGCGGGAGCGGCACGAGCATGCCGAGCAGCCGCTGGGCGAGCTCGTCCTTCGCGCTCATGCTGCGCGCGAGCGCCGGATCATCGCCGAACACGATCGCACCGAGCTGACCTCGATCGTCGACGGTGACCGTGGCACGACGATTCTGCAGGAGCGAGCGCCACGTCTGCTGGTACGCCTCGGCCTCGGGCGTGGGGGTACCCGCGATCTCGCCAGGAAGCGCGCGCACGGCGAGCACGCCGGGGAGATCCGCGGCGACCGTGACCGCGAACCCATCGCGTAGCGCGGGCAGATCGACCGGAGCGCTGAACCCGCCCTTGTCGTCGAGGTGACGCGACTGCAGCTTGGTCTCGACGGTGTGGTTGACCGTCGCCGGAGCGAGCTGGTAGCGCAAGACCGCGCGTGGGCCCTTGCCGGGATCGAGCAGCTTGAACAGCTCCTGTTTCGGGAGCTCGATCGGCGGCGCCTCGAGGCGCTTGGTCTCGGTCGGCCCCAGGACGCTGAGTCGTGGCTTGACGATCACCGCTGCGGAGCCGCGCGCGTCCTTGGCCGGCTCGAGGCGTGACTTGCTGCTACACGCCGCGAGGACAGCGAGCGCGACCGCCAGACCGCGAGTTCCCATCGGCAGATGATCGCACCAGGCGCGTCGTCGTGTCATGTAACCGGCCCGCCGGCGTCAGTTGCCGTCGTTCCTGGCGCGGAAGGTCGGATCGACCGAGCTCGAGAAGTAATAGCCGTCGATCGTGGTATTGCCGTCGAGGTCGCAGTGCGCGAGCAGGTAGTACCAGTTGGTCGCCGGCGGCACGAACCCGAAAGCCGTGCCCTGCGCGCCGACGTTGGCGTTGCTGCCCGGCAAGCCCGTGACCCAGGTATAGCCGCAGTAAACCATGTCGTTGCCGGTGATCCGGACCCGCAGCGCCGTCCACGACGTGGGCAGCGGCAACAGGCTTTGCTTCGCGGTCGTCTGCGTCGCGGGGTGGAAGGTCGCCTCGCCGATGTTCGGCGGATACACGCCGTTCTCCTGCAGGTACTGCTCCATCCGGGAGCGCAGGTCATTGAAGATCGGCTGGACCTCGGACGACCCCTTCGCCTTGCGAGACTCGCGGAGGAACGAGGGCACCGCGATCGCCGCGAGGACCCCGATGATCACGACGGTCACCATCATCTCCATCAACGTGAATCCGGCCTGCTTGTTCTCGAGACGACGACGCATGACGTGCTCCTTCTACAGTGCGCGGCCAGGTGCGAACACCCGACATGTCCAATGAGCCGCCGGTGAGGATGAGCCGAGCGCTAGTTCCAGTCCTTGCGGGTCATGATCGCGCCGCCGATCGGCATGACCGAGATCCGCGCCTGATAGTCATACGACGGGCCACCGGTCTGAGCCGCCTGGAAGAACATCGAGCGCGCGTCGCAGGTGCCGCTGGGATAGCAGTACATGAGGAAGCCGCCGAAGTTGCTGCTGAGCCCGGTGGCCAGCGCCACGCGCGAGCCGACCCCCACATTCCACGAGTCGCCGACGACCGCCCGGTCGACGGTGTAGCGCTGGATCTCGACCCAGTTGGCGGTGGTCGCGGGCAGCGCATCCTCGACGAGGCGTTCCAGGATGAACGTCGGCTGAGCCCCCGCGACCGCCGACAGCCGCGTCCGGGCCTTGCTGCCGAGGACCAGCGCGACATCCGCGCGCACGGGTCCGAGCGCCACGGCACGCCGGTTGGCCTCTCGCACGAGGTCACCGACGCGGTTGGCGACGTCGATCGACTTTACCTTGGGCTTCAAGTAGACGATCGCGAGACCGGTGAGGATGCCGATGATCGCGACCACGACCATCACCTCGGTCAGGGTGAAGCCGCGCGGCGCCTTCTTCATCGTCCCACTCCCATGTTGCGGAGATCGGTCTGGAACGTCACGTAGCGATAGATCCGGTACCCCTGCAGCGCGGTGTCGGTCGAGGATGGAAGCGTGACGGAGTTGCGGTCGCCGATCAAGTTGTTGTCGATGATCGAGGCGACCCGGAGCATCGGCGTCTGCGCGGTCGCGATGCCCTCGACATCACGGTCGGTGCGCGCGACCAGGCTGATCGACATCTCGATCGGCGGGACGAACGCGGTCGCGTAGGCCACCGACGTGGTCAACGTCTGCTGGTTCGCGCCGGAGTACCACTCGCGATTGCCATCGAGGTCAGGATCGAGCGTATCGATGCCATCGTTGTCGAAGAACTGCGTCGCGATCTGGATGTCGGTGAAGCCAAACGCGAGGTCCTGCCAGTCGTTGACGCCGACCTGCAGGTTGCCGGTCGGCGACATCTGCAGCACGCCATCCGGCAGGCGCGCGACCGTGGGATCGATGCGATAGGCGTGGGCGACGAACTTGTAGATCATCGTCCGGTTCGCCGTCGTGGTCGTGACGCAGTGATTGTTGGTCGCGTTGCCCCACGGCGTGGCGGTCGCGAACGTCATCGAGGTCGCGGTCATCGCCGAGATCTTGAGGATGCACGCGTCGAACACCGTCAGCTTGGCGTCCACGGTCGGGTTGATCGGGTTGACCGTGGTGGTCACGTCCGGCGTCGACATCACGACGAGATCGGCCACCGCGAACCCGGTCGAAGAATCGACATTCACGGTGATCGGCGTGGCGGCGTTGGTCACCACCGCCTGGATCGATGGATCGCCGTAAAAGAACGCGATCTGATCCGGCCCCGTCGAGCTGTTGATCACCCGGACCGGCGAGTGCTTGAGCCCATCGACCGTGGTCTTGAAGCCCTGGGCCATCTCGAGCCCGGCCATCTTGGCGTCGATCTCGAACGTCGCCCGCGCCGAGGTCAGGACCTGCTGGACCCCGGCGACCTGTTGCTGGCCACGGTACGCGAGCGACATCCGCATGAAGATCGCGAGGATCATGCCGACGAGCAACGAGCTGATCACGAGCGCGATCATCATCTCGATCAACGTGAAGCCGCGCTGACTCGGGCGGTGCCTCAAAGCGCTTCCTCGATGGTCCGGATCACCTCGACGGCGACCAGGTGGTCCAGCGTGCCACCGTTCGCGCCGGCCGCCGCGCCGTCCTCGGTCCAGCCAACCTCGACCCGGATCTTCCACAGGCTGGTCGACGTGGCCGCGAGCGACGTCACGATCACGCGGCGCCGAAACGTCATCCCGGCGCGCCCCGCGACGGTGCCCGTGGTCCCCGCGATCGGTGACGAGAACGACGTGACATCGATCGGCGGCACCGAGGTCGGGGTGCCGGTCAGCTGGCTCACCATGTCGGTCACGCGCGCGGCGCGAAGCTGCTCGAGCGTCGCGCTCGCAAGCTGCGTGGCCTCCGCGGACCGGCTCGCCCCATCGTTCCCGCGCGCGATGCTGAGGTGGAGCGAGAACAGGCCGATCAGCCCGATCGTGGTCACCGACAGCGTGACCAGCAGCTCGAGCAGCGTGAAGCCGCGCTCGCGACGACGCGACCTCACAGCACGACTCGCCAGCCCATCAGCGTCATCGGGGCGGCGTCCGCGTTCCCCTGAACGCTGCCATTGATGCCGACACCGGTGCCCTGGGGCGTCCCCGCCGCCGTATCGCCGCCCGCGACGTCGGCGCCCGGACGCGGCGTACCGAGCCGGTTGAGATCGCCGCTGAGCGTCGCGAAGTACAACGCCCCTGCATCGCCGAACACGGCGCCGACGACCGCCGAGCCCACGCTCTGGGAGAAATCCACCGCGAAGGAATCGATGGCGAAGGCGGTGATCGTGCTGCTGCCGACATCGCACGTGCTGGTCGCGACCTGAGGGTCGACCGTACGGGTGACGATCACCTGGGTCGGCGTGACCACCATGCCACCGTAGAACTTCTCACAGAGGCCCGCGGTGCAGGTCCCGACGAGCCTCGAGCGAACCGCGCCGTTGTCGGCGTAGACCGCGTAAAAGTGGTTCGGGAGCGTCGAGGCGACGCTCTCGATGCCGCCGGTGCCGAAGTACAGGACGATCCGGCTCGTGCTGTCGATCCGGGCGCCGATCACGCCGGCGATCGGGCGCTTCGCGCCGAGGTTGGTTCCGGCCAGGGTCGAGAACAGGGCGTACTCCTTCTTGCCGTCCGACGTGGTGTTCGCCAAGGTCGCCCCCATCCCGGTGTTCTGGAGGAACGCCCCGGCGAGGTCCACCGCGGGGTTCAACTTGTAGACATAGCCGCAGGCATCGGCGAACACGACGCGGTCGATGTAGCCATCGATCACGGGGACCGGAGTCTCGAGCACGTCATCGGTCTCGAACGCCGTGATCTGGCTGGTCACCGTGCACTGGGTCTGGAACTTCCACAGCATCGTCCCGGTGGTGAGATCGTAGCCGGCCACGATCCGCCCCTTCGTCACCCAGGTCGGGTCGGTCGAGTCGGGGCCGCTCGCCGCGATCGCGATGAACCGCTCGGCGCCGCCGATCTGAACGCGCGCGGTGATCGGCTTGGTCATGGCCTGGCCCGCCGTCGCGTCGCCCGCGATCGACGTCCACATCGGCGTCGGGCCGACCACGGCGCCGGTGACCGGGTCGACGGTGGAGGTCACGTCGAGCACGGAGAAGCTGCGCCCACCGTTGCCCTCCGACACCAGGGCGATGGTCTTCATCACGGTGCCATTGAAATAGTCGAGCAAGGTCGGCGAGGCATCGGGATAGTTGTTGGCCACGACGTGCATCACGCCGTCGGTGGCCGCCGCGTTGGCGGCGGCGGTCGCGGTGTAGTCCGTGATCAAGCCGGACGCGAGCGACGACGGGACGTAGCCCCAGGCCTCCTTGCCATTGCGCGTGTCCGACATGTTGCTCGGGAACGTGTAGGCCGCATGGATCATGCCATCCTTCGATCCGAACAGCAGGAGCGGAACCCGGGTCACGTTGCTGGCGACGAACAAGTCGATGATCCCGCGCTCGGCCCTCGCGGCGAACGAGTACCAGGCCGGGCGACCGGGCTTGGTCAGGATCGCGGCTGACGACGACACGATCGAGCCGAGCTTGGTCAGCGGGTTCGACGTCGTGCCCAGGCCGAACCGAGCGGAGCGCACCCAGTTGACCACGTTCTGTGCGGTCGGAAAGTCTGGCGCCGCGAGCAGGGTCCTGAACGGCGTGCTCGTGCCCGCGTTGGCCGAGGTGAACGGATAACGCGATCCGGCGAGCGACGTGAAGATGTTGCGCTGCCCATCGCTCATGCCGGTGTCCAGCTTGTTGCCGAACTCCCAGTAGGTCGTCGAGAACCCGGCGTTGACCGCGTACATCCTGCCGCGGTCACCGGGCTGGCGATACGCGCCGACATACGCCACGCCATCGTTCACCGCGACACCCGAGCGGTAGTACTCGGTCGCCTGGGTGTAATTGTACTGCATGGTGACGCCGGTGATCGTCGGCGTCGCGGTGTGCGCGGCGTTCGAGCACATCGTGGCCTTCCACCGGATCGCGCGCCCGACCTGCCTGGGAAACGTCGCGCAGTAGTCCGTCGTGCTGCTCGGGCACAGGCTGGCGCTGACCCAGCTCGCCGGGTCCTCGTTGGACATGAAGAAGTTGATCGTCGTACCTGTGGGGAGCGTGAAGGTCGGCGTGATGCGAGCCGAGGTGACCACGATGTCGCTGCTCGCCAGCGTGCCGAGGTCGACGACGCCAGAGGCCACGTCACCGCAGTTGACGTAGTTGGTCGACACCCGGTCGGCGAGCACGTAGTAGGCACCGGTGGTGTTACCGTCGGCGAGCAGCACGTCGGGCGTATGGTCGGGATCCTTGTCGTAGTCGAACGAGAACCCGACGTCGTAGTCGATCGATTGCCCCGCGCCCGTGCCATGGGTCGCGATCTGGGTCGCATAGACCGCCGCGTTGCTCGCGTCCGTGGAGAACGGAGCCGTGGTGCCGGAGTTCCGCCACAGATAGGCATCACCGCCGTACGATGACCCCATGAAGCTGTCGGTCCCCAGGATGACGTCTGGCTTGCCGTCGAGGTCGAAGTCATCCCCGAGGATCGTCGTCGCGCGGCCCTCCGCGACGGTCGTCGAGCTCACGCCATTGAGGTACTGCGACGCGGTGGTCTCGAGCTTGGTGGAGCTGCACGTCCCGGGGCTCGGCATGTCGGGCGCCGGGCAGCCCTTGAACAGCCGCATCCGATAGGCAGCGGTCGCGCAGCCGCAGTCGGGCGAGCTGACGAGCAGGTCCTTGAGGCCGTCGCCATCGAAGTCCATGTAGCGGAACACGGGCACCGAGCCCGCCTTGTGGGTGAAGAACGCGTCCGAGATGGTCGCCGCGCCCTGCTTGTTGAGGTTGGTGATCAGCGCGCCGCCGTCCGTGAATTGCGGATCGGTCTGGCACTCGAACAGGCCGTTGTGGATCACGGCCGGGCTCTTGAGCGTGCAGCTGCCGAGGAAGATGTGGATCGTTCCGTTCGAGATGCCCGACCCCATCAGCAGGTCGAGCCGCCCGTCGCCGTTGAAGTCGATCGGCAGGAAGTTCGCGGTCGAGCGCGGGACGTCGAGGTTCGAGCCGTTGAGCAACGTGGCCATCGCGGTCGCGGTCGCCGCGTTGTAGGCGTTCTTGAACTGCGCGCACCCGCCGACCGGCGCGTTCGTGCAGGCGTTCGGGCCGGTGCCCGTGGCGCTGTTCGCGGCCATGTTGAGGTACAGGTTGAACTTGGTGAAGTAGCCGAACGGCGACGCATCGGCGGCGAACAGCTCGGCGACGTCGTCCCAGCCATCGCCGTTGAAGTCACCCGCGGCGACCGTGCTCCACCCGGCGTAGGTCGTCGGGTTCGGTGCGGTGTGAAGGTTCATCGAAGGGATGAACTTCGGCGTGATCGCGACCGCCCAGTTCGGGGTCGTGGTGTACGTCGTGCACGCCGCGGTGGGGCAGGTCTCGTTCTGCCAGGTCTGGTTCAGGTAGATCTTGAGGGTGTTCGCGGTGGTGCCGCTGGTGATGTCGGTGCCCACGAAGTCCACCCAGCCGTCGTGGTTGAAGTCGCCGGGTGAGGAGAACGAGACCTTGTCGGTGATCGAGATCGAGGTGGTCTGGAACGACGTGCCGCTCTTGTTGAGCTGGATCCCGCCGGACTTCACCGTGGTGCCGGCCTTGGTCGTGCATGCGGTGCTCGTGTTGGACGCGCAGTCGTTCGTGAGCGAGGTGCCCGTGAAGCTCACCGGCGCCGAGGTCTGCGGGCATGTGGAAGAGACCAGCGCGCTCGCAGGATCGGTGACCACGACGAGCCCGAGCACGCTCAGCCAGAAGATAGTTCGGGACGTGTACTTCATGATCAAGGCCCTCCCGGTCGCATCGTTGCGGTCGTGTTCGTGATCGTTCCAAGGCAGGGGTTATTGCCGCCGCCGTTCTCGGACATCGTCATCTGCGCGTACTCGTTGCACGGCGTGTCCGTGGGCGCGATGCCGGCCGTGACCTCCCACTCGATCACGGCGACGGCGCCGTTGGGTCCGTATCCGGTCGAGCGAATGATGACCCGCTTGTCCGTGTCGGTGCCGGCCGCGAGACCGCTGTCACTGCGGTTGTTGAGGATCGAGATGCTGTACCAACCCTGCATGTCATTCGAGAACAAGTTGCCGCTGGTGCCGACGCTGGCGTTGTTGCCGGGGATCGCCGGCTGAGGCGGCGACGCGTTGTTCGCGGAGACGTACGCCGTCCATCCGGTCGTCGGGCCGACGTTGGCGCGGAGATAGTCCATCGCCACCGCTCCCCCGCTCTCGGCGGCGTAGACGGCGATCGAGTGAAACCGATCGTTGGTCGTCGTGGCCATTCCGCCTTGCACCGAGACCACGGTCAGGCTGCTCAGCGTCGCGAGCGCGGTCAGCACGATCATGGCGAGCACCATGGCGTTGCCACGCTCGCGATCACGCGCACGACGACGGACGATCGACAAGGTTCCCTCCCGCATGGATCCCGAGACCATTGTAGTCGGATCGCGCGCGGGTCAAACAGAATGTTGGGCCCCGGATCGGGTAGCCGTGAGGTAACCGAGGGCGGGTCACCTCACCGGCTTGCCGTCGGTGTCGAGCTCCACCAGACCACCCGCTCCTACATCACCACGTGACGCGATGTCGGCGAGCGCCTCCCGCAAGGTGAGCTGCTTGCCATCTTTCATGTAGGGCACGTCCTTCCACGCGGGCTTGCCGTCGGTCGCCTCGTTGGTGTGCACGATCATCGGCGCGTTGCCGTCACCGACGACGAGATAGACCGCCTGCCCCGGCTTGAGTTGCTTGGCCGCGGCTGCCTTGACCTGGGCCTCGTTGACCTTGGCGAGGTTGCCGACATAGGAGTTGTAGTAGTCCAGCGGCAGCCCGAAGTAGACCAGGCCGCGGTACTGGCCCAGCGCCGCCTGCCCGGTCGAGAACCGGCCCGGCAGCCCGAGGATCGCGCCCTGCCGCTCGCGCTCGAGCTCGTCCTTGGCGATCGCCTTCTTGCCGGCCCACAGATCTTTGACCTCGCGATCGATCTCGAGCAGCGTCTGGTACGTCGCGTCGGTGCGCACCGAGGCGCTGGCGTTGAACGTGCCGTACGACCGCGAGTAGCTGAAGCCACCCCGCGCGCCGTACGAGTACCCCTTGTCCTCGCGCAGGTTCATGTTGATCCGGCTCGAGAATCCGCCGCCGAACACCGACGCCATCAGCGAGTTCGCGAAGTAGTCGGGCGCCGTTCGCTTGGGGCCGAAGTGCAGCAGCGACACCTGGGACTGCGCGGCGCCCGGGATGTGCACGAAGAAGATCCGGCCCGGCAAGGTCACCGGCGCCGGGAGCGGAGCCGACCTGGGAGGCGCCCCCTTCCAGCTCGCGAGCTCGCCGCCGTCGAAGTACTTGCGGATCTGGGCCTCGGTCAGATCCCCGACGACGAACAGCCGCCCGCCGCCGGGCTTGAGCCAGCTGTCCGCGTACGCCTTGCAGTCGTCGAGCGTGATCGACGCGAGCGACGTCTCGGTGCTCACCGTACCGAACGGGTGCTTGGTGCCGTACAGCACCGTCCCGCTGACCCTGCCGGCGACCGACGCCGGGTTGCCCCGGGATTGCTTCACGCCCTCGATCCGCCGCTTGACGAGGCGATCGAAGTCCGACGCCCGGAACCCGGGGGCGCGCAACGTCTTCACGAACAGCGCGAACGTGGTGTCGAGGTGCTTGGTGAGGCTGTTGAGCGTGAGGCCTTGCGAGTCGTCCGCGGCGTAGGCATTGACGCTCGAGGCGACATCGGCGAGCGCCTCGGCGTACTGGATCTTGTCGAGATCGGTGGTGCCTTCGGTCAGCATCGCCATGCACACGCCCGCGAGCCCCTCCTTGCCCTTCGGGTCGGTCATCGAGCCGCCCTCGAGGTTGAGGTCCATCGAGACCAGCGGCAGCGTGTGCTGCTCGACGAGGAAGACCTTGATCCCGTTCTTGAGCGTGAACGGCTTGACCTTCGGCAGCCGGAACGCGCGGGGAGGACCGGCGGTCGGCTGGGTGTTGCGGAAGTCCTCCGCGGGGAAGGCCAGCTGCTGCGGCGCAGCGGTCTGCACGATCTTGATCGCCTCTGGGGCGGCGAGGACGGGCATCGGCGTGGGCTCCGGCTTGGGCATGGGCGTCTCGACCACGGGCTCGGCAGGCCCCGGCGGGGGCGACGGCATGGTGGTAGCGGGTTTCGAACCGCCGCAGGCGGCGATCGCGAACACGAGGAACAGAGGTGCGCGGTTCATTTCTTGGCTCCCGCGTTCGATGGATTGGTGATCACGGTGAGCATGTGGTCGGGGGAGAGGTACTTCGCGACGGTCGCGCGGACCTTCTCCGGCGTGGTCTTGCGATAGCGATCGAGGTCCCAGGTGATCTTGTCGGGATCACCGAGAAAGTGGTTGTAGTTCTGGAGCGCCTGCGAGCGGCCGAACGCGGTCTCGAGGCGGCGGATCGTGCTGGCCTCGTTCGCGGTGACGACGCGCGCCATCTCCTTGGCGGTGAGCGGCTCGACGGCGAGGTTCGCGACCTCGGCGGCGACGATGTTCTTGACCTCGTCGAGGTTGGCCTCGGTGCGCAGGGTGACCGAGATCTCGAACATCCCCGAGAACTGCGCCCCGCCCTGCCCGACGCTCACGCTCTGGGCCAGTGGCCTGGCGTAGACGAGCGCCTTGTACAGCCGGCCCGGGCCTTCCTCCGCCAGCGCGTTCGCGGCGATGTCGAGCTCGGCGTCGCCCTCGGCGAAGTTCGCAGGCGAGTGCCACACGAACTTGATCTGGCGCAGCTTCGCGAAGTCGTCGGAGACCGTGACCTCGCTGCGCTTGATCGCCGGCGCGGGCACCGGGATCGGGATCGGCTTCTCGCTCCGGGGGAACGAGCCGAACCACTTGTCGACGAGCTTCTTCGCGGTCGGGGCGTCGAAGTCGCCGGCGATCGTGAGCGTCGCGTTCGCGGGCACGTACCAGGTCTTGAAGAAGTTCTTCACGTCATCGACCGACGCGGCGGCGAGGTCCTCGTGCTTGCCGATCGTCAGGTAGCGATACGGATGACCTTCGGGATACAGGCCGGCATAGATCGCGAACAGCGACTTGCCGTACGGACGGTTGTCGTAGTTCTGGCGGCGCTCGTTGCGCACCACGTCGATCTGATTCTTCAGGCTCGGCGGCGTGAGCTTCTCGAGCAAGAACCCCATCCGATCGCTCTCGAGCCACAGCCCGGTCTCGAGCTGGTTCGACGGCACGATCTCGTAGTAGTTCGTCCGATCGGAGTTCGTAGTGCCGTTGACGCCATCGGCGCCGATCTTCTTGAGCACGTCGAAGTGCTTGTCGTCACCGACGTGGGTCGAGCCCTGGAACATCATGTGCTCGAACAGGTGCGCGAAGCCCGAACGACCGTAGACCTCGTCGCCGGAGCCAACGTGGTACCAGACGTTGACCGCGACGAGCGGGACGCTCTTGTCGGGGATCAGGATCACCTCGAGACCGTTCGGGAGCGTGTACTTCTCGAACGCGACCTTGGGATCGAGGACACCACCCTCACCGCCTCCCGCTCCCGCGAACGCGGCCGACGTGACACCGAGCATCAGCGCACCGAACAAGATGGGACGCCACGACTTCGACACGAACATGGGACTCCTCCGTTGCAAGCCGGGCGGAACCGTAGTCGCCTGACCGGCGGGCGGCAAGGGCCGCGCGGCTACAGCTCGAGCGGCTGGACGCCGAGGAGGACCTGGTCGCTCGAGACCGCATCGAGCCACAGCAGCAGCCGGCGAACCTCGCCCTCCGCGACATCGATCTCGATGATCCGGCGGATCGGGCTGCCCGCGATCGTGCGCTGGATGTCTTGTTCCGGGGTTGACCATGCATGCGCGAGCGCGGTCGACCGCACCGGCAGGCCCTCGACCTCGACCGAGAGCCCCATCACGAACTTCGCGAACGCCGGGTTCGCCGCGACGATCACCCCTTGCGGCGTGAGCAGCGCGAGCGGCAGCCGGCACACGTCGAACGCGATCCGCGCGTGCTCGTCGCGCTTGTTCTCGCTGCGCTGCTCGATCACGACGCGCTTCGACGGTCCGCCACGCGCGCGGCGAGACAGGCCGATCATGTCCATCACCGTGCGCAGCTCGTAGATGAACGCGGCCATGTCCTTGTGGCGTTCGCTCGGCTGCTTCTCGAGCGCGTGCAGGATCAACCGCTCGAGCGCCGGATCGAGGCCTTCGACGGTCTGCGAGGGAGGCGTCGGGATCTCGTCGAGGTGCCCGGTGAGGATCTTCTGCACCGGCCCGTCCCACGGCACCGCGCCGGTGACCAGCTCGTACAGCAGGATCCCGACGCCGTACACGTCACTCGCGGGCGACGCCGGCCCCCCGCGGATCCGCTCGGGCGCCACGTAGTGCGGCGTGCCCGACAGCGAGGTCGACGCACGCGACGCGATCAGCGAGCGCGCGAGGCCGAAATCGAGCAGCTTCGTGGTCATCTGCGTGCGCTTGCCCTCGTGCTCGACCTCGGAGATCAGGATGTTCTCGGTCTTGATGTCGCAGTGGACGACGTTCTGCTTGTGGATGTAGTGCAGCGCCTCGGACACCTGGAGCACGATCTCGCACGCCTTCCGCACGCTGAGCCGCTTCTCGCGGAACAGTACCCGGTTCAAGGGTTCGCCATCGACGAACTCCATGACCATGAACATCCCGACCTTCTCGTCCTCGCCGAAATCGACGACCGACGTGATGCTCGGGTGGCTCATCGCCGAGGCGAACCGCGCCTCGCGATAGAACAGCTCGCGCGCCTCGTCGGTCTCCGCGACCTGGTTCGAGATGATCTTGAGCGCGAAGGTGCGCGACAGGTGGGTGTGCGTGACCTTGTAGACCTTGCCCATCCCGCCCTGGCCGATGCGCGAGACGATCTGATAGCGCCCGCCGATCAGGGTCGAGTGCTCCGCCGTGTGCACGCGCACGTTGGCGCTTCGCGGCGGCGGCTGGGGCTGGGGCTGCTCCTGCATGACCGAGCGCGACATCACGTTCTTGTTGCTGAGCGGCTTCTCGAGTGACGTCACCCGTCCCGAGCGAGGGATCCCGGGGATCGGGCGCGGATTGCCGGCGGCCTCGCGGGGGGGCTGCGAGACCACCGGGATCGCGCGTGCGCTCGAGAGCGAGCGGCGATCCGGTGACAGGATGCGGTGGTCGATCCGGACCTCGCTCGAGTCCTCGTGGAGCCCGACCTCGGGCAGCCGAGGGAGATCGGAGGTGACCTCCTTGGCGGGCGGCTTGTTGGGGCGGCGGCGCGTGGGCTCCTCCCCCTCGCCTTGCCGGCCCTCACGATCGCGCTCCTCCGCGTCGTCTCCGGGAGCGCGCTCACCAACACTGCGATCGCGAAGCTTCTCTTCACCAATCCGTACATGCACGG
>WBZN01001447.1_pt1 | contig 14500 bp, 11 predicted proteins | sample 5204281 | NCBI WGS metagenome assembly WBZN01 (sample SAMN12344347, study PRJNA552823) | activated sludge metagenome | biome: Activated sludge suspended growth; feature: Nitrification reactor; material: Wastewater; isolation source: activated sludge from nitrification reactor of wastewater...
GGTCTTATTCTTCTGATACCAATCGTGCTCTTTCTGGTTGACGTTGCTGCTATGGTTGTCGTTCAAACTGAAAATGACAAACTGGCCAAAGCCTGTGCTCGCGCCGCCGCTGAATATCCCTCAGGCGACGCCAAAGCCGTGCAAGCCGCCAAGGATGTTTACGACAACCAGAAAGACTCCAATCTGCTTACCAAGGCTCCATTCAGCGCCGCCAGCGGATCGCCGACATACCCTACTTCGGGCATGGTGACTTGCAAGACGACTATTACTTGTACTCTGCCTGTGCCGGTGCCGCTGGTCGGCAACTCGCAAGTGGCGTTCAATGCTATCGCCACGGAACCAATCGTCGGCGAACTGCCTTAATCTCAGCCAAGCTTCGCGACATGTACAAGCGATCCTGTGCACATGTACATAAATAGTTCGGTTTGGATTGATCAGTGCCAATACGGCAATTCCTGAATCGCCTCAATGGTCCGTTTGTCAGTGGTCCAGCACTTCGTTACCGATCTTTGGAACAAGCACGATCGGGACCTTTTCGATCGCGTTATCCTCGATTGAGACAAACTTGACCTCGGGCACCGTCTCACCGGCTTTGTCGAGAATCGCTTTTTGAGTGGTTTTGCTGGCATCGTAAAGCACCACTGCCGCGTACGGAGACTGCAGTTGCACGGCAGCCTTGACTGTGCCCGGCACGCTGTTGATCCGTTTTTGAATGCCCAGCAAACAGACAGCACAGCTCTTGCCAGTGATTTTGAAATCGAGCCTGTGCAAGGCTTTTGGATTGTACGAGGGAGTTTTGCTTTCGGTGCTGGTTGAAACGAGAGAGCCCTGCTCTTTGTTTACCTCTGCACCGCTTTTAGTTTTGAGTGGTGCCGCCGCTGGTGCTGGCGCAGCCATGGCGACGAGATTGTTAGATGACGCGAAGGCAACCGCCGCTGCAATCAATACCTGTCTCTTGTCCAGTTTGCCCATGTAAAGGTTCCTTCCAGCTGAAACAACTTCAGTTTATCGCAAACTTGATTTTGACGCTGACTAACCTTCTTTCTGGTGCAGAGCTGCCGCAATCGATTCTTCGTAAGGAGGTCGCAAAACTCCGCATTCGGTGATGATTCCCGCAATCAACTTAGCCGGGGTAACGTCGAAAGCCGGGTTGTAGACGTTGACTCCATCCATGCTGGTCTGCACCCCACCAAAATTTGTAATTTCTGAGCCGTGGCGTTCCTCTATCGGAATACTTTTGCCTGTTTGAATGTGCGGATCGATTGTAGAAATAGGTGCTGCAATATAGAAAGGAATGTTGTGATAGTTTGCCACCACGGCCAGATTGTAGGTGCCTATCTTGTTGGCTGAGTCGCCGTTGGCTGCGATTCGATCGGCACCTGTGACCACCATCTGCACTTTGCCGTCGCACATCAAATGACCCGACATCGAGTCGCAGACAAGAGTGGCAGGAATTTTGTCCTGGTGCAGTTCCCATACGGTCAGTTTCGAGCCTTGATTGCGTGGACGTGTTTCATCGACGTAGACTGTGGGATTTAGACCTCGCAGTGCCGCAGATCGAATGACACCAAGAGCGGTGCCCCAACCGCAAGCTGCCAGTGAACCAGCATTGCAGTGTGTCATTATGGCCGCATTTTGCGGCACCAGTTCCGCTCCGAAATCACTCAAAGTGCGATTGATTTCGATATGCTCTTCGAGCATGTGTTTAGCGCAGTCTGTTGCTCTTTCAGCCATAGCCCGGAGATCGGCATTGATATTGGTTTTGCCAAAGCGCTCCACTTCCAGGAACAATTTATCGGTTGCCCAACGCAAGTTGACAGCAGTCGGACGAGTGGCTTGCAAGCGCACTCTGGCTGAATTCAAGTCTTTCAAAAACTGCGCTTTGCCGTCTGCCTCTAACTGAGAAGGATGACCGGAATGTTCGCTCAATCTCTGTGCTTCCATGGCAAGACCAAAGGCGGCTGCGACGCCGATTGAAGGTGCACCGCGCACGACCATGTCTGTAATGGCGAAACACATATCGTCTAACGACGTTGCATCGAACATCTCCAGCTTGTAGGGCAATTGGCGTTGATCGACCAGCATGACGCGATTGTTCTCAAAAACGAGAGGCAAGACGCCGATATCAAGCTGTGGCGACGAATCGATGGTCATAAATTATCTCCTGTTAGCAAGCTCCTGAGAAAATGGCGCTGCGAGCAAAAGCTTACAGCGCCATCAAAGATAAGTTACCGGTTCGACCTATTTATTTAGGTCCTCTGGCTCTCAAAAACTCGGGAATATCAAGAAGATCGCTGGCAATTTTCTTGATTTCATCCTTGCCGTTTGAGTTTGCTTGAGGAGCTGGCTGCGGGCGCTCTGGCTGAATTTGCTGGCGCACTACTGGAGGTGTTGTTCTTGAATGCGTGGGATAAGGAGGTTGTTGTGAAACCATGTCGAATCCGGTTGCGATGACTGTGATCAGCACTTCACCATGCAGTCTGTCGTCGAGCACAGCACCAAATATGATGTTGGCATCGTCTGAGACAGCAGAGTAGATTACATTGGCAGCTTCTTGAACTTCATGCAGTGTCAGGTCTGGTCCGCCTGTGACGCTGAAGATAACGCCCGAGGCACCGTCAATGGTGGTTTCGAGCAAAGGACTGTTGATGGCATTGCGAGCTGCTTCAACTGCTCTGCCTTCGCCGGTCGCCCTGCCTACGCCCATCAATGCAGAACCTGCGGTTTGCATGACAGCCTTGACGTCTGCGAAGTCTACGTTAATCAACCCAGGCACAGTGATGATGTCTGAAATACCCTGCACACCCTGCATCAAGACTTTGTCAGCTTCAACGAAGGCTTCTTGCATGGAGGCGCGGTGATCGACAACTTCGAGCAAGCGCTGGTTTGGAATAACGATGAGTGTATCGACACGTGATTTGATTTCGTTGATGCCTGCGTCAGCCTGGTTGCTGCGACGCTTCCCTTCAAACAGGAATGGTCTGGATACGACTCCGACCGTTAGAGCTCCCTGTTCTTTGGCTACTTCTGCAACGATCGGTGCAGCACCAGTTCCGGTACCACCGCCCATGCCGGCCGCGATGAAGACCATGTCAGCACCTTGTAATGCTGCTGCGATGTCTTCGCGGCTTTCTTCCGCTGCTTTGGTGCCGACGCTGGGATTGCCACCGGCTCCGAGTCCCCGAGTCAGCTTGCTTCCGATCTGCAAGCGATTTTTCGCTGCTGCCAGGTCGAGGGCTTGAGCGTCTGTGTTGCAAGACCAAAACTCAACTCCATTCAGCCCTGCGGCAATCATTCTGTTAGTAGCATTGGAGCCTGCGCCGCCGACACCAATTACTTTGATGTTGGCTTTGACTTCCAATCTGTTGTTCTTGTCGGTTTGTTCCGATCGGTCAAGCACAGCTCGTGAACCTCGCGTAGGTCTTTAAGTGTTGTATATACAATCGATGTAAATTGGACCTGCTTGTAAAAGCGCTTAACGAAGCGATGTTTCGCTTGCGACAAGTAATCCATTTGTCACCGTTCCGGTAATGTTAGAGCGTATCTACCTTATTTGCAAGGTACTAAAGGCCTTATGTCTTTAAGCTTTTTACAGTAATAAAGCCAGCCCATGATTACTTGGAATAGTTGCCAGTACCAAGCCAGACAATGCCAAAAGCTACCCCATAATGCATTGTGCCGCGCATATAAGATTTTGTTGACCCAAGCTACTTCGCTTTATCGGAGGCGGCTTTGATTTTCTCTAGAGTGGTTTTGCACTGCTTGTTGTCGGGCGCTAAATCGCAGGCCGCCTGTGCATACTTAAGCGCTTCGGGAAATTTTCCACTTGACGCTGTGACGCCGGCCAAAATGCGAAATGCTTCAGGATTTTTCTTGTCCAGCTCAACACTCCGTTGCAAACTAACCAACGCATTCTGCGGATCTCCCTTCATTGCATATGCAGTGCCTATATAGAAGAGCGCGTCTGAGTCGTTCGGTGCGAGCGCCAGTGCCTTTTTTTCCTCTACTATCTGCCCGTCAAGGTCACCCTTCATTCCCAGCGATGCGCCTAGATCTCGATGAGCTGCGGCGTTCTGCGCATTCAGTTTGATCGCTTGCCTGAATTCAGCAATCGATTCGTCGGTTTGTTGCGCTCTGTTGAGCACCTGGCCAAGCTTGTAATGTACGTCTGAATTTTCCGGATCGAGCTTGACGGCTTTATTCAAAGCTTCCAGCGATCCTTTCACGTCGTTTTTGCGAATCAACGTGCGGGCCAGACCCATGTAACCTTCTGAGTTTTCGGGGCTTAGCTTGATCGCCGCTTTGAACTGCTCTTCTGCGCCTGCGATATCACCTGACGTGAGAAAGGCTCTGCCCAGGCTCAATCTGGTTTGTGGGTTGTTAGGATTGGCTGCAATGCCGGCTTTGAAGCGAATGATGGCATTCTTGATGTCGTTTTCGTCTTGCTCGGTGTTTGCCATCACACCTGGTGATGCGAATGTCGTTACAAGCAGAGTTCCCAACAATGCTTTTACCGGATCTAATTTCATTTTGAACACTACCTCGTATTAAACGCGCCTGGTAAAGAAGCGGTTTTTTGTTTGAGCAGATTGGTCAGAACTGCGCGACAGGCTGGGTCTTTTGGACTGATTTGAATCGCCTTGCGGTACGCTTCAAGTGATTCCCCTTTTTGTCCCAAGCCGTCATAAGCATCTCCAAGAGCCAGATAAGCCCAGTGGTTATTTGGAAACAACTGAATAGCACGCTTTTCAATTAAAGCAGCATTTTTGTAATCTTTCCTGGCCAAAAAACATTTACCAAGTCCCATATACGCAAGTGAGTGGCGAGGGGCCAGAGCGATGGTTCTTTTATATGTTTCTGCTGCTTGATCTGTTTCGCCTTTCAGCTGCAAAGCCGCTGCCAGGTTGTACATAGCTTCCACCCGCTTGGGTTGAGCTTTAACGATCATTGAAAATTGTTCGATGGCAGCGTCGATGTAGCCCAGTTGTTCGAGACAGATGGCGTAATTGCCTCGCACGTCGTTATCGGTTGGCACCATATCAAGTACCTGTTTCAGCTGCCCGCCCGCTTCGTCCCAGCTGCCGCGTTTCATCAAAATGACCGCTATTTCCGCCCGCGTTTCAGCGTTTTTGGGACTCAGTTTTAGCGACTCGAAAAGCGCTGAAATGGCGCGATCTTGCTCATTGGCGCGTGATAGAGCTTTGCCCAACTCAAGCCTTGCTTCAGGGCTGTCTGGTTTCGCTTCGACGGCTTGCTGAAAGTATGATATCGCCTGCGTATATGCTTTCTGTGCAAACAGCGTTTTACCAGATTGCATCAACTGAGCAAAATTGCCAAGCGGCGCTGCAAAGCAAGCTTGCGGGAACGGCGCACCACTCATGAGCGTCAGCAGCAATGAGGTGAGTATAGGCAGTGAGAGTTGAGAACGATTAGTCACGAAGTCATTATATGAGAGCTGCACAGCTTAAAAGCAGCGTTATCGGCGCAAGCCAATTTAAGTTGCTCACAGACAACCGTAAAGTCTCATTGCTGCATTGATTCGGGTTATTCTTCTAAAACAGTGGCAAAATAAAACCATCTTAAGTTGATATCCTAGTAAACTGCATAATGGAACTCAGTCACTACACGTTTGAACCTGGTTGTCATTTATCCACCAGCTCAGCTGCGCGGAATTTTTTGGATAAGACCAAATGAGTCTGGAAGCCTTATTCGCGAACCCACAAGTCTTTTTTTGGAAAGTTGTTTTTCCACCTCTGGTTTACTCCTTTCACGGCTGGTTCGCGACAAGAATGGCTATTGCCGCTCTTTTCAGACCCTACAATCCGATTATGATCGGTTCTTATCAGCTGCCTTTGACACCAGGAATTTTTCCCAAACGTCGCAGCAAACTGGCTGAGTCTGTGGCATCTACCGTAACCAGCAAACTTCTGACCACAACCGACATCAGAGTGCAGGCTGAGACGCTCGTAACGGAGCAAAACATCTACACATCTGTTGATATGTTTGTAGATTCGGTGTTGAAAGAATTTCGTGACACCGCCAAATTGCACAGGCTTGCTTCTGACCTGGCGGAACTCAGTCCTACATTGCTGCAGCACTTGGTCGAATCGACGATTGACAGCGTTGAGCAGGGCAAAGAGCAAAAAGTCTCGGCAATCACAGAGAAGATCTTCGATCAAGTCATACTCAGCACGCGCATCAATCTCGATCAGGCAAACGAGCTTGCCGCCTACATTATTGAAGCGTTTCTGACTCCGACAAAGGTGCGAAATGTGCTTGTCGCAGTTCTCAGTCCGCAAAATATCAACGCTTTTGACGAATCTATACAGACTCATGCAAGCGGACCTTACAAGATTCTCGCCCGTATCATCGGGGTCAAACGAGTATGTTATGAGTGGCGAACATTTCTTGAGAAAGAGCCTGAAGAATCGCAGAAAATCATTGGTGATTTGATCAAGCGATTTGGTATCAGAGATCAAATTGCCGTGCAAATAGCTAATTTCGATATGCGATCTCTGCCTCTGCAAACCATTGCACGGTTCAAGCAAGATCTGGTTCAGTTCGTAGAAACATTTATCGTCGATCACAAAGTCGACTTGATTGAATCTGTTAAACGAGTCGAAAACGAGGCAATGGGCACAGTGCGCTCTGCGATCGTGCGTTTCAATCCAGAATCGATTCCTGAGGTCTGGTTGAAACGAGCCAAACAAGATATTGCCACTTTCGCCTACTCCTACCTCAAGCGTGAGCTTGGAGAGCTGCTTGGGCAGGCAATTCCAGCTCTCGGTATTCACTCGCTGATTGCTCGTAAGATCGATCAATTCAGCTCGCAGCAGCTAGAAAATTTGGTCAAAGAAATTTGCGCACGAGAACTTATTTTGCTCGAATGGTTTGGTGGCGGCATTGGACTTGGCATGGGTCTGATTCAAATAGTCATCAACGCCTGCGTACCCTGAGATAAATTTCGCCGCACTCAAACAAACTTGGTTGCTTTTACCGGCGTTGTCGACTCGGTATCACATGTGGTGGCGTCTGTATCCGCGTCAGATCAGATCGACTGAAGCGTGTTTGACGATTGGCGGCTAATTCGATCTCGGCAATTGAGCATTTTGAAGTAATATTTGATTAGATAACCAGGGCTCAAGGATGAAAACCGGGCAACTAAAGCGGCTTCTTACCAGACCAGTATTGGCGACACCGGCTTTGCATCCTGTGCCAATGGCAAGTGGTCGTTGGCCGCGTTACCGCGTCTTCATTCCGTCGGACGCCAAAGATCTGCTCGTCGGCGCGCGCGTCGCGAATCGATATTACGTTTTGTCTGTACTCGGTCACGGCGGCATGAGCGTCGTCTACAAAGCCAAACTGCTGGGCAAAAACCCGCGTATAGTGGCGCTCAAGACTTTGCGCACCCAGGGGTTGAATGACGAGCTGATCGTCAAGCGTTTTCAGCGAGAAGCCGAACTTTTGAGCAAGCTCAATCATCCTCGTATCGTGCAAGTCTACGACTACGGAACGACTGTGCGGGGGCAACCGTACTTCGTCATGGATTATTTGACGGGCATAAACCTGGCCGACATCCTCAAATACCAGGGACCGCTGCCGGTGGAGAAGTTTCGCGACATATTTTCACAAGTTTGCGGCGCAGTCGATCACGCACACCGATGCGGTGTAATTCATCGAGATCTGAAGCCCGGCAATATCATGTTGTGCAAATTCAACGGACATAATGATTTCGTCAAAGTGGTCGACTTCGGCATCGCCAGATTCGAGGAAGAGGCGCAGCGTCTAACGAGATTGGGTGAAGTCTGGGGCAGTCCGATTTATATGAGCCCCGAGCAATGCATGGGCGCTCCTCTCGATGCCAGGTCCGACATCTATTCCATCGGTGTCGTCATGTACGAATCACTGACAGGTCAGGTGCCATTTCTTGGCAGGAACTATGTTGATACCATGACGCAACAGATCAGTTCGCCTCCGCGCCCGATGTCTGAAGTCAGACCAGATTTGAAACTTCCGGCGAAAGTTGATGCGATTGTGTTGCGTGCTCTGGCAAAAGAGCCTGATACGCGCTATCAAACAATGGCTGAATTGCGTGACGATATCGAAAAGTCGATGTCTCGTCCCCTGAAAATGGAACGTTCCTATGCCGGCATAGCCGCAGTTCAACAGCCGAAGAATGCGCGCACCATGAGAGCATCTGCTATTAAGCAGGAGCAGCGATCTGAGCTGAAAAATGTGCTTTTGACTGTGATACTGATGGTGGTGCTTGTAGCAGCTGTCGGATATGGTTGGATGCGCTACCGTGACACGGTGGACAAGACCAGGCAAGGTGTCGAGACTTATCAACTGGAAAAGTCGCCTGACATACAAAGACCGCCTGGGCTGGAACCACCCTCGACTTTGCAGACTCGCTGAAAGTTGCAAGCCAGTCTGTTAAGAGGACTCGCTTCTAATAAGAAGAGTCGATTGTGTTAAGTGGATTTGCCGCCGCCATAGTATTCCCACAACTCGCGGGCTAGCGTTCTGAATTCGCTCAAGCGCCCTGAGAATTTCAAAGCAGCATCGGCACGTGCCAGGTCGCGTTGCGCGAACGCGTCTGAGCCTGCCTTAGCAACAACTTCGAGTTCCTTATCGAGAGTCGAAAGCAATGCCGATAACGCTTCGGGGAAAGTGGCCGGGCGCACTGGTTGCGCTGGCGCAGCAGGCGGAGCTGGCTGCGGCGCAGCTTGTGGCGGCTGCTGATATTGAGGCTGTGCGGTCTGTGGCGGATACTGCGGGGGCTGCGGCATCTGCGGTGCCTGTCCCATTTGCGGAGTCTGCGGATAGGCTTGCGCCTGTTGCTGTTGCGGATATGGCTGCTGCGGATACTGAGGCTGCTGAGGCATTTGCGGCGGCTGTGGCGGCTGCGCATAACTCGGCTGCTGCTGCTGCTGCCCGGATGGCTGCGGCATCGGAGCTTTGGGCATCGGCGCTTGCGGCTGCTGCAGTGAGGGCCACTGAGGATTCATAGTCGGCATGTGCTGCGGCAACGGCTGTTGCGGATGCATTTGTGGCGCCTGCGAAACTGAAGTGAGCGGTGCCGGTGTGGGCTGAGAGGGAGCAGGCACTGGCTGCTGAGCAGGCTGTTGGTTGAGTGGCTGCGCTGTGCGTCCTTGAGCCGCAGACCGTTCTGCCAGCAGGCGCGCATTGTCTGGATTATGCGTTGTGCTGTCTGGAACCTGCTTCCATCCACCCGAACTTGTGGTTGCACTTGCTGCTGTTGGAAGCTGCTTCATCTCCGGCTTGGCAAATTCAGGCACCTGTTTCATTGGTTTGTAATCATCGCGGGAGCGCATATCCTGAAAAAATGCTTCCTGGTAAGCTTTCTGGCGCGCCTGAGCTTCCTCAAGCTGAGCCTGTTCGTTCTCGCTAGCCAGCACGATACCGATTTGCTTGAGCGTAAAGACTTCGTCAGGATGCGCTTCTTCGCGCGCAAAGCGGATCAAGCCGTCAAACAGTTCTTTGTAAATGCGTTGAAACAGCTCGGGCGGCATTATGTGATCTTCAATTTGCCAGCGCACGTCCAAATTGTCGCTAACTGGAATCATCGAGAAGTACGGTTTGAAGTGGTTGGCGCTGAGAGCAAAGCCAATCAATTTGTCAGCCGGCAGAATGAAGACGACAACTTCTTCAGTCGTTCCTTTGACGACCATTGTCCAGCGGCGTGTCGATACACGACCACTAAAAATCAGGTTGGCGTTCTCTTGCTGTTGCCAATTGGCTGTCACTTCTTTTGAAAGAAAGGGGCGAATCCAGTTAATTTCAAGTTCAGTTCCGGCGGCAATCTTATTGAACTCGTAGGCGCAATTTTGGAAAATGTCGAACATCTTGTCGACGGTGTTGACCATCACTTCCTGAACATTTGCGCTTTTATGGCGGTCACCTATTTCCAGTGCTGCCTTGCCGTCTGAAATTTTGGCTAGTAAAGTGTTTGAATCCTTCGCCCCTTTACCTTTGTAAGAGGCAAGGACCCGACTTTTCCACAAGCCGCGCACTGTATCTTCGGACTGTGACTCGCCTCGAGCTGCCGCTTCTTTCTGCGCTTTCGCTTGCGCTTCTTGTTCTGCTGCTATCCTGGCTGCTTCTTGAGCCAGTTGCGCCGCCTGCATTTTGTACTTAGTGCTGCCGGCTTTTTTGCCCGGGCCCGGAACTCCACCAGGTTGGGCTTTAATCTTCGAAGAGCTGTCTTTTTGCGACATTAAAATTCTCCCGGACACCAACAGATCCCATGAAAAATCAGCACGGTTCCAAGCGTGCACGCCGTCGTCTGGACGCCAGCCAGTATGACATATCACGGAGTGGCGACAGCTTCCTAAAGGATATCTACCCGAGGCGGCACACCTGCTAAACAATCGGCAGATAAAATAGCCGCTCGACAGATTCGCTTGACCTGGCAGAATTGCTCGCTGCGATTCTTCTGCTGTGCCGATTTTAAGATCGTAAAAGGTTTTTTGAAATCCATGCAAGAACGCTTGGAATCAGGATATATTTAGCGAGGATGCAAAGCTTTGAGCAAGCGGTGACTCCCGACCCGAAGATGTTTATTAATCTTCGGCGGTTTTATTTCCCCGCGTCGGCTGAGCGTACTTGCGCTCGCAAAAAAGGAAAAAATGGCAGGCGAAAAAAACGGCTCTAAGAACGGACGTAAAAGTGTACTAAGTGAAGACGCGATTGTAGTGCGTGGCGCTCGTCAACACAATCTCAAAAACATCGACATCAATATTCCGCGCAATAAGTTGGTAGTAGTCACCGGTGTTAGTGGCTCGGGAAAATCATCACTGGCCTTCGATACGATCTTTGCCGAAGGACAAAGGCGTTATGTGGAGTCACTTTCGGCTTATGCTCGTCAGTTTCTCGGGCAGCTTGATAAACCAGATGTTGATGCAATTGAAGGACTGAGTCCGGCAATTTCTATCGACCAGAAATCGACAAGTCACAACCCGCGATCTACTGTCGGCACGGTGACGGAAATATATGACTACTTGCGCTTGCTCTATGCCCGATGCGGCACACCGCACTGCCCGCAGTGCGACAGGCTGATCAATCCACAAACAATCGATCAAATCGTAGACGGTGTTATGGCGCTGCCTGAAGGCACCAAGATTCAGATCCTGGCGCCTCTGGTTTCAGGACGAAAGGGCGAATACCAATCGCTGTTTCAAGATCTGCGCAAAGAAGGTTTTGTGCGGGTTCGCATCGATGGAACGGTGCATGCTCTTGAGGATGACATTGAATTAGATAAGCAGAAAAAACACACCATCGAACTTGTCATCGACAGAATCGTTGTTAAGGCTAGCGTTCAATCTCGGCTGGCAGACAGCCTTTCGCTGGGGTTGAAGTGGGGCAAGTCAAATGTCCTTGTCGATCTTGTCGATGCCGGAGCGAGCGATAAAAAGGAATTGCTTTTCTCGGAAAAATTTGCGTGCGCCAATTGCAACATCAGTTTTGCCGAAATTTCACCGCGCATTTTTTCGTTCAACAGCCCCTACGGAGCTTGTCCCGACTGTCACGGACTTGGTTCTGTCTTTGAAGTCGATCCTTCACTGGTGGTGCCCGATCCCAAAAAATCTTTGCAAGAAGGAGCGATTTATCCCTGGGCAAAAACCGGCAACCCCTATTATGAGCAGATTCTTGCATCGCTGGCTAAACACTACAAATTCAAAATGAATGTGCCTTTTGAAAGTCTGCCTAAAGCAGCTCAGAAAGTCATTCTCTATGGATCCGGCGATGAGAAAATAAAACTTGCGCATGACTCTTATGATGGTCGAGAGTTCTGGGAGTACAAAAAGCCTTTCGAGGGTTTGATACCAAATCTGACGCGCCGACACGACGAAACGAATTCTGATCGAGCCAGAGCCGATATTGAAAACTTCATGACTCAGATGCCCTGTAACGCCTGCTCAGGCACACGTCTGAAACCTGAGAGTCTGGCTATACGTACAGGTGGTCTGTCCATCGCTGAAGTGTGCGCACTGTCTGTGGTGAAGGCGCTGAACTTTTTCGAGAAATTGCCCGCTCAATTGACTCAACGTCAGCAAACGATTGCCCATCAAGTTTTGATTGAAATTACATCGCGTCTGAAGTTCCTCTCTGACGTAGGCCTTGATTATCTGACTCTCGAACGTCAGGCAAATACGCTCTCAGGTGGTGAGGCTCAGCGCATCAGGCTGGCCACTCAAATCGGTTCGGGACTTTCGGGCGTGTTGTATGTGTTGGACGAACCATCGGTTGGTCTGCACCAGCGTGACAATAATAGATTGATTCATACTCTGAAAAAGCTGCGCGATCTGGGCAATACGCTGCTTGTCGTTGAGCACGATGAAGACACAATGCGCATGGCCGATTGGTTGATTGATATCGGACCTGGTGCCGGTGTGCACGGCGGTTACCTGGTCGCTGAAGGCACCATTGATGATATCTGTAAATCAAAAACTTCTTCGACCGGCGCTTATCTTTCTGGTCGTAAAGCAATTGAAGTGCCGAAGAAACGTCGCCCTGGCAACGGGCAGTTTTTAAAGGTTTCAGGCGCGAAGTTGAACAACTTGAAAAACGTCAGCGTCAATATTCCGCTCAACAAGTTCGTTGCTGTCACCGGGGTTAGTGGCTCAGGAAAGTCGAGCTTCGTCAACGACTTGCTCTATCAATACTTAAGGCATGCTCTCGGAAGTCCTGTTCCACTGCCGAAAGGCGTGAGCAGCGTCACCGGCATCGAAAACCTGGATAAGGTCATCGACATCGATCAATCACCGATCGGTCGCACACCCCGCTCTAACCCTGCTACTTACACAGGATTGTTTGATGTGGTGCGTGATATCTTCTCACTCACCAACGAAGCAAAGGCTCGCGGTTACCTGCCCGGTCGTTTCTCTTTCAACGTCAAAGGTGGACGCTGTGAGGCCTGCCGCGGCGAAGGCATGAATGAAATTGAAATGAATTTCTTGCCTTCCGTTTTCGTCACCTGCGATGTCTGCAAAGGCGCGCGCTACAACCGCGAGACGCTCGAGGTCAAGTTCAAAGGCAAATCGATTGGTGATGTGCTCGAGATGACCGTGGAAGACGCTCTCGTTTTCTTTGAAAACGTGCCAAAAGCCGAAGCGAAGCTGACCACGATGCAGGAAGTCGGGCTTAATTACATAAAATTGGGGCAATCTGCTACCACCTTATCTGGTGGCGAAGCGCAGCGTGTCAAACTGGCTGAGCAGTTGTCGAGGCGGTCGACAGGAAAAACTATTTTCATTCTGGACGAACCCACTACAGGTCTATCGTTTGCTGATGTAGACAAGCTTCTGCATGTGCTCAATCGCCTTGTCGATGGCGGCAATACGGTCTTGATCATCGAGCACAATTTAGACGTCATTAAGCAAGCCGACTGGATTATCGATCTCGGTCCTGAAGGAGGAGACCGAGGCGGCACAATCGTTGCTGAGGGCACGCCCGAGCAATTAGCCGCGACCAGGGAGTCGCATACAGGACAGTTTCTGCGAGACTGTCTTAATGTGAATAAAGCCCTGGTATAAACAGTCACTCAGGTTGTTATGGCTCGGTTGGTGTTTTATGATGTATGCGGGACACCCTGCGTTATCACATAGCCAGGAGCAATTGTGACCGACCCAAGCGACGTCAAAGCGATGCAAGCAGACGGACAGAACTCGTCTGATCCGGTTTTCGATTCTTTGCGGAAACGTGGACATCGCATCACGGCTCAGCGCGAAACTATTTTGCAGATCTTTCGCGACTTGCCGCACGGAAACCATCTTTCAGCTGAAGAATTGCACGCCAAGCTGCTCGAACTTGGTTCCAACGTCAGTCTCGCCACAGCCTACAGAACGTTGAAGTTGCTTTCATCACTCGGGTTGTTGAGAGAACTCGATTTCGCTGAAGGTCATAAACATTACGAGCTCAAACAAGACACATTGCCTCACCAGCACATTATCTGCATTGGCTGCAATATGACTCTGGAGTTCGAAGATCACTTCCTGGAAGAAGCTGGTCAGAAAATTGGTGCTCGTCATAATTTTGAAGTTATCGATGCGCAATTCAAGATTTTCGGACTCTGTCCAACCTGTCGTGAGCAAAAGAAGCCGGCTTTGCAGGCTATGAGCCGTCCGGCAAGCGAAACGCGGAAGACTTCGGGTCGTTCGGCAGGCAAAACACCAACTTGATTAGATAAAGTTCACGTACTTTTTTTCGAGGTGTCAACTTGACTTTAAGTGAAGGAAAAGATGGTCAATGGCTGACCGTTGAAAAAACCATCAGCGACGATATAACCTACCAGGCGCTGCGTTTCGGCATTGGTGAGGGGTCGAGAATACAGGTTCAAAAAAATATTCCGGGCGGTCCGATAATAATTTCGAAGAATCAGTTGGAGATTGCTATAGGCAGACAGCTGGCTAATTTCATCGAAGTTTCGCACAGCGATCTGGAAGGCAAGAGCAAGAAATGAGATGCTGGAAAATCGTCT
>WBZN01001448.1_pt1 | contig 14495 bp, 10 predicted proteins | sample 5204281 | NCBI WGS metagenome assembly WBZN01 (sample SAMN12344347, study PRJNA552823) | activated sludge metagenome | biome: Activated sludge suspended growth; feature: Nitrification reactor; material: Wastewater; isolation source: activated sludge from nitrification reactor of wastewater...
GACCACGCTGCGACGACCTGCGTCCGATCCGAACGGAGCGATCGCCGTCGCGAAGTCGAGGACCGAGCGGTGACGGTCCTGGGGAAGACGCGCCAGGCACTGCGTGATCGCGGCCGCGAGCAAGCGTCAGATCGTCTCGCGAATCCTGGTCAATCTCGCAGGCATCTACGGCCGCAATGGCGATCTCCCGCGTTCGCTCGATGTGCTCGAACGCCTGGCGGTGCTCGAACCGAACAATCCGCGGATCTCGCGCGATCTGCAGCAGCTGCGCGCGCGCGTCGACGGCCTGAACTAGCGGGAAGCGGCGAAGCCGCGTTCCCCGCGTTGTCTGCGCGAGCCGCTCGGCGTCAGCCAAGGGCCGCCGACGGCGCGAGGGCCCGAAGGGCCCCGGCTCGCGCAGAACTAGCGGGAAGCGGCGAGCGGCGAAGGCCAAGAAGATCCGCGTTCCCCGCGTTGTCTGCGCGAGCCGCTCGGCGTCAGCCAAGGGCCGCCGACGGCGCGAGGGCCCGAAGGGCCCCGGCTCGCGCAGAACTAGCTATAGTCACCTCGCGATGTCCGAGCCGCGCGATCCGTTCTCCTCCGCTTCCGTCGCGAGGCAGCTCGATTACTGCACGTTCTGCCCGAAGATGTGCCGTCACGCTTGTCCGGTGTCGACCGCGAGCGGCAAGGAGACCTACATTCCGCAGGTCAAGATGGACCGGCTCAACCAGCTGCGCAAGGGCCGCGCCGGCTGGACGGCCGAGGCCACCGACCCGTTATGGGCGTGCACGGGCTGTCGTCACTGCACCATGTACTGCGATCACGACAACGAACCTGGCCTCGTGCTGTTCGCGGGCCGCGCCGCGGCGGTCAGCCACGGCATCCCGCACCCGGCGCTGACCGGCTACAGCGAGCGGTTTCGTGCGCGCGAGCAGCGGCTCTCCACCCAGGTCGCGGCGATGTTCCCCGACCAGCTCGGGACCGAGGGCGAGATCGGGTTCTGGCCCGGCTGCGACGCGATCGACAAGGGGGCGGCCGACATCGCGGCGACGCTCGCCCTGTTCGAACGCGTCGGCCTCGAGCAGGTGAAGGTCATCGAGGCCCCGCAGGCCTGCGCCGGCTACCCGCTCCTCGCCGCCGGCCATCGCGACCTGTTTCGCTGGCACGCCGGCCGCGTCGCCGCGTCGCTACGCGGCTTCCGCAAGGTCGCGCTCAACTGCTCGGCGTGCCTCTACGCGATGCGCGCGCAGTACCCGGCCGAGGGCGTCAACCTCCGCGCCGAGATCGTCTCGCTGGCCGATTTGCTCGCGCCGGCGGCACAGAACCTCTCGTGCTCCCTGACGAGGCGGTCGGTCTACTACCACGATCCCTGCTACCACGCGCGCTACAACGGCGTGGTCGAGCAGCCGCGCCGCGCGCTTTCACAGCTCGCCGAGCTCCGCGAGTTCGGCTGGAACCGCACCGACACCGAGTGCTGCGGCGGCGGCGGCCTGCTGCCCAAGACGATGCCGATCGTCGCCGATCAGATGTCGAAGCGCCGGCTCGCAGAGGTGCAAGCGAGCGGCGGCGGGATGGTCGTCACGTCGTGTGCGACCTGCGCGTTCATGCTCAAGCGCAACGCGCCACCCTCGGTCGAGGTCGCGAATCTGGCGACCGCGATGGCGCAACTGTCGGAGACGCCGTTCAAGGCCCCGGCGGGGCTGCCCGACGACGAGGTCTGACCACGTTCAGCGGGACGCCGCCCGGCGAGCGAGCCGGAACACGCGCCCGCGCCTCGGGTGTTCGGCTCGGCCTCCGCATCACGCTGCCACCGCGGCATCGATCGACCTGTCGCGTCGCACCGTCAGGCGGCGCGCGCCGGGAGCGTGAAGCAGAACTCGGAGCCCTGCCCCACCGCCGTCTCGACCCAGATCCGTCCGTCCTGCGCCTCGACCAGCTTCTTGCAGATGTACAGACCGAGACCGAGGCTACCGTCCTGGTTGCGGTGGGAGCCCTGCCAGTAACGGTCGAACAAGTGCTCCAGGTTCTCCGGCGGGATCCCGGGACCGGTATCACGGATCGAGAACCGCACGCTCGACCCGTCGGGGATCGCGCTCGCGACGATCTCTCCCCCCTTCGGGGTGAACTTCATCGCGTTGGAGATCAGGTTCGAGAGGATCTGCAGCACCCGCTCGCGATCGGCCCACACGGACAGCTGGCGGTCCGCCGCATCGGCGTGGGCGTGGACCGCGCGATCCGCGGCGTGCGCGTGAAACAGCTGCAGCGCGTCGTCGAGGAGCGCCGCGGCGCCGGTCGTGGTGCGATGGAGCGTGAGCGTGCCGGCGTCGATCCGGGCATCATCGAGCACCTCGCCGATCATGTGCGTCATCCGATCCGCAGCGTTCCGGATGGCGGCGAGCTGGCGCTTGTGCATCGGCGTCCCGGTGGCGGGAAGGGTCTCGGAGAGCAGCGAGGCGCCCATCACGATCGCATTCAAGGGGCTGCGCAGATCGTGCGAGACGACCGCGAGCACTTCCTTGCGGGCCGCCGCCTCGCGCTGGGCCGCTTCGTTGGCGGTGCGTTCGCGATCGTAATGCCGGGTGAGGTTTCGCATCACGATCACCGCCAACGCGGCGCTGAGCACGAGCCCGAGCGCCGTGGAGACCATGACCTCGATCTGCGCGTTCGTGGCAGACGCGCGACCGGCGCGCAGCTCGCTGTCGAAGATCTGCTGCTGGAGCTCGACGAACTCCGTCAGCTGCTGCTCGAACAACTCGCGCTTGGGCGCGATGATCGACTCGAACGCCACGGGGGCCCCTGGCTGCTTGGACGCGAGCGCCTTCGCGGAGGTCATGTAGTCCATCGCCGCTGCGTCGAGCCGCTTGAGCAACAGCTCGCTGGGACGATCCAGACCACGTGCGTGGAGCTCGGTGAGCAGGGTCTTGAACTCTTCGGTCGCTTGGGTGAACCGCTCGTCGGCCAGACTATCGTGGGTCAACAGATACGTGCGCGTGCTGGCCACCACCGCCTCTTCCTGAAACCTCAGCCGTTCGACGGCGAGCAGGTCGGTCGCGAAGTCGCGCGCGACGTTCTCCTCCATCATCGTCGTGCGGTGAAGCGCCGCGATCGAGACCGCACCCGTGGCGAGCGTGATGAACACGAGAGTCGCAACGCCCACCAGCAGCAGCTTCCCGAAGCTCATCGTGCCTCGTTTCTTGCCACACCGCCCCCGCGATCGGCCAGCCATAATCGCAGCCGACACGAACGGCGATCAGACCCCGAACTTCGCGAGCTTCTTGTGCAGACCTTCGCGCGTGATCCCGAGCGTCACGGCGGTCTTGGTCTTGTTGCCGCCGTGATCCCGCAAGGCTTCTGTCAGCAACCAGCGCTCGACCTGGTCCATCATCTCCTTGAGCGTGCCCTGCTTCGGCGCGATGCGCGTGACGGTACCCTCGATCTTCCGGAGACGCGGTGACAGATCGGTGCTCTCGATCCAGTGGCCTGGCTCGGCCTGGATCACGAGGCGCTGGATCTCGTTCTCGAGCTCTCGAATATTTCCAGGCCAGTTGTAAGTCGCCAGCGCGTCGAGCGCGTCCTGCGTGAAACCAGGCAGCTCGACCCGATATTCCTCGGCGTAGCGCTTGAGAAAGTGCGCCCCGAGCTGGGGGATGTCCTCGCGCCGCTCCCGGAGCGGCGGCAACTTGATCGGGAACACCATGAGCCGATAATAGAGGTCCTGCCGGAACCGGCCCTTCTCGACCTCGGCGGCGAGATCGCGATTCGTCGCGCAGATGATGCGGACATCGACCTGCCGCTCGCTCGTCGCGCCGACGGCCCGGATCGTACCTTCCTGCAGCACCCGCAACAGCTTCGCCTGCAGGGTCATCGGCATCTCACCCATCTCATCGAGGAACAGGGTGCCGCCGTCGGCGATCTCGAACAGGCCCTTCTTGTCGCTATCGGCGCTGGTGAACGCGCCGCGCTTGTGACCGAACAGCTCGGACTCGAGCAGGTTCTCGGGCATCGCCGCGCAGTTCTGGGCGACGAACATCTTGTCGTGACGCTGCGACTGGTGATGGACCGCGCTCGCGATCAGCTCCTTGCCGGTGCCGGTCTCTCCCTCGATGCACACCGTCGCGCGGGTCTCGATCACGCGCTCGAGCTGCGCGAGCAACGCCTTCATCGCCGGCGAGTCGCCGATGATGTTGTCGAACTTCATCTTCACTTCGCGGCGCTTCAGGTAGACGTTCTCGCCCCGGGCCCGCTCCTCGGCGATGCGCAGCCGCTGGACCAGCGTTGCGTTGTCGATCGCGAGCGAGGCCTGCGCGGCCATCAGCAGGCAGACCTCGAGATCGGTCTCGACGAACATGCCGGCGCTGGCGCGATTGTCTGCCTGGATCAGCCCGATGATGTCGTCGCCTCGCCACAGCGGGACGGCGAGCATCGACAGGATCTGGCCGCCGAGGATCGATTCGCTCGACAACGCCTCCTGTGCGTTCGCGGTGAGCACGGCGGCGCGGTCGCCGAGCACCCGCCGCAGGACCGCGCGGCTCGCACGCACCGGATCGGCGCCCACCGGTCGCGGCTCACTCCCGGAGCGCTCCCGGGACACCGCGAGCGCGAAGCGATCCTTGTCGGCCTCGGAGCGCAGCAAGATCGCCACGTGGGTCGCGCGCGGAAGCAACTCGAACGTCGCGGTCACGCAGGCGTCGATCACCTCGGAAGGCTCGAGGCGGGTCCCGAGCGGCTGCAGCGCCTTGTAAACACGAAGCGCATCGGCGGGGCTGCCATCGATCTGGTCGGCGACCGCCGGCAGATCCATGATCGAACGCGACGCGATCAACCGGTCGCCGAGGTCGTCATCGGATGCGTCATGGAACCGGACCGAGATCCGCACCGGATCCGCGGGGTTCCCGAGCAGGAGGAAGTCGCCATCGGCGAGCGCGAGCTCCCAGCGCGCCGCCGCATCGACCAGGATACGACGACCGTCTCGTTCGACTGCCGAGCCGTTGGTCGAGCGCAGATCGCGGAACACGAAGTGATCTCCGATCTGCGTGATCTGCGCGTGATCCCCCGACAGATGAAAGTCACTGATCACGACGGTGCTCGCCGGTGACCGGCCGATCGTGGTGGTCGTTCTGGACGCGCCCGAACCAGCAGAACCGCCCGGACCGGAGATCCGATACAGACGCTGCGGTGCGGTGCCGTGGAGGATCTCGAGGACGATCACAGAAACGTGGCGCTGAGCCAGCCCCTCACCGGCGTTTATACTGCACACTCACCGTCGAAGCATGCCGGGACTCTCGAAAGTCGTCGTGCTGGATCCCGATGTCCGGGCGAGCCGGCAGGTCCAGCTCGGGTTCGCACGAGAAGGTGTCCCTGCCACCATCGCGCAGATCCCCGTCGACCTCGCACGGTTCGAGCTGCCCGCGGACGACGCCGGCCTGGTGGTGGTCGGCGGCGAGGATGGCCGAGCTCTCGATCTGCTCCGGCGGACGCGCCTCCTGCTGGAGACCCATCACATCGACGCGCCTATCGTGTTTGCGGGCCGCGGGGTCCGCCGGACCGACGCGGAGGTGGCCGGTGCCGATGAGGTCGTGTTGCGGCCCGTGTTTCTGCGCGACGTGGTGACGATCGGACGCCTGCTCCGCGGCCAGCCCGCGAACCAGCGCACGCATCTGATCGGGAGCCTGGTCGAGACCACGGGCGTCTACACCCTGGTCCGGGCCCTCGCGGCGCTCGGGCGCAGCGCGGTGCTGACGCTGATCCGCGGCCTCCGGCGCGGAGAGATTCGGTTCTATCACGGGGAAGTCACCTCGGCGCAGGTCGGGCTGATTCACGGTCAGGCGGCCTTGCACCAGCTGCTGTTGTGGACCGAGGGCAGATTCGACTTTCATCACGAGGACGTCGTTCGCCGCCAGCAGATCCCGATGACCCGCGAGGAGCTGTTCGCGGACGCCGAGCGCTTCCTCGAGGGCGTACGCGACTCGAGCGGCCAGCTCTCGCCGTCGATGGTGCTCGAGCAGGACGTGCCGCGCGTGCAAACGCTCGGCAAGCAGATCCCCACCGAGGTTCACGGGGTGCTGCGGATGTTCGATGGCCACCGCGTCCTCGCGGACGTGCTCGAGGACTCGCCGTATCGGGTGTTCGAGACCCTGCGCGTTGCCCAGCGCGCCGTCGATGTCGGGCTGCTCAGGATCGTCGATTCCCAGCGGCCCAAGGCGACGTGGCGCGCGGTGCTCGCGATCGAGGAGTGGCTCGTGGGCGGCAACCGCGACGAGGTGATCGCTCGCTCGGCCATCGACACCGGACCTGTCCCCAAGGTGGAGGACGTCAGGGTCGGTAGGTCATCGCGCCGCAAGCGCAAGCGGCACCGGGCCAACACGCCGCTCGCGACGCCCGTGACGCCCGTGGTGACCGCGAAGGCCGACATCGACTGGGGCGCGCTGATCCCGCGGGTCGTCGGCGCGGAGGTCGGAGCACTCTCCGGCGTCGTACCAGCCGCGCAGGCGTCTGGAGAGATTCAGATGCCATCGCGCGAGACCCCACGCGAGAGGCTCGAAGCGCTGGACACCGGTCGCCGCGAGCTGATCTTCCCGACGGACATCGGGCTCGAGCCCAAGGTCGTGTTTGACGAACAACACGAGGTCTCCCGCCTCGATCGCGAGCGGGCCGAGCGGGCCCGAATCGAGGCCGCTGCCAAGGAGGTCGCCGCGCGCGAACACGCCGAGCAAGCGCGAGCCGCCGAGCAAGCGGAGGCCAAGCACCGCGAGGCGATGTCCGTGGCCGCAAAGCACCGCTCGGAGGAAGAATCGCGTGCGGATGCCGAGGACTCCAAGCTGCGGGCCGAGGCTGCGGAGTGGGCACGAGCGCAAGCCAAGGCGCGCCTCCAGGCCGAACACGATCGTGCCCGCGAAGCCGAGGAGCTCGCGCACCGGCTCGCCGACGCGAAGGCGCGGGCCGAGACCGAGTCGCGCGCGAAGATCGAGGCCGAGCTCCGCATCAGGGCAGCGGCTCCCGAGCAGATCGCAGGCGAGCTGATCGCGAAGCCCGTGACCACGCCGGCCGTCCAGGCCGCCGCCGAAGGCACGCAGCCGGCGACGCGATCGATCTCGGCCGCGGTCACCTCCGGCGATCGCGCGACGGATCTCGCCAAGCAGCTCGCGACCCCTTCGGTGATCGTCGAGGAGATGCCGGTCGCGACCGGGATCGAGGACACGACGACGGCACGCTCGACCGCGGACGCCGGGCGGCCGCCCCCCACGCCGAACGACGCGCAGCTCGAGTCCCCTGCCCCAGTCCCCGCCATCGACGAACCGTCCGATGGGGTCGTGCGCCTGAGCTCGACCGCGGAGACCGCGCCGCTCGCCCGGCTCCCGCCGATCGCCGAGCTCCCCATCGATGATCGGCCGGAGGCCGCGAAGGGCGAGATCTCCACACCGCGCGGCAAGGAACCGACCGTCGAGCCGATCCACGTGGAGCCGTCGATCCTCATCACCGATCTCGCGGCCGTGCAGAGCGCCGTCGCCGCCGTCGTCAACGTTCAGGCTGCCGCGGCGCCGTCGAGCGACATCGCCTCGGCCTCGCGCGAGCTCGTGGTCGCCGAGGTCCGCAAGGATGCGGCGTCGGGTGCGACCGCCTTCTCCGAGGCGGAGGAGGCGTTCTTTCGCGCCGGCCAGGAGAAGGCGACCAAGCCGTCGATCGCGGCCGAGACGTTCGAAGATCTCGACGAGGGCTATCGGCCACAGGGCTTCTGGGATCGCCTGCGTGGCACGCCACGCGCGCGCAGCGGCACCGACAAGCCCGCCACCACGATCCCGCGGGCGACCAAGCCCAGCGCCAAGGGCCCGAACCGCCCGAACAAGAAGCGTTGAGTCGGATCCGTTCGCGCGATCGACCCGCGCGCGTCTGTCACGAGGTGACAGACCAGACGCGACATGACGAGGTTCGTGACTTGATCGTGACGTCGCGACCGAGGCCTAGCCGCCGTTCCAGAACAGGGACAGGCCGCCGCGCGCGCTGCTCATCCTGAGCTGGATCCTGTGCACGCGGGGGCCGAGCACGGGCACCGTACGCGGATAGCGCGCGATGTATGCGGTCGCGAAGTCCTCGAAGGCCGGGAACTCGGCCTTGATCTGGTTGGTGGGCCGCTTGTCCCTGATGATCTCGAGCGGCTCGATCTCGATGCCTTGCTCGTCGAGCAGCACGACGTGCCAGACGCTATGCCGGCCGCGGTCGAGCTCGTTCTCGCGACGATCCCAGGTCGTGACCAGCAGCTCGATCTCGAACGGCCCCGCGGCATCGGCTTGCGCTTGCGCCAGACGCTGGGCGCGGGCTTCACCGACGAGCCCACGATTGTCTGCGTCACGCACGGCCTGCGCAGCGCGCCATTCCGGTGACTTGAACGTGGCCGCGAGCTTCAGCGCCTCCTGATACTCGCCGCGGAGCACGCCCTTGCGCGTCCATGCCGCGACCACCGTCTCGTAGCCGCCGACTTGCGGGGGCCATTCGTCGGTGAGCCTCACGTTGGGGTTCGCTGCGCCGCACGCAGCAGCCAGCACGAGCGCGAAAGATGCGAGCTTCATCGGTCGGGGAGAAAGTCGCGCCGGGTGAACAGCGTGGTGAGTGGCGTCTCGGCGACGATCGCCTCGCGCCCACCTTCGAGCCGGTCGACCAGGCCGACCGCGTGCAGGACGGTGAGGCCGGCGAGCCGGGACCGCTCGATCGCGCGCAGCGTCGAGGCGCCGGTCGTGATCACGTCCTCGAGGATCACGACCTTCGAACCGGCGGGCAGCTTGGTGCTCTCGACCCATTGATTGGTGCCGTGGCCCTTGGGCTCCTTGCGCACGAGGAACGCGGATCGCGGCGCGCCTGCCTGGAAGCTCATGATCGACGTCGCGGTCGCGAGCGGATCGGCGCCCATCGTCAGCCCGCCGACCGCAACGGCGCCCGGCGCGACCTCGCTGATCATCGCGTGAAACAGCTCGCCGATCAGCATCGCGCCTTCCGCATCGAGGCTGACTTGCTTGCAGTCGATGTAGAAGTTCGACGTGAGCCCCGACGACAGGACCACCTCGCGCTCCTGGAAGGAACGGACGCGAAGCAGCTCGAGCAGGCGAGCGCGCTGGGTCGCGAACCGCGATTGATCGAGCAAGGCTTGCATCTGGGCCGACGCTACCACGGGTCGCCCCCGTCGGTTGACGCACCGGGGATCACCCCCTAGAGTGCCCCGGAACTCGTGCATCTCGTTGATGAAGCTGATGCTGTCCGGATCCGCTCGATCGACGAGCTGATCTCCTACTTTGCGACCGCTGGAAAGCCCGCGTCGCAATGGCGCGCAGGCACCGAGCACGAGCTGATCGGGGTGGTCCGATCGACGGGCGAGGCGCCCCCGTACGACGGGCCGCATGGCATCGGTGCCCTGTTCGCGCGGTTCGCGGCGAACAGCGGGATCCCCGTGCTCGAGAACGGGCACATGATCGCGCTGGCTCGTGGCGACGAGCAGCTGACGATCGAGCCCGGGGGCCAGTTCGAGCTCGCGGCCCGGCCGGTCACCGACGATCGCGAGTTCCTCACCGATCTGCGCGCGTACCTCGCGTCCCTCGCCACGGCATCTCGCGAGCTCGACCTCGCCTGGTTGTCGACGGGGCTACGTCCGTTCGGCACGCGCGCCGACATCCCGTGGATGCCCAAGGAGCGCTACGACGTGATGCGCGCGTACATGCCGCACGTCGGAACGCGCGGCCTGGACATGATGCAACGCACCGCGACGGTGCAGGTCAACCTCGACTTCGCCGACGAGGCCGATGCCGCCGCAAAGCTCCGCTGCATCTACTCGGTGACCTCGATGCTCACGGCGCTCTGGGCATGCTCGCCGATCGTCGATGGCCAGCCGAGCGGCTATCAGAGCTACCGGGCGTGGATCTGGCGCGATACCGACAACGCACGTGCCGGCCTGCTGCCGTTCCTGTTCGACCGTGACGATGTGTTCACGGCGTACGCCGAGTGGGCGCTCGACATCCCGATGTACTTCGTCTATCGCCACGGCTACCGCGCGGTCCCGTTCGATCTGACGTTCCGGAAGTTCATGGCCGAAGGCTGGGAAGGCGAGCACGCGACGGACGCCGACTGGGCGCTCCATCTCTCGACGCTGTTCCCCGAGGGACGGCTCAAGAAGTTCATCGAGGTTCGCGGCTGTGATTGTGGCTCGCTCGAGATGATCACGGCGCTCGCGCCGATGATGCGCGGCTTGCTCTACGATCCGGCGGCGCGCTCCGCCGCGATCGCCCTGACCGCCGGGTTGTCGTTCGCCGAGCGCCAGCAGCTCGCCGACCAGGTACCGATGCGCGGGTTCGCCGCGACCGCCGGCAACCACACGCTCGGTGAGCTGTCGAAGGAGCTCGTCAAGATCGCGCGTGATGGCCTGTCGCGCGTGGCGCCCGGGTCGATCGCGCTGCTCGAGCCCGTCGAGGCGATCGCCGCGTCAGGCCGCACCCAGGCCGACCGGATGGTCGAGCTGTGGAACCGTCACGCCGGTGATCTCACCGCGCTGATCCGCGCGCTCGCACATCCCGGCCTCGGCTGAGCGGCGCCGCCGTCACAGCTCGTCGTCGTCTTCGAAGTCGATCTCGATCCCGTCGTCGCTGAGCGCGCGCGGTGCTCGAGCGATCCCAGCCGGCCCACCCTGCCGGGATGGCGAGGTGACCATGGGAGAGGAGCCGGGCTTGCGCACCCCGGTCGAGGTCTCACGATCGCGAACGAGCTCGACCGGCTGGTGCGGGAGCGAGAGATCGTCGAGATCGACATCGAGCGCCTCGAGCGCGGTCTCGAGATCGGACGCTTCCTCGGACGGTGACCCGCGCCGTAGGAACGGCTCGTCGTGGGGCGCCAGGATCGCCGAGGCGCGCGACGCGACGACCACATCGCTCTGATCGAAGTCGTGCTGGATCGGAAACCCGATGTGCCCGGAATCGAACTCGATCGACGCCGGGGGCATCTCACCCGCGAACGTGTAGCCGCTGTCCGTATCGAGCGAGTCGGGTGGCGGGTCGTAGGTCGCGGGCTCGTCGAACTGAGAGGGCGCGCGGATCCGTTCGTCGTCGTCGTCGTCGAAGCCGGCGAGCGCGGCGAGCGCCTGTCCCGCGCTCGCCATCCGCGGGTCGAGCTCGACATTGTCGTGCGTGGGTTCGGAGAAGATCGCGTGTCGATCGGGGAACTCGCTGCGCCCGTCGCCCGGTGTGTAGTGACCACTGTCGTCGCCGAGATCGAGGCGCGAGGCGAAGTCGGCGAGCGAGGGAGGCGAGCTGCCGGGGACGACCGTCCGATGGCTGCCGGACACCTCGTGCTCCCCGTGCGCGGCGAGCAGATCATCGTCGCCGGCATCGGCCTCGGCGATGATCTCGAAGTCATCGATCTCCTCTGGTTCCTCGTCGATCTCGTCGCCGGGAGGCTCCGGCGCGGGCTCGGGATCCGGCTCGTCATCGTGCGCGAGATCCGCGCTGTTCCGCGCTTCGATCTCGGGCGCTCCGAGCGGCCGATTGCCGGTGCCCGTCCCCAGATCATCCGCTTCGGCGTCCGGATCGGCCTCCGACGCCGCTTCCAACCCGGCCTCCGCGAGCTCCGCGTCGAGACGCCGAACGAGCTCCTCCGAACCGGCGCCAGGCTCGGTGACGAACGCGTGATGCTCGAAGGCCGAGGGCTCGACCGGACTCCCGCCGAGCTGGGTATGCTCGACCTCCTCGAAGTCCGCCTCGCTGAGCTGATGGATCTCGTCGGCGATCTGGTCCGGATCCACCTCGTTGATATCGTCTTCATCGTCGGGTTCGGGCTCCGGCTCCGGCTCGGTTCCCGGCACGATCATGTGGACTGGCGAGGACACCAGATCGTCGACCTGGGTCGGCGCGGCGAGGAACGGCTCCGCCGCAGGCAGCTCCGGCAACCGCTCCAGCGCAGGCAGCTCCGCCGCCAAGAGCTCCGCCACAGCCTGGTCCGCCGCAGCCTGCTCCGGCAATGGCTCCGCCGCCTCCGGCTGGGCGACCGCGATCGATCCCGAGGTCGTCGACGTCACGTCCCCGGCGCCTTCCGCGGTCACGAGCGCGAGCGCCGGTGACGCAACGGCGGGTTGGGGGCGCGAGTCCGCCGGTGTGCGCTCGTCGGCGATGGGGGGTTGCGCGGCGACCGTCGCCGGTGGGGGCGACCACCGAGCGCGATCGCGGCGGCTGACGGCCGCACCACCGAGCTGACGCGCGAGCTCCGCCGAGGCCGCCTCGATGCTGATCTCGACGGGTGCCGCGGCGACCTCGAGCAACGACGCGAGCTCGCCGTCGATGTTCGCGCCGGCGAGCGCCCGCGCACGCGCGAGCACCGCCGCGATGTCGAGGTCGTCGTCGAGGGCCGGCTCCATCATCTGGACGGCGGAGATCGGTCCCGACGCACTCTCGATGATCTCGCTCACCGCCATGCGCTTGCGACGCGGTCCTTCGGGCGCGAGCGGCGCGATGGGGGCGAACGGCGCGAGCTGGGCGAGCGGCTTCGCGGACGCGAACGATCCGGAGTTCACGCGCGGCGAGCTCAACAGCGACTCCGCGACGCTCTCGGCGATCGGCATCGAGCGCGGCGCGGGAGCGCTCACCGCGGTCTCGACGACCTCGCTCCGCCGGGCCATCTCGATGTCCGTGGGCATCGGGATCGCGACCTCGGCCAGGCCCAGCTGCTTGCGGCGCTCGAGCATCCGCATGATCAGATCGCGGCTCTCGCGCGTCACCCGCATCAGCTCGATCGCCATCCCGAACGATGCCTTCGGGTTCGCCGGATCCGGCTCCTTCACGGCCTTGACGCGACCAAGTCCGACAAGCACCGGCTTGTCATCGGCGAGCCGCAGCTCGAACTTGATCTCCGCTCCGATCGGCTGCAGCGATTTCGTCGGCAGGAACAGGCCGGACTTGCCAACGTTCGGGGCAAACCGATGCACCATCGCATCAAGGTCCTCGTAGCGGAGCTTGATGCGGAGCACGACCTGCGCTGGTCGCGGTCCGCTGGAGTCGTGGGAGGGCATACCTGGACCCATCGAAGGGCCCTACGTTAATTATCCCGCCCTCGATGCCGCAGGGTCAAACTCGCGCCCTCGGCGTTTGCGTGCCCGGTTGTGGGATCGTAGATCCCAGCGCCTCACCACCGGGAGCGGAGAGCTCACATGATCTCGCGAGGTTGAGAGGCGTGCTCGATACGGACGTGCCTCGTGGCCGACACCGCGAACCTGTCGCCGCGGGCTAGGCGCCTGGTCAACGAGAAACGCCGATCCAGCCGCCGTCCACGGTGACGTAGACGCCGTCGCGCTGTTCCCACCGAGGCTCGCGCCACGTGTAGCCCACGCGCTCGCGCTCGTAGTGGCCAGGCGTCCAGGCCCATTCACCGTTGCTCCACTGCCACTGGCCGCGGATCCACACGAAGCCCTGCCGCGCTTCCCATCGCTCCTCGCGCAGCGACGGTGGTGCCGCGATCGGCCCCTGCGCGGCCCAGCCGCCGTCGACGCTCACGTAGACGCCGTCGCGCTGCTCCCAGCGCTGCTCGCGCCATCGCTGACCAGGTCGCTCGCGCTCGTAGCGACCCGTCGACCAGGCCCACTGGCCATCGCGCCAGTCCCAGCGACCACCGACCCAGACGTATCCGCGACGGTTGTCGTGGCGTTCGACGCGCACCGCGGGTGGTGCCTCGTACGGATGGAGCCGATCGCGCCGTTCTTCGCGCCGTTCGCGTCGCTCCTCGCGCCGATCTTCGCGCCGATCTTCACGCCGTTCACGTCGCTCCTCGCGGCGTTCTTCACGCCGTTCGTGGCGATTGCGATCTGCGAGGGCAGGCGTGGCAGACGCCACGATCAACGTCGAGATCAGGAACTTGAGCAGATGAGTTCGCATCGAGCCTCCTTGCGGACCTCCTCAGCGTAACGCGATCTGGGGCCGCTCTCCGGGGCCTTCGCAGTTTGTAACTACCTACATCGGTGACGCGTCTACCACCGCGCGGCTGATCGACGCCCACCCCGGATCGACGAGCGACCGTCAGGCGTGGACTTCGACCCACTTGCGCGCGGCATCGAGCGCCGCGGGAACGGCGGCCGCGTCCTTGCCGCCGCCTTGCGCCATCTCCGGCTTGCCACCGGCACGTCCGCCGAGCTGCGCGGCGATCTCGCCGAGGAGCTTGCCGGCCTGGATCTTCCCGACGAGATCCTTGGTCACCATCGCGACGAGCTTGATCTCGGCGCCGCCCATGCCGGCGAGCACGACGACTCCCGAGCCGAGCTTGTCACGTAGCTGATCGCCGGTGTCGCGCAGCACCTTCGCATCATCGACGTCGATCGCCGCGGCGAGCACCTTGATGCCCTTGATCAGGACGGCCTCGGCGAGCAGATCACGGCCGCCGCCACCCGACGCGAGCCGCTGCTTGAGCTTGTCGATCTCGCGATCCTGAAGCTTCTGATCGGCGAGCAGCTTGTCGACGCGCTGCGCGACCTCGAACGGCTGCGCCCGGAGCCGCTCGCCCGT
>WBZN01001449.1_pt1 | contig 14492 bp, 11 predicted proteins | sample 5204281 | NCBI WGS metagenome assembly WBZN01 (sample SAMN12344347, study PRJNA552823) | activated sludge metagenome | biome: Activated sludge suspended growth; feature: Nitrification reactor; material: Wastewater; isolation source: activated sludge from nitrification reactor of wastewater...
AGCGGGGCCTTTTCGGCGGTCTTCTCGCGAGCGGGCACCTTCGCGCCGCTGTCGTGCAATTTCATCGCCGCCTTCAGCAAGCGGACGATTTCCTTGTCGGCGGGAAGATCGTCCATCGAAGTGATGCGCCCGAAGTCGCCCATGGCCTTGGTGTTGCTGGCCTCCACTTCCTCGTAGCCGGCCAGCGAGGTGTAGACGAGTACGTGCGTCACCCGGCCGGCGCGCGTGAGCGTGCCGTAGAGCAGGCGGCCCTCGTCGCCGGCGATCGCATCGGCGTAGCCCCACTTGCGGCCCGGGTTGCGGGCCGACTCGAGGTAGCCGTCGGCCCAGTGGATCGAATCGGCCACCGGGCCGAAGCGCCAGTGGAAGTACAGCAGGTTGCAGTCGAGCTCGCAGCGGAAGGCCACCTGCAGCCCCGCTGCCTTGAGCGCCTGCTCGTAGTTGCGGAACACCTCGAGCGCGGTCTTGCCGCGCGGTCCCAGGTACACGAGGCGCGTGACCTCGCCCTCGACGGCGGCGGGCTTCGCGAAGGACTGGTTGTCGCCGGCGGCCGGGTCGCGCGACAGCGGGAAGCTCGTCTGCGTCCAGTCGGCGTGCTGGTAGCCGACCAGCCGCGAGCCCGCGAAGCGCGTGAGCAGCGGGCTGTCGTGGCCGCCGGCCACGTCGGCCTGTGCGGGAGCGCCCGCCGCTGCGCCGGCCGCGTGCGCCAGCGGTGCAAGCGCAAGTGCCAGCGCCAGTGCAAGCGCGAGGGCAACGGCGACCATCGGGCCGTCGACAATCGATCGGTTCGCCTTGAACATCCTGTCCATGCTTCGGCTCCTGCCGTGGGGTCGACCTTTGTATCCTAGCGCGACTCCAGCGACACCGCGCCACCGGCCAGCCCGTCGGCCGAGGCCTGCACGCGGATCGGCCCGCCCCTGCCCGCGCGTGCGCGCACGATCAGCTGCGCCAGCCCGTTGAAGGCGTGGCGGTGGTCGGCATGGAAGGGCTCGAGCGAGGTGGCGTCGCCGTTGTCGACCGCGGCGACGTCGCCCGCGCCCTGCACGGCGAAGTGGATTTCGTTCGCGGCATCGGGCACAAGCACGCCATGCTCGTCCTCGATGCGCGCGGTCACGAAAGCGAGGTCGTCGCCGTCGGCGGCGATGCGCGCGCGATCGACGGACAGCGCGATGCGTGCCGCGGGGCCGGCCGTGCGCACCTCGTCGCGCGCCACCTCGCGCCCGTCGCGGAAGGCCACCGCGCGCAGCGTGCCGGGCTCGTACGGCACCTGCCACAGCAGGCGGTAGCGCGTGTGCATCACCCCATCCGGCGCCACCTTCCTGCCGGCCGGCAGCTCGATCGCCTTCCCGCCCACGCGCTGGCGACCGAGCGAGCGGCCGTTGAGGAACAGCTCGACCTCCTCGGCGTTCGAGTAGGCCATCACGGGGATGGGCTGGCCCTCGTGGCCGGGCCAGTTCCAGTGCGGCAGCACGTGCACCATCGGCGCGCTCGTCCACACGCTCTGGTAGAGGTAGTAGCGGTCCTTGGGGAAGCCGGCCAGGTCGACCATGCCGAAATAGGAGCTGTGCGCGGGCCAGTCGTGGCTGTCATCGCCATCGCCGCCGAAATAGGGCGTGGGCTCGCCGATGTAGTCGAAGCCCGTCCACACGAAGCCGCCGAGCACCGCCGGCGTGCGTGCCTCGGCCTCGAAGTCGAAGTCGGGGCAGTAGGCCCAGTAGGGCGCGATGATGTCGTAGCTGCTCAGCTGCAGCGACGGGTGCTTCTCGTACTTCTCGATGGGCAGGTGGTACACGCCGCGCGAGCTCACGCACGAGGCCGTCTCGGAGCCGTAGAAGATCCAGCCAGGGTGGTCGGCCGCGATCTGCGCGTAGAGATGCGGCGAGTAGTTGAAGCCGGGCACGTCCACCTCGTCGACGAGGTGGTGCGCCATGGCGCCGTCGGGATGGTCGAAGGCCGACGTCGTCGGCCGCGTCGCATCGGATGCGTGCACGATGCCTGAGAGGCGGCGCGCCTCGCGCCAGCCGTCCTCGTCCGCCTGCTCCGGGATCTCGTTGCCGATGCTCCACATGAACACGCTCGGGTGGTTGCGGTCGCGCCGCACCTGGTCGGTGAGGTCGGCCGCCGACCACGCGTCGAAGTCCTTGCTGTAGTCGTTGGGCACCTTCGCCCTGCGCCACGCGTCGAAGGCCTCGTCCAGCACCAGCAGGCCGAGCCGGTCGGCCGCATCGAGCAGCTCGGGCGCCGGCGGGTTGTGGCTCGTGCGGATCGCGTTCACGCCCGCGCGCTTGAGGATCTCGAGCCGCCGCTCGATCGCGCGCCGGTTGACCGCCGTGCCGAGGGCGCCGAGGTCGTGGTGCAGGCAGACGCCGTGCAGGCGCAGCGCGACGCCGTTGACCAGCACGCCGCGATCGTGCGTGAGCTCGATGCGGCGGATGCCGAACGGCGTCGCCTCGCGGTCGAGCCGCTCGTTGCCGCGCCACACCTCGGTGACCAGCGAGTACAGGTCGGGGTGGTCGGGAGCCCAGAGGGCCGGCCCGGCGACGGCCAGCGAGGCGTTCGCCGTGGCCACGGCGCCGGCGGCCACCTGCAGCGGCACGCGCGCGGCCGCGGCCTCGTGCCCGGCCGGGTCGAGCAGCCGAAGCCGCAGCTCGAGCGCGGCATCGCGCGCCGATTCGTTCGCGACCTCGACCTGCGCGGCCACCGTGGCGCGCGCCGCATCCACCTGCGGCGTGCTGACGAAGGTGCCCCAGCGCGCGAGGTGCACCGGCGCCGTCACCTCGAGCCACACGTGCCGGTAGATGCCCGCGCCCGGATACCAGCGCGACGATGCGTATTCCGGCGCGAGCCGCACGGCGAGCACGTTGGGGCGGCCGTCGTGGCGCAGCGCGCCGGTCAGGTCGATGGCGAAGCCGATGTAGCCGTTCGGGCGCCCGCCCAGGCGCTGGCCGTTGAGGTACACCGTGGAGTGCGACATCACGCCGTCGAACTCGACACCCACGCGCTGGCCGCGCCACTGCGGCGAGGTGGGGAAGGACTTGCGGTACCAGGCCACGCCGAAGGTCGGCAGGCCGCCCATGTGCGGGCCGTGCGCCTGCGAATACGGGCCATCGATGGCCCAGTCGTGCGGCAGGCGCAGGCGCTGCCAGAGGCCATCGGGATAGCCGGGTTGCTCGGCGCCGACGATGTCGCCGCGCTGGAAGCGCCAGCCGTCGTCGAAGCCCGTGGTGCGCGCAGCGCCCGCGCCGTGGGGCGCGGCATGGACAGCGCCGTGGACCATGGCGCCGAAGGCCAGCAGGGCCACCCACGCAGGGAACCGCATTCGTGCACGCATCGAGACCCCCGCCGCCGTCGCACATTGCGCGGCTTTGTTCCGGCGATGATACTGCGTCGGCCGCGGATCGCGGTGCGATGTCATCCCGGGCCGGGTCCATCGCCAGCAATCAATGAGAGGGGGAGACATGGAAGTCGGCAGCCCGTTCCGGCGTGCGTTGTTCGCATCCGCCGCCTGTGCGCTCGCGTTGCCCTGCGGGCTGGCCGCCGCGCAGGCGCCCGACCCCATGCCCACGCTCTCGGCCGATGCGCGCACCGGCCACTACGCCTACAGCGATGCGGCGGGTGGCGTGCTGCGCGCCGGGGTGGCGGTGCGGGTGCGTGGCCGCTGGGTCGACGATGCCGCCTATCCCTGGCACCACGCCAGCGAGGGCACGTTCCGCGAGGCCTCCGGCGCCGAAGGGCGGCAGCTCGTGATCGTGCACGGCGGTCGCGCCGACCTGCCGACGCTTACCGTCACGCTGCGCCTGCACGCGGCCTCCGGCCGGCCCGCCTGGCTCGAGGTCGCGCTGGCGGCGCGCAACCCGGGGCAGCGCGCGCTGCGCGTCGAGGGCCTGCGCGCGCTCTCGGCCGGCGACGGCGGGCTCGCGCTGGGCCACGCCGCCACGGGTGCGGCGAGCGCGGGCGCGGCGGCCACCGGCGACGCGCCGCGCACCGGGATGCGCGTGCTGTCCGACAGCTACAGCGAGGATCGCCCCATCCTGCAGGTGCACGACCTCGGCGACGAGGGCGCCGTGCACCGCGCCGTGGGCAGCCAGCTGCTCCATGACCTGGCCAGCGGCCGCAGCTTCCTCGTGGGCGCGCTGCGCTCGGCGCGCTGGATCACCATCGAGCGCCTGCACGTCGCCGCGGGCCGCGTGGCCGGCCTCGACGTCGAGTCGGTCGGCACCACCGAGCTGGCGCGCGAGAACTCGCTCGAGCATTCGCCGCCCGGAGATGCGGTCGAGCTCTCGCTGCCGCTGCGCCCGGGCGCCGTGCTCGAGGCCGAGCCGCTGATGGTGCAGTTCGGCGACGACTACCACGCGCAGCTCGAATCCTACGGCGACGAACTGCGCGAGCGGCTGCACGCGCGCGTCTCCGCACCGACGCCGCTCGGCTGGTGGAGCTGGACCTCCTACTACTTCGGCATCGACGAGGGCAGTGCCCTCACCAACGCCTCGGCGCTCGCCACGCGGCTGCGCGCGCTCGGCTACGACTACTTCCACGTCGACGAGGGCTACCAGTTCGCGCGCGGCGAATACGCGACGCCCGATGCCGCGGCCTTCCCCGCCGGCATGCGCGCGTTCGAGTCGCGGGTCACGGCGCTCGGCCTGCTGCCCGGCATCTGGACGGCGCCCTTCGAGGTCTCCGAACGCTCGTGGCTGTACCGCCACCATCCCGAATGGCTCGTGCACAACGCCGCGGGCCAGCCGATCCACCTCGGCCTCGTCGACCGCGAGGACCAGCTGTACGCGCTCGACCCCACGCATCCGGGCGCGCAGGACTACCTGCGCAGCACCTATCGCACGCTCACGCGCGACTGGGGCATCCGCTACATCAAGATGGATTTCATGGAGGACTCGGCCGTCGAGGGCCGCCACTACCGGCCCGACACGACCGCGCTCGAGGCGCAGCGCATCGGCCTGCAGGTGATCCGCGACACGGTCGGCGACGGCGTGCTGCTCGACAAGGACGGCAGCCCGATGCTGAACCCCGTCGGCCTGGTCGACACCGGCCGCATCTCGGTCGATACCAGCCATGCGTACGACGACATCCGCCTGGCGGCCGGCGGCGTCGCCGCGCGCTACTGGATGAACCGGCGGCTGTTCATCAACGACCCCGATGCCTTCATGGTCTCGCGCCAGGTCACGCCCGACGTCGGCGTGCCGCTCACGCTCGACGAGGCGCGCAGCTCGATCGCGCTGGCCGCCGTCGGCGGCGGCATGTTCCAGATCGGCGACGACCTGCCCACGCTGCTGCGCGACGCCGACCGGCGCGCGCTGGTCGAGAACCCCGAGCTGATCCGCATGGCCCGTTGGGGCCACGCCGCCACGCCGCTCGACCTCATGGAATTCGCTCCCGAACAGGGACGTGCCAGCACGTACCTGCTGCGCGAGGGTCCGCGCCGCGCGATCGTCACGCTGTTCAACTGGTCGGACCAGCCATCCACGCGCGCGCTCGCGCGGTCGCAGCTCGGCCTGCCCGCCGGCGAGTACCGCGTCGGCGACGTGCTCGAGCCGGGCGAGGCCGCGGCGCGCACCCTGGCCGGCTGGGGCCAGCCGGGCTTCGCGCTCGTGCTGCCGCCGCACTCCGTGCGCATGTTGCGCTTCGAACGCAGCGACGGCCCTGCGCCGGCGCGTGCGGCCGCCATCGTCGCGCCCGCCGCCGCGCCCGTCGGCCACGGCGTGCGCCTCGAGGCGCAGGTCGACGAGCCCGACACGGTGGTGGCCTTCGACTGGGAGTTCGGTGACGGCTCGGTGGGCACGGGCCGCAGCGTGCAGCACACCTACACGGTCGCGGGCCATCCCGTGGCGACCCTGCACGTGCGGCGCGTCGACGGCGTCGACGAGCAGGCCACGCACGCCTTCGAGGCGATCGGCATGATCGACCCGCGCTTCAACCCCGCGCGCAACCGGCGCTTCGCCGGCGACTGAACGATACGTGTCGACGTCTCCAGGCCGGCGTCCGCGGGGCGGCGGCCTTCAGGCGGGCTGTGGCAGCGGCTCCGGCGGGCGCGTCGCCTTCTTCAGCGTCATCGCGATCAGCATCGCGACGATGCCGAAGCCCCAGGCGCTGATGTACAGCCAGGTGTAGTGGCCGAGCGTGTCGTACAGCCAGCCGCCGAGCACCGGGCCAGTCGCCATCCCCAGGCTCCCGGCCGTGGCCGTGCCGCCGATCACCGTGCCCATCAGCCGCAACGGGAAGTTCTCGCGCGCCAACACCGCGTACAGCGGCATCACGCCGCCGTACGTGAAGCCGAACACCACGGCCACGGCATAGAACGCATCGAGCTGCGTCACGAAGGCGTAGGAAAGCGCGGTGAAGGCCTGCAGCGCGAGGCCCGCCACCAGCGTGCGGCGCGCGCCGAAGCGATCGCCCAGCAGGCCGAAGGCCACGCGCCCGCCGAGCCCCGCGAGCCCCTCGACGCTGTAGATCGTCACGGCCGCGATCAGCGGGATGCCGCAGCTGACGGCGTAGCTGACCGTGTGGAAGATGGGGCCCGAGTGCGTCGCGCAGCAGAAGAAGTTGGTGAGCGCGAGCACGAGGAAGACCGGCGAGCGCAGCAGCTGGCCCACGGTGCCGGGCTGCTGGCCAGGCGCCGCCGTCGCAGCGGTCGCCGCAGTGGCTCCCGCGGTGGCCGGCGCGACCCGCGCCTCGCGTTCGAGCGCGGGTGGCCTTCGGACCAGCAGCGCGAGCGGGACCATCGCGCAGGCAGCGAACGTGGCCAGCAGCTGCAACACGTTGCGCCAGTCGTGCGTCGTCACCAGCCAGGCGACCAGCGGTGCCATGGTCATCGGCGCCACGCCGATGCCGGCCGACACCAGCGAGACCGCGAGGCTGCGCTGGGTCTCGAACCAGCCGGTCACGCAGGCCATGATCGGCGCGAAGATGGCCGAGGTCGCGCCGCCGACGACCAGGCCGAACAGCAGCTGGAACGTGCCCAGCGTGTGCGCCATGCTCGCGAGCGCGACGCCCGCGGCCAGCAACGCCGAGCCCATCAGCACGACCCAGCGCGCGCCGATGCGGTCGGAGAGGTTGCCCCACAGCGAGCTGCCGACCGCCATCGCCAGGAAGCCGATGGTCATCGCGCTCGAGATGCCGGTGCGCGACCAGCCCGTGTCGCGCGCGATCGGCGCCAGCATCACCGGCAGCGAGAACATCGTGCCGAAGGCGATGCAGCCCAGCAGGCCGCCGGCCGCGACGATCAACCACCGGTAGCCCGGTTCCCTGCGCGGTTCGCCCATGGCATGTCCCCTTCCCGTGGATGGCCACGATCTTACGCGGCGTCTGCCGCGTCGGCGCGCCGGAAGCGCTTGGCGATGCTGCGCCGCGTGCCTATGCTGGCGGCCATGGACGCCCAGCACGCCTACCCCGTCGGCCGCACGCTCCGGCACCTCGTGGGCCCGTACGTCGTCGAGCACCAGGTGCTGTCGATGACGCGCATCCGCGCGCACCACCTCGATGATGCCAAGGTGGCGCCGCCCGAGCTGCTGGACGTGCGCATCGCCACGCTCCGGCCCGGCCTCCATTGGCTCACCTGGCAGGAGGCCGATGGCAGCAGCGTCGCCTGCGTCGAGGATTTCGACGCCGGCAGCGTGCGCGTGGCGATCACGACGCGCGCCGGGGAATTCATCGCGCTCGAGGGGCGGCTGCAGCTGATGCCCTGATCCGCACGGCCCCGGGCGGGTGATTGACATGTGACCAGAAGGTCACGTATTGTCCGCCCCCATGCTGGATGCGGATCTCGTCTTCAAGGCCCTCGCCGATGCCACCCGTCGCAGCCTGCTCGACCGGCTGCACCGCGAGGATGGCCAGACGCTCGGCCAGCTCGAGGCGGGCGCCGGCATGACGCGCTTCGGCGTCATGAAGCACCTGCGACTGCTCGAGGCGGCCGGCCTCGTCACCACGCGCCGCGCCGGGCGCGAGAAGCTGCACTACCTGAACGCCGTGCCCATCCGCCAGATCCACGACCGCTGGATCGACAAGTACACCGAACGCCACGTGGATGCGCTGCTGGGCCTGAAGGCCTCGCTCGAATCCGCCGCCGCAAAGCCCGGGAGGAAGCGCGCATGACCATCCGAGTCCACGAGATCTACATCAAGGCCACGCCGGAACAGGTCTGGGAGGCCATCACCTCGCCTGAATGGTCCGCGAAATACGGCTACGGCGCGGCCGTGCACTACGAGCTCAGGCCCGGCGGCAGCTTCCGCTGCAGCGCCACCGCGCAGATGCGCCAGTACGGCCTGCCCGAGACCATCATCGACGGCGAGGTGCTCGAGGCGGATCCGCCCCACAGGCTCGTGCAGACCTACCGCTGGCTGTTCACCGAGCAGACGAAGGCCGAGGGCCATACGCGCCTCACCTACGAGATCACGCCCACGCAGGCGGGCTTCTGCCGCCTCACGGTGACGCACGACCAGAGCAACGCCCCGGGCATGGCCGCCGCGACGGTGCAGCCCTTCAACGAGCAGGGCGGCGGCGGCTGGAACTGGGTCCTCAGCGACCTCAAGACGCTGCTCGAGACCGGGCAGGCGATGGCAAGGAAGGGCTGAACCGCGCCAGCGCCGCCGCGCTGGCGTATCCTTCGCGCCATGGCGTTGCCGTCGCAGGCGTGGTGGGAGTGCACGAGCCCGGTGGGCCCGCTGCTGCTCGTGTCCGAGGGAAAGGCGCTCACCGGCCTGCACTTCCATGCAGGGCGCGCCGCGCCGCCGCCGGGCGCCCAGCGAACGCGCGCGCCCTTCGAGGCGCTGATCGCGCAGCTCGAGGAATACTTCGCCGGCGAGCGGCGCGCGTTCAAGCTCGAGCTGGCGCCGCGCGGCACCGCGTTCCAGCGCGAAGCCTGGGCGGCCATCGCCGACATCCCCTACGCGCGCACCTGCAGCTACGCGGAGCTCGCGCAGCGCATCGGCCACGCGCGTGCCCTGCGCGCCGTCGGCCAGGCCTGCGGCGCCAATCCGCTGCCGATCATCGTGCCCTGCCATCGCGTGCTCGCCAGCCATCGCGCGCTCGGCGGCTTCACCGGCGGCGTGGCCATCAAGCAGAAGCTGCTGGCGCTCGAGGCGCAGGCGCAGCCCTTCGCGCTGACCGCGCTCGGCGCGTAGCAATGGGGAGCAACGACACCATGCGCAGCACGTCCCGGTCCGCGAATGCCCTTGCGGCCAACGTCCTGCTCGCGGGCGCCCTGTCCGCCATCGCCCTCGTCGCCCAGGCAGCGCAGGCCGCGCCGGCCTCCCTCGAGGCGGCGATCCTGCCCCCGCCCGCGCCGCTCGCCGAGGCGGTCACGCCCTACGTGAAGGTGCAGGCCGCGCGCATCGCGCTCGTGCACGTGCGCATCATCGACGGCACGGGGGCGCCTGCGCTCGCCGACCGCACGCTGCTCATCGAGGCGGGCCGCATCGCATCGATCGCCCCGGCGGGCAGCGCGATCCCCAAGGATGCACGGGTCATCGACCTCGCCGGCCGCAGCGTGCTGCCGGGGCTCGTGGGCATGCACGACCACCTGTTCTACATCGCGCGCCCCGACCTCGACGCGGACGGCCACAGCGAGCCGCCGCTCGTCGTTCCGCAGATGGCGTTCTCGGCCCCGCGCCTCTACCTCGCCAACGGCGTCACCACGCTGCGCACCACCGGCAGCGTCGAGCCGGCGACCGACCTCAACCTCAAGCACCTGATCGACGCCGGCAAGCTGCCCGGCCCGCACCTCGACGTCACGGGCCCATACCTCGAGGGCCCAGACTCCTACTTCGTGCAGATGCCGCAGCTGCGCAGCGCCGAGGATGCGCGCGAGACCGTCAACTTCTGGGCGGACCGCGGCGTCACGTCATTCAAGGCCTACATGAACATCACGCGTCCGCTGCTCGCAGCGGCCATAGAGGCCGCGCATGCGCGCGGGCTCAAGGTCACGGGCCACCTGTGCGCCGTCACCTACCGCGAGGCCGCGGCGCTCGGCATCGACGACCTCGAGCACGGCTTCTACGTGAACACGGAAGGCGATCCGGACAAGCAGCCCGACAGGTGCAGCAGGAGCGATGGCTTCGATTCGCTCGTGGCGATGGATCCGCAGGGCGAGGCCGCCCGCACGCTGGTCGCCGACCTCGTCGCGCACCACGTGGCGCTCACGTCCACGCTGCCGGTGTTCGAGCAGGGCGTGCCGCTGCACGCGCCGCTGAACACGAAGGCGCTGGCCGTGCTGTCGCCCCAGGCGAGGCAGGACTACCTCTACCTTCGCAATCGCACCGCGAGCGCCAAGCCGGATTCGGTGGCCGAGCGCAGGACGGCATGGGCGCACGACCTCGCCCTCGAGCGCGCGTTCGTGGCCGCGGGCGGGCTGCTGCTCGCGGGCCCCGATCCCACCGGCAATGGCGGCGTGGTCCCGGGCTTCGGCGACCTGCGCGAGGTCGAGTTGCTGGTCGAGGCCGGCTTCACGCCGCTCGAGGCGGTCAAGGTCGCGACCTACAACGGCGCGCAGTACCTCGGGCTCGGGCATCGCATCGGCTCCATCGCCGTGGGGCTCGACGCCGACCTGCTGGTCGTGAAGGGCGACCCTTCGCACGACATCGACGACATCGAGCACGTGGAGCTCGTCTTCAAGGATGGCGTGGGCTACGACCCCGCCGCGCTGCTCGAGTCCGTGCAGGGCCGCTACGGCCAGTACTGAAGCCCGCGTTCGCCCCTTCGGCGCCACGCAGCGCGGAACCGCACCCGCGCAGGCGGGTCACACCTGCACGGGCGGGCGCCAGCGGGAGGCGGCGATGCTGTGGCCAGGGGATGGAGCAGGCCGTGGCGCCGGCGGGCGCACCGCGGCCGGCGCGGGCGTCATCGCCCTGCACCTGCTCGTGCTGTGGGCCTTCATCACGGCGGGCCGCCTGCACATGCCGCCCGCCTCCATCGAGCCCGTGATGGCCTGGCTCTCGATCGGCGACGCGCCCGCACGGCCAATTACCCCAGCACCCGCGCCGGCACGCACGGCGATGGCGCGCCGTCCCTCGCTGTCCGCCATCGGCCAGCCCGTGCCGCTCGTCGCCGCACCCGCGGACCTGCCGCGACCGACGGCCATCACGCCGCCGGCCGCGAGCACGCCGGACATCGCACCCGCGCCCGCCATCTACTGGCGCGCGGCCGCGACGGCCGGCGCGCGCGCGGCGCTGGACGGGCAGGCCCGGCAGCGGCACCTGGAGCAGTCCATGGGCGCGGCGCCGCAGTCCACGGCGCGGGCAGCGACGCCGCATCCCGCGTTCCCGTGGGGCCACCAGCCGATGGGCAAGCACTACGACATCCAGGGCGGCGTACTGCTGGTGCGCACGAAGCGCTGCGTCTTCGGCGTGTTCGTCATCCTGCCGGGTTTCTCGTGCAACCCGGGGCGCATCGACCCCGAGCCGGGCCAGGGCGACCTGTTCGACCCGAAGTACGCGCCGCCGCCGCTCGAGGTGCCCAGGCCGCTGGTCGACGATCCGCTGAAATGACGCGCCCCGGCGGCGGCCGGCCCAGCCCTTGTTGCCAGCCTGCGCCGCGACGGGCCATGATCCCCGGCCATGACGTTGACCGAACTCCGCTACATCGTGGCGCTTGCGCAGGAGCGCCATTTCGGCCGTGCGGCCGAGCGTTGCCACGTGAGCCAGCCCACGCTGTCGATCGCGGTGAAGAAGCTGGAGGAGGAACTCGGCGTGCTGTTCGAGCGCGGCAAGCAGCAGGTGTTGCCCACCCCGCTGGGAGCGAAGATCCTGGCGATGGCGCAGCGGGTGCTCGAACAGGCGGCCGCCATCAAGGATGTCGCCGAGGCCGACAGGGATCAACTCGAAGGCCCGATCGCCCTGGGCACGCTGCCGACCATCGGGCCCTACCTCCTGCCGCAGTTCATTCCCCTGCTGCAGGAGACCACCCGCAAGCTTTCCCTTTATGTCGAGGAGGGTACGGCCGCCGAGCTCTCCGCCAAGCTGCGCAGCGGTGATCTCGACGCGGTGCTGGTCACGGCGCCCTTCTCGCTGCCCGACGTCGTCGTGCAGTCGTTGTTCGACGAGCCGTTCGTGCTGCTGATGCCCGCCGATCACCGCCTGGCGGGCCAGGCGCAGATCGCGCCGGATGACCTAGAGCCGTCCGAGATCCTGCTGCTGGGCGACGGCGACAGCCTGCGCGAGCAGATCCTCGCGGCCTTCCCGCGCCTGGATCCGGGCGCGCACGCCGGCGCGGCGGTGCGCACCTTCACCCGGGGCAGCACGCTCGAGACACTGCGACACATGGTGGCCTCGCGGCTCGGGGTGACGATCCTGCCGCAGACCGCCGCTGAAGCGCCCCTCTACGCACCCAGCCTGCTGGTCACGCGGCCATTCGCGCCGCCTGCGCCCGGGCGCAGCCTGGTGCTCGCCTGGCGCATGAGCTTCCCGCGCCACAGGGCGATCGACCTGCTGCGCAGGGCCATCCAGGCGAGCAGCTCGGCCTACTGGAACTACGATACGGGCCGCACGCTGGACGCGCCGGGCGTCATGGTCGAAAACCGGAACTGGTAGTGAAACCCATCGGCAGGATCGTGATCGTCGGCGGCGGCACGTCGGGTTGGCTCGCCGCCTCGATGCTGTGCCAGCACCTCAAGCGCGAGCTGTGCGAGATCGAGCTCGTGGAGTCCGATGAACTGGGCAGCATCGGCGTCGGCGAATCCACCGTTCCACCCTTCGTGGGGCTGATCCAGCGGCTCGGCATCGATGAGTCCGAGTTCGTCAAGGCCACCGATGGCACCTACAAGCTCGGCATCAAGTTCGTCGGCTGGCACGAACGAGGCGATTCCTATTTCCATCCGTTTGGCGTCATTGGCAGGCCGATCGGCAACCACGATTTCTTCCAGTGCTGGCTCAAGGCGCGTGCGCAGGGCGACGCATCCGGCCTGCAGGACTATTCGCCCTGCAATGTCATGGCCGAGCAGGGCCGGTTCTTCCATCCGGCCAAGGCCCGCAACACGCCCATCGGCGGGGCCAACTACGCGCTGCACGTCGACGCACTGCTGGTGGCGAAGTACCTGCGCGGCTACGCCGAGGCGCGCGGGCTCAAGCGCACCGAGGGCCGCGTGGTCGATGTCGTGCAGCGCGAAGACGGCTTCATCCAGGCCGTCAGGCTCGCGAGCGGCCAGGAGATCCGCGGCGACTTCTTCATCGATTGCACGGGCTTCAGGGCATTCCTCATCGGCCGCACGCTGCAGGTCGACAGCGTCGACTGGTCCAGCCAGCTGCCGTGCGACCGTGCCGTGGTCTGCAAGACCGCGAACAGCGGCCCGCTGCTGCCCTACACCTGCGCCACGGCGCAGCCGGCCGGCTGGAGCTGGCGGATTCCGCTCCTGCGCCGCGTCGGCAATGGCTACGTGTATTCCAGCCGCTTTGCCAGCGATGCGGTCGCGCGCGCGCAGCTGCTGCGCTCGCTCGATGCGCCGTGCATCGAGGATCCGCGCATCATCCCCTATGCGACCGGGCACCGGCGCGAGTTCTGGAAGCTGAACTGCCTGTCGGTGGGACTGTCGAGCGGGTTCATCGAGCCGCTCGAGGCGACCTCCATCCACCTGATCGCGCGCGGCGTGGATTTCTTCCTGCGCTACTTCCCGGACAGCGGCTGCGACCCTGCGCTGATCCGCGAGTACAACCGGCGCATGATCGCGGATTTCGAGGAAGTGCGCGATTTCATCGTGCTGCACTATGCAGCCACGGCGCGCGAGGACACGCCCTTCTGGCAATGGTGCCGCAACATCCCGTTGCCCGATTCGCTGCGAGAGCGCATCGAGCTGTTCAGGGCGCACGGTGCGATGCGCGAGGGCGTCGACGAGCTGTTCCGCGCATCGAGCTGGCAGTCGGTCTTCGAGGGCATGGGCATCCGCCCGGGCAGCCCGAACCCGCGCATCGAGAACCTCGACTACCGCGAGATCGAGGCGACGCTGAGGAAGGCCAAGGCCGCCATCGCCGGCATGGTCGAGCACCTGCCGACGCACGAGCAGTTCCTGGAGGGTTTCGCCGGGAATGCCCCAGCCGGGGCCGTTGCCCCTTCCCCATAGCCAGAATCAATCGCCCACCGCCTGCCTTGCCCGCGGCACCCCCCGTATAAAGGCCCGCAGCACAACAATACCGGCCTCCGGGGGTTCCAAGTGTCCGTCGCCAAGCTGTCGATCACGTTTTTCCTGCAGATGACGATCATCCTGGCCGCCTGTCGCCTGGTCGGCTGGCTTGGCCAGAAGTACCTGAAGCAACCCCAGGTGGTCTGCGAAATGATCGCCGGCGTGCTGCTGGGGCCCTCGCTGTTCGGGCTGGCTGCGCCCGACCTCCAGAAGCTGGTCTTCACCCCCGAGAACAAGGGCGTGCTCTACGTCGGCGCGCAGGCCGTGGGCGCCGAAGGCGTCGAGAAGCGCATCGATGTGATCGCCACCGCCATTCAGTTCAATGGCACCGTGCACGACCTGGCCGAGTCGGAGCTCTGCTACGCGCCGCAGTTCG
>WBZN01001076.1_pt2 | contig 14488 bp, 11 predicted proteins | sample 5204281 | NCBI WGS metagenome assembly WBZN01 (sample SAMN12344347, study PRJNA552823) | activated sludge metagenome | biome: Activated sludge suspended growth; feature: Nitrification reactor; material: Wastewater; isolation source: activated sludge from nitrification reactor of wastewater...
TCGGCGAGGGGCGAGCAGAAGGGCATGGGGGCATGAAAAAACTACTTGGCGGGAAAGGAGCAGGATTGGCCGAGATGACCAATCTCGGCCTGCCGGTGCCTCCAGGATTTACGATCAGTACAGACGTCTGCATGGAGTATCTCGATGGTGGGCGACGAGGGTTACCTCCTGATCTCTGGGAAGAGGTGCTGCGATATCTGACGCGCCTCGAGTCCGTGATGGGGAAACAATTCGGCAATGAGGAGAATCCCCTGCTGGTCTCGGTTCGGTCCGGCGCAGCGCACTCGATGCCAGGCATGATGGATACGGTCTTGAACCTTGGGCTTAACGATCAGACGGTACAAGGATTGATCGCAACCACAAGGAATGAGCGGTTTGGGTTCGATGCGTACCGGCGATTTATCGCGATGTTTGCCGGAGTCGTACTGGGCGTGCCCCGTGAGCAATTCGAACTGGCTCTGGAGAAAAAGAAAGCGGAGGTAGGAGCACAACAAGATGCAGATCTCTCTGTGGCAGCACTGCAAGCCCTTGTCGAACACTATAAAGAACTCGTGTTGGCAAGGACCGGTGAAGAGTTTCCCGCTGATCCCTATGATCAATTGAAGCGTAGCATCCTCGCGGTCTTCGAGTCATGGAGAGGCCCAAGAGCTGTGGAATATCGGCGGATTCATCGGATATCCGATCGTGGGGGGACAGCGGTCAATATTGTCGCGATGGTGTTCGGCAATAGAGGGGAGCATAGCGGGACTGGAGTGGTGTTTACGAGAAATCCCAACACGGGCGTCCCTGGTGTGTACGGAGACGTTCTCCTCAACGCCCAAGGTGAAGATGTGGTGGCGGGCATTCGCACGCCTCAGCCCATTGAAACCTTAGCGAGTACGCTGCCTGAGGCGTACCACACGCTCACCACGATCGCCGGTACATTGGAACGCTATTATCGAGATATGCTCGACCTGGAATTTACGATTGAGGACAGCAAGCTGTACATGTTGCAGACGAGGATCGGCAAGCGCACGGGCCAGGCAGCCGTGAGAATCGTGGTGGATCTGGTTCGTGAAGGACTGATGACGGTTCGCGAAGCGGTGATGCGTGTCGAAGCGAATCAACTGGCACAGTTCTTCTTGCCGATTTTCGATCAGAAGAGCGAAGGCAAGCGGCGGTTGCTGGCGAAGGGCCTTCCTGCTGGGCCAGGCCACGCGTCGGGTCGGCTCGCGCTCACGCCTGATAAAGCAGTGGAGATGCAACGGCGAGGAGAGCGGGCGGTTCTCGTGCGTCGGGAAACCAGTCCGGACGATATTCATGGGATGAATGCCGCCGTGGCATTCCTCACGGCCAAAGGGGGAATGACCTCCCATGCTGCGGTCGTGGCCCGTCAACTGGGAAAAGTCTGCATCGTAGGCTGCGACGCGATCGAAATCGGGGCAGAAGGCACGGTGCGAATAGGTGCGGCTCTGTTGAAGGAAGGGGACGCATTATCAGTCAATGGATGTGACGGTGAGGTGTATCAGGGTGAAATTCCAGTGACTGATTCGGAAGTGGTCCAGGTGCTTCAAGGTCGGATGCCTGCGGAGCAATCGGAGACGTATCACTATTATGCGAAGTTTATGGAGTGGGTGAGGGAGTATCAGGGGCTAGAGGTGTGGGCCAATGCAGACTTGCGGGATCAAGCCAACATGGCCCGGCTGTTTGGTGCCGAGGGCATTGGTCTGTGCCGGACGGAGCATATGTTCTTTGAGGCAGATCGTCTTCCGATTATGCAGCAGATGATTCTGGCTCGGACGACGGAGGAACGAGCGCAGGCGCTCAACCAATTGCGTCCGATGCAGAAGCAAGATTTTATCGAGCTCTATCGAGCGATGCATGGCAAACCAGTGACCATTTGCCTATTGGATCCCCCGTTGCATGAGTTCCTCCCCAAGCGGGAGGTTTTGATGGTGGAGATTGCGCAGATGGAATTGACGGAAGAGCACCCAGTCAAACTGGTGGCACAGCGACGAATGCTAGCTCGTGTCGAAGAACTGCATGAAACCAATCCGATGTTAGGACTACGTGGGTGCCGATTGGGTATCACCTATCCTGAAATCACTCGCATGCAGGTGCAGGCCATCATGGAAGCAGCCTGCGAAGTGCGCACCGAAGGAATCGACGTGGTGCCGGAGATCATGGTACCGTTGGTCGCACTCGTCACTGAAATGACCGCCCAGAAAGCGCTTATCCAAGCAGTTGCAGACGAGACGATGACGTGCTACCGGATGAGCTTCCCTGTTCATGTGGGCACGATGATTGAGTTGCCTCGTGCTGCCCTGACCGCCGGCGAGATTGCCGAAAAAGCAGACTTCTTTTCGTTCGGCTCGAATGACCTCACGCAGACGACATTCGGTTTTTCACGAGACGATGCACACATGTTTCTCGATGGATATCGGCATCGCAGTGAGCAGTGTGGCAACTGTGGGAAGAAGGCACTCGATGTGAAGCGGATGATATGTCACCACTGTGGGGCACCCATCACGACTCCGCAGGCCAACATCATGGCGGAGGATCCTTTCGTGACTCTGGATCAGCAGGGTGTGGGTGGCTTGATGAAGGTGGCGGTAGACCAAGGGAGAAAGACCAACCCAACGATCAAGCTGGGTCTCTGCGGAGAACATGGCGGAGATCCGGCATCCGTTGCCTTTTGCCACCAGCTTGGGCTCGACTATGTCAGCTGTTCGCCCTATCGCATTCCCATCGCGCGCCTGGCAGCGGCACAGGCGGCGATTGCGGGTGAGGCTGCATCTCTAGAGGCTGCCACAGGTGATCAGCTGCCGGTGTGAGGCTTGAGGGAACAGGGAGAGCACCATGACTGATACTAAGTACAGAACTCTTGTTAGAAACTATCTTGTGTGGCTGGTTATTGGTGTGACTGTCGCGATTGCGGTACTGATATTCTTCGTCTTGTATCCCATGTATAGCCGGCTGATTCAGGATGTGGACAACGTGATTCAAGAGCGATATCGGGCAGAGGCCAAGCATATTGTTGAGTCAATTGCGACAACGATTGAGTCGATGGTGCCTGGGGGCATTGGGCCTGAATTGAGCGCAGGTCAGCGGGAAGCGGTGAAGCACATCATCCGGAATGCAAAGTTTGATGGCGGCAAGGGATACATCTATCTGTATGACATTCATGGGCAATGTATTGCACATGGGGAGCAGCGAGATAAAGAAGGGAAAAATCTCATTGGTCTGGAGGACAGCGATGGCGTCCGGTTCGTCGAGGAATTGCTCAAGGCCGCAAAGCAGGGTGGAGGGTTCGTGAGATACAAATGGGCGACCCGTGAGCAACCAGATAGGTCTGGTAAACCCAAGATCGGCTATGCGCAGATGTTGAGGGGAGACACCTGGTGGCTCGGGTCAGGTGTCTACCTGGAGGATATCGATCGTGAGTTGCAGTTGGTGAAGGCCGCACAAAATGCGCTCCTTGATAAGGGGAGGATTCTCCTCCTTGTCTTACTAGCTCTTCTCATGTTGTGGGTTTTGTGGATAGGGATGCAAGTCACTCGCCCTATAGTAGCGCGAATGAAAGCTCTGTCAAGAGCTGCAGATCTAGAGCGTCTTGACGTAGCTGGTGACCTTCATGACAGCGTCGCGGAGTTTGTTCGGCAAATCAAGACGAAGCTTATTGAGGTCAAGGAAGCATACGACGCGGATACGAGACGAGCGCGAGTCGACGGATGTTTGCAGCGCATCTATCAGTTTGATGACCAATGTCAAGGGATTGCACGTGATATCTATCCTAGTGTTGTTGATGATCATGGGGTAAGTAAGGCGTTCAAGTATTACCTCAAAGAGGTCGAGGCATACGCTACTGTGCAGTTCGCAAAACATATAGATGAGGTGCCTCGTTCGTACAGTGGCCTCGAACGCGCCTTGTACCTTGTGGGGAAGGGGCTAGTGCAGAATGGGTTGAAACATGCCGAGGCGGCATTGATAGAAGTGACCCTGACCTCTCATGAGGAGCGTGTGACGCTGAGAGTCAAGGATAATGGAAAAGGATTCCATCCGAATGCAGTGCTGACCAGGGACGCGATCGGTAAGTCGCGTTTTGGACTTCCGTGGATTAAGGCTCAGGTGGAGATATATGAGGGCCATGTCAAGCTGGACTCATCGCCCGGTTGTGGAACGACCGTTGATATCAGCATGCCTTGGCCGAAAGATGGGGGCGAGACATCCGAACCGTAAGGGGTGGAGTTGTTATGAGGATGAAAGCCGGTGACAAAGATGGTGATAAGAGTCGAAAGGATACAATCCGCATCGTCGTGATCGACAACGATGATATTGTCTGCAGCGCTATTTGCTCTGATCTGGAGAAAGATGATCGCTTTGAGGCTATAGGAGTGAACCCTGATAAGGAAGCAGCCTTGGAGCGTGTTAAGCGCGAGCAACCTCATGTCATCCTACTCGACCTCATGTGGAACAACCAGCTGCGGGGTGGGTGGAATCTGTTGCCAGAGATCTCCAAGGATTGCCCACACACAGCAGTCATCATTGTTTCCGCGAGAGCCGAACTTGCGGATGTGAGCGAAGCGTGGAGGAAGGGAATCGCTGGGTATGTCCCAAAACGACAATGGCAAGAGGAATTGACAGAGGCAATTCTTGCCGTGTCAAAGGGGGGGTCCTTTTTTAGCCCTTCTGTTGGTAAACGTGTCTGGAAACCAAGCAAAGAGACGGAAAGTTTGAATCCACGTGAGCGAGAAGCCTATTACTTATCTGTTCGTGATCTCTCCTCACAGGCTATCGCAGAAGAGATGTCTATCGTAATCGACACGGTTCACGTTCACCGGAGTCATATCCGGGAGAGAATCGGGCATCCGGATGGCTGGAGAGGAATCGCGAGAGACGCTCAAAAAGATCCGGATCTACTGTGTGAGTTGTTGGATAAGGAGCGACGAGTGTTTGAGCTGTATGTCCAAGGCCAGTATGTCCTAGGTGCAAGGGCGATCCAGGACATTGCGACAAAACTGTCTTGTTCAGAAACAGAGGTGACAGGTTTTATACGCAATATTCGCCGCAAACTGAATTGCCATCCGGATGGCTGGAAAGGAATCGCGAGGGAGGAAGGAGATATTGATTGATGATGAGTTGTTTCTGTCGGTCTCTTGTATTTGTTTGTGCTGATGCCTGCCACGTTTTTTGCGTGCCCCTCTGAGTAAAGGTTAATCCTTCAAAATATTTCAGGTTCCTGCCTGGGTCAAAACCCCAGAGCCTTGGACTATTCTCCCGTCATGTTGTTTGAAGCTGGTGTCTCAATCAGGAGAGACCTGGATATGACTCCAGCGCACATCCATTCGCAGAGAGGAGGCGCCATGAGGAACGTTGTGGAGTTACCCAGTGGTCAGCGGCTGACGGCTCGGGAAATTGAAATTCTGCAGTGGGTGGCCGTCGGAAAGACCAATGTGGACATCGCCATGATCCACAATCGCAGCATGAATACGGTCAAGAATCAGTTACATCAGATTTTTTCCAAGCTCGACGTGGTCACCCGGGCTCAGGCCGTAGTGGAGGCGATGCAACTAGGTGTGATGAAGCTCAACGATCCGGCGATCTAGGTGGAGGCAATAGGTGCCTGTGCCTCAGCGAGGAGGTTGTCGTGATGAACAAGATCAAGCGGTGGATACAGGATGTGTTTCAACGGGTACCACGAGGGGTTCGCTACGGCGGGTGGATCGTGCTGGTCCTCATTGGGACGTATGCGCTGGCGATCGTGGTGGGGGTTGTCCGGCCGGAGGAGAAGGTCAATGCTTTGTGGTTGGTAGTGGCGGCCTCGTGCGTCCATGTATTGGCGTTCCGGTTCTATGGGCGTTTTCTCGCGCGAAAGGTACTGGAGCTGAACGATGATCGCCCCACACCGGCGCATACCATGACCGATGGTGTCAATTTTGTGCCGACGAACCGCTGGGTATTGCTCGGCCATCACTTTGCCGCAATCGCTGGGGCGGGGCCGCTGCTGGGCCCAGTGCTGGCGGCACAGTATGGGTTCGTTCCCGGTTTCCTGTGGTTGCTCGTCGGGGCGGTGATCGCAGGGGCGGTGCAGGATTTCGTCATCCTGGTGTTCTCGATGCGTCGAAAAGGGTGCTCCTTGGTTGAGCTGGCCTATGCGTCCAGTGGTCCGGTCACAGGGATGGCGGCGACGCTCGCGGTGTTGTTTGTCGTCACCATTGCGATGGCTGGTCTGGGACTCGCAGTCGTGAATGCGCTTGATCGTAACCCTTGGGGGACGTTCACTCTCGCGATGACGATTCCTATCGCGTTGCTGATGGGAGGCCTGGGCAGGATCTCTCCCGGAGCCACGGCGCCCATTACCGTCATGGGAGTGGTCTTGCTCATGTTCGCCATTGTTGGCGGACGAATGGTGGCCAATTCTCCTTGGGCGACTTGGTTTGAGTTCGGCCATGCGTCGCTCGTGTGGATGTTGGCGGGATACGGGTTCGTCGCTGCAGTGCTGCCGATCTGGCTGCTACTGATTCCACGCGATTACCTGTCCAGCACGATGAAAGTCGCGGTCATTGCGCTATTGGCGGTGGGGGTGGTGGTGATCCATCCGATGATGGAGATGCCGCGAGTCACACAGTTCATCGCCGGAGGCGGACCGATCATCAAGGGCCCGGTGTTTCCCTTCCTGTTCATCACGATTGCCTGCGGGGCAATCTCAGGGTTTCACAGTTTGGTTGCCTCCGGGACGACTTCAAAGCTGATCGATCAGGAATCCCATGCCACGCTGGGGTATGGGGCGATGCTCATGGAAAGTTTCGTCGGGGTGATCGCGTTGATTGCGGCGTCGATTCTCCATCCCGGCGACTACTTTGGCATCAATACGCTGCTGTCACGTCTCGAATTGGAGCAGCTCGGATTCCCCGTTGTGCATCTCGATGAGTTGTGCCGGCTGGTGGAGCAGGATTGTGCCAATCGTGTGGGTGGGGGCGTCTCGCTGGCAATCGGTATGGCGTCGATCTTCGTGGGGTTGCCTGGACTCAAAACAATTCCTGGACTGATGGCCTACTGGTACCAATTTGCCTTGTTATTTGAAGCGCTGTTCATCCTAACCACCATCGATGCGGGGACGCGAGTGGCACGTTATCTCGTCCAGGAACTTGGTGGGCGGGTGTATCGGCCATTTGGGGATCTCGGGTCCGTGCTAGCGGCGGTCGTGGCGAGCCTGCTGGTGGTCTGTGCATGGGGCTCGTTGCTCTCTACCGGATCGGTCTCGAGCTTGTGGCCGATGTTCGGCGTCGCGAATCAGCTCTTGGGCACGCTGGCGCTCTGTGTGGGAACCACCATCCTGATTCGGATGGGAAAGGCCCGCTACATCTGGGTGACGCTTGTGCCGCTGCTGTTCGTCGCCGTCATCACGTTGAGTGCCTGTGTCGAGTTGATCGGACAGTTTCTTGGCGAAGGGCGCTGGGTGAATGTTGTCCTCGTGCTCAGTATCGGCCTGCTGGTGGTGGTTGTCCTGCTGGATGCCGGGATCAAGTGGATTCGCCGGCTGAAGGGGAATGGGCCACCGGACGATCCGCCTGCGGCAGGGGGACACAGAGGGGCTTCATGGCTCGGACGTTGTTGCTGAGTCATGCAAGGTGTATCAAATTGATGCAGTTTCAGCGGTTACAGATCGAGAGTCATAATACTTGTATAACAACACGTAAGTAGTAGTTGACAGATCATATTGTGACGGGGTACACATGGCTCGGTTTAATAACTATTCGTATACAGACTGGGTCCGTTCAGCCCTGGTAGAGCGCGTACTTCACGATGGGCGAAAGTTGATCGAAGGTACGGGATGCAACCGTGGCACTGGGTCAACGACGGGCGAACATGAACGGAGTCTCCTCGGTGTAACAGTGTGGCCCACGATGAAGGACCTTGGCGATGTGATGAGAAAGGGGGCCAGAATGGTCCCTCTAAGGAGGAGGGCTCAGATGAGATCTGTTGCGTTATTACTCGCAATGATTTGCGTCTCTCTGTTTTCCGGATGCGGCGGTGACGGCCGTGGACCGGGAGGGACGAAGCACTAATTGGTGGTTTCATTCTCAGGAGAAGGAGACAAGGTATGGGCACAGGACTGCAGCGGGTTGCATCGGTTTTCGTTGTGATGCTCATGTGGGCAGTGTTGCCTGGATGCAGCGGGGATGGAGGTTCGGACCCTGCTGCTGTGTCCCAGAACCCAGGAACTTCGCCTCAAAATCCAAGTAACCCACCCTCATCTCCAACACCCGGAGGTAATCTACCACCCACGACCGGCACATTCGGCGGTGGGCAAGGGAAGATCCTTTTTGCGGAAGGGGGGCTACAACCGTACGCTATTTCGGAGTTTGACTTGGCCACACGCCAAGTCCGGAGACTGGTGGACTATAGCCAGGACAACAGTCTTAAGCCGGTTCTTGGTGGAGTTTCCCGTGCGAATGACGGGTCATTTACCGTCGTGAGAGATCCTGGTCCTGGTGCATCGGCGGTTATCCTTCACTATCAGGCAGACGGGTCACTTCTTCATGAATGGACAGTGCCGAAGCAGCGCACACCTGGTGCACCGAACAACCTATTTGGCCTAGGGGAAAGCCCGCGTGGCCCATTCACTGAGGGTGGAGCGTTGTCGCCGGATGCGAAGTCGATAGCTCTTGTAGCCCCTACGCGATTTGGGCTGCGGTTAGAGGTTGTGACCCTCGATGTACAGAGTGGAACATTTGACTACGTGGATGTGCTACGTGCGAACGATGCACCGTCTGATAAAACAAACATGCGAGCGAGCACCTTTTGGAGTCCATCGGGTGAGCTCTATGTGCTCAGCAATGTCGGTCTCCACAAGGTTGACCGTGCGACTGGGGTTGGCACCCTCGTGCATCAGGTCCCATTGAAAGAGCCGCATGCACCGACCATGTCATCCGACGGGCGCTCCATCTATTTTAGCCAGTGTTGCGGCAATCCGAATGGCGGAAGCATTTGGTCCATGGATGTCGCCAGCGGGGAGGTTACTCGTCGATCTACGCGTTCAGTCTCTGGCCAACAGTCCTCACCGGCATTATCCCCCGATGGTGAGTGGCTGCTTTTGCAGGAAGCCGGCAGTAGCGCTGTGCTTATTTTCCCAGGCTTGGGTCCGAATCCCATCGGGGCGCTTGGCATTCCGTTCAATATCTCAGCCGTGCGGTTGTCCGATCCACCAATCGACACGCAGAATTTGAACATCTGGATCGTGGATGCGGCAGGCCAACCACACTTCTCACAGAGTCGAATGGTGTGGTTTTAGCGCATGCTTTGCGAATGTCGCCACTGTCACGCAGACGATTAGCGGTTGGGTCTCGCAAGGTACTAACTGGAATGTGATCTGATCAATGGAGGGTTTCATGGGTATGAGAATGCAACGTCTAGCATCGTTTCTGGCTGTGATGCTTATGTGGGCCGTGTTGCCTGGGTGTGGCGGTGGAGGTGGTGGCGAAGTGTCTCCCTCCCCTGCTGCTCCTCCAGCGCCCAGTGCTGTCGGGAGTGTGTCGGGCAAGCTAAATGTGGAGGGCGTGGTGGGCTCGAGTCAGGCTCGGTTGGCGGCAGCGTCGAACGAAAGTGCCAAGTCACTTCCTACAGAGGGCGATGTCGAGCCAGACTTTGTGCCAGGCAAGATTATCGTCAGATTCAAGCCGGAGATTTCTGAAGCCGATGCCATTGCCAGGCTTGTGCGGGTCTATGCCGATGTGAAGCTTGAGAACAGGGGACTTCGATATCCCGGTGGCTCCTCCTATATCTTCACAACTGATGCTTATAAAAACGAGCAACTCTCAAGGAAAGAAGCTCAAGCACATACCCTTTCAGTATTGGAACGGCTCAAGGCCGATCCAGCGGTGCGTTATACGGAACTCAACACAATAGCCCACGCGCAGACAGTGCCTACTGATTCATTCTTTGATGCTGGGTTTCAGTGGAACTTACGCGCAATCGGCCTTCCAACTGCCTGGGAGCTAACCAAGGGAAGTCCAGAGGTGGTCGTCGCTGTGCTGGATACGGGTATCCGTGCAGACCATCCCGAGCTGGCTCCGCTCCTGTTGCCTGGCTATGACTTCGTGTCCGACCCTATCAGCGCGGGTGATCTAGATGGGATTGATCCCAACCCGACGGATCCTCTTCGCCCTGGTGCCTCCTTCCATGGAACTCATGTGGCCGGGACCATTGCTGCAGCGTCGAATAATGGGAAGGGCCTGGCTGGTGTCGCCTGGAATGTCCGGCTCATGCCAATACGAGTTCTTGGCAGCCAGGGGGGTGATCCGGACGATATTATTGATGGCATGCTCTATGCGGCCGGTTTGCCCAATCGCTCCAACACAATTCCGACGCGATCCGCGCAAGTCATCAATATGAGTCTAACTGCGAAGAGTACGCTATGTGGAGATACAGACTACCAAAATGTGATCGACATGATTAGGGCGAAAGGTATCAGTATCGTCGTAGCGGCCGGCAATCATGCTGAGTTTGACCCAAGTACCGGCCTTACAAACCCCACTACATCTCCGGCATCCTGTCGGGGTGTCATTGCGGTGGGAGCGGTCACTTCACAATTGAAACCTGCTTCTTACTCAACTCATCATCCCTACGTGTTTATTGCTGCACCTGGCGGCGATATTTCGCGCAGTCCCTTCGAGGGGATTCTCAGCACGATGAAGGTATCGGAGAGTAATGTGCCGCAGTATCAGTTTTTTCAGGGAACCTCCATGGCTGCACCACATGTGGCCGGGGTGATTGCCCTGATGCGATCTGTCAACCCAAGTCTCACTCCTGCTGCCATTGAGCAGATCTTGAAGGAGACAGCAATTGATGACTCCGATTTGCCTGGCAAGGATGATTTTTACGGATACGGCTTATTACGAGCAGACTTGGCGGTTGGCAGGGCCGCCAGTACCCTGGTCCCAAGAATGCCGATCCCCTATCCCCAGCCGGTTATCGTGATCTTTGATAGTGCCACCGGGACAGAAGATGTCAAGATTAACAATGTCGGGTTTCCCCCCCTCGACCTTTCTACCGTAACAGTTGAGACCGATGGGAGTGGCTCTTGGCTCACGGCTCAGCTCCTGGACAGCAAGACTCTTCGAGTCAGCGTAGATGGTCGAGGTCTCGCACCCCAATTGTATACCGGAGCAATCGGGGTCAACGTGAACGATGGAAGCAACGTACCACTGATTGTCCCTGTTGCTATGCGTCTTCCATCCCAAGGATTGCCCAATGTGGGTCCGATAACAGTTTTCCTGAGTGGGAGGGATTCGGCCACCGGACAGTCTGTGCTACGCACCACGACCACTGACCGTACTCAAGGATTTGCCTATAGCTTTTCCGCGGTTGCGCCGGGCCAGTATGAGGTATTTGCAGTGAAAGACAAAGATGAGAATGATGGCGATTGGGGAAGCCATCCAGACGACTTACAGGGGCAGTTTCCCTTTATCGGGGGGCTGGAACCAATTACCGTGGAGGCAGGGAAGGAAACCAGGAACATCGATTTCCAAATTATCAAGGGTCGAACCATCTTTACTACTGACAAGTGAAGGTGGAGAACAGATGTCAGGAACCATTCCATACCCCATAGTGAGGGAAATGGTTCTTGATATCTTGCTCAGGAATGTATCGTGACAGCGTGATAGTAACGATGGAGGCTGATGTGCAGACGATGGCCATGAGAATTCTGACCGGCATTCTTTTCTGTATCTTGACCGCCTGCGCGACGGAACCGGCGCATATCGCGCTGAAGCCGGAGCTCTCTCAGCGCATCAATTCATCCAACGGCGTAATTCTCGATTCGCAAAAAGAGCTTGTGGCGATTGTCGAGGAATCCAAGGTATCTCAGTCAACTGGTGGAGGACTGATCCCAATCCTCATCGATGCGTCGCGAAATCGCTCGCGCGCCAGTGCCGCAGAAGGTGCCGTGAGACCGATTCGGGATGTGTTAGTAGATTGTGACGTCGGTGCCGAACTGCAGCATGCACTTGGCACCAGGCTCAAAGCCATTCCCTGGTTACATATGAAGAAAGTGGATGTGGTCTATGACAAGGCGCCGACGCCGATCCCTTCTCTCTTGACGGCCAGTCCTGAAGATGTGTTGCTGCTTGTGACCCCTTCGTATGTGCTGTCCGCTGACTTTACCGTTTTGCATTTCTCGACGAACGTGCGGGTTGTACCAAGAGCAGCACATCTCATCCCGGCTGATGCCGGTGAGAATGCCGAGAAGCGAATGGCCCCGCTGTATAAGACGCTGGTTTCACACCGTACGGCTGTCACGGTCCAAGGGGATTCGATCATCGCGGCATCCAATGCTTGGACCCACGACGGCGGTAAGCAAATCAAAGAGGCCTTTCGGCAGAGCATCCGCAATACGGCCGATCAGATCATCGAGGCCTTAAGCCATCCGGAGAGGGCTCCTACAACGCCGTAGGGTGTCGCCGAAGGTCGAGCACGATCATGACGAGCAGGGCATGGATGACAGTACCCCTGACTGGCGTGCTGCTGAGTGTCTGTACGGCCTGTGCAATGACCGACCCCCTCGTGATCGATTTCAGCGCGGCCACACTCAGCAAGCCGCTGCCCCGCATCGAGGGCTGTGTCGTGCGCGTTGGGTCGGTCGTGGATGAACGCAAAGGCAAAGAGGATCTCGGTATGTTCGGAGGGCATGTTGTGGAGGGCCGTCAGGTGCTGCCCTGGCTGCAGCAGGCTGTGGAACGTTTGAACACTCCGGCGGTCGAGGTGGGAGGTCGCCAAGATAATCCTATGAAGACTCGACATCTGCGCCTTCATATCGGACTGCGGCAACTGTATCTCCACTTCTTACTCACGTCAGTGTCCGCCACGAGCCTAGTGCAGGCGCAGTATCAGATTGATCAGGAGCCACCATACTCACAGCAGTACCGAGGCACCGATACCAGAGGGAACTGGACGGGCACTGCGGGTTCGATGCGTACGCTGTTCAATGATGTGCTCGACGACGTCGTGCGCCAGATGCATGCCGACATCCAACAGCATTGTCAGAGTGGTCAGGCGAAGTCTGGAACGTGAGGTTTATAAGGAGACAGCCGGAGGATCGGAGGATGCGATGAAAGCATTCCTTTCCCAAAGCTTGCTGATTGGTGCAGTGATCGTCGCGGTGGGATGCACTGGGCCTCAATCCAATATGAGCTTTGAGGAGCGAGTGCGTGCGGCCGGGTATCCATCGGAGTACATCGATGGGCTGAATGCCGGGAGCGAGGCATTCTGCAGAGAGTTGTTAGCAGACAAGGTTCAAGACTCCTCAATCCCACTTGAGGTATCCATTACCTGCAGAAACCTGGCAGCTAAGGTGGAACAGAAGCCGAAGATGAACAGAAGCCACCAGCAGGGTTGGGCTGATGGGAAAGCGCTGGGGTCTTTTGCGATGGACGCAGTCCGCAGGGCAGAGGCTTACCGTAAGCTGGAATTGCAAGGAGGATTTGATTATATGAAGTATCAGAGAAACATGGAATTACTGAATCTTAACAAGTAGTGTTGATTCGCTCTGCCGGGATTAGACTGCACGAGCTGGAGTAGAGAAGCATGCGAGTAAATCCCGTTCTTGCAATGTGTGTCCTTGTCGGTGTTGTTGCGACGCTCGGCTGTACACCACTGACTCCTGTCACGCCGAACTCGTTACGCGCAGCCAAAGGGAACGGAGTGGTGAGAGGGTATCCCACCCCTTTTAATACCGTATGGGATGCGATGCTTGCCGTGCTGTCAGATCTCAAGTTGAAATGCATAGAGGAAAACCAGGAGGCGAGGTATCTCTTGGCAGAAAGTGACTTGGCGATCGTTGGTAAGGGTGAGCTGGTTGTCGTGTTTGTAGAAACTCATGAAGAAACGAGGAACACGCACGTTGAGGTGATTGTGAAGAAGGTCAATCAGCCTGGTCCCTTTGAATCTGCCGAGAAAAACTTGGCAGCAGCGATTCTCAATCAGCTCGATGACAAATTGAAGCACTCATCTGGCCACTAACCATCGCTGTGCCTGTATCTTCCCTGTATGGTGGGAACGAGTATCTGTCGGGTGAACGTGAGTATTCTCACACCCTACTCCTTTGACCGGGTCTGCCCAACACGTGAACCAACAATAGAACTGAGAGGACTATTCCTTCGGTTTCTCCGCCGTCGTTAAAATTGGCTGAAACATCGGATCGGCGTCGAGCACGGCCTTCAGCAACTCGCGGTGGAGGAAGTAGCGCCAAATCTCGTCGTCCTTTCCGGGGATCTCATCGAACCAGCGTTTGGCCTCGGTCAGATGGTGGAGCATCTGTCCTTTATCTCCATAGTTCGGCAGGAAGATCATGCTGTAGGCCATGGCGTATTCAGCGAGAAACTTGTCGAGCGGCCGTTCCGCGAGTTCCAGCGATGCCTTCGCAGCGTCATAGGCGCGGATACTGTCCTGGTCATGCAAGATCCGATTCCAGGCCACTTTGTTGATGCGGGACCAGGCCAGTTGTAGCAGG
>WBZN01001451.1_pt1 | contig 14480 bp, 17 predicted proteins | sample 5204281 | NCBI WGS metagenome assembly WBZN01 (sample SAMN12344347, study PRJNA552823) | activated sludge metagenome | biome: Activated sludge suspended growth; feature: Nitrification reactor; material: Wastewater; isolation source: activated sludge from nitrification reactor of wastewater...
AACAAGCTGCTGAAGCAGCATATGGAGATGGCCCGCATGATGAAGCAGGTCAGCAAGCTGGGCCAGAAGGGCCTGATGCGCCAGGGCATGGCCGCCTTGATGAAGGGCGGCGCGGGTGGGATGGGTGGCATGGGTGGCGGGATGCCCGGTGGCTTCCCGCCGTTCGGAGGCAAGAGATGATCGACCACGTCTCGATCGGCGTCTACGACCTGAAGGCCGCGAAATCCTTCTACGACAAGGCGCTGAAGCCGCTCGGCTATACCTGCGTCCACACCGTGAAGATCCCCGGCGAGGGCATCGTCGCCCATGGCTATGGCGAGGGCGAGAAGCCGAGCTTCTGGATCGGCAAGCCTGGGCAGGTGAACAAGACGGCGAACCGGAAGGGCGGCACCCATGTCGCCTTCGCCGCCAGGAGCCGCAAGGCCATCGACGCTTTTTACAAGGCCGCGATCAAGGCCGGCGCCAAGGACAACGGCGCGCCGGGCCTGCGGCCGCACTACCACCCCGATTACTACGGGGCCTTCGCTTACGATCCGGACGGCAACAAGATCGAAGCTTGCAGCCACCACCCGGAATGACCTGAACCGAACACGCGAAACACTGAAGGAGAGAACCAAGTGTCCCTGAAGATCCGACTGACCCGCGGCGGCGCCAAGAAGCGTCCCTATTACCGCATCGTCGTCGCCGAATCGCGCTTCGCCCGCGACGGCCGTTTCGTCGAGCATATCGGCACCTACAATCCGATGCTGGGCCGCGACGACCCGAAGCGCATCACCTTCGACACCGAGCGCGCCAAGCATTGGCTGAAGATGGGCGCGACGCCCTCCGACCGCGTCGCCTATTTCTTCTCCAAGGAAGGCCTCTGCGCCGCTCCGGTCCGCCGCGAGCAGACCAAGCAGGACAAGCCGAAGGCGAAGGCGCAGGAGCGCATGAAGGCCCAGGCCGAAGCGGCGGCGAAGGCCGCCGAGACCCCGGCGCAGTAACGGCGGACGCGGGCGCATCGCCATGCCGGTCTCGGCGACTTCCGACACACTGCTCCTGATGGGCGCCATTCTCGGCGCGCATGGGATCAAGGGCGAGGTGAAGGTGAAATCCTTCGCCGCGCAGCCGTCGGATATTGCCGCCTACGGACCCTTGAGCGATGCCAAGGAGAAGCGGCGCTTCGAGCTCAGCATCGTCGGCACCGCCGACGCGACGCGCGGCGTCCTCATCGCCCGCATCGCCGGCGTCGCGGACCGCAACGCGGCCGAGGCGTTGAAAGGCACCGAGCTCTATGTCGCGCGCGAGAAGCTGCCGCACCTGATGGATACGGACGAATTCTACTTCGCCGATCTGATCGGGCTGCTGGCGGTGGATGCCGGCGGCAAGCCCTATGGCCGCATCGTCTCCGTCGACAATTACGGCGCCGGCGAGCTGCTGCTGGTGGCGCCAGAAGAGGGGAGCGACCGCGACAGCTTCGTGGTGCCGTTCACCAAGACCTTCGTGCCGGCGGTCGATGTCGCGGCGGGCAAGGTGGTGCTGAAACTGCCGGCGGATTTCTTCGAGGTTCCCGAGCAGGAGCCCGAGGACGCCGATCTGCAGGAGGCCGCGCGATGAGCAAGGCAGCCGAGCAGACGAGCCCGTGGACCGCGCGCGTGCTGACCCTGTTCCCGGAGATGTTCCCGGGGCCGCTGGGCCTGAGCCTGGCTGGCAAGGCGATGGAGCGCGGCGACTGGGCGCTGGAGGCGATCGACATCCGCGGCTTCGCTACCGACAAGCACCGCACGGTCGACGACACGCCGTTCGGCGGCGGGCCCGGCATGGTGATGCGGCCCGACGTGGTGGATGCGGCGCTCGCGCACGCGACGCGCGACGGGCCCGATGGTCAGTGGTTGGCGCCCGCCATCTATCTGACGCCGCGCGGCCGGGTTCTTACCCAGGACCTGGTGAAGCGCCTGTCGGCCGGGCCTGGAATGGTCGTGCTGTGTGGACGCTACGAGGGGCTGGATGAGCGGGTGATCGAGGCGCGCGGGCTCTTGGAAGTGAGCCTCGGCGACTTCGTGCTTTCCGGCGGCGAGCCGGCGGCCCTCGCGCTGATCGATGCCTGCGTCCGACTGCTGCCCGGCGTCATGGGCGCCGAGGAAACGCTGGAAGAGGAAAGCTTCGAGGCCGGCCTGCTCGAATATCCGCACTACACGCGGCCCGCCGATTGGTGCGGCCGCCAGGTGCCCGACGTGCTGATGAGCGGGCATCACGAAAAGATTCGCGCCTGGCGCAAGCTGAAGGCGGAAGAAACGACGAGATCGCGGCGGCCCGATTTGTGGGCCGTCTACCAGGAACGCCAGGCGCGCATCGGCGCCAAGAACTGAACAAAGCTCTACCAAGAAAGGACGTGCGTCATGAATACGTTGCAGAAGTTCGAAAAGAGCCAGGTCGACAAGATGGCCGGCGGCAAGAAGGCGCCGGAATTCGCGCCGGGTGACACCGTGAAGGTCAACGTGAAGGTGGTCGAAGGCGACCGCGAGCGCGTGCAGGCCTTCGAGGGCGTGTGCATCGCCCGCAAGAACGCCGGCATCAACTCCTCCTTCACCGTGCGCAAGATCTCGTACGGCGAGGGCGTCGAGCGCATCTTCCCGCTCTATTCGCCGCGCCTGGTCTCGATCGAGCTGGTGCGCCGCGGCGACGTGCGCCGGGCGAAGCTCTATTACCTGCGCGGCCTGCGCGGCAAGGCGGCCCGCATTTCCGAGAAGACCGGCCAGCAGGCGGGCGGCGAGGAATAGGCTTCCTCGTCCAGAACCTTCGTCTCGACCCCTGGGAACGGCATCGCTGGGAACGGCATAGATCATGGCAAGCCCGAAGACCCTGTTCGACAAGATCTGGGAAAACCACCTGGTCCACCAGCAGGAGGATGGCACTTGCCTGATCTATATCGACCGGCATCTCGTACATGAGGTGACCTCGCCGCAGGCCTTCGAGGGCCTGCGCGCGGCGGGGCGCAAGGTGCGCCAGCCCAAGGCGACCTTGGCGGTGGCGGACCACAACGTCCCCACCACCGACCGCTCCAAGGGCATCGAGGAGGCGGAGAGCCGCATCCAGGTGGAGACGCTGGAGCAGAACTGCCGCGATTTCGCCGTGCCCTATTTCGGTATGTCCGACATCCGCCAGGGCATCGTGCACATCATCGGGCCGGAGCAGGGCTTCACCCAGCCGGGCATGACCATCGTCTGCGGCGATTCGCATACCTCGACGCATGGCGCCTTCGGCGCGCTGGCTTTCGGTATCGGCACCTCGGAGGTCGAGCATGTGCTCGCCACCCAGACGCTGATCCAGAAGCCGGCGAAGAACATGCGCGTCACCGTCGAGGGCCATGTCGGGCCCGGGGTCACGGCGAAGGACATCACGCTCGCCATCATCGGCCGGCTCGGCACGGCGGGCGGCACCGGCCATGTCATCGAATATACCGGCGAGGCGATCCGCGCGCTGTCGATGGAAGGCCGCATGACAATCTGCAACATGTCGATCGAAGCCGGCGCCCGGGCCGGCCTGATCGCGCCGGACGAGACCACCTTCGCCTATCTGCGGGGCCGGCCGATGGCGCCGAAGGGCGGCGCGTGGGAGCAGGCGGTGGCGTTCTGGAAGTCGCTGCCCAGCGATCCCGGCGCCAAATATGACACCGAGATCGTGCTGAAGGCGGCCGAGATCGCGCCGCAGGTCACCTGGGGCACCAGCCCGGAGGACGTGCTGCCCATCACCGGCGTGGTGCCGAACCCGGCGGTCATCGCAGACGAGAACAAGCGCCGCGCCGTCGAGCGCTCGCTGGACTACATGGGCCTGAAGCCCGGCACCCGGCTCGCCGAGGTCAAGGTCGACCGCGTCTTCATCGGCTCCTGCACCAATGGCCGCATCGAGGATCTGCGCGCGGCAGCCAGCATCGCCAAGGGCCGCAAGGTCGCCGCCGGCGTGAACGCGATGGTGGTGCCGGGCTCCGGCCTGGTGAAGCACCAGGCGGAGGAGGAAGGGCTCGACAAGATCTTCGTCGAAGCCGGCTTCGAGTGGCGCGAGCCCGGCTGCTCCATGTGCCTGGCGATGAACCCGGACAAGCTGGCCCCGGGCGAGCGCTGCGCCTCTACATCAAATCGCAACTTCGAAGGCCGCCAGGGCCGCGGCGGCCGCACCCACCTGGTCAGCCCGGCCATGGCCGCGGCGGCGGCGGTGACCGGCCATCTGACGGACGTGCGGCAGCTCGCCTGAAGCGGGGTTACCCGGCTCCCTATACGAAAGAACGGATGTCCGCGGCCGCTGGCGCGGGTGAAGCTGTCCGTCCGTCAGCGCAGGATGGCCGCGGCCCGCAAATGCCAGTTCTCACCGATCGCCTGAAAAAGGGTCTGGCCCATTGGCGCCGGCTGCGTGGCGGCCGGCGGATGCCGGGCCGTGCCGATATCGACCCCGTCGAGCTGCGCGGCCTGCTGCCCTTCGTCTATCTGCTGGATGTCGAGGGGCCGTCCCGCTACCGCTACCGGCTGATCGGCCAGGACATCATCGACAATCTGAAGAACAACGCCACGGGCCGCGCCGTCGATCAGGACCTCTTCGGCGACGGCCTGGGCGAGATCCTGGCCATGTACGACCATGTGGCGCGACATGCGGATCCGGTGATCAATCGCGGCCGCGCCTTCTGGGTCGACAATTTCTGGCGCCGCTATTTCAGCCTGATCCTGCCGCTCTCCAGCGACGGCGCCCATGTCGACAAGATGCTGGGGGTGATGGAGTTCGAGACCCTGCGCGACAAGCCGGCCAGCTGGCGCGGCGATCTCTTCGCGCACTGGCGCCCGCTTGCCGAGGGCGACGTTGCCGGCGCCGAGGCTGCCCCGGCGCTGTAGTCGCGCGCCCGCTACCGCAACTCCCGCTGCATCAGCACCATCGGCTTGCCGTGCCAGTCGAAATGCTCCTGCGCGATCCAGCCGAGCCGGCGATAGAACGCCTCCGCGTCGACGGTGTAGAGATGCAGACGCTGCGTGCCGACCGATCGGGCATGGCCCTCGATCGCCTTGACCAGCGCCGCGCCGATGCCGCGCTTGCGGAACTCGGGCGCCACATAGAGTGCGGCGAGCCAGGGCGTCAGATCATGCCTGGCGTCGATCTCGTCGCGCACGAACAGGCACAGGCCGGCGGGGGCGCCGTTCCAGGTCGCCAGCAAGGCGATCTCATAGCCCTGGGTGGCGAGGAAGGCGGCGAACAGCGCGCGCGACTCCTCCCACGCGACGCCCTCGCCGGCGAAGAACGCGTCGTGCCACCAGCGCGCGACGCGGGCCGCTTCCGGCGTGTCCGGCGCCAGGCTTTGGATATTCAGCACTACCCGGCTCCTTCCGGCTGCAGCTGGTTGCGGTAGCGGAGAAACAGGGCGGCGATGCGGTCGGCGGCGAGGCGCACCCGCGGCCGGTTGCGCAGGTCCTCGTGCACCACCAGCCAGAGGCCCTCGGTGGCGTAGTTCTCCAGCGGCGCGGTCAACTGCACCAGGTCCGGCTCCTCGGCTCCGACCCAGCAGGGCGCGATGCCGATGCCGGCACCGCCCAGGATGGCGTCGAGGATATTGGCCGAATTGTTGCACCGGATATGGGCCGCGTGCTGCAGGTGCCGTTCGATCCATTGAACCGACGATGCGTGCGCCTGGCTTTCGTCGAGGCTGATCCAGCGGCAATCCTGGTAGCGCCCTGCCGTCAGCGCCGCCGGGTTGTGCGCGACATAGTCGCGCGAGGCGAACAGGGCATAGGCCGGGTCCGGCAAAGCGCGCCGCACCAGCTTGCCTTCACCCGGGCGGCGGTTGCGGATGGCGATGTCCGCCTCGCGCCGCGCCAGGTCGGCGAAGACGTTGCCGCTCAAAATCTGCAACTCGATGCCCGGCAGATCCGCCAGCAGCTCCGGCAGGCGCCGGGCCAGGAACCGGCTGTTCCACGGGCCGGTGGCGATGCGCACGACGCCGGTCGCGGTCTCGGCCAGGTCCGGCCGCGCCCGCTCGATCGCCTGGCCCGCTTCGACCAGTTGCTCGACCAGGGGCAGCAGTTCCGCCCCGCGGGGGGTGAGCACATAGGCCCCCGCCACCCGGTCCAGCAGCTTGGCGCCCAGCGCCCGCTCCAGGGCCTGCAGGCGCCGGCCCACGGTCGGCTGGCTCAGGCCCAGCCGCCGGGCCGCCGCGCTCAGCGATCCCTCGGCCACGATGGCGGCAAAGATACGGAAATCGTCCCAATTGGCAGACAAGCTATTCATTATTGAATGAAAACTCCTCATTTCTGGAAATGTCAAACCAGGAATGAACAATTCATGCTGCGGCCCTTGTCTCTGCCAAGGGAGAGGGGTCGATGCTCATCAGGATCGGGTATCGCCGCGGGCGCGGCCTGGGGCTGGCGATTGTCCTCGTTCTGCCGGGGTGCCGGTTCCTGCGGCCCGGGTCTTCCGGGCGCTGCCGGCCGGCGGCCCTGCCCATGGCCCGGCTGTCGGACCACCAGCTGCGCGATCTCGGCCTGCCGCCGCGCGATCCGCCGCAGAGCGCGGACTTGTGGCCAGCGGGGCGGCCATGACATATAACCGCCCGGTTCGGCGGCCCGGTTCAGCCGCCGCCTTGTCCCAGCGCGTGAGCGGATTCAGCCGATGCAGAAATTCAACCAGTTGACCGGCGTGGCGGCCCCCTTGCCGATGATGAATGTCGACACCGACATGATCATCCCGAAGCAGTTCCTGAAGACGATCAAGCGCACCGGGCTCGGCAAGAACCTGTTCGACGAGATGCGCTACACGCCGGACGGCCGGGAGATCCCGGACTTCGTCCTCAACAAGCCGCAATACCGCAAGGCGCAGATCCTGGTGGCCGGGCCGAATTTCGGCTGCGGCTCCTCGCGCGAGCATGCGCCCTGGGCGCTGCTGGATTTCGGCATCCGCTGCGTCATCGCGCCCTCCTTCGCCGACATCTTCTACAACAACTGCTTCAAGAACGGCATCCTGCCCATCGTGTTGCCGCAATCCGAGGTCGACAAGCTGATGGACGACGCCAATCGCGGCGCCAACGCGATGATCTCCGTCGACCTCGAGAAGCAGGAGATCCGCGGCCCCGACGGCGGCTGCATCCGCTTCGAGATCGACGCCTTCCGCAAGCACTGCCTGCTGAACGGCCTCGACGACATCGGCCTCACGATGCAGAAGGCCGCCAACATCGACAGCTTCGAGACCAAGGCGAAGGTCGGCCAGCCCTGGCTGTGGTGATTACCCTCTATCGTCATCGCCGGGCTTGACCCGGCGATCCAAGTTCCCTCGTCGCGCTGCAACGGCTGCAATTGGATTGCCGGGTCAAGCCCGGCAATGACGAGGGAGGAATCGCAAAGGCGGAGACATCAATGCCCACCAACAAGAAACTCCTCATCCTCGCCGGCGACGGCATCGGGCCGGAAGTGATGGCGCAGGTGAAGCGCGTGCTGGACTGGTTCGCCAAGCACCAGGCGCTCAGCTTCGATACCGAGGATGAGCTGGTCGGCGGCTGCTCCATCGACAGGCACGGCGTGCCGCTGACCGACGCGGCGATGGCCAAGGCGATGCAGGCCGATGCGGTGCTGCTGGGCGCGGTCGGCGGGCCCAAGTGGGACAACCTGCCCTTCGAGGTGAAGCCGGAGCGCGGCCTGCTCCGCCTGCGCAAGGACATGGAGTTGTTCGCCAATCTGCGCCCGGCGATCGTGTTCGACGCGCTGGCCGATGCCTCGTCGCTGAAGCGGGAACTGGTCGCTGGCCTCGACATCATGATCCTGCGGGAACTCACCGGCGGCGTCTATTTCGGCTCGCCCCGCGGCATCGAAACCCTGCCGAACGGCGAGCGCCGCGGCATCAACACCCAGGTCTACACCACGCATGAGATCGTGCGCGTCGCCCGCGTCGCCTTCGAGCTCGCCCGCAAGCGCAACAACAAGGTCTGCTCGGTCGAGAAGGCCAACGTGATGGAAAGCGGCGTGCTGTGGCGCGAAGAGGTCACCAAGCTGCATCAGGCCGAATACAAGGACGTCGAGCTCAGCCACATGTATGCCGACAACTGCGCCATGCAGCTGGTGCGCCAGCCCAAGCAGTTCGACGTCATCGTCACCGACAATCTGTTCGGTGATCTCCTGAGCGATTGCGCGGCGATGCTGACCGGCTCGCTCGGCATGCTGCCCTCGGCCTCGCTGGGCGCGCCCGATGCCAACGGCCGGCGCAAGGCGCTCTATGAGCCGGTGCACGGCTCCGCCCCCGACATCGCCGGCAAGGACGCCGCCAACCCGCTGGCCACCCTGCTCAGCCTCGCCATGATGTTCCGCTATTCCTTCGACCTGGGCGACGCGGCGGACCTCCTGGAGCAGGCGGCGAAGAACGTGGTGGCGGCCGGCCTCCGCACCGGCGACATCATGGCCCCGGGCGCTACCCGGATCGGCACCACCCGCATGGGCGATGAGATCCTGAAGGAGCTGGGCAAGCTGGCCGGCTGAGCCCGGCAAGCTAAGCACCGCACAACAACCCTCCGGCGGCGGTGCCCGGCTGCGACCGGCGGCCGCATCTGCCACTGGCGGCTCGCCCTTCTTTGCGGCGGGCCCCATATGACACTTGAGTCATGTGGAAAATTGCGGCCGAAATAGGCGTATACTCGGTTGCAGACCGTCGAAGCCCGTCGCACATTCGCTGCGTGGGTCATCGTCAAAGGGGAGGGAAGTCATGGCTTTCAAGCATGTCCTGGTTCCGCTGTTCGGGCTGGAGCCGGATCGCGCCGCGCTCGACGCCGCGCTGGCGCTGAGCAAATTCGCCGGCGGCCATATCGTCGGCCTGCACGCCATCGCCGACCCGCTGAAGACCACGCCGCTGATGGTCGATGTCGGCGTCGCCATCGCCGAGGTGGTGGCCGCGGCCGAGCGCCATGCCGAGGCGCGCGCCGCCCAGGCCAAGGCGACCTTCGATGCCTGGTCCAAGGAGAGCGGCGTCGCGCTGGCGACCCAGCCGGGCAGCGTCTCCGGGCCGAGCGCCGAATACCGCGCGGAGAAGGGCCAGGAATCGGAACTGCTCGCCCGCTTCGGCCGGCTGACCGACGTCATCGTCATGGCGCGGCCGAAATCGGAGCAGGCCCTGGACCTCATCGCCGTCGCGGTCGAGGACGCGCTGTTCTCCGCCGGCCGGCCGGTGCTGCTGGTGCCGGCGGAAATGTCCGCCGCGCATGTCGAGGCGATGATCAAGGGCCCGGCGATCATCTCGTGGAACGGCTCGATCGAGGGCATCCGCTCTGTCAGCGCGGCGTTGCCGCTGCTCAGCGGGCGGCCGCGGGTGCGCGTCATCAACGTCAAGGAAGGCCATGCCGGCACCCAATCGGCCGCCGACCTGACGCATTACCTGGCTTGGCAGGGCGTCGCCGCCTCGGTCGGCGAAGCGGCCGAGCACATGGGCACCATCGCCGAGCGCCTGCTGATGGCGGCGCGCGAGGTGAATGCCGGCCTGCTGGTGATGGGCGCCTATACCCACAGCCGGCTGAAGCACCTGGTCCTTGGCGGCGTCACCAGCCATATGATCGATGCGGCAAACCTGCCCGTCTTCATGACCCATTGACCGGACGGAATCGGACATGCCCGACAGCAAGCTGAAGACCATCCGCCTGGAACTGGCGCGGACCAAGGAATTTCCCGAAGGCAATGCGCGCTGCGGCTACGAATTCGTGGCGCCGCTGAACCGGGAAGGCCATCTCGACCTCGACCTCTACCGGCGCGAGAAGGCCGCCTGCCGGGTGCACCGCTTCTGGGAGGGCCAGAAGGCCGAGGAGGGCGCGCTGCTGCACCTCGGCCACGACCGCTGGGTATTCTCCTATGCTCCCGGTGCGGACGACGACGAGCCGGCCTTCAAGTTCGATCGCCACTTCTTCCTGCCCGGCGAATATGTCTCGATCACCGAGCATGACGGGGTCACCCGGCCGTTCAAGGTCGTGTCGGTCAAGTAGCGGCGCGCCGGCGATTCGCCGGGTTTCCCGGCATTTGACAGGTGGCGGCAATCTCTGTAGAAAGGCCGCCGATCCGGGGCGGAAAGGCCCCGTTCAGGAAATTGTAACGTGATCCAGGCTGTGATCAGCGCGAAGACCACCAAAAAGACCACCGGCAAGACTGCCGGAGGATGTCGCGCGGCCTGAGGAAGTCAAAGTTCCGACGAAACCGAAGGCCGCAGCGAGATGCGGCCTTTTTGCTTTGAGGAGTAGGTCATGGGGTATCGGGTAGCGGTGGTCGGCGCCACGGGCAATGTGGGCCGCGAGATGTTGCAGACGCTGTCGGAACGCGCGTTCCCGGTGGACGAGGTCGTCGCCCTGGCATCGTCGCGCTCGGCCGGCGCCGAAGTCTCGTTCGGCGAGGACGAGGTGCTGAAGGTCCAGCAGCTCGACACCTTCAACTTCAAGGGCATCGACATCGTGCTGTCCTCGGCGGGCGCCAAGGTCTCGGCCGATTTCGCGCCGCGGGCGGCGGCGGCCGGTGCGGTCGTCATCGACAACACCTCCTATTTCCGCATGGACCCCGACGTGCCGCTGGTGGTGCCGGAAGTCAATCCCGGCGCCATCGCCGGCTACAAGAAGAAGGGCATCATCGCCAACCCGAACTGCTCGACCATCCAGATGGTGGTGGCGCTGAAGCCGCTGCACGAGATCGCCAAGATCAAGCGCGTGGTGGTGGCGACCTACCAGTCGGTGTCGGGCGCCGGCAAGGACGCGATGGACGAGCTGTTCAACCAGACGCGCAACATCTACGTGAACCAGCCGGTGGAGCGCGAGAAGTTCACCAAGCAGATCGCCTTCAACGTCATCCCGCATATCGACGTGTTCATGGATGACGGCTACACCAAGGAAGAATGGAAGATGTCGGTCGAGACCCGGAAGATCCTCGATCCGAAGATCAAGGTGACCGCGACCTGCGTGCGCGTGCCGGTCTTCGTCAGCCATGCCGAGGCGGTGAACGTGGAGTTCGAGCGTCCGATCTCGGCCGAGGAAGCGCGCGCCGCGCTGCAATCGGCCCCCGGCATCGGCGTGGTCGACCACCGCGCCAACGAGGGCTACGTGACCCCGATCGAGGCGGCCGGCGAGGACAAGGTCTATGTCAGCCGCATCCGCGAAGACCACACGGTCGAGAACGGCCTCTCCTTCTGGGTGGTCGCCGACAACCTCCGCAAAGGCGCCGCGCTCAACGCGGTGCAGATCGCCGAAGTTCTGGCGAGAGACTATCTCAGCGGCAAGGCGGCGGCGTAGTCGCCGGGCAGTCTTCGCGCGCTGCCCCCTCCCTATCCCTCCCCCTGAAGGGGGAGGGGAGACAGCCTCCCTCCCCCGAGGCGGGGGAGGGCAGGGGTGGGGGAAGTTGCAGCGCCAGGTCTCTTCGCAGACCTAACGAACCTTCGCCCATCTCTCCTGTGTCTGCACGATCAACAACTCGTCGGCATCGGCTTCGGAGGTCGCGGTGCAGATGACCTCCATCGCCTTCATGGCGAAATCGAGCGACTTGGCCGCGTCGCGTGACGTCACGTAGTGGCCGTTGAACAGCGCCGAGAAGGTGTCGCCGGTTCCCGACACGCGCAGCTTGCGCCGCGCCGCCTCGGCGCGATGCTTGCCGTCGGCCGTGATGGCGTAGGCGGCGATGCGGTCGGGGGACGCCGTCGGCACGCCGGTGGCGATGACCAGCTTCACGCCGGTCTGGTCCTGCAGCGCGCGGGCCGCGTCCAGCGCCGAGGCCTCGTCCTTCACCACGCGCCCGGTCAGCCGCCCCAGCTCGAACACGTTGGGCAGCAGCACGTCCGCCGCCTGGATCAACTCCTCGGCGATGGCGTCGGCCAGGTCCGGCTTCACGTAGAGCTCGTCATCGTCGCCCATCACCGGATCGCAGGCGAAGATGGCCTTGGGATTCTGCGCCCGGATCAGGCCCGCCAGTTCCTTGGCCAGCCGCGCGGTGTCGGGCGTGCCGAGATAGCCGGTCAGCAGCATGTCGACGTGGTCGAGATAGCCCAGCTCCTTCAGCCCCTCGATCAGGTCGCGCGCCTGTTCCGCCGGCACGTCGCGGCCGCGGAAGGTCGGCTTGCCCAGGTGGTTGGAGAACAGCACCGTCGGCACCTGCCACACCGCGTGGCCCTGGCGCTGCAGCACGAAGGCGGCGGCGGAATTGCCGACATGGCCGTAGACGACCTGGGACTGGATGGAAAGGACGTTCATGGGGCGGGCTCGGAAGGGCGATTTCGAGCCGTATCCTCAGCATCGCCGCGCGGCATGCAAGGGAAATCCGGTCGCGGTCAGCGCCGATCTTGTCTGCCGACAATCACCCGCCGCCATGGGGAGTGGATCACCGTAATGGCTGGGAGGCTCGTCAGCCTGCCTGAGCCGGCGTCGTCTCGCCGGTCGGCTCTGCCGCCGGGAATCGCAGCCAGCCCAGCGCCGCCGCCGCGATGCCAGCGAACAGCAGCACCGCGAAACCGGTCTTGCTCAACAGCGATGCGGTGTAGAGCAGCGCGGCGGCCAGAGGCGAGAGCAGGATCAGAAGCAGGACCTGCGCCAGCAAGCCGCGGGCGGCTGTCTTCGTGGCGGCGCGCCACCCCCATTCGCCGAATGTGAGCAGCGCGGGAAAGGCACGGACCAGAGCCATGCCGATCGCCAGCGGAACGGTCACTTCGCCGGTCCAGTCGAAGGCAATGTCCGGCGGCACGTCGTGTCTCGCGAATAGGGCGGTGGATGCCAGTGCCAGGCAAGCAAAGACGATTGCCGGCCAGGAACGCTGCGGGACGTAGATGCTGGAAACGCCGCGACGGGTGATCATGTCAACAAGCGTGGTCACGGACATCGCCAAGACAAGCGATAGGCCAAGTAGAGCAACCAACTCGCCGTGCGACAAATCTGGCGGTGGCGACAGCGGAACCTCAGCGCCCAGCAAGCTGATCGGCTCGTTGCGATCGCTCAGATACCGCTTGATTTCGTGGTCATCTGGCAAGAGGCCGTCCACGATCGAGTAAAGTGCTATGAAAAACAGAAAGCCAGTCCAGCTCGTGAGCCTGCCGAATGCCTTGCTGACCTTCCAAGCGTCGCCCCGGACGGAATAGTGGGTCCGGACAACGGCAGCGAAGGCCGCCAGATAGAACGAACATCGAATGGCGAATTCCTGGTGTTCGATGTCGGCGAGCGTAGCCGTCGACCACTCGAACACCGGCAGCCAGCGATATCCTATCGCCGCCAGCATGATGATCCCGAAGGCGAAGACAAGGGCACCATCAAGGTTGCGCTGCAGGTTGCCGGTATCCGCTTCGAGGTCGAAGCCGCGATTGGCGTCGACCAAGATCGTTTGCACCCCAATCCCGATCAGAAACGCGCCCGCACCGACCATGCCGAGCGCATAGGCTGCCAGATACGGAAAGATGTTCCACCACCCATGCGGTACCGACTTGAGCCACAGGATGACAACTACAAACGCCGCCACTGCAACACAGCCGAGGATCACCAGAAGCGGCGCGAACCTGCCGAGGGTGAGGAACTTCCGGCGCTGGACGACTTCATTTGCCTTCGGTACTGGCGACAGGAACAGCCAAAGCAAGCGCGCACCGCCGGTGAGGAGCCCGGTGACCAAACAGAGGTTCACGATAAAGGGGAATAACGCGCCGGACGGAAGCAAAGGCCTGCCTCGTTTGGAGTGGACGCTAGGAAATCTATCACGTGAATCCCGACCTCGCCATCACGCCCCGCTGGCGAATGCCGCCGCAGGCAGGATATGCTGCGCCGCAGCAGACCTTTGGGATCAGGGCGCCGATGAAGACCAACCCAGGCAACTACTTCGAGGATTTCCGGCTGGGGCAGGAGATCGTGCATGCGGTGCCGCGCACGGTCTCGGAGGGCGACGTGGCGCTTTATCTCGGGCTGACCGGCTCGCGCTTCGCGCTGCACAGCTCCGACAGCTTCGCCCAGGCGCTCGGCTATGACCAGGCGCCGCTCGACGATTTGCTGGTCTTCCATCTGGTCTTCGGGCGCAGCGTCGCCGACATCTCGCTCAACGCCATCGCCAATCTGGGCTATGCCCAGGGCCGGTTCGGCGCGCCGGTCTATCCGGGTGACACGCTGCAGGCGCAATCCATCGTCATCGGGTTGAAGGAGAATTCCAACCGCGAGACCGGAATCGTCTATGTGCGGACCACCGGGCGCAACCAGATGGGCGACGTGGTGCTGGACTATGTGCGCTGGGTCATGGTGCGCAAGCGCGACGCCGCCGCGCCGGCGCCGGAGGGGCAGGTGCCGGACCTGGTCGGCCATGTCGCGGCCGAGGATTTGATCCTGCCCGACGGGCTGGTGATGGAGAATTACGACCGCGTGCTGGCCGGCTCGCCGCATTGCTGGGAGGATTACGCCAAGGGCGAGCGGATCGACCATGTCGACGGCATGACGCTGGAAGAGAGCGACCACATGACGGCGACGCGGCTCTACCAGAACAATGCCAAGGTCCATTTCAATCAGC
>WBZN01001452.1_pt1 | contig 14465 bp, 8 predicted proteins | sample 5204281 | NCBI WGS metagenome assembly WBZN01 (sample SAMN12344347, study PRJNA552823) | activated sludge metagenome | biome: Activated sludge suspended growth; feature: Nitrification reactor; material: Wastewater; isolation source: activated sludge from nitrification reactor of wastewater treatment...
CGATCTCCGAGATCGCGGCGTACGCGCTACGCCACGCCGGATCGCGAAGCGCGTCGAGCTTGCGCAGCGCCGAGGCGCGTCCTCGTTGCTGCACCGCCGCCGCGCGCTCCGTGGCTCCCGCGGTGCGCAGCACCTCCGCGCACGCGGCGAGCACCTCTTCTTCGGATCCTTCGAGGTACTTCTGATGATCGAGCAGGCCGAGCGCACGATGAACGAGCGCGCCGGCCTCCGCGTGGTGGTCGCCGGTGCGCGACAGCGCGAGGGCGTGACGGGCGAGTCCCTGGATCTCGTAGCCGACGAGCGTGGCCTGCTGCGCGACCGCGGTCCCCATGGCGGCATCCTCGATCGCTCGGGCGAGCTCCCCGTGCTGGAGCAGCGCGCCGGAGCGAGCCACCAGGGCGTTGGCCTCGAGGTACCGGGCACCCAGCCGGCGAGCCTCGGCGAGCGCCTCGTCGAGCTGCGCGAACCCGATCGCGCGTCCGCGGCGGACATCGCAAGCGCCTGCATAGATCAGACAATCGGTGCGGCTCCAGCGCGAGGCGGTGCGGCCGAGGATCTCGAGCGCCTCGGCGAACCGCGCCGCGGCTTGTTCGTAGAGCCCGACCTCGAGCAGCACGATGCCCATCACGCTGACCGCGTCGCCTTCCCGCGCGCGATCGCCGTAGCGGCGGCACAGCTCGAGCGAGCGCTGCGCGGACTCCATCGCGGGCCCGAAGTTGCCGAGGCACATCTCGATCACGGCGACGTGATTCTTGACGATCCGCTCGAGCCACGGATCACCGGTCTTGTCGATCAGCGCGAGCACCGGCGTGTAGGCATCGCGCGCCGCCTCGTAGTGCGCGCGCATCAGGTGGATCCGGCCGCGTCCGGTCATCGCGGCCATCTCGTCGGTGATCGCGCCCTGGCGATGGAACAGCTCCCGGGCATGGCCGACCGCGGCGAGCGCTTCGTCGAATCGACCGAGCCGCTCGAGGATCTCCCCGCGTACGCGCAGGGCTTCGCCCCGGAGCCGGATCGCGTTCGCGGCGATCGCGTGATCTTCTGCGACCACGGTCGCGCTGCGCGCCGCGGCATATTCCCCGAACCGAAGCATCCGCTGTGCGCGCCGGATCTCGACGTCCGCGAGCCGAGCCGGCTCGCCCTCGCACATGCGCTGCAGCTCCTCGAGATCCCCGGCATCGGACGCGAGATCGCCCTGGAGCCTGTGCGCCTCCTCGCGACCGGCGAGCGCCTCGCGGCGGCGGGCGCGCGAGGTCGGCGTCAGCGGCGTGACCCCGAGCTCGCGCTCGAGCAGCAGCGTGCGCGAGAAGCAGCTGACCGCGGCATCGGCATCGGACGCGGTCAGGGCGATCCGCCCGGCGCGCAGCCAGAACGCGGCCGCCCCCGCCGGCTCGCCGCCACGCTCGAGGTGCTCGGCGATCGCCGCCGGCGGCTCCTCGCGACCGGCGAAGAACCGCGAGGCGAGCAGCCGGCCGACGCGGGCGTGGCTCTCGCGCTGCGCCCGCGCCGATAACGAATCGTAGACGACCTCGCGGATCAAGCCGCGGGCGAAGTGCAGCTCGCCCTCGTTCGTCGCACCCGCCGGGGACTCGTCGCGCACCAGGAACCCGGCCGCGATCAGCTCCTCGAGCTCGGTCTCGCGCGCGCCGGTGCGCGCCAGGTCATCGTCGTCGGTGCCGCTGCGCCGCGGCGCAGCCTCGTCACCGAGCAACTCCTCGATCAGCCGCACGCGCACGGTGCCGCCAATGACGGCCGCGAACCGCAGCGCGGTCCGGGCGGTCGCGGACAGGCGATCGATGCGAGCCGCGACCACATCGCGCGCCGAGGCAGGGACGTCGTCACCCGCCTCGCGCACCGCCTGCGCGAGCTCCTCGATGAACAACGGGTTGCCGCCGCCGCGCGCGAGCACGGCCGCGATGTTGAGCGGCGTCGCGACCTCGCCGAGGCGATCGGCGATCAGCGCGCGCAGCTCGCCACCGACGAGGTCGCCGATCGTGAGCGTCGCGTCCACCGCGAGCGGGGGCGGGCCCTCCGGGCGCGTCGTGAGCACGACGAGCTCGGGCCCGTTGGCGGACGCCGCGAACAGGTGGCGCAGCACCTCGACGCTCGCGCTATCGCCCTGGTGGATGTCCTCGATCACGGTGAGCTGCGGGCGCGCGCGATCGGACATCACGCCGCGAAACGCCGCGAGCCCCGCCGAGATCCGCGGTCGCAGATCGGCGACCTCGGGGGCGCCGATCCCGACGCCGTCGCGCAGCTCCATCGCGCGATCGAGATCGGTGGCGACTACGCGCGCTCGCTCCAGCGATGCGCCGCGCGTGGTCATCAGGTGCATGAGGCGCTGCACCACCTGGGCACGCGCGCCACGTCCCCGCGCCGGGGCGAGCCCGAGCGCGGCCTGGTACAGGTCGATCACGAGCGCGAACGGCGCGAACCGGTGCGCCGGGCTCGCGGCGACGATCACGGTGCGCATCGGCGAGCCGGTCGCGGTGCGGCGCGCCACCAGCTCGGCGACCAGCCGGCTCTTGCCGGTGCCCGCGGCGCCCGTGACCAGCGCGACCTGCCGGCGATCGGCCGAGATCGCGCGCTGGAACCACCCCTCGAGCTCGGACAGCTGCGCCATCCGGCCGACGAACTCGCCACGACGCTCGAGCCGCGACCGATCTCGCTCGTCGAAGCTGCGAGGGCCGACCACCTCGATCACCCTGCTGCGGCGCGCGATCCGCCGCGGGGTCGGGACCTCGCGTAGCGCGTACAGGCCGCTGGTGAGCCGGCCCGCGCTCCCGACGAACAGCGGCCGATCGGGCGAGGCCTCACGCGCGAGCGCGCGCGCCTCCTCCGAGGCATCCGCTGGGATCCGCGTCGCGCCGTCTTGTCCGGCCGCGGTGGCGACGCCGGTGCGCGCGCCGATCCTCAGGATGATCCCATCACCATGATCCGTCCCGGCGTCCCGCGTCATCGAGGCGCCATCGAGCGCCCAGCCCATCGCGATCGCGACATCGTCCTCGCCGGCGATCTCGAGCCCGAACGCGACGAGCAGGCTGTCGTCGTCCTGGGCGAGCACCACGCCGCCGCGCTGATAGGCAAGCTCTCCGAGGCTGCGGGTCACCGGCCGCAACACCTCGCTCGGCGCCCCCGTGAGGAGGCCCGCCACCACCACGGTGCGCCGCCGCTCCCGGAGCACACCGGCGACGATCGAGCCGAGGTCGTCATCGATCCGCTCGTCGTGCAGCACCTCGCTCGCGAGCGGCGAATCGGCATCGACCTCGAGATCGCCGTAGCTCGTCTCATCGGCGGCGTTCGGGATCGCCGCGCCGTGGCTGGTGACGTCGTCTTCGAACCGCGGCGCTGGAGGCGGCGCCGCCGGCCCGCGCCGGACCTCCCCGTACGCTGCTTGCTTGAACTGCTCGGTCGGCACCGTGGGGTCGACGCTCTGGAAGCTGGTGTCAGGGGGCGCATCGGCGAGCTTGGCGATCCCCGCGACCGTGCCTTCGCGGCTGCTCTGGCGCGCGGCCGGCTCGCGATCGCCAAAGCGCCGCGCGCTGGTGATGATCACCGTCGGCTCGCGCGGCGTCACCGCGGTGGTGCTCGGCTCGTGGCGATCGAACCCGCGGACCTGCGGTGGGGCCCCGGCCGGCTCGCGCGCGGGCTGCGCGCTGGTCGCCACGTCGGGCTGGGACTCGGACTCGGGAGGGAATCCTGGGGTTCCCGCTCCGAAGTCCGCGGCCGGGATGAGCTCCGCGCCGAGAGAGACCGTCGCCGGCGGACGGGACGGCGAGGTCTGCAGCTCCCGCGCGGCCGCCTTGGGCCCACCGGCCGGCGTGCCCTCGTGCTGCCACGGGCTCGCGATCATGCGCGGCGTGGTGTCGAGCTCCGTGAGCCACGCCGCGAGCGCACGTGCGCTCGACCGCATCGCGGTACGGGTGCATGCCTGGGCGAGGTCGGCGGTGGTGCCACGCGCCGCCGGCTCGCGCGACAGCGCCGTCGCGATCGCATCGACGATCTCCGTCGGCACCTCGGGGTTGATCCGATCGATGCGCGGCGGCTCGGCGGTGCGAACGGCCTCGAGGATCTCCTTGACGTTCGCGCCGCGATACAGCGGCAAGCCGGTGAACAGCTCCCACGCGACGATGCCGAGAGCGAACACATCGGCCGCCGGGGTCGGGGGCTCCCCGAGCGTCTGCTCGGGCGCCATGTAGCGCGGCTTGCCGCGGAGCCGCCGTCGCTCGAGCGCCGACGCGAAGGTCGCGCGCGCGATGCCAAAATCGAGGATCTTGACGTAGCCGTCGGTGGACAGCATCACGTTCGATGGCGACACGTCGCAGTGCACGATCCCGAGCGTCCCGCCATAGCCGTCGGTCTTGCGATGCGCGTAATCGAGCCCCGACGCGACCTCCGCGAGGATGTAGGCCGCGACCGGGATCGGCGTCAGCCGATCGCACGAGACGCTCTGACTCATCGCGGCACGCAGGTCTCGGCCCTCGATCAACTCCATGGCGAGGAACAGCTCTCCATCGGCCTTCCCGAAATCGAACACCTGGACGATGTTGCGGTGGGTCAGCTCGACCGCGATCCGCGCCTCGTCGATGAAGCTGCGAATGAACCGGCCTTCGCGCGCCGAGCTCGGCAGGATGCGCTTGAGGGCCTGGATCTTCTCGAACCCCGCGATGCCGACGGTCTTGACCTTATAGACCTCCGCCATCCCGCCCTGCGCGATCTTCTCGAGGACGTGATACTTCCCGAAACGCTCGCGCAGCGCTTCCACCGCTCCGAGGGTACCATGGCTCGTGGTCGTGCCATCTCCATTTGGCGAGCTCGAAGCGGTGCTCGGCTACACGTTTCGGGATCGATCCGTGCTCGAGCAGGCACTGCGCCATACCAGCTGGTGCAACGAACAGGCAGCCGGGGAGCGGCTCGATGACAACGAGCGCCTCGAGTTCCTCGGTGACGCGGTGCTCGATCTCGTGGTCGGACACCTGCTGATGACGCGCTACCCGCAGCTGCGGGAAGGCGAGCTCTCGGTCACGCGGGCCCAGGTGGTCAGCGAGGCCGGGCTGTCCGAGGTCGCGGCGCAGCTCCAGCTCGGCCGCTGGTTGATGCTCGGCCGTGGCGAAGAGAAGAGCGGCGGGCGGACCAAGCCGTCGCTCCTCGCCGATGCGTTCGAGGCGATCCTCGCGGCGGTCTATCTCGATGGCGGGTTCACCGCCGCCTGGGACCTGGTCGGCCGGCTGCTTTCGCTGCGGATCGAGACCGTCGAGTTCAAGGGGTTCTACGACTTCAAGACCCGGCTCCAGGAGACCTCGCAGGCGCGGCTCAAGTCGACCCCGACCTATCGCGTCGTCCAGGAGCTCGGGCCCGATCACGACAAGCGGTTCGTCGTCGCGGTCACGATCGGGACGGACGAGTGGGCGCGCGCCGTCGGCAAGTCGAAGAAGGAGGCCGAGCAGCTGGCCGCGGCCGAGGCGCATGGCCGGCTCGAGGCGTCAGACGTCGGCATCCGCCCGAAGCGCTGACCGCGCGCCGCAGGGCGGTGCGGGGCCCGTCCGTCCGTACGTTCGCCGCCGGCGTCAACCAGCGCGGCGCGTGCGGGTCAGCGCGAGGACATCCTCGCGGCTCGGCATCGCCGACCACGGCCCGAGCTCGCGCAGCGAGAGCGACGCCGCGGCGGCCGCGAGCTCCATGCACCGCGCGAACGGCAGCTCGCTGAGCAGGGCCGCGGCGAACGCGCCGTGGAACACGGAACCGGCGCCATACGCGTCGAGCATGTCCTCGCTGGCGAACGCCGGACAGCGCACGAGCTGATCACCATGCCGGCCGATCGCGCCCTGGTCGCCGAGCGTGATCACCACGGCGCGGGGACCGAGCGCGAGGATCTCGTCGAGCGCATCGGTGAGCTCCCCGCGCGGAGCGATGTCTCCGGCCGCGCGCTCGGAGGCGATCAAGATGTCGCTCGCGGTGATCAGCTCGCTCGTCCCATCGCGGAGCTCGCCGACATCGAAGATCACGGGCAGCTTGTTCGCGCGCGCCAGCTCTGCCGCGCTCAGCTGGTCGGCCGGGGCGCTGCCATCGATCAGGAGCGCCGCCGCACCCTGGAGCGCGGCCACGGCATCGATCGGGACCCGCTCACCGCGATCACCCTGATAGCGGGTCCGGAACGTGCCATCTCCGGCCACCGTGACGAGCTCGCAGGCGGACATCCCGACCGCCCGCAATCGCTCGGTGTCGATGCCGGCGTCGCGCAGCGCGGATCGCGCGAGCTGGCCTAGCAGATCCGCGCCGTGACTTCCCACCGCGCGGGCGCGACACCCGAGGCGCAGCGCGGCCCGCAGGGCGACAGCGACCCCTGGGGCTGGGGCAGTGGAGAGGGCCGCCAGCTCGGCAGGAGGCGCGTCGACCCCCGGCAGGTTCGGCCCGAGGCCCGAGATCGCCACTCCGATCCGGCCAAGCCCAACCACGAGAGGCGCTTGCACGGTACCATCATAGCCTACCCCCTACCGGGGACGAAAGCGCACGGGTGATCAGGCGTTTGGGATGGTAGCTTGTGCGCCGACGTGTCTCCTCCGGGTCCTGGGCAACGGTCTTCCACTGGGGATGGTCCCACCAGTGATCTACCGACTACGGACAGGCCGGTCGACCGGTCCGTCGACCGCACTTCAGGGGACATCGTGAGCGAACTGGCTGAAACTGCGCCTATCCTGCCTGCCTCCACGCTCGCCGAGCCACGCCCCCGTGTCGCCGCGGCGCTCGCCGATGATGCCCAGCTGATCGCCGCCTGCCGGCGTGGCGAGGCTCGGGCGATGGAGATGCTCTATCACCAGTACAAGCGCCGGGTATTCGGGATGGCGCACCGGATCGTCGGCGCGTCCGATGCCGAGGAGGTCGCCCAGGAGGTGTTCGTGCGGATCTTCCGCGCGCTCGCGGCGTTCCGGGGCGACTCCGCGCTCTCGACGTGGGTCTATCGCCTGACCGTGAACGCGGCGCTGTCGCACCTCGCGAAGCGCGGACGCCGGCAGGAGGTCGGCGACGATGCGCTCACCGATGTCCCGGCGGCACCCGTGGTCGAGCGCGACTCCGCGCTTGCGTCCCGGATCGAAGCCGCGCTGGCGAAGCTGCCCGCGGGCTATCGCGCGATCCTCGTGCTGCACGACGTCGAGGGCTTGTCGCACGAGGAGTGCGCGGCGATCCTCGATTGCCGGGTCGGCACGTGCAAGTCGCAGCTGCACAAGGCTCGTGCGAAGATGCGGGAGATCCTTGGACCGAATGTCCACGGCGAGGGCCGTTCGTGAATTGCAGCGAGATCCAGAGCCGCTTGACGGCATACCTCGACGGTGAGCTCGAGGGTGAGCGAGGGAGCGTCGTGCGCGGGCATCTGCGCGAGTGCCAGGCGTGTCGCCGCGTTGCGGGTGACGAAGCGGCGCTGCGGGATGGGCTGCGCACCCTCGAGCCGCTGGATCCGCCACCGAGCCTGTGGGCCGGCGTACGCGCGCAGCTCGCCGCCGCCGAGGTCGCCGACGCCCGGCGCCCGGCGTGGAGGCGAGCCGTTGCGCGGTGGGCACCGGCCGCGCCGCGGTTCGCCGCGGGTGGGCTGGTTGCCGCCGCGGCGGTCGCGATGCTGTGGTGGCGTTCGCACCGCACCGCCGAGCCGTTGCCCGTGCCTCCGTCACGGGGGATCGCCGTCGCGCCTTCACCGACACCGACACCGACGCCGCGCCCGGACCAGGCTCCTCAGCGCGGCCCGACGCTTCCGAGCGACGATGTGACCGCCGATCTCGCGGCCGAGTCCGCGCGCATCACATCGACCTATGCCCAGACCGCCGAGGAGCTGCTCGCGCTCGCGCGGGACGCGCGCGGGCGGTGGTCCGACGCCCGCCAGACCGCGTTCGACACGCAGGTGACGATGCTGCGTAGCGGGGTCGATGCCGCCAAGGAAGGCCGTCCCCGCCAGCGCGCCTGGCGCGAGCTGATCCGCTTTCTCCAGGGCGCGGTCGTGCGTGACGATGTGGCGCTCGCCGGAGGTGCGCGATGAGCGCACGCAGGGCGCCTCGGCGTGGATGGGGCCCGCTCGGGTACCTCGCCGCGCGCACCGGGGCCCTCGGGGCCGCTGGCATGGGCATGATGAAGCACATCGTCGTGGTCGTCGCGATGCTCGCGTGGCCGCTGGTGGCCGCGGCCGAGCCGTCACGAGGGCCCGGGGTGGTCGAGCGCTCGCGGCTCGAGGTCCAGCCCGGAGGCCGCGCCATCAAGAAGCTGGCGATCGAGAACCCGCTCGGGAATGTCCGGGTCGAAGGCTACGACGGCACCGCGATCCAGATCGAGACACTCAAGCACGCGCCCGATGACGATGGGCTCGATCGCCTGCGCGTCTCGCTGGTACCGAACCAGGACGGCACGGTACGGATCACCACGACCGCGGACGCGAGCCCGGAGAGCACGCCCCTCGCGCGTGGCGCCGTGCGGATCGACTTGATCATCCGGGCCCCGCGTGATGCGCGGATCGACGCCGCGGCCAGCGCCGGCTCGCTCGAAGTGGTCAACATGGACGCCGGCGGCGAGCTCGATACCAGCTCCGGTCCGATCTCGGTGCGCAACGTCTCCGGCGAGGTGATGACGCACAGCGTCTCGGGCATGACCTCGCTCGCGCAGGTGTTCGGCTCCGTCGATGCGCAGACGATCTCGTCGGACGTCGAGCTCGATACGATCGGCGGCGAGCGGCTCGTGGCCTCCGCGAATCGCGGCAAGATCGCGGGGCGTCGCGTGCGGTCCCGTGACGTCGAGCTGACCACCACCGATGGCAAGATCATGCTGGAGGCCGAGGCTGCGCTGCGGGGTCACGTCGTGGTCGCGAGCCTCCGCGGCGACATCGACGTTCGCTTGCGCCGCAACGGCGCGATCCGGGTGCGCGCCCGTGGCACGAGGGTGATGCTCGGTGCTCCCGCCCAGACCGGCCCGGAGGGCTGGGTCGAGGCGCAGATCGGTCAAGCGGCAGGTCGGGCATCCCCGTCTACGATCGAGATGCGGTCGGCTTACGGGGTCGTGAAGTTCGCGCTGATTCAGTAGGAACGCGTCGACGAACGGCTTTGCGACTCGCCGCACCAGGCGAACCAAGGTACGCTGGCCCAGATGGACGAGCCCGTCCCACCGCGCGTGCGTGAGTATGCTGACCAGGTCGTCGCGTATGTGCGCAACGCGCTCGGGGTCACGCTCGAGTACGACAGCAACACGCTGCCGGTGCTCGATCACTATCTCCGCACCGTGCCCGACGGCGTTCCGGCGACCATGAAGCTCGTGATCGCCACCTCCGGCGCGTACTTCGGAGAGGTCGTCCGCCGGCAGCTCGGCGGGCGCTGGGAGCTGGCGGCCGATGACATCGAGTGGCGAGTGGTGCTGCCGACCGGGCTCAACTTCGCGCCCGCAGGCTTCGTCGCCGCGGCGATCGCACAGGCGGACCTCGATGACCTCGACTCCGAGTTCGACGCGCCGCCCCGGATGAAGCCGTACGTCCAGCGCGCGCTCGAGCGGATGGGGGAGGTGTCTGTCGAGGACTATTACTCGCTGTGCGGCCGGCTCGACACGCTCGAGCACGTGCACGAGGTCCTCGTCGCGGTGGCGGCGCAGATGATGGGCAACGTCGACGAAGATGCCCCGGAGGACGTCGTCAGCGACGAGCCCTCCGGCCCGCTGAACTAAGCGCGCTGCGGTTCCTCTTGAGGTGGCCGCCGCGTAGGGTTATGCCTGTCGGATGGCCAGGGGGACCACACGCGCACCGTCGCATCAAGCCTATCGCGGCTCGATCGGCCGTACACAGACCACGCTGGTCCACATCACCGCCCCGCGCGGTGACCTGGTCGCCACGCAGGTCTACACGGCGGTTGATGCGGTCAGCGATCCGGAGCTGGTGGAGCGGCTGCACGCCGACGATCTAGATCGCGCGCTCAACGTGGTCCGGATCGAGGGCTCCGAGCCGATGCGGATCGCGGTGCCGATCGTCTATCACGATCCGGCCGCCGAGCTGCTCATCCTCGTTCTGACCGACGCGCATCGCCACCGCGAGCTCGAGGAGCGCATCGCGTTGCTCGAGCGGCTATCGACCGATGACGCGCCGATCCCGGCCTACGTGAAGGACTTCGCGGTGGTCTACGACGCTGCCGGCCTGCGCAGCTACCTCGAGCAGCGGGCCCAAGCAGCGCTCGAGGACGCGCGTTCGTCCGAGGCGAACCGCGACACCGAGCGGCGGCGCGCGGAGGTCGCGGCGCGAGAAGGCGAGGTCGAGCGCCTGCGCGGCGAGCTCGAAAAGAAGACGCGCGAGCTCGACCGCAAGGGGCTCGAGCTCGAGGTCGGCAAGGCCGAGGTCGCGAAGGGGATCGCGGACGTCGAGCGGAGCCGCGCCGAGGTCGAGCGCAGTCGCGGCGAGGTCGAGCGCCTGCGCGGCGAAGCCCGGGCGCGCGCGGCCACGGCCGCCGCCGCCGCCGCGTCGCCGCAGATCGTGGCGGCGACGGCGCCCGCCGACAAGACCACGATCATCCCGAACCCGATCGACCGCGAGGACCTCGAGACCAGGCCGATCGAGCTGTCGATGGTCGAGGAGCTCGAGCTGGCGTCCAACCACGTCGCCGCGCCGCCGCGCATGCGCTCCGAGAGCGAACCGTTCGAAGGGGTGGCGACCGCGGTGAACGCGGTCGGGCCGGTCACCAACGGCACCGCACACAAGCACTCGCTCAGCGTCGAGTTCGACGAGGAGGTGACGATCGGCGCGTCGGTCGTGCCGCAGGGCGCGGATCCGCTCACGACCGAGACCGTTGAGCTGCCCGTGGACGGCGGCGGGGACGCGGTCGATCCTCAGCCCGGCGATCGCGCCTCCGCGAACCACGCGTCCTCGATCATCACGCAGGGGAGCGGCGTCCTGCTCTCCCTGGTCGCCGGCGAGCAGCTCGCACGAGGGCTCGGCGGCAACCTCGATGTCCGGCTGATGTTGCACCGTACCCCGCACTATCCGGTGATCTCGCTCGTGGTGGGTCCGCCGGCGGCGATGCGGGTCACCAGCACCACGCAGCTCGCGGTCCTCGCGCTCGACATCGCGCACGATCAGGATCGCGCCGTGCTCGCCGCGCTGGCACGCAAGTTCGACCTTACCGTCGACCTGATCGTGCGGGGCCACCGGATCCGCCGCAGCAGGGTCACCGCCCCGCTCGCCGAGAACGTCGGCTACATCCTGCGGGCCGCCGAGGACCACCTGCGCGGACTGTCGGGCGAGCTCGCTTCCGGTGACGGGAATCCATCGTTCGAGCGCGGACGCGATCTGGTGCTCGGCGCGGGCTTCGACCTGCTGGGCAGCGAGCACCCAGACGCCGCGGAGTTCCGCGATGACAAGCTCGCCCAGCTCGAGACGGCGCAGTACCTACGCCGCGCGATCGCGATGGCGCGCAGGTTCGTGCGTCCGGCGCACGAGGACTACCTCGTCTGCACGCGCAGCTTCCCGCTGCCGCGCTGGCGCGCGCTGCGCCGGCACGTGCTCGAGTGCGCCGTGGCCTGGGGGCTGTGGATGGGGCCCGAGCTCGCGCAGGTCGCGGTCAGCGAAGGCCTGGCGCGGTCGCGTCGCGACCTGGTCGCCCGGCTCGATCGCGGCTTCGAGGCGCTCAAGAAGCACCCGACCGCCTTCGACATCGATGCGGACGCTGCCGAGGACAACGCCAAGGCGATCGACGAGGAAGCGCGCGCGCTGGGCGTCGAGCTCGTCAGAGGCAAGAATGGCAGCGCGATCATCGCGAGCGACGAGGTGAGCGTGGTGTCGGGCTCGATCGGCAATACTCCCGCCCGGGGGATGCCACGCCGGCCGATCGAGGAGCTGATCGCGCAGCTCGACGACAAGCAGCAACGCGTCGCCGCGGCGATCGAGCTGTGCGAGCGCGCCGACGGCCGGGCCGCCGGCCCCGTGATCGCCTCCGTCACCAAGATGAGCCGTGCCGAGGCGGTGCGCGTGCTCGGGATGAGCGTGAAGTTCGGAGCGGCGGCGGCCAGGCCGCTCACCCAGGGCTTGCAGAGCAGCAAGGGCTTCCTGCGCCACGGCTGCGCGCTCGCGCTCGCGCTGCTCCGGACCGAGGACGGCAGCCAGGCCGTGATCGATCTGCTCCTCAACGAGCCCACCGAGATCTGGCGCGAGGTCGCGCGCGCGATCGGCCAGATCGGCCCGACCGCGCTGATGCCGCTCGCGAGCAACTACGGCCGGCTCGGCGATCGGGCGACGCCTGCCAACATCGAGCGCGTCGCCTGGGCGATGGCGCACATCGCCGTCCGGGGCGGTAAGGCCGCGGTCGAGACCATGGCCAGCGGTCACAGCGTGGTCGCACCGGTCGCCGCGCATGCCCTCGAGCTCCATGCCTCCGCCGCGCGGGATCAGGTCCGCGTGCGCCCGGGGCTCGGAGGCTCGCAGCACGGCCGCGAGGTCACCGTCAATCGCGCCTTCTCGCGCCGGTTCTTCGAGGCGCTCGAGCAGGGGCTCCCCGATGCAGGGCAGGCCGGGCTGGTGTCGCTCGACGTCTCCGCGCCGATGGAGATGCTCGACGAGTCGGATCTGATCGACGAGGACGATGACGCCGAACAGCTCGATGAGTCCGACCTGATCCAGTCGTGATCCGGGCGACGCCCGCGGGTAGGCGCCGCGGACGAACCAGCGGACGCGCACGCGAAAGCGCTGACGGGCGGTTCACCCGCGGCCGAGGAACTCGGGTATCATCGAACCGCTGAACATGAGGATCGGCATCTTCTCTGACGTGCACGCGAACATCGAGGCGATGACCGCGGTGATCGATGCGTTCAAATCCGAGCGGATCGACAAGTACGTTTGCATCGGCGACGTCGTCGGGTATGGCGCGTCACCGAACGAGTGCTGTGACCTGATCCGCAAGCACGCGGCCTTCACGATCCTCGGCAACCACGATGCCGCCGTCGCCGGCCGCATGGATTACTCGTATTACTACGATGCTGCGCGCCAGGCCCTCGACCTGCACGCGCGCCAGCTCACCAGCGACAACATGAACTGGCTCAAGAACCTCCCGTACGAGGTTCGCGAGGGCGACATCACGTTCTGCCACGGCTCGCCGATCAACCTCGAAGAGTTCGAGTACATCTTCTCGGTCGAGCAGGCCACGCGCTGCCTCGACATCTGGGATGATCTCGGCGCGGTGACGTTCATCGGCCACTCGCACCTGTGCAAGTCGTTCGCGCTGACGCGGGAAGAGGTCTACGAGGTCGTCGCTACCAAGTTCGTGATCCGCCCCGAGCACCGCTACATCATCAGCGTCGGCTCGGTCGGCCAGCCGCGCGACTACGACAATCGCGCGAGCTATACGATCTACGACACCGACGAGCGTGTGTTCGAGTTCAAGCGCGTGGCCTACGATATCGACAGCGCGGCGCAGAAGATCTTCGCGGCCGAGCTCGAGCGGAACTTCGGCAACCGATTGTTTCTCGGCGTCTGACCACGTCCGGGCTCGGTGTGGCGACGCGCGGTGGCTAGCGGTCGCTGCGGAGCGCGGCTTCGGAGAACCACATCGGTGCGGCCCGCGCGCGGTCGTACTCGTCGCCGCTGATCACCCCGTCGCGGCGCATCGCGCGCAGGATGATCGCCACCCGCTCGGCCGAGTCCGGATCGAGCCCCCCGGCGCGCCGCACGCGGCGGGTCATCGTCGAGGGCTCGGAGGTGAGCGCGGCGAGGAACGCGCCCTGGCGGACCGTCAGCTCGCGCGGGCTCGCACCAAACCAGTGCTGGGCAGCGGCGCGGACGCCGAAGATGTGCGGCCCGAGCTCGATGATGTTGAGGTAGCGCTCGAGGATCTGCTTCTTCTCCAGGCGCGCTTCGAGCCGCCAGGTCAGGACCGCTTCCTGGATCTTGCGGTCGAGCGTGCGCCGCTGGGTGAGGAACGCGTTCTTGATCAGCTGCTGGCTGATCGTCGACCCGCCGCGCGCGAGCCGGCGTTCGCGCAGGTCGATCTCGAGGCTGTGCGCGATCTGCTCGAGATCGAAGCCATCGTGGTCCCAGAACCGGCCGTCCTCGGCGGAGACGAAGGCGCCCGTGACATGCTGGGGGATCCGCTTGATCGGGACCCAGCTGGGCTCCTCGGGCCCCACGACGCCCCGGCTGCCGTCGGCGAAGGTGTGGTCCGAGGCGCGGGTGAGCGAGGTGACATCCGCCGCCGGCGGCTCGGAGATCGCCTGACAGTTGCCGCTGATCGAGCTCGACGCCACCACGCCCTCGCCGGTGGGCGCCGCGAGATCGATCGCGAGTCGCGCGTGACCGCCGAGCGAGCCCGTGAGCACCATGCCGTCGAGGGGGCCGCGCAGCTCCGCGGGCAGGGTCGAGAGCAGATCCGCGCACGCGGCGGGCGCGAGGTGCGCATCGAGCTGCGCCGAGATCGGCGAGCCGCGACGAAGCCAGCCGTTGGCGCTGGCGTGGAGCGCGCCGGTGTCGA
>WBZN01001453.1_pt1 | contig 14456 bp, 6 predicted proteins | sample 5204281 | NCBI WGS metagenome assembly WBZN01 (sample SAMN12344347, study PRJNA552823) | activated sludge metagenome | biome: Activated sludge suspended growth; feature: Nitrification reactor; material: Wastewater; isolation source: activated sludge from nitrification reactor of wastewater treatment...
ATCGTCTTGTCGAGGTTCCAAGGCCGAGCCAAGGCAGCGGTAAACCCACGTATCGCATACTCTGGGCCTAGCTTATGCAAGCTGTTGAACGTGCCGAGAATCTGCATGATGCCGGACGTAACCTTGAGTCCCAAGGCGACGGTCGTGGCATTCGTTCTGGCGCGCGACAAAATAGAATCGAGCGGGCTCGTCGTGATGGGTCTGTCCCCTGCAATCGACTTGAGCCACGGGTTTAGCTGACGGTACATTTCTTTTCCGGCAGCGCCGATGATCGCATCCTGCACTGGCTTTGAATTCACCAGGCGACTCACGTCGATAACCGCGCGGCGATGTGACAAGTCATGAATCACGTTCGAGACGTGATCAACAATGACCGACAGCTCGAGCTTTACTGGCTTCCCGCCGCTGTCCGTTCGTTCCTTCGTGTGACCCTGTCGCGTTGCTGCGCGCGTGGTTTTCCCAAACATCTCGTCGACAGTTGATGCTTCATCGAGCTTATATTGGCGCTCTGAAATATTTGAATCAAATTGCAGCGGGTAATATCCGCCAGGCATCATCCCAAATTTTGTCTTAAACGGAGAGGCGAGAACTTTTTCCGGAGCGACCCCATGGACCGCAGTCTCAAGCTCCACGATCTGTGGCCAGAAATCGTTGATAAGCTCCCAAACTTCTTTCACCGTTTGCCAGTCTTTTTCGGTGAGCTGGTCCAATATTTTTTCAACCTGGGTCTCGCTCCAGCCGTAGCCTTCCATGAGAGACTGCCGGTTGTACTCGTTGCCCCAGTTGAGAGCGATGGCTAAAATATTCCCCTTCGTAAAATTGCCGGTGTGCTTCTCGGTTTTTGTGCCCTCGATATATTGCTTCTCGACGTGCCAGCCTGCCCGCTCCCAACGGTCGTACTTATCGAAAATCTGTTTCATCCTGACGATAGCCTTGGTTCGCATCAAGGCTTCCTCGGCTTCCGCATCGGCGAACGGCTTGAATAAAAGCTGCCACACGGCGCCTGCCTTACCGCCTAGATCCTCAAACAAAAACTCCATACGGGTGTGCCAGGCGGCGTAAGTCTCAGGACCTCGAACCAGCCTGTCTTTAAATCCAGGCGTCACATCTTTTGGACCACGGTCAACCTTGTGGCGAGACTCAATCTCGGCGACGATTTCTTCCTGGGCTGCGATAAATTCACGCTGCCGTTTGTTCGCGAGTAGCTGAGTTTTCAGTTTCGCCTGGTGGTACAAGAGCTTAAGCGAGGTATCGACATCTCGCAGTTCCTCGAGTCGAACATCCTTATAGTGTTTGAGACCAGCGTTGTAGAGCACGCTGTCTGGGATCGGGACGTTAATCCCGTTCTCTTTATTGGACTCAATCCAATTTAGCAGGGACTTTCTCTGGTCGATGTCCTTGAGCGATACGCCAGACCTAAAGTCGTAAGACTCCAAAATACCGTCGATGATATCTCGCAGGTTTGAGCCTGCCTTTTTGAGAACCTCGACCTTCGCTCCCGACTGGAAACTCTTCGCGTAATCGACGATACGGCCCACTTCTTCCTGTGCCGACAAGGCCGCGCGATAGAGTTCGCTGTTTAATAGTTCGTTCTGTTTGGCATCGAAGGCCGCATCAAAATCCCCACGCAGGTAATGATCCATCGCCTCTTTCGCGGCTCTTATTTCAGCGCGACGATACGTCTCGGGCTTGATATCCCTGACGGATTTCCCGGCGATGGTTTGCTCTGCTTGCTTCCTTATCTCGTGTATGACTGGCAACTTTTTCGCTACGTTACGAACGCCCTGTTTCACTGTCGCGAAACTTTTCTCAGCAAGAATCTCGAGCTGTCGCCGCAGAAGGTGCGCGCGCTTCTCGTTATGAACCGCATTCACGGCTTCTTCGGATAGCTGTTCGTCGGTCATATCCGGCATTTGCCGGTTCATTTGTTCTTCGGTGAGCCGCTCAATGAGCGCATCACGCTGTTCGGCGGCGGCCATTTGAATGACCATCTCGGAGCCGGATCGGAAACCAAATCTTGTGGCGATATCGTCAGGGTGAACGCCGTCCTTCGCTGACCATACATAGGGGCGCGGGAGTTTATCCAGAATCCCCTTGGGGAACATCTTCTCAAGCGCCTTCTTCGATAGCTTGAGGGGCTTGTCGCCTTCTTCGAGCGGCGAGCCGTCTGGCTTTTTACCGCGACCCAAGAATGCCAGCGCCTGATACACGGGCTGAGAGTCGACGTCGGCCGTAATCTTTTCTTTCACCTGAGCGCGGATATCCTGGTAGGACTTCTTCTTTTTCCGTTCGACGTCCTTTTTTATTTTCGCAACCATCTCCGCTCTGGCTTCGGCTTTCGCCGCAATCGCATTCTGGCGGTCGCTCTCGTCTCTGAAAATGTCAGTGTTAAGCTCCGCTTCCGCAGCTTCAACCTTCGACTGTGCTGTGATCATTCGCCCGAATACAGCGCGGACGTCGTCGTTAAGTTCAACGCCTTGGAAATATTGAGCCGCGAACGATTGATAGATTTCTGAGAACCATGCGGCGAATCTTTCAAACACAGACTCGAGTTCCGGCGATGGAGCTTTTCCCTCAGCGAAGAACAGCTCGAGGCCCTTCGCAAACTTCTCATGTTTCTGCGTATCGATCTCAGCGAAGCTCGAAACACCGAGCCAGCTCAAGAGCGTTTCGCAATCCTTTATGAACTCGGCTTGCTCGGTCGTGTGCGCTGGCAACGCCTTGATGTGGGCATAATCTTCGGCCATCTCATCAAGCCATTGGTGACCGGACTCGTGCAGCCAGGTGAAGAGATCGGCCTTTTCACCCATCTCGATGACCTTGCGAATTCGGTCGAAAGCACCGCGCGGGGCGGGTTTAGAAATTTGCTTATTGCCGGTGGTTAGCTTTTCGTCGGCGGATTCTTTTTCGGCGAGTTCGTCGCCTGAGTATCTGTCGAGGAGGGCGTCGAAATCGGCGCGGCGATCATCCAGCCAGCTTTGAAGATCGGGTGATCCTTTGGCAACGGTCTCCGCCAGGGCTTTTCCTTCGGGGTCGACTGTCCAGTCGTGCTCGAAGTAGTTTCCGTCGGTTCCGAAGAACTCGGTTCCTGTGATCCCAAGGTTTTCTCGCTCATTTTCTAGCTCCGCAAACGCCGCTTCATAGGCTTCTTTTTCGCCCATGAAATCGACGACAAAAACCTGTTTATCATTAAACAGGGTAAAGCCCACATTTTTAATGTGCTTCGAGAGAACTGCATGTAATTGCTGGAGTTTCCCTTTAGTGACGGGCTCGGAAAACGTCAGCACGTCTCCCTGTTTTTCAACGTCGGCACCGAAAATAGCCTTGAAATAACCAACGCCTTTTTGGCGGAAAATGTACTGAATAGCCTGTGAAAAGGCTGCCATTTGCTCGGGCGTGGCGTTCTTAAATCCCGTTACATAATTGGGGGTTATCGCTCCCTCAAAGCCCCCAACCCCCTCGGTCTGATCCGGGGTCATGCCCAGCTTTGCAGCGAGGTCGGCAACGATGGCTGCGGCGTCACGGGTAAACTGACGCTGCACTTTGAAGCTCGCCTTATTTATTTCATGCCCCAGCTCCGCCTGCGGGATCGCTTCCCACGGGACGGTCTGCGGATTCTCTTTTATATCTTCCTGGAAGAGCGTCTGCCCTTCGTTCAAAATTTTCTCACGCATTTGCGGCGTGATATCGACAGACCAGACCTTGTGCGGTTCCGCATACGAGTTGGCTTTTATTTCCGCAATGGAAACCTTGGCGCTCTTATCCAGCTTCTTTAGGATCGCGGGAACGACCTTCTTCGGCAGAAGGTTGTCGTATTCAAATTCGTAACCTTCGCGCTTCTTCGCGTACACGCCGTAGTCTGCCTTCTGCATTTTCTCCCACAGCTTTTTCCCGCCGTAGCGCAGGTCATCTGCGGAGTGAACGATTTCCGCGTTACGTTGTGGGTCTAACGCAGAGGCGTGTTCCTTTAATTTCTCAGTATCTTTCGTGACGGCATCGCCGATTTTACCGACCAGAAATCCGCCCTCAGACTTGGTAACAGTAAGGGCTCTACGAACCTCGTCGGCAGAGATTTCAGGATGGCTTCGAGAAATTTCTTGGATGTCGTTCTCGATTGCAGCCTTGGCTTCTTCTTCGGAATTAAAAAAGTTTCGTTGGATGCCGATGCGGGGGTCGCTCGATTCGACACGATACCCTGCGGGCTTCTTCACCCACGTGATTGCTTCTGGACCGCCGCCAGACCAACGTTCGGTCACGATGGATGCCGGGTCCCATACCACAGCGTCGTAACCCTCTTGAGCTGCGACTCTCAGCATGTTCTTCATGACGAGAGCGAGCCACGCTTCCGGGTTTTCGAAGGGGGCTTCGATGTCGGAGATACGATTTTTTATCCGCTCTACTTCGCGAGCTGCGCCAGTGTCCTGTCCGCTACTTGCCCGCTCTTCCGCGTCCGAAAGTTCTGCCCGCAATTTCCTTATCTCAGCGAACCTGTCCGACTGGGATTCGTGGATATTTAATACGCGCTTACCGTCCGTCGTTACGTGATCTGAGACGATAACCGAAGCGATCTGCCCTTGCTGAGAGTAATGACCGCCAGAGAAGGCATTTACGCTGTTCGACTTGAACACGAACTCGCGCGCGTTCTTGCCCTTATTTTTTATATAGTTCGTGTGTTTCGCGTTAAGCGTCGGCTCATTGGGAGACTTCGGAAGCGGCGGACCTATCGGAAGGGTATACATCTTGCGAGGGCCTTGCTCGCCTTCCGCCTCACGGCGCGCCTGGCGATCTTCATCCGACTCGACGACGCCTTTCGCGAGCATATCTTCCAGAAGTTTTTCCTGCGCGGTCTCGATTGACCCGCTATAACTTTTTTCCATCTCCGGGCTGTACCAATCGGTATCGCCAGGTCGCCCGCTGAGTGTCCAGTCGGTCTCGAACTCTGTGTATACGTGCTCTTGATAATCCGAATCTTCCCAATAGCGTTCTCTTGCAGCTTCTTCCGCCTGCGATTGGAATTCTTTTGTTAGGGCCTCTTCCATCGCCTTAACGAAATTTTTCTTACGCTTCTCGCCCGCTTTTCCTTTTCCAAAATTGACACCCTTAGCGTCAACCGGCCAACCGTTATCCCAAACGAGTTCCACGTCTTCTGTCGGATCGCCGTCCTCATCCTTCTCGTAAGAGAGAACGTAATCCTTGTTGTCTAAAATCTCTTCTCTGAAATGCTCTTCCCCGAACTCGCCCCACGACTCGCCGAAATATCCATGCTCATTATCCTTACTACCCTCTCCCGCATAGTCGTTAATGTAGTAATCCGCCTCTGACTCGATATAGCTATCGTCGGGCTCTTGAGCCACTCCGTCATCCCAGCTTAGCTCAGAGACGACGGGAACCTCTCCCTCACCGCGAGAAGGCGGGAGCAGGTGTGACTCTGGCTGTGGCTTCATCTCGCCGTAAACAGTCTGGGACATGTCGAGGCTACGGCTCTTGATAAAGTTGAGAACGTCTGCTTTGGAAACTCGGCCGTCTGCCTTTTTGATGGTGAAGCGCGCCGGGTCTGTCGCAGCGTAAGTCTGCGCTTCGGCCTCGGTGAGGAATGCGGCCGGGAACGCGGACAGAAGAGCGGAGTCTTTATCTTTCGTGTCCAGAACGAGCCACAGCTTACCGGCCTGATCGGCAAGGCTGGATAACCATTCCTCGAGCCCGAGTTGCTTTAGCTCTTCCTGTTTGAGCCCCTGAATGTTCTTGATGGTATTCAGAAGCTGCCCTGCGGGCATGGCTTCGAAATTCATCCCGAGAACTTCTTTTTCGACCTGAGAATATAAACCAATCGGCGAGACGGTGGGCTGTACGGCAGGTAGCCCGGCTTGGAATAGCACGTTGCCGGAGTTTACCCCGGCAGCAAACTGAATCGGGTTCTTCCGGTAGTGCTCAAGAGGATCTACGCCAAGTAACCGCGCGCGCTTTACCGTCTTATTGACGGCAACATCGACCATTTCGCGTTTGGTCTGTTCGTCAAAATCAAGCGGTGCGTGGGCATCTGCGATTTCTTTTCTTAGGTCGGCGTACTCGTCTGGCGTTTCTTCTGCTTTTTTATCCGCCTTTTTTACTTCTTCTTCCGCTTCTCGCCCGGTCATCTCGTTAGGTCCGCCCATACGGACCTCTTTATTTAGAACTTTGTGGTGCGGCCCCATCAAGATGGTTGATGCGTACGAGGCAAACGGGATTCTCAAATCCTCTTGGCTGTCGGTCGACTGATCGTAGGCTTCTCGATTTCCGGTAACCTCTTCGAACGCCGCTCCGGGGTCGACAGGGTTTCCATCGCCGTCTTTTTGTTTCGACCAATACTCATCCCATGCTTTTCTGGGGACATATACATCCTCAGCGGTACCGCCTTTTACCTGAGTCTCGACAAATTCTCGAACGTGTTTCGGGGAGTCTTTTAGCGACTCTGTCGTCTCAATCCCCTTGGCGACGTTGTTTAGGGTTTCGACCGTTTTTTCGGCGCGCTTTATTTTTGTGACGTCAATTGCGGCGCGACCAGTTTGCCCGACCACCGAGAGACCGCCGCCGCCCTGTGCGCCCTTGATACCAGCCTCGAGCATCGGACCCGCCGCGAACTTAAATCCGTCGCCAAGAATCTCGACGACCTTGTTCGCTGTGAGTGGTCCAGCCTCACCGCTATTTGCATACTGAGCGAGCTTCCCACCGAGCGCGGTCACGGCTTCCTGCAGCGATTCGGTCAAGCCCTCTGTCCCTGCGGCGTGAGCGACCTTTTTCCCGATGTCGAGTAGTAGCCCGCGCATTGTCGGGTTGTTGATAATCTTTTTCATGCCCTGACGCTTAAGGGCCGACACACCAGGAAATGCTTTAGCGATTGCTTCAAAACCGACAAGCTCGAGCGCGCCGTTCACGGCACCCACGACAACGGCAGCGCCGCGTGCAACCGTGGGGTCAATCGCGTGACCTCGGTTATCTTTTAGATTTTTGAATTCTACGTACGCAAGCCCACCTTCCATGCGCGCGGCTGACAGGGCGGACATAATCTTATACCCAGTAAACCCGCCAGAAGTGACGCCGCCGACTATTCCGACTGGGCCGCCAGGAATTCCGAGCACCCCGCCAAGCACCGCGCCGCCAACCACTCCCTCAGCGCCGCCCTTCAATGTGCTACCCAAAATCGGGATCTGATTGGAAACCGCGCCAGGTATCTCAGAGAAAAATCCGAAATCTTTTTCGAACTCTCCGCCCCGTTGAGCAAGTCCAACTTGCTCTCCCTGGAGCTTCTCAATGCGTTTCAAATCCTCTGGTCCAGCAAGCCCCAAGAAATCTTTTTCACCGAGCTGCGAAAGTTCTACGGTGTTTTGGCCTGCGGAAAACTGGTTCTTGATGTAGCCGAGCTGTTTCTCGATGTACGTGAGCTGCGGGATGCTTTTCCGGTGTGCGAGCGCGTACTCTGGGGTCTGTAAAAATTTCGCAGTACCAGGGAACGTGTTTTCGACATCGTCGATAAATGACTTACTGGGACGCTCTTCTGCGCTTTTTATTGCGTCGAAATTTTCCGCGACATAGGCCGGGTCCTCATCCATCTTCTTCGCGAGTTCAAGAACCTGGGCATCCCGATCTGGGTTTGATTTCGGGTCCCTGAAAACCTCATCGTAAACAGAGTTCAATTTACCGTGGCGGTTCGGGATGGTTGCTGCGTCTATCCCAGAGGGTGCGGGCGACTCGCCAGCCAGATCCTTTGTCGGGAGCATCTCGACAATGACAGGGACTGGTCTTGGGTCATCCCGATTTGGGATCGATGAAAAATAGGTTTCCTCTTGGGATTGCGGTGCGGGCGCGCTCGCGACGCCGACGCCAGGGATGGGCTCCGCTTTTACGTCGGTCGCAAAGTCATAGGGCTCTGCCCCGGTTTTCAGAGTCGAGCCGTCTTTTATCGTTACTTCCACGTTGGAATTCCGTTCGGAAAATCTTTTAGAATTTGATCGACGTATTGTTTCGTAACGTCCTTACCGTTTTTTACCAAAGCCATGATCGCGTTATGCACCGGAGTGCCGGGTCTGATTTTATCAGGACCGCCAAACTGGGCCGCAAACGCATCAAGAGCCTTGGCGCTGAACGATTCGACGTTGTTGTACTTTTTCAACCCGGCCACTATACCGTCGACAGCCTCTGCCCCAAGTTCACCCTCTATCTTTCTTCGATAGATTCTCTCGTTAAAATTCACTTCCCACTTCGGAGCCTTGGTATCCCAAAGCATCCCAGGCTTAACCACGATTTCCTTTAACCCGTCGGTAGCCTTCTTTATGAGTTCTTCCGGCTTTGCGTTATGCCGTTCGCTCAGAGCCTCATATAGAAAACGATCTTTACGATCCGATGGGGTTCTTCCGAACTTCATGTCTGCCATGAGTTTGATTTCCTCGATGGCTGAATTCATTTTCGGGTTCTTCCCTTCGACGATTTGGTTGTAATAATCCTTACGCAGGCTCGTGTGGTCTTTTTCGTTCAGTCGACCAGACACGAGAAGCGCATCCAATTCTTCTCTCGTAGCGTTTCCTGACTGCACTTTTTCCCACATCTTAAGTGGTAGCCCAGGCTCGCTCGGTCCATCTTCACCGGGGGCAAACATCTTAGCCGCCGCGACCTTCTTTACATGCTTTTCGTAATCATCAAACCCGTACTTGTCGGCGACCTTAAATGCATCCTGCACCGTTCCGCCAGATTGCTTAACCTTGAGCACGTCGTTCATGAACTGCCGGTCTGTTGCCATCCTGCGCTGTGTAATATCCGTTCTCTCATTCCCTGCCATAGCGCGGATAAGCTGTGTCGCCTTGGATTTTTCTTCTGTCGTCAGGTTTCCGAGCTTGTTTATCTCGGAGACCATTTTCGTTTCGTCAGGGAAGCCGTCAGCAAGGCGCGCGTCCTTCATTTTGTTCCACGTGGAAACGCCGTAAAAAGTCGCCTTCCCATCCGAGATTCTTCCCTGGAGTCTCTCGATATCCTTCGGCTGTAGCTCGCCCTTAATGCTGTCGAACCACTTCTGTGCCATTGGGTACTGGTCGTTCGTCAGGAATTGCTGAACAACGTTTGAATGGTTCGCAGAATGAATCTTCTGCGTCTCGGCGTTGATCTGATCCTCTCCCCAGCCTTGCTGCATTCCAAGGGCTGCGACCTTGCCTTGCTGTTTTTTGATCTCTTCGGAGACCAGGAATGGATCGGAGAAATTTTGTGCGACCTTGTTCTGCGACGACTCGATGAAGCTCAGGGCCGATTCAGTCATGTACTTCTGGGACTGAACGAACTCGTGCTTATTGAGGATGCCGTTGAATTGCTCACGCTCGCGGGCGTATGCCTTTTTGAAGAACGTGCGCTGGGTACCGTTATAGAGGTTCTTCTCGACCTCGGCCGCAGACTTATCAAATTCCTTGAGGGATTCTTCGGTGACGCCGATAGCATCCTTGCCCTGGCGTTTGACCATCTGGTTCTGCAGATACAGGGACCGATTAACGAGGGCGGTGACCCCGTCGGTGACCGCAGCGTCGTCGGCTTTTTCTTTTTCTTTTAGGGCGATCTCACCGACCACGCCTGCGAGATTGCCTGCAGCGCGGGTAACGGACTGCAGACCCTGCCCCCCGCCGAACGCCTCGATAGGCACGTCGGTGTTGTTCCTTACGACTGGAGTCGTCGTTTGAGAAACGCGCGAATCATACGACGGAACGCGTGGCATCTTAGTAGACCCCGTTTTGTGTTTTGGAGAATCTGCGGCCGATGCTATCGCTACCGCCTTTTCCGCCGCCGCCGAAGTAGTCCGCCGTCAAAGCCCCGACCCTAAGTCCAGCGGTAACGGCACTCAGGCCGCCAGTTAAAAGTGTTTGGTTTGCGTAGTTGTCTGCGGCCTTAACCCCCATATCGCCCGCGATTCTCTCTTGGCGGGCTTGTTCTTTAAAGCCCCAAGCCTGTCTCCAGGCGTTATTCTGCACGGTCATGACATCGAGCTTCACGTTCTGACGGGTTTGCGACTGAACCGCCGCCGCACTTCCGCTCGAGACATCCACGTTACTCGCAGCCCCGCCCGCTCTCTGGGCGCCAATGATTTGACTTCCCTCTGTGGCGACCTTGCCCGCCTCTGTGTTTCCGATATCAATGATCTCTCCGGCCTGGCGCTCGTAACCCCTCGCGTTCAGTTCGGACATTTCTCTCTGGTACGCAGCCTTTTCGCGCGCCGCTCCCGCTTCACCGGCCGCACCCACGAGACCGACTGTGGCCTGCCCGGCCGCCGCTAAACCCGAGAAAATGAGAGGTAGTGCCTGCATTGTTTCCTACTTTCTAATCGGGAAAAGCCCCGTCGGAGTTACCGAAAGGATAGTCAATGGTACCGGATCGACCTGCCGGATAAGGACCCTTCCGTTTGAATTCCAATTTGATTCGATATTGATCGTGACGTTGTCGCTGGTGAGATCGGTCGGCTCGTCGTAGCCTTCGAGGTCTCTTAGCTTTGGCTCCAGCAAACCATCCAGAGAATCGTCACCAGGATTGTTACCGGCCAGAAACCCTCGCGATTCATGAATGCGAACAGTGACGGCAGAGACAATCTTCTTTTTATCCGAGAGAGTTTCAGAGTTGGCGGTGTCGACATCGAGAGTCTCAAGGTCCGATATATATGGAAGCCCTACGTGAATGACTCCATATGCCTGTGGGAGTGTAATCGAACCGTTAGTTACGGTGTATACCGTCGCGCAAGAATCGTTGTTTGGACTTCCGATGACATATCCGTCAGCGAAAACAGAGACGTCCTCTCCCTCAAGGTGCCATAGGTTAGTAAGCTCATCTACTGCGCGCGACCACGTGGAGATCGCTGCCGACCTCATAGCCGCAGGGACAGTTCGGTTTGGCTTACCGGTGACTACAGTTCCGGACGTGTATCCTGTGATGTTGAAGCGAATAATCTCATCGCCGCTCGTGAGGTGAACCTCATTGCCGACGTCGGCCGCAACAAATGTCGATGCGCTCGCTGTGAGTGTGAGTTCCTCGTCGTAAGCCCACGTCGTTCCGCCAGACAGGGTCATGGTCGTCGCGCCAGTGTGGCGCCCGTCATACGAGAGGCTCGAGTCCATGAACTTAGCGTCGACGATGTCGGTGATAAGTCTGGTTCCCAGCCGCTCTACATACCGGCGAGTAACTCCGTTGATAGTTCTCTTCACTATCATGTACAGGTAGTCCTCAGTTCCCTCTGGGATCACACACACATTCTCAACAGTTCCCTGTGTGTCATGCCGGTGCCAGGCGACGATATCCTTGTCTCGCAAATACGTAAGCCCTAGCCATGCGCCGTCATCGCGAACTGCCCACACGATTGAGTGCGTATTCTCCTGGTAATCCAGGTCGACGATCTGCTTACCTTCGAAAAGGTGAGAGGCATCGCTCGTGAGGTTCGCTTTGGTTTGCTGCGACAGCGATGTTCTTGGGGTGATCTCCGTTCCGAGATCGCGAATTATGGAGCTGTTCTTATCGACGTAAATAAGCGAGTCGCCAACAAACACGGGGCGAACCCAGGACATGCCGTGAGCCGAAATTCTAACCGGGTTCTGTCCATTCGATGACGGGGTAATCGTTCCCGACTCATTTCCCGTGGCGAGATATATCCCGCTCTGGGTTCCGATAAGTAACCCATTCAAGTCCATCAGATGACGGACCTCAGAAACTTTACGGTTCCCGGCGATAGAAAAGGCGACAGCGTCTGAGTCGACGAGGGTGTCGTGTGTAAAGAAATTGTTGAAGTGCCCGATCTGAGAACCGAACGCGCGCTCGACGTATCCCTCAATGTTTCCGTAGAACAAGCGTTGCTGAAAGTACCCAACGCAGGCTGGCTGAAAAGCAGATGCTGCAACAGGGAGAACCCAGTTGGGGCCGACACCGTTCGAGAGGAACGTGCTCGGAAGCGCGCTGGTTCCTGCGGCGCCAACATCGGAGTACGTGATGGTTCCGCCGACAAAAATGAAATTGTTTACGGTCTCCAGATACTTGTAATTGAGCACCGAGAGGGATCGATAAACCTTATACTCGGTAGCTCCTTCTATCTGCGCCCAGCTCACAACGATGGGAGATCCGCCGGACGGCGTTGCCGATGATTGGGTTGTGGTGGTGAGACTTTCTTCCCCGTCTACCCCGACCGCTTGGACTCTCCAAATGGTGGTGGTACCCACCGCGCCGTTGTTCGACGTCTGCGGAGTTTCGATATCTGGATCGAAGTCAGCCTCTGCGAATGCCCAGCTAAAATCTAAAACTCGAGAGAGTTCCTGTGGAACATACCCGGCACACGAAAACGTCATTACGTTGGCGTTTTGAGACCACTGGATATTTTCGAGATCCTCTGCAGCGAAAGGTGATGCGATTTCATAAACCCTGACGAGCGTTCCGCCGGAGATGTACGCAGAATAATTCGTGCTGTCGATGTCGTTCCCATCCAAATCTTGCAGAGAAAAAGAGGTGGTCCCATCCACCACGGAGCTAGCGATGCTATGAACGCGGAAGTTTCTCCCGTTCAGCTCCGTCATTCCTACGATATCTGAAAAAATAATCTCATCGCCCTCTTGGAGAGCCCCAATCGAGAGATCATAGGTCAGCGTATCGGTTTCGCAGGATTCAAAAACCGGAAAAGTCGCATCTAGAGTTACCCGGCATGGATTCGCTCGAGTAACGGCGGTGACAAGGTTCGGCGGTAGCGGGAAGTTCGCGCATCCAGATGGCTCGGTAACCTGCGCACCGTCTCTGTGAAAACGCACGTACTCATCGCCGAATTCAAGAACGAAGGTTACGTCGTCGTTGTAAATGAATGGAATGACTCTGGCGGCGTCGGCAGAAACCTTAACCTCGCCAGAGAACTCGGTGCCGGAGCGATTCGATACGCCGCCGGTTCTTAAGACAATATTGTTCCTGCAGGTTTTTAGACCGGTAGCGTATCGGTCTAAGTCTACGCGCGCGTAGAGTGCTGGGTCCAGTTCACCGGACTGAAAATTTCTGTATGTTATGGCACTCATTCGTCAATCGGCACTCCAGTTGCTCCATCCCTTATTCTGTAAAACTCCGACTCGACCTCTTGTTCCGGTTGCTCTTCGTTCGCCGCATTCACTCTCGCGCGACCAATCTCCAGCGAATAAACCTGAAACGCACGCTCGCCCAGCTTGAACGGATCTCCACCAGTCAGAGCCGGTGCGATGTACGCAGCGAGCCTTGCAGAGAGAGCCAGTACGAAGTCCGGCTGAAAGAAATTTGGATTCGTAACCTGCGACGTGTACCGAGCAACCGCATCCTCTTGATCGGTGTAGATGAGGCTTCCCGTTCCATCTTGAACAATCTCATAAGACACCTGCGTCTGCCTCGAATCGTTTCTCTGTGTCGACCAGATTTTCCGCAGCATGAGGCAGTTGCTTGGATACCGATACGAAAACCCCCACTCGTCGTTGGGATCTTCTTCCACGAGTGCTAGCTCAGTCCGAATTCTCGCAAAGTACCAGTCGAAATCTCTCAGAACCACATCTCTTGCGACCGCATAAAAACGACGACAAGAGCGCGCTTCCGATGATCGCTCGGTATCGAGATCGGCGATATCGGAGCTGATATTCAAATGCCCCAATGCCATGTTTGCGATTTCAGTCGAGGTCACTCGTCACCTCAAGTGGGGTTCTTACGCAGCCACAGTGTAATGTTGTAGGTGTCTCCACTAGAGTGTCCAACCGTAGTAAGTAGAATATCTCCGGTATCTCCAGCACTCCGGGGATCTTTCAACCCACCGGTGTAAATGTATCTACCGCCAAACTGTCCGCCTGCGACCTGAGAAAAATCCACCGAGCCGTTGCCATCGAGGATGGTCGCAACGTCGTCGGTAGTGTGGTCCCACAACAATTTGACCGACATGCCCACGCAGTTCCAAACAATCTTTTCGATGTCGAGGCTTGCGGGCTCGGCCTGGTCATTCGCGAAGAGCGTGGATTTATCCACCTTCACAACCGCTGACTCACCCGTGCCGTCAGAGACGTTGGTGAGATGAACGATGTAATGATCCGCGCTGTTCATTATGACGTTTGTCGTTACTGCATCTGCCATGTTTCCCCCTTAGATGACTTCCACGTCACCGCTGGAATGACCTGTTTGAATTTCTGCGTAAGTTGTAGGCTTCGACGCAATGGCAACATCAACCGGGGCTACGATCCCGTGCGGTTGCTTCACCTCGGCAGGGTTCACTTTTTTACGCTTGCTCAAAGGAACCCATCCCTTCGGCGGCTCGCCGACCCAGTCCATGCACTTTTCCGAAAACTCATCGGCCGACGAGATTTCGAATTCAGTACCAGGGCGTCGACGCTTCAATCCGTAGAACACCAGTTGCGTTGCTCTTACTAACATTCACTTACTCCTTAAAATACCAGGGAGCCGAGCAAAGCCCGGCCCCCCAGTTGATT
>WBZN01001455.1_pt1 | contig 14444 bp, 17 predicted proteins | sample 5204281 | NCBI WGS metagenome assembly WBZN01 (sample SAMN12344347, study PRJNA552823) | activated sludge metagenome | biome: Activated sludge suspended growth; feature: Nitrification reactor; material: Wastewater; isolation source: activated sludge from nitrification reactor of wastewater...
CCTCGCCGATGACGGTAACGGCGAGGAGGCCGCCCCATGACCCAGGCTGAGCGCCGTGCACGCAACCGCGAGCACATGCGCCGGGTGCGCGCCCAGGGCGGCCGGCGCTGCCCCACCTGCGGAGGGCTGCTGCCGCGGCTGGTGCGGGTGCATCCGGAGTGCCGCCGGGCGCCCCTGGGGGCCCCCAAGTTCGGCCCCGTCGAGTTGGCCCAGTATCACCAGTATCAGGGAGCGTGAAGTGACGTGGATTCGCTGGGACGTGCGGGCGCCGCAATCTGAGGTGGTCGGCTTTCTCGCGGACCGCCTCGGGGTCAAGATCGCCCAGGCGCTTGGTCACTACAACGCGCTCTGTTGCGGCTTCGGCAACGACCGCCCCGACGGGCGGCTCGACCAGCTCACCGACGCCACCCTCGAGCACTGGGCGCTCTGGGATGGGAAGCGCGGTCGCTTTGCCGCGGCGATCCGCGAGTGGTGCGGCCAGGGGAAGGATCCGGGGTTCCTCCGGGGCTGGTGGCGAAACGAGGCCGTCCTGCGTGAGCAGGAGCGAAGCGCCAGAAAGCCGGATGGTCGGAAGGGGCGACCCCGAGAAATCCCCGGTGAATCCCCGCGGGGATCGTCCGGGGATTCTCCGGGCGAACCTCGGGGCAACGAATACGTAGACGAACTACGAACTACACCACAACCCACGCGGGAGGCCGTGCCCGGTTTCGCGGCACTATTCGCCAGGCTGCCGGATGTCGGTGGCGCACGGATCGCCCTGATTGAGTTCCTCGAGGCCGCCCCAGCCGGCCGTGAGCGTGGCTGGGTGGCGGTGCTCAACGCCTGCCTGGATGGCCTCGACATGCCGGACGGGAAGCCCTGCCCACCCGAGCGCCTGGCCACCGTCTGCCGCGACTTCCTGACGAAGCCACCGTCGGACTGGAACGCCCGATTTTTCCGCGCCTGCGCGGCAAGCCCCGAGCCCCGCGGGCCGTCGGGTCCCGGTTCCTCCGGTGCCAGTGAGCGCACCATCCGAGCCGCGGCGGACTTCGCGCAGGAACGGGCCTCATGAACGACCGCAAGGCGTTCGCCGGGGGCATGGCGCTTCTGGGCGTGACCTTCGGCCGCGAGGTGGACCGGCCCCGGATCCGCGCCTACTGGCTGGCCCTCAGCGACCTGGAAGACGCCGAGTTCCAGCTGGCCGTGGCCAAGCTCTGTGCCGGCTGGAAGAGCTCGCCGGCGGAGATGTTCCCACTCCCGGCCACGATTCGGGCCTACGCGCGGCCGTATGTCGATCCCGCAGCGGCCGCGGTGCGGTTGTTCGACCAGGTGCAGCGGCTCGGCGACTACCTGCCGACGGGAACGCGCTGGAGCATGGCCAAGATTGGCCAGCAACTCGGGTGGGCAGCGGCGGAGGCGTTCAGCGCGGCGGGGGGATCCTCCGCGTTCGCCAACCTGACGGAGCGGGACCTGCCCTTCGTCCGAAAAGCCTTCGTCGACGCCTACCTGCGGGCGGCGGATGCCGCATCCAAGCGGCTGGCGCCTCCGGTGCAGGAGCGCCCTGCCTTACCAAGCGACAGCCCCGCCGTGCTGGCCCTGACCGCCGGGATCGGTCGACCGATGGACTTCAAGGCCCGCGCTGCGGGTGAGGGTGGAGAATGACCATGGGAAGCGAGCGAACCGGGCGATCGTTCGATGACGCGGCCGGCCTGGAGATCGCCCGGAAGCTGCGAGCGGCTCAGCACACGATCGAGGACCCGCCGCCGGGGCCCCACTGGTTCCTCGAGGGCCAGATGGCGCGGTGTCCCGGGTGCGGCCATGGGATCGGCGTTGTCGACCCGCGCGCCTCCGCCAGCGTGCACCTGGCCAGTCTACCGGCGCCGTCGCCTGGCATGGTCCACAAGTGCACGCGCTGCCACGTCCTGGTGCGGGTGGTGACCCATGCCGCATAACTGGCCGGAGACGTGGCGGCGGGTAGATTCTCGCTGGGGCCCTATGGTGGTCAATCGGTATGACCAGTACATCGGGCAATCGCTGATCCACTACGGCGAGTTTAGCCGCGAGGAGGCGGAGACCTTGCGGGGCTTGGTGCGGCCCGGGGCATGGGTGATCGAGGTAGGCGCGAATATCGGCGCCCTGACCCTCCCCCTACTCGAGGCCGTCGGCCCCGAAGGCTTCGTGATGGCCTTTGAACCGCAGGCAGAAGTCCGCGCCCTGCTCCGGCAGAACGTGGCGCCATATGCCGGCCGGGTGGAGGTCCGCGAGGAAGCCTGTGGCCCGGCAGAAGGGGTGCTCTACGTGCCGCCGATCCAGTACGACGCTCCCGGGAACTTCGGCGGTGTGAGCCTCGCCCCGACCGGCGATGCACCCGTCCGGATCATGCCCCTGGACAACCTGTTGCTCCCCAGACTCGACCTGCTCAAGATCGACGTGGAGGGGATGGAAGCCGAGGTCCTGCAGGGCGCACGCCGATTGATTCAGCAACACTGGCCGATCCTGTACGTTGAGGACGACCGCCCGGCCCAGCGGACCGCCCTCCGGGGATTGATTCGCTCCCTGGGCTATCAGTTCGCCGAGCATAACCCGCCCCTCTTCTCGCCGCGGAACCACTTCGGCAATCAGCACAACCTCTTTCCCCGCATCGTCTCGATGAATCTCCTATGCCGCCCCGTCTGATCCCCCACCGGCCGCCGGCGCTTCGGCGCATCGAGGCGGACTTCGACCAGGCCAGGGCCGCGCACGCTGCCCGCCAGTGGGAGGCTGCGCGCCGAGGCTATCAGCGCGCGCTCCGTGCCGCCCCACTCAACCCGGTGCTGCGGCTTCACTGGGCCCGGTTCCTGCTCGACACCGGCGACCTAGCCGGCGCGGAAACCTTGTACCAGGCCCTGACCCCGGAAACGCAGCTGCTGCATGGGGAGCCGTGGGCAGGTCTGGCAGGCTGCCTCTACCGCCGCGGCGCGTTCCGTGAGGCAGCCCAGGGCTTCCGCCGCGCCCTCGCCTACCCCTACGGCCAGCCCGTGGCCTGGCTGGCGCAGCTGGCCAAGACCCAGGCGGCACTTGGCGAGCTGGGGGAAGCTGCCGTCCTGCTCCACGAGGCCGCGGACATCCCGACGGGTGACGGCCACTCCGAGACCTACAACCGGGGCATCGTGCGCCTGCAGCTGGGCCGCGTCGACGGCTGGCCCGACTATGAGCACCGAGAGCACGCGCATGTGATGGGGGACCTGGCCTTCGGGTCCCCTGCCCCGCACTGGGACGGGGGACCGAACCACCGTGCCACGGTGGTGACACTGCAGGAGCAGGGCCTGGGCGATATGGTCTTCGCGGCCCGGTGGTTCCGGCAGGCGGCGGAGCGGGTCGGGCGCCTGATCGTCGTTGTACCCCCGACGATGGTCCGACTCCTGCGGCTGGTCGAGTGGCCCGCCAACGTGGAGATCCACGGCACCGACGGTCCCGATCATGAGCACCATTTCCGGGTCTGGCCGCTCTCGATCGGCTACAAGATCGGGGACCTGCTTGGGTCGCCAGTCTCGTTTCTCTTTCCCCGTACCCTGCCCATGCGCCCCAGGAGGGTAGCGTTGTGCTGGAAGGGCAACCCGACCCAGGGCGACAATCCTACCCGCTCCCTGGCGCTGCAGGACCTGGCGCCGCTGGTGCGCCGGTTCCCGAAGCTCGACTGGGTGAGCGTTCAGGTGGGGACCTCCGAGGAGGAACGGCAGCAGTTGGCCGCCCTCGGGATTGCGGATGTCGGCAGCACAGTGGAGGACATGGCCGAGACTGCCGTAGTGCTCGCCGAGTGCGCTACCGTGATCACCTGCGACAGTATGCCCGCCCACCTCGCCGGCGCCCTCGGGGTGCGAACCGTGGTGCTCAAGAGCCCCATTCCTGACTGGCATTACGGCTTGCGGGGCGACACCTGCGCATGGTACCCCACGATGACCGTACTACGGGCGGCGCGCGCCAACGAATGGGCCGAGGTGGTGGCGGCTGCGGGAGACTGCCTTGCCTAAGCGGCCGCCGCGTCCGTGCACTGTCTGCGGCCGTCTGGCGGCCTCGGGCAGTCGCTGCGCGCTCCACCCGATTGTGCGTCCCGCGCGGCCCAGCTTCCGGGCGCGAGGCTACGGCCGCGCCTGGGAGACGACCCGCGCGGCTCTGTTGCGCCGCGACCCCATGTGCCGCGAGTGCCGCACCGAGCGCAGCGTGGTGGCCGCGCATATCGTCCCGAAGGCGCGGGGTGGATCCGATGACCTCGCCAACCTTCGGGGACTGTGCGTGCGCTGCCACAACCGCGAGACGGCGGCGCGTGATGGTGGATTCGGCAACCGGAAGCGGTGAGATGCAACGACGTGACGCAGTGTGTATGTTAGACACGGGAGGGGGGCGGAAATCTCTGCCGGGGTGCGTGGGGGGCCGCGCGGGGGGCTCAGCGGACGCGTCCACAAAACCTGGAGGCTTAAAGTCGTGCCAGTTTTGCGGCGCACAATTGAGGCGGGGACGCCGGGGCCCTCCGCCAGGGACACGCTGCCGCCGGTGCCGCAAACTCATTGTAGGGGTGTGCCGTGGCTGCGGCATGGCTGGTCCTATAACCGCTAGGAAATCCCTCTGTCGTCCATGTCTCGAGGTCAGGCGCCGATCCTACCGGAGTGCAGTCGCCAAGGTCGCCGAAGAGCGTAAGGTATGGGCCTCAGTCGTGAGGCATTGCGAGCATTGCGAAGTGACGTTCACTTCCCCGCGCAGGGAACCTATCCGCTTCTGTTCGACAAGGTGCCGAGACAAGCATTGGAAGGGGTATGGACCGCCGGAGAAGAAGCGGACGGTTACGTGCCGCGCGTGCCAGCAGCCGTTCGAGTCATATGCAAAGACAGCTGTATATTGCTCTAGGCTCTGCAAACGGGCACAGGACAAGTTGCTCCGGAAGGTAAGCGGTGGCGTGCGGGTAAGGCGTGATGAGATATTCGCGCGTGACGGCTGGAGGTGCCGCCTTTGCTCTGTGGAGTGCAGCCGCGAAGGTGGCCCGCGATCCCCATTATACCCTCACCTAGATCATGTGGTGCCGGTGAAGAATGGCGGCAGGCACGTTGCGAGTAACCTCCGCTTGCTTTGTGCCAGATGCAATCTGAAGCGAGGGGCGAGGACAGATGGCCAGGCCGCGTAAGCCGACTCGGCTCTTGCTGCTGACCGGCACCGGGAAGAAGAATCCGGGCCGGCTCAAGGGTCGCGCCGAGAAGGGGCCGGATGGGGCCTGGCGCGATAGCGTCCCGGAGTCCCCGGCGCTGGCCGGCGACCCACCCGCCTACTTCGATGCCGAGGAGCGGGAGCGGTGGGCGGAGCTGCTCCGGATCGTGCCGGATGGCGTGCTGACGGAGCGGGATCGGATCACGGCGGAGATGATTGCCCAGCTCTGGGCGGGACTGCGGCGGCGGGCACTGGACAGCAAGGAGATGTCGCTTCTCGCCAACCTGCTGGGGCGGTGCGGCATGACGCCGGCGGAGCGGTCCAAGGTGGGGGTCCCCTCGGCGGCGAAGGCGAAGGGCAACCCGTTCCAGAACCTCGGGTGATGCGTGGCCAAGGCTGACCCGCACCCGCACGTCACGCGCGCCCTGGCCTACGCTCGGGCGGTGGTCACGGGCAAGGTGCTGGCGTGCCAGTGGGTCCGCCTCGCCGGCCAGCGGCACCTGGACGACCTCAAGCGGGCGCGGGCCAAGGACTGGCCCTTCCGGTTCGACGCGGACCGGGCGGAGCGGGCCTGCCGCTTCGCTGAGCTCTTCCCGCATGTGAAGGGGCATTGGGCGATCCCGCAGCCGGGGAAGCCCCTGGCGCACCGGATCCACCTCGAGGACTGGCAGTGCTTCCTCCTCTGCCTGCTCTTCGGCTGGGTCGAGAAGGCGAAGCCTGGGCTCCGACGGTTCCGGGCGGGATACATCGAGGTGCCTCGCAAGAACGGGAAGAGCGTCCTTGCCGCGGCGATCGGGCTCCTGGCCTTCGCGGCAGACGGCGAGTATGGGGCGGAGGTGTATTCCGGCGCCACCACCGAGAAGCAGGCGTGGGAGGTCTTCCGCCCGGCCAAGCAGATGGCGGAACGCTCGCCGGACTTCCTCGAGGCGTTCGGCGTGCAGGTCAACGCCTCGAACCTGGTGATTCCCGGCACGGGCTGCCGCTTCGAGCCGATCATTGGCAAGCCGGGGGATGGCGCCTCCCCCTCGCTGGCGATTGCCGATGAATACCATGAGCACGCCGACTCGACCCAGTACGACACCATGGTCACCGGCATGGGTGCCCGGCGCCAGCCGATGATGCTCACCATTACGACGGCGGGCGAGAACATGGAGGGGCCCTGCTATGCGCTACATGAGCGGGTCCAGCGGATGCTCAAGGGGACCGAACCGGACGACCGGCTCTTCGGGATCATCTACACGATCGACGAGGGGGACGACTGGACCACGGAGGCGGCGCTTCGCAAGGCGAACCCCAACTATGACGTTTCGGTCTCCGGCGAGTTCCTGCAGCGGCAGCAAGCCAATGCCCGGGCCCAGAGCCGGGACCAGAACATCTTCAAGACCAAGCATCTCAATGTGTGGGTTACCGCGCGGGCGGCCTGGTTGAATATGGAGTGGTGGCACCGCGGCCGGGATACCGCGCTGCAGCTGGCGGACTTCGAGGGGTCCCCCTGCTGGATCGGCCTGGACCTGGCCAGCAAGATTGACTTGGCCGCCAAGGTGCGGGTCTTCCAACGCACGATCGACGGCGCGGCGCACTTCTACGCCTTCGGTGACTACTACGTGCCCGAGGCCACCGCGCAGGAGCCGCGGAACCGGCATTACCAGGGCTGGGTACAGGATGGCTGGCTGGTGGCCACGGATGGGGAGGCAATCGACCAGGAGCGGATCAAGGCGGACCTGCTGGCGGACGCCCGGCGGTTCGAGGTGCGCGAGGCGGGCTTCGACCAGTGGGGCGCCACCAAGCTGATTCAGGAGCTCCAGGCCGAGGGCCTGCCGGTGGTGGAGATCCCGCAGAACGTGAAGCATCTCTCCGAGCCCATGAAGCAGCTCGAGGCGGCGCTCAAGGCGGGCCGGTTCCACCATGACGGCAACCCCTGCCTGGCCTGGATGATGGGCAACGTGACGGTCAAGCCGGACGCCAACGAGAACATCTTCCCGCGCAAGGAGCGGCCCGAGAACAAGATTGACGGGGCGGTGGCCCTGATCATGGCCTTCGGTCGGGCGGTGCTGGCGCCGGCGGAGCCGGACTGGGACGGCACCCTGCGGGTCTTCTAGCGCCATGCATGGGCCGTGCCTATATTGCCCCCAGAGCCCCGCGAGGGCCGCGACCACGTCGCGGCCCTCGTTCGCATTTCCGGGAGGACGCCCTGCGCGCCTGGCTGGCCGATCATTTGGCGGACCTGTTGGCCCTGGCCGGCGCCGCGTGCTGCGGGCGTGGCCTCTTCCTGCTGGCCGGCTGGGTCGGCTGGCTCGGGCTTGGCCTCCTGTTCCTGGTCTTCGCGCGGGTGGTCAGCCAGGGCGAGCCGCGGCGGTCGACCCCGTGAGCCTCTTCGGCCGCGTCTTCGGCTCCACCCTGGCCACCCCGGAGAAGTGGGTGGTGCAGTGGCTGACCGGCGCCCCCAACGGATCCGGCCAGATCGTGAACGCGAGCAGCGCCCAGCGGCTGACGGCCGTAACGTGCGCCTTCCGGATCATCTCCGAAACGCAGGCGGTGCTGCCCCTGCATGTCTACCGCCAGCAGGCGGACGGCACCAAGCAGCGCGACCGGACCCACCCGCTCTATCGCCTGCTTCGCCACCAGCCCAACCCCTGGCAGACGGCCTTCGAGTTTAAGCGGATGCTCACCTGGCACGCCGTCAGCCGGGGCGCGGGCTACGCCGAGATCCTGCTGCGCGGAGATGGCCAGGTCGGGGCCCTGGTGCCCCTGCACTCCGACCGGGTGCGGCCCGATGTGACCGAGGCCGGCGAGATCGTGTACCGGTATACGCCCGTGCGGGGCGAGGTCCGCGAGATCCCCTTCCAGCGGATGTTCAAGCTCCTGGCCTTCAGCGAAGACGGGGTCTGCGGGCGGTCGCTGATCGAGGTATGCCAGGAGGGCATCGGGGCTGGCCTCGCGGCCGAGTCGTTCGCGGCCCACTTCTGGGCGAACCAGGCCACCCCCAGCGGCATCCTCAAGGCGCCCAACGTCATGAAGCCGGACGCCGCCGAGAAGCTCCGCAAGATGTGGCAGGCGCGCTATGGTGGCGTCGAGAACGCGGCACGGACTCCCCTTCTGGAAAACGGCGTCGAGTACGTCCAGCTCGGGATGAAGATGCAGGACGCCCAGTTCATCGAGTCGCGGAAGTTCCACGTTACGGAAATCGCGCGCCTGTTCCGGCTGCCGCCCCACATGCTGGGCGACCTGGAGCGGGCGACCTTCACCAACATTGAGCACCAGGGCCTCGAGTTCGTGGTGCACTCGATGTCGCCATGGCTCGTGATGTGGGAACAGGCAGTCTGGCGGGACCTGCTGACCGAGCAGGATCAGGAGGACCGGTTCGCCGAACACCTGGTCGACGCCCTCCTGCGGGGCGACATCGGCAGCCGGTACGGCGCCTACGCCGTGGGCCGGCAGTGGGGCTGGTTGTCGGCCGACGATGTCCGGGAAAAAGAGAACATGAACCCGCTCCCGGACGGCCAGGGCCGGGCGTACCTCACCCCGCTCAACATGCTGCCGGCGGATCAGGTGGCCCCGAGCCCCAGCCGGCGCGCGGTGGCGCCCGCCCCGGACCGGCAGGCCCTGGCCGCCATCCTCGCGGACCCGCTCCGCCGGATGCAGCGGCGCGAGCAGCAGCTGCTGGAGGGCCGGAAGGACAAGGCCCCGGCGGATGCGCTGGCGGGCCATGCGGCCATGCTCTATCAGGCGATCGAGGCCCCCGGGGTGGCCGTGGCCCGGCTGCTGGCCCCGGATGCCCCGCCCGAGGCCGCCCCCCGGGTACTCCGGGCCTTTGCCGCCGCGACGGTCGATGCCGCGGTCCGGCGGGCCACGGCAGACCCCACCGCCTGTTCGGATCCCGCGGCGCAGGCGCAGGGCCTGCTTGACGCGCTCACGCTGGCCCTGGCCGGGGCCAGCCACGCTGAGGTGGCTGCATGAAGCTCAAGTATGTGCTGCAGGACCTGGCCCGCCACCCGTGGGCCATCCTGCCCGGCAAGCTCGAGGCGATCATGGAGGTGGTGGGGCATCATGCCGCCGGACGCCCGGGCGTGGCCTTCGAGGCCGCGGCGCCACGGGTGCCCCTCGCCCAGGGTGGGGTGGCCGTCATTCCCGTGGTGGGCGTGATCAGCCAGCGCATGAACATGATGAGCGCCTTTTCGGGCGGCACCTCGACCGACCTCCTGGCCCAGCAGATCGACCAGGCGGCCGGGGATCCGAACGTCAAGGGGATCGTGCTCGATGTGGACAGCCCCGGCGGGTCGGTCTACGGGGTGGCCGAGGTGGCCGACCGCATCTTCCGGGCGCGGGAGACCAAGCGGGTGGTGGCCGTGGCCAATAGCCTGATGGCCTCGGCGGCCTACTGGATCGGCACCGCGGCCGAGGAGGTCTTCGTGACCCCTGGCGGAGAAGCGGGCTCCGTCGGCGTGGTGGCCGCCCACCTGGACGCCTCGCAGGCGCTCGAGGCCGAGGGGCTCAAGTACACGCTGGTGACGGCCGGCAAGTACAAGGCCGAGGGCAACGAGTTCGCCCCGCTGGATCCCGAGGCCCAGGCGTTTCTCCAGAGCCGGGTGGACGACTATTACGAGATGTTCACCAAGGCCGTGGCTCGGCACCGCGGCACCACGGCCGACGCGGTGCGGAGCGGGTTCGGTGAGGGGCGGGTGGTCGGCGCCAAGCAGGCGGTGGCCCTGGGCATGGCGGACCGGATCGGGACGCTGCAGGATGCCATCATCCGGGCGGGCCAGCGGCGCGCGACCCGCACGGACGACCGGGCCCGCGCGGTGCGCCTGCTCGCGCTGGATTGACGGTCCGCGCGAGCGCACCTAGATTGCAGGTGTAGGCACAACTGATCGGCTGGTGACGGCACGCCTCGCGTGTCGGTGTCGGTCGAAAGGTCAGACCCCCGAGTCGTCTCACGGCGCGCGGACTGACGGTTCCGTTGAAGTTCCTCAACGGCGCCGCGGTCCGCGCGCCTTTTCGTGTTCGCCCGCCCTCGGCGCCCCAGACCGAAGGAGTCGGGCAGATGTCGGATCGCCTGCGGAAGCTCCGCGTCGAGCGTGGGCAGCACGTCACGCAGATGCGGCAGATCGTGGAGGCCGCCACGGGCCGGGAGATGACGGCCGAAGAGACCGCCAAGTACGAGGCCCTGGAGGCGGCCCAGGACAAGCTGAAGGCCGCGATCGACCGGGAGGAGAAGCTCTCCGACCTCGAGCGCGCGATGCAGTCCACCGACGCCGGCGCTCGGCTGGAGCCGGCCGCCCGGACCACCGACCCGGACGCGCCCGCCCAGGCGTTCCACGCGACCCCCGCCTATCGGAGCGCCTTCGCGCGCTACCTCGAGGACGGGCCCTCCGTCTTCACCAACCCCCGGTACATGGCGGCCCTGCAGGCGGACAGCCAGCCGGCGGGCGGCTACCTGGTGATGCCGGAGCAGATGTCCTCGGAGCTGATCAAGGCGATCGACAACGAGGTCTTCATCCGCCGACTGGCCCGCATCGAGCGGGTGACCAGCGCCCAGTCCCTGGGCGCGGCCTCCCTCGATGCCGACCCGGCGGACGCCGACTGGACCAGCGAGATCGCCACCGGCTCGGAAGACTCGACCATGAGCTTCGGCAAGCGGGAGCTCCACCCGCATCCGCTCGCCAAGCGCATCAAGGTGAGCCGGAAGCTCCTGCGGCTCACCGGGGGCGGGGCCGAGTCGGTCGTCAACGGCCGGCTGGCCTACAAGTTCGGCGTCAGCGAGGAGAAGGGCTTCCTCACCGGCAGCGGCGCGAGCCAGGCCCTCGGCGTCTTCATCGCCTCGGCCAACGGCATCTCGACCGGCCGTGACGTGTCGAGCGGCAACACCGCAACCAGCATCGGCGCGGACAACCTGTTCGACGTGAAGTACAGCCTCAAGGCCGGGTACCAGGCGAACGGCGTCTGGATCTTCCACCGGGACGCGATCAAGGCGATCCGCAAGCTGAAGGACAGCCAGAACCAGTACCTCTGGCAGCCCGGCCTGGCCGGCGGCCAGCCGGACCGCATCCTCGACCGGCCGTTCTACATGTCGGAGTACGCGCCGAACACCTTCACCACCGGCCTGTACGTCGGCCTCTTCGGCGACTTCCGGTACTACTGGATCGCCGAGACCATGGGCTTCGAGCTGCAGCGGCTCAACGAGCTGTACGCCGAGACCAACCAGGTGGGCTTCATCGGCCGCCAGGAAGTCGACGGGATGCCGGTGCTCGAGGAAGCCTTCGCCCGCGTGAAGCTGGCGTAACCCGAGGCGCGGGGGCTCCGGCCCCCGCCCTCCCTCTGGAGGAAGTCACGATGAAGGACATGAGCAGCGGAATCAACGGCCTGGTTTCGGTGGCGAGCGCCGCGATCCGCAACGGCAACGCCGCCACCAACGGCACCGGGGCGGACCTGGCCGGCTACAACGGCGCCGTGGCCCAGTTCTACTCGGGCGCGCTGACCGACGGGTCGGTCGCCTGCAAGCTGCAGGAGTCGGACGACGACAGCAGCTACGCGGACGTGGCCGCGGCGGACGTGGTGGGCGGGACCAACCTGGTCACGCTGGCCGCGACCGACGACAACCTGGTGAAGGAGCTCGGCTACATCGGCAAGAAGCGATACGTCCGGGGGGTGATGACCCAGTCGGGCGCCACCACCGGCGGCTTCTACGGGTGCAACATCGTCCGCGGGTTCCCGATCAAGGCGCCGGCGTAAGCCGTGACCCTGGTCGACCTGCAGCAGGTGCGGGACTATGCGGGCATCGCCGCCGAGGCGGACGAGGCCATGCTCTCCGCCCTGCTCACGCAGGTGGAAGCGGCGTTCCTGGCGGCCGTCGGCCGCACGGGGCGCCCCTTCCAGACCGGGACCACCCGGACGGAAGTGCACGACGGCACCGGGGACGCGGACCTCTTCCTCGATTACCCGGTGTCGGCCCTCACCACCACCGTGACCCTGGGGTATGCGAGTCCCTGGGATGAGAGCCTGGACCCCACGGACCCGGAAGTCCTGCAGTTCGCCGCGGGAAGCCGCCGGCTCTCCCGGGTGGATGGCGGCACGTTCGGCACCGAGGGCCAGCGGCGGTACGTGCGGGTGACGTACACCAGCGCGGACGACCTGCCCGAGGATGTGGTGGTCGCCATCGTGCGGATGACCGCCGCGCTGTACCGCGAGGCGGGGCGGCCTGAATCGACGGCCGACCGGGTGCTACCCGACGGGGAGCTGCTGCCCGCCGTGGCGGATCGGGAGCCGTTCTGGCAGCTGGCCGTTGCGGCGCACTACGAGCCGAGGTGCTGAGTGGGCATCGGACGTGTGGTGATCCAGCGGAACCGCGCCGCGGACCGCTTCCTGGCGGACCTGGGCGGGGCGCGCAGCCCCGAACTGGTCGAGCCGGCCCGGGCGCTCTACAGCGCCATCCGGAAGGTGCTCAGTCGGAAAGGGGCCGCGGTGCAGGGCCCGCTGCGGCCCGGGCAGGAAAGCCGGAAGCGCCTGCCCTCCGCGCCCGGCGACCCGCCAGCCAAGCAGTCCGGCCGGCTGGCCAAGTCGGTGCGGCGCGGGGTGGTGGGGACCGGCCAGCGGGTGGCGGTGACGGCGTTCTACGCCCCGCTGCTGGAGTTCGGCGTCGACACCCGACGGGACCGGGCCCAGCCCCGGAGTCGGCGGGACCTCTTCAGCGGCGAGGCGCGGGAGGTGTCGCGCGACAGCCGCAAGGCCCTGGCCCGGAAGGTGGCGCGCCGGGACCGGGGCAGTCGGAAGACGCGGCAGGTCCGCATTGCGGCCCGCCCGTTCATGCAGCGGGCGCTCGAGTCGGCCCGCGATGCAATGGTCAACGTGGCCGTCAGTGAGATCCGGCGGCGGTCCCCCAACCTGTAGGAGGCGGCCATGCCGCGCCTGAACGACGGAACGGAACTCTTTCGCTACCTGACCGACCTCTCGGTCTACCGGATCACCGCCGGCGGGGGTGACCAGACCCTGACCACCTCGGCCGCGGTCGGCGCCACCGCGGTGACGGTCGGGGCCACCACTAGCTTCGCCAACAACGACTTCGTGATGCTGCAGGGCTCGGGCGGGACCGAGCTCAACCAGATCAGCGGGTCCGTGGCGACGGCCATGCCGCTCAAGTACAAGGTGGCGATCGCCCAGAACGCCGGCGCCCGCCTGGTCGAGGCCACCGGCGCGAGCCTCGGGCACCTCGAGGACGCGGGCCCGGTGATGTCGGCCAGCCAGCAGCTGACCTCGATCTTCTCCGCGATCAGCCGCGGGGCGATCCAGTACATCTACCAGCCGGGCGAGATGTCGCTCGACTTCGGGCTGCTGGGCTTCAACATCCTCAACCTGCAGACGTGGCTCGGCATCACCGAGGCCGAGAGCGGCGCCGGCACGGCCGCCGATCCGTACCAGGGCGCCCTGGTCGGGACCGTCTTCGGGAGCCAGACCCTGCAGTGCCTGCGGCTCACCGGCGTGCGGCATGACGCCAAGAACGTGCTCATCGACTGCAACGACGTGAAGATCATCGCCAACGGGCAGATCAACCTCTCGGGCAAGGACAAGGCGCCCACGCCCTGCTCCGCCAAGTTCACCAGCTGCGTGGTCCGTATCTGGTGAGCAGCCCGGATGGGTGGGACGTGGCAGGCATCCGGGCACGCTGCGAGCGTGCCCGTGATGTTCTGGCCCGGAAGCATGTGGCGTCCGCCGAAGAACTGGCGGACTACTGGCCGGGCGGGGCGGAGAATACCGACCCCGACCCGCTGGGCCAGTGGGTCTACTGCTTCGCCAACTACACCCGCTTCCTCGGGCGCCTGGCCCCGGAGGCGGAGGCGCGCCGCCGCGAGGCCGGGGAAGCGGCGCTGCTGGCGGCGCTCCGCGAAGACGCGGTCACGGTCGACCTGGTCCGCCCGCTCGGCGACCGGGCCCGCGTGGCCGTGTACCCGAAGAGCGAGCACGCCCTGTCCCACCTCGCGGCCCGGGACCTGGAACTCGGCCGACTGGTGGGCGCCTGGCAGTACCTGACGACGGAGGCCGGCCCGCAGGAGGTCGCGGAGCAGGCCCGGCTCGTGGCGGCGGAGATGGCCTATCAAAACCGGGTGATGGTCTGGGCCGTGACCCATGCGGGCTCCGGGCTGCCCTGGCTGGTCGAGGCGGACGCCCCGGAACCGCCGGGCTGGCTGCTCGCCCTGGACCCGGCGGACACGCTCCGGATCCTCCGGGCGCACCAGGAGGTCAACGGCCGGCGGATTGCGCTGCTGGGCGAGCGCATGGGCCGCGGCCGGGGCACGGGG
>WBZN01001457.1_pt1 | contig 14433 bp, 12 predicted proteins | sample 5204281 | NCBI WGS metagenome assembly WBZN01 (sample SAMN12344347, study PRJNA552823) | activated sludge metagenome | biome: Activated sludge suspended growth; feature: Nitrification reactor; material: Wastewater; isolation source: activated sludge from nitrification reactor of wastewater...
GATCGATGACCCGTGCATCAATTTTGCGATTTCGACCCGGTCCGGTAGGAAGGGCGTGGACCATCTTGGGATTCAGGTTGATGACACGAGCGAGTTGGATGAAGTGCGCGGACGGATAAAAAGCGCAGCCTTACCCTCGTTTGATGAAGGGGAAACGGTCTGCTGCTATGCCAAATCGGATAAGACGTGGGTGCAAGACCCGGCGGGTGTGGCATGGGAAACCTACCGGACGATGGAAGATGTGCAAACTTACGGAACGAATCCGGTCATGACCGAAAGTGCCTGCTGCACCCCGGAGGCAATGGGAACGCCTACTTGCTGTGAGCCTTCGGAACAAACTGCTGGGTGCTGTGGTTGATGACGAGATTTATTTATGGATGCCGCTCTTGCTCCAATTCTTCCAAAACGACTGAACCTGTTTGAACGCTACCTGACGGTATGGGTCGGGCTGTGCATGGTGGCCGGCATGATCCTCGGCCAGTCCGCTCCGGCTGCTGTGCAGCTCCTGCGCAGGATGGAGTTTGGTGAGGGCAGCCACGTCAATTTCCCTATCGCCGTCCTGATCTGGCTGATGATCATCCCGATGATGATGAAGGTGGATTTTACCGCCGTGCGCAATGTTGGCAAGCGGCCACGCGGGTTGCTGGTGACGCTGTTTGTGAACTGGATAGTCAAACCGTTTTCTATGGCCTTCCTGGCGTGGATATTCTTCCGCTTTGTATTTTCCACATGGATGACTGCCGCAGATGCCGACCAATACATTGCAGGGGCGATTATCCTTGCAGCGGCTCCCTGCACGGCGATGGTATTTGTGTGGAGTTACCTCATCGACGGCGACCCGGCGTATACGTTGGTGCAAGTGTCGGTGAACGACCTCATCATGCTAGTGCTGTTTGCACCGCTGGTGGCGCTTCTGGTGAATGGCACGTCATCGCTGCGTGTGCCCTATGAAGTGCTGCTCTATTCGGTGCTGGCCTTCATCGTAATTCCATTAACTATCGGCCTGTTGCTCCGGCAATGGTTGATCCGCAACCACGGAACAGATTGGTTTGAACTGACCCTCCTTCCGCGTTTTGCCCCTATCACTATTATCGCCCTGCTCGCGACACTGGTGCTTATCTTTGCGTTTCAGGCCGATAATATCAGCGGCAAAGGGTGGCATGTGGTGTTGATTGCCGTTCCGCTTCTCTTACAAGTGTATTTCAACGCCTCGCTGACCTACGGACTCATGAAATGGCTCAGGGTGCCTTACGCCGTAGCCGCACCCGGCGCCCTCATCGGCGCCAGCAATTTCTTTGAACTCGCGGTCGCCACCGCCATTGCGCTCTTCGGTGCTGAATCCGGTGCTGCCCTCGTCACGGTGGTCGGGGTGTTGGTGGAGGTCCCGGTGATGCTGTCAGTGTGCGCGGCTTGCAACCGGACACGGGACTGGTTTCCCGCGGAGACGGCGTGATGAAAAACAGAGTACTCTTTCTCTGTACGGGTAATTCCTGCCGCAGCCAAATGGCAGAAGGCTGGCTGCGACACTTAGCGGGAGATAGGTTTGAGGTTCTGAGTGCTGGAACCATTCCGGTCGGGGTAAACCCGCAAGCCGTTGAGGTGATGCAGGAGGTGGAAATCGATATTTCCCACCAGCAGTCGAAGCACGTTGCGGAATTTCAGGGACGACGGCTTCACTATGTCATTACGGTGTGTGATCACGCTCAGGCATCCTGCCCAACCGAACCAAGAGGAGACGTCAGGCTACATTGGAGTTTTGATGATCCTGCCCAGGCACAAGGTTCCGTTCTTGAACGCGTGCAGGTCTTCCGGCGAGTACGCGATGAGATCGGCAAGCAAATCCAAGGATGGTTGCGAAAGGTTGATCAATTGTCGGAGCCCAGCTCAGCCTCTACGCCAGATGTGACCTGAACACAGGAACAGAAACCAGGGTCATCGAAGGATGAGCGGTGTGTGCTGTGGTTGTCGTTCAAAACAGAAGAACAATCTACTGTGTCGGAGGATGGTCCAACAGTTTGTACCCAAGTGTCTTGACCGAAACGATCGTGTCATTGAGCAGCGGCACCTTCACTTTCAACCGGCGAATATGGACGTCGACGGTTCGCGTCGTCCCATAGTAGTCGTATCCCCACACTTCATTGAGAAGCACCTCGCGCGTCAGTACGCGCCCAGGATGACGCAACAGATATTCCAACAGCCCGAACTCTTTTGCCGTGAGCAGCACTTCTGTCCCGGTTACCCTCACTTCGTGTCGTGTGAGATCAATCGTGAGCGGGCCATACGTTCCGGAAGTTGGCTTTTGATCAGTAGCCCGTTCCAATCGGCGGAAGAGTGATTTGACCCGTGCGACGAGGGTCTTCGGGCTGAACGGCTTCGTCACATAATCATCGGCACCCAGCTCAAGCCCAACGATCGTGTCCGACTCTTCGGCTTTGGCCGTCAGCATGATGATCGGCAGCATCGCGGTATTGGGAACAGAACGCAGCCGTTTACATACCTCAAGACCATCTAGCTCAGGGAGCATGAGATCGAGGACGACCAGATCAGGTTTGTCCTCTTTGACTTTCTTGATTGCCTCGAACCCGGTCCCTGCCGTGGTCGTTCGAAATCCCTCTTTCTCCAAGTAATGTGTGACAAGCTGCCCAATCTCCGGCTCGTCCTCAACAACCAAGATTTTCTTATGAGTGAGGTTACCCATTCGTCGAACCTGCGGGTACTGGAATGAAGAGACGGTCAAACCGACAGCGAGCCTTGTTACCTATTCTGTGTTCGTCCGTGGAAAGCCATAGGAGTTGCTGGGCGAGACAGTTCCGTCCCGGTGCCTACAACGGCATCAACACCATCAGCGTTCTGAAATTGCCGGTGATGATGTATGCCGAATGATCTTGCCTTCCACCAGATACACGACGAGCTCAGCGATATTCGTCGCATGATCCCCCACCCGCTCGAGAGACTTGGCGATAAAGCTCAACCGAATGGCACGAGAAATCGTATGCGGATTCTCCATCATGAAAGAGAGCAGTTCCCGAAACAACTGTTCCATGAGATCATCGACGAAGTCATCATCCATGATCACTTTCCTAGCCAGCTTGGCGTCTTCCTTGACGAAGGCATCGATACTGTCCTTTACCATCACCCGAGCCAGATTCCCCATCCGTGGGATATCAATGTAGGGCTTGAGTTGCGGCTCTTCATTCAGCTCTATCGCCCGCTCACAGATGCTCTCCGCCAGGTCGCTGATTCGTTCGAGCTCGGTGGATAGTTTCATGGCCGTCGTGACCAACCGTAGATCACGCGCCGCTGGTTGATGGAGCGCCAACAACTCGATACAGGCTTCGTCGATCTCCACATCCAACGCATTCACTTTGTGGTCCCGCTCGATCACACGACAGGCCAAAGCCGAATCTCGGTTGACCAAGGCGGTCAAGGCTTTGTCGATTTGATCTTCCGCCAAGCCGGCCATACGGGCCAGTTTCGTCTTTAACTCGGCAAGTTCCTCGTCGAAATGTCGTTGCATCATAGCCTCACCCGAATCGTCCGGTGATATAGTCTTCGGTCTGTTTGTTCAACGGATTCGTGAATAACTGCTTGGTACGACCGAACTCGATCAGTCGGCCGAGATACATGAAGGCCGTACAATCCGATACTCGCGCCGCCTGTTGCATATTGTGCGTCACGATGACGACGGTCAACTCCTTCTTCAGAGAAAACAGTAGTTCTTCAATGATCCCGGTAGCGATCGGATCGAGCGCCGAACAGGGCTCATCCATCAGGAGAACATCCGGTTTGACGGCGAGCGCCCGTGCGATGCAGAGTCGTTGCTGCTGACCGCCGGACAGCCCGAGTGCACTCTTGTGGAGCCGGTCCTTCACTTCTTCCCAGAGGCCTGCCCCACGGAGGCTCCGTTCGACGATCTCGTCCAACACCGTTCGATTCTTCAGACCTTGCAACCGCGGACCGTATGCGACGTTTTCGTGGATCGATTTGGGGAATGGATTGGATTTTTGAAAGACCATTCCCACCCGTTTTCGAAGGTCGGTGATATCGATGAGCGGGTTAAAAATATCCACGTTATCGATGAGGATATTCCCTTCATGCCGCGCCCCTTCGATCAGATCGTTCAATCGGTTCATGCATCGGAGCAACGTGGACTTCCCGCATCCGGACGGCCCAATAAACGCCGTCACTTGGTGTTCAGGAATCTCCATGTCGACTTTAAACAGGGCTTGGATGGGGCCATAATAAAAGTTAAAGTCCTCTATTCGGAGCTTCGGTTTGCCCGAAACGACGGGCTGAGACTGTTGGGTAAAATCAGGATAGCCCATGCTCTCGATCTCCAATGAGGAAACAGCCGGGGAAATGCTTCGGACACTGGACTTCACGTCATACTGCTGATCCAGCATATTTCCTCCTCATCCGATTTCGCAAGACGATTCCGGTCAAATTCAATGCCACCACTACGACAATCAACACCAACGTCGTCACATAGACCATCGGCTTGGCAGCTTCCACATTGGGCGATTGGAACCCCACATCGTAAATATGAAACCCCAAGTGCATGAACTTTCGGTCTAAATGAAGAAACGGCCAGGTCCAGTCGATCGGCAGGGCCGGCGCCAGTTTCACCACACCGGTCAACATCAAGGGAGCGACCTCTCCTGCCGCACGGGCCATGGCCAAGATCAACCCGGTCAGGATTCCAGGAAGCGCGGTGGGGAGCACGACTTTCCATATCGTTTCCCATTTGGTTGCCCCCAAACCGATCGACCCTTCTCGGTATTCTCGCGGCACGGCTGCCAACCCCTCCTCCGTCGAAACAATGACGACAGGAACGGTCAAGAGCGCCAATGTGAGGGAGGCCCAGAGGATGCCTCCTGTACCGAAGGTTGGGGTCGGTAGCCGGTCTGAAAAAAACAAGGCATCAATGGTACCTCCGACACCGTAGACGAAAAACCCCAGCCCAAAGACGCCGAAGACGATTGACGGAACTCCGGCCAAGTTATTGACGGCAATACGGACAATCCTCACGATCACACCCTGACGGGCGTATTCCCTGAGGTACAAGGCCCCGATCACGCCGAAGGGAGTCACGAGGAGGCTCATGATCAGCACCATCATGACGGTGCCGAAAATGGCTGGAAATATTCCGCCCTCCGTGTTGGCCTCTCGCGGTTCGGTGGTCAACACCATCCAAACATTGCCGGCGTAGATCCACACCTTCTCTACCGCCGACAGAGCGTTGGGACGCAAGACCCGCAAGACTTGGCTCAGTCCAATGGACTTTTCTCTGCCATTGGCATCAGCCACAAGTACCGTGTATAGACTCTCCGCTTCGTTTGACTCCGCTTGTCGAAGCAGGGATGGAAGAGAGTGCCAAACCGGTTCGGCACCCTCAGCTACAGATTGGCCGTCGTTGGTAAGCGTCCGGAGACGTCCGTAAAAATTTCCCCACTCCCGCCGTTCCACCATCACGAGATCGGCGGGTGTGGTTCTCGCAACGATCTGATCGGTGTCGATCCACCGATAGTCGAGTCCGTAGAGATCGCGGTTACCGATCTTCATCCGTATTCGTGGGATCCCCTTCGGACTTACCTCCTCACCCGCCAACTGACCGATCACATGTTTGCCGTCCTTGAGGGTCAATTCGATCAAGTCAGCCGGCCAGAAATACCCGAATCCGTTCATAAGGATAAGAACAAGAAGTCCCCCGATCATGAGGAGCGATAGAGAAAGCCCCGCCCCACAGCCCCAAATGAAGAGCTCTCCGCTTGCCATGAACTGTCTAACCCACTGTTTCATTGAATCACTCGTTCACCGGCAAGGCCGGATCTTTACACGACACCTGGCTTCTTTCGCCCCGTCTCGACTCTGGTCTTGTGATACCAGTCTTGCGTCTAAAACTGGCTATATTTCTCTCTGAGTCGCTGTCGAACCAGTTCCGCGACCGTGTTGAGCAGAAAAGTCGCCACAAAGAGGAGCAACCCCGCCAGAAAGAGGGTGCGATACAGAGTTCCTCCATGCGGCGCCTCAGGAATTTCCACGGCAATATTAGCGGAGAGCGTCCGAAAGCCGTTAAACAAGCTCCAGTCCATGATGGGGGTATTCCCCGTCGCCATTAAGACGATCATGGTCTCCCCCACAGCCCGACCGAGCCCAATCATCAACCCGGAAAAGATGCCCGGACTGGCGGAGATGAGGACGAGATAAATCAGTGTCTGCCAGCGTGTCGCGCCAAGCGCCAAGGAGCCGGCAATGAGATTTTTCGGGACATTGGTCAAGGCCTCTTCTGAAATGCTGTAAATGATGGGAATGATAGCGAACCCCATGGCGACTCCGACGACAATGGCATTGCGCTGATCATAATTCATGCCCAAGTGGGTCTGCAGCCACGGCTTGTAGTGCCCATCGAACAAAAAGGATTCCCACCAGGTATTCGTCGCCAAGCACCCCCAGACCACGGCGATAATGACCGGCATCATGAGTAACGCCTCAACGCCAGGCCGAATTCGATGCCGAATGGAGGCAGGCAGCAACAGAAAGAGTCCGGCCGAAGCGACGACGGCAAAGGGAGTCACCAAGACCATCCCTGTCATGGCGGGAAAGTTCCGCTCGAGCACCGGCGCGAACCAGAGCCCTGCCAGAAATCCCAGGACCACGGTCGGAAGTGCCGCCATGATTTCGATCGTCGGCTTGATCTTGGCTCGATAATCAGGATGCATGAACATGGAAGTGTAGATGGCAGCTAATACTGCCAACGGCACGGCAAGGAGCACCGCATAGAAAGTGCCTTTGATCGTCCCAAAGATGAGCGGCGTCAAACTAAACTTGGCCTCGAAGTCGTCTGAACCACTGGAGGATTGCCATACCAGTTCCGGTCGTTCATAGCCCTCGTACATCACTGGAGAAAACAAGGTCGCCAGGGTAATTTCCGGATAAGGATTCGCAATATGATAATGGAGTAGGTGATTATTTTCGCTCGCACTGACCAGGCCATCAGCCTTAGGCGAAAAATAGGTACTGCGCAGCGCCCCCTGTTTTGGAGCCAGCGTGAGTAGCGTCTGGGCTGATGTCGAGTGGTGCAGCCGGATTTCTCCATCTGCATCCGTGGTGATGAATCCCTTATCACGTTGTGAGATCGTGATATCCGTCACGGCACTTTGATGAGGAGCGAACCGATGGACAGCCGTCATCTTGGTCTGATTTGTTCCAGGGTGCTCCCGCACCGGCATCCATACCGCCACCTGCCCAGCCGTATCACCGACGACAAGACTCTGGTCCCCTATCAGGTACCCCAACGCAGTGATCGCTTTGTTTTGTTCAGACGCCTGAGTCGCCTCTGTAAGCAGAGGCCTAGCTGCATCCCGAAGATCAAAATGATAGACCTTGCCGTCTTCCGTGCCGACTGCGAGCAGCTCCGTTCGGCTTGCGAGCGTCAGCGCGGTCACGCGACCGGAAATGCTTGACATCAGATCGACCTGCGTAGTTGAAGCAGAGGTCGTTCCATCGGGGCGAGAGAGCGTGCGGCTGGTAGTCAGCCAGAGATGCTGGTCTTCAAGCAGGGCGGCGATGCGGACTTCGGAATCCGTGATCTGATAGGCCAGCCTGGTGACTGGTTGCGAAGTTGGCGCGACAGAAATTGGAGTCCCAACCTTCACAGATGGGGCAATCGAACGTTCGCTCTCATGGAAGTCTTGCGTAAATTCAATCGTCACCGGAATGATTCGCCCGTCCCCCGTGCCTAACGCGAGACTGTGTCCCTTCCCCAAGGCTCGTGCTGACGCGGTCACGAAGCCGTCCGGCAGCAAATCCCGCAGGGGTATTTTTGATACGGTGGTCGTGCCTTCACCTAGGAAGACAAACTCCAACAAGTCACCGCGTAATACATAGGCGAGCTCTTGATGTTCCTCAATGCCGATAAGAGTTGAGGCGGCTGGATGCGGCAGCGGAGAAAGGGCAATAGGCTCAGTCCGAGTTGCCTGGGGCGGAAGAAAGAGCGGAATGACTTCTTTGACAAGAAATACACACATGCCCAAGATGCACAGGATAATGCTGATTCCGCCCGTTTTGATAATGAAGCGGGTGATCCTATCGGTGATTGATCTGATTTGGCGACGAGTCAATAGCCCCTCCACAAAGCCCGGGGTCGGCATTGCAGCACGGCTTGGGGAAGAGTCTCCTTGAAGTACCGGTTCGGGAGTGAGTGGAGGCACGTTCATATGCTGACCTTAGCCCACCTTTCTAACGTTTCAGCCTTGCCCACCGAAAACGATCGTGCGTGGTCATAATCCTCTTTACGATCACCCCCACTCTGAATATCCGATTTTACGCCTATTCAACCTTCGGCAATTCTTTATCAATGACGCTCTGTGGTAGCGGAAAAAACCCATCCTTGATGACGATGGCTTGGCCTTCTTTACTATAAATGAACTTGATGAATTCTTTCACGAGCGGATCGAGCGGCTTATTCGGCGCTTTGTTGACGTACACCAACAAGTGCCGCCACAGCGGATACGAACCGTTCATGGCATTTTCCTGTGTGGGAGCCATGAATGGCCCACCATCTTTTTCCGACAACGGAAGGGCCCGAATGCCGGACGTAGTGTAACCGATACCACTATACCCGATTGCGGCAGGATCCTCCGTAATCCCCTGCACGACGGATGCGGAACCCGGTTGCTCTTTGACCTCATCCTTATAGTCCCCGCCTTTCAGGGCATGCTCCTTGAAAAAGCCATAGGTGCCCGAGGCTGAGTTCCGGCCGTAGAGACTGATCGTAGACACCGCTATGTCTCCCGTAACGCCTAACTGACTCCATCGATCGACGTTTTCCCGTGCGCCCCATCGACGGGTCTTGGAAAAGATGGCATCAACCTGCGAAATGGTCATACCCTGAAGCGGATTGTCCTTATGGACATAAACCGCCAAGGCATCGATCGCGACGGGGAATCCAGTCGGCTTGTATTTATATTTTTTCTCAAACAAATCGACTTCCGTCGTTTTCATCGAACGTGACATCGGACCTATCTGCGCAGTCCCTTCAATCAGTGCAGGTGGTGCCGTGCTGGACCCCTTCCCTTCAATTTGGACTTTGACATTCGGATACTGCTTGCGAAAACCTTCGGCCCATAGCGTCATAAGGTTGTTAAGTGTGTCGGATCCGATGCTATTCAGGTTACCCGATACTCCGCCGACCTTGACATATCCCTTCAGATTTTTATCCAACTGGACGACTTCATCGGCTAAAGCATTGGTCGTCACAAGCATAGTGGCCATGATCAGTAGAGTCCACGAGGCAAACCCCGGTCTTTTCATGGTCATTTGATTTGAATTTTGCATATTCCATCCCTTCATTTGTGAGCCACAACTCGCCTCAATAATAAGGCTACTATCGCAAACCCCATTTCTTCACGAATCCTTTGGGCTATCGTAGCGCGAAAACAATGTCGCCTAGATGACCGTCTAGGCATTCTCGCAACCGATCAAGAGACCTGCGCTTCTACGTTTCCCAAGCCGTTGCCGATTCGATGCCCCTCTCAGATGGCTATTCTCTTGCCTAGAGTTTTACTCCGCGGTTATTCCCGCACTGTCACGCATATGTTAACTCTGTGTTAACTCTTGGGACGCCTTTCGTTTAATAGCTGAATCGATCGGATGTGCTTTATGGACTGAACTGGCCATCAAGTAGGGCATGATTCCATCCGCTGATGCATCATGGCATAGCGCGTGTGTGAACCCGTGGCCGAAACGAGCACACAGCATGTAGTGGTGGCTCAGTCATTGCGCCACAATCTTGATGCAGGGAGCAAGGCTTAGCCGATTTCGCTTTATGGAGTGCGGATTGGGGGGGATGGCCGTGAAGAGTCGGATTGTGGCTGCTCTCTTCGTAATTGCTCAACTTGATCTTGGAGCCGTTGCATCCGCCTATTTTGCTCATCAAGTCGACCTCGAAGCTCCTGATTGGTACCGGAGAGTTCTTGGATCTGAAGCTGCAACCCCTCTGGAGAGCTACTGCTCGTGTGGCTTTCAGATGGTGACGCCGCCGGGAGGGGAACCGATGATGTTGCTCCACCTTGGTTCACACGAACAGGGTGAGTTTGCCCCTTCTTTTCCAGAAACTCCTTCACCACGAGCGAAATATGAACCTTCTCGAATGGAGCCCATCGTGGTTCTTCGGAACCTGAGGGCATTGCACCTTGAGCAGGGCTGGCTACCCACACTTTCATGCCCTTAGTATCACGGATATCCTTGTAGTCGCCTCCCCCGGTGTCAGTGCGAATAATCGACGAATGGTCGGTCACGACCACATGGAGATAGGAACCACGATAAAACAAGGCACCCGCTGTCCGATCCTCACTATAAGTTACGTCCGGTTTGGGCAGTGAAAAAAATACACGTTCAGTCGGCCGAGCCTCTCGGAATGCCGTAGCAAGCTGTTCAGCGATGACCGACAGCTCCTTGGCCGTAAAGAGAGGGACCGGATCCGGCTTCGTCATCAGTCCGGCGATGGTCCCACTGTATCCAGTGATCTGAATGAACTGAAGAAGTGATATCAGATCTTTTGGAGTCAGCTCGATCGGATGATTATTCAACCCTGTCTGGCTGGATGGACGGACTGAAGGATCAGCTTCTACACCGATCCTGATACCCTCTCGGTCATACACCAATCGTCCATGGTTGAAGAAGCTACAAGCAGACATATTTACACCCACACATAGGACCGCCCCTACAAGTAACGTCGATGCCAAGCTGGACTTAACGTGGTTTCCTTTTTTCATCTTGGTGATTCTTTGCCGCCTCTACCGTGATCGAACCCCGGTGGGGAACGAACAACAACTCTGCAGCGCCTCTCTTTATGGAGTTACAGTTTTTGCACAAACGGTCTCTTGTCTAAGAGTCACGTATCCTGCTTCATAGAAGGGAAAATCTTGGATGCCCCGCCCTTGCGTGTTCCAGAAATGAAGACATTGGGCCGCCACGATTGGGAAGCTTCGGGAGAGATCGTTGACGGTGACGACTTTCCACGGACGGGTCGTCCCTACAACCATCACTCGATTACCAGCCTGAAGATTTTCACTCTGGATTTGTCCTTGATAGATAATGACAAAATCTCCGTGGTTCCGCTCATCTTCTTTCGGTCCATACGCGGGGTGGTTGACGATTGGCAACTGACTGACGACGATCGTTACCATGTCGCCGGATACCTGTGACTGTAAAATCCGCCCGCCAAGCTGAACCTTTTTCGATTCAGACCCATCGGTTACCAGGCGCCATCTGGAAAAATCAAAGTTTCGGTCAACGTCCTCCATCACTTTGGAGGGGAATACACTACCCGGAGGAGCACAGGCACTCACCACCGCCCATGATAGGACGAGAAAACTGGCAACGATTCTCATAGTTACCTCCTTACACCATCTTCTATCCAGCGTCAAACAGACGCTGGAGCAAGAAGTCATCATCCGCACTACATGTACCGCAACTGCCACTGTAAGAAGAACGCGTTCTGCGCGAATGGGTCATTAGCAGCATTAAGCGCAATGCCTGGGCCCAGGCCCGAATGGTGCCGGAATTCGTAATTGAACTGTATTTTTGACTGCATTTTTGGCGGGAAATTTTCAAAATAATAGTTTAAGCCAACGATCTGCCTAGTGTAGCGATCGTTCGACAGGCTGGTATTGGGGTTAAACTCTTCATACATGAAGACCGGCTCAAAATTTTGGAGCGGCCCTTCCGTAAACAAATACTTTGCCAAGACATACCAGGTCTGTCGGTTCGCGCCCGGCGCACCAGAACCACCGCACACAGTCCTATCGAGACAATCCCCATTGGCCGGAGTCCCAACGGTGGTGGCATTTGATCCATCATGCCCTTGCCAATATTCTCCGTATACCGTGAAACCTGGTAAGAACTTCGGGTTCCAACGAGCATCAATCCCATACCGATCTAAGTGCCCCTTGCCACGCCCATTGATGAAGGTGCCGGCGTTGTTTGAGGTTCCTTGTATCATCGTGAAGCTGACAAATGAGTTTTCGTCGCCAAATAGCCGCAAGCGCATGTACACCGCCTTCGGCCCGTTGGCCCCCCCGATCCCGGAGGTATTGCTCACGATCCCATTGGCCTGAAAGTTATTGTTGTTCATGATACCGACCACATACTCCAGTCGGTTCATAATTTTTCCGCGTACATCCACGAAGTAATCGCGCTCTTGGAGGAACTCGATGGCCCCACCCGTTCCGTTTCGGTTCTGCCCTGGCCCACCACCACCGCCCACACCATTCAAATAAGGAGAACTGATAATATCCCGCAGACCGCCTGACGTTTCCGTAAAGATACCGAAGGGCATACGGAAAATACCCATCCTGATGATGTTGAGGTTGGGCGCCCACGACTGAATCGGTCGCACATCGATATAGGCTTCTCGAAAGAAGGTCGCCACAGTTGGATTTCCGGGTGCAGTACTGCTATTACCAGTCGGAGTGACGCTCGCCAGGCCAGTACTCTGAAACTCCATCAGCATATGCCACCGAGGGAGATAGTCGCTCAGCTTTCCCCAGAACACCAGCTCGGCTCGCCGAACCGAGAAACTGTCCTGGCTTTTTCCTTCAGGAACGTTGGCATTGACATGCCCATACAGAAACTGCAGCGAGTTCAGACCGAAATTGATCTTGTCCTTCAAGATCGGGAGCACTTCGGTTTTGCCCCTCCAATCCTCCAAGTTTTCCAGCCGCCTCGTTTGGTCTGCCGTCCGATATTCCTGTTCAGTACGTATTCGAAGCCAGTCGTCCTTGGTGATCGTCCCCTTCTGAAGAAGGAGGTCTTCAAGGGAAATCCCAGCCGGCGGCCCCTGCTTTTCCGACGTTGAATCGGCCTGTTGGGCAACTTGCACAGGAGTCGACGATAGGTTTTGACTCGCCGACACTTCCTGAGCCACAACCGGTTGCTGGAACAGCGCAACAGTTGCGGCAGTAAACGCAGCAATAACTATCGCTTGTGCAGTACGCCCCCTTCGGCACCATGCTCTCATGCCATATCCTCCTGGGTAGAAAATCTTGTTACAGATCGAACTCTGCGCATTGTTTTCCTCAGGCACTGTCATCTTTGCATCACCCCCGATTGTTCGATAGGAACTCGTAAGGCGACCGCCTTGCTCTGCCCCTCGGTGGGTGGGAGCGGAAACCACCCTGCCTTGATCAGCGTCTCCTCGCCATCCCGCGTCGTAACAAAGGTAAGAAATTCCTGCACTGCATCGGGCAGAGCCGAGTTGGGTGACTTATCGAGGTACAGATAGATGGCGTGGCGGAATGGATAGGATTGATCAACCACAGACTCTCGTGATGGGAGCACAAATGGCATCCCTTCCTTTTCTGCAATCGGAACCATCCGCACCTGTGACGTGTGCAAACCGATCCCGCTGTAGCCTATCGCTCTAGGGTCACGGTTGATGTGCAATACGACAGATGCCGCACCTGGATGTTCCTGAACGATCGATTTAAACTCACCTCCACCAAGCCCGTGCTCCTGAAAGGTTGCCCTGGCTTCCGACCGTTTATCGCGGCCATAGAGCTGAATCGGCGTCTCTTTCCAACCGTCGGTCAACCCTAGCTGCCCCCATTGAGAAATGGCTGCATGAGCTCCGCGTTTGCGCGTCGAAGAGAACATGGCATCGACTTGACCCAGCGTGAGACCGGGCAACGGATTATCTTTGTGCACATACAGCGCGATCGAATCGACAGCCACCGGTATCACAGTCGGTTCATACCCATGCTGGGCGACGAATTCTTTCAATTCGGTGTCAGAGAGCTGATGCGGCGTGGCGAGCAGTTGAAAGCTGGTGGCTCGGTCGTCGATCATCATGATCTTGCCCGTCCTGCTAAGCTGTGGCTGCAAAAACTCCGTAATCACCTTAGGACTCCCCTTTTTTAGATCGATGATCACCTTCGGCTGAAATCGTTGGAAGTCTGTACTAAGACGATGAAGGAGCGGGTACAAAGCCTCCGAGCTTTGAACCTTGAAAGCACCAGGGACCTGCTTCTTTGGACTATAATTGGCTAGCATCGAATTTGCGCTTACGGTGCCAAAGGGGTCACTGTGCTCGGCCAAGGAATGTCCTGTGAGATAAAGCGGAGATAACAGCCCCAGACCGAGAGCGGCTGCTCTGAAGAGTGATGACGTCATGATTCCTCCCTTGTGGTCACAAACAGTTGTTACGGTGAGAGTTGTAGAGGCGGTGTGTTACAAACGGGCAACCCTATTATTACAAAACTGTTAATTTTCTCTTTTTTAGTCGTTACACACAGTGACTACACCATTGACTCCAGACAGGGCAGCCGACTCCGAAACCCCGCTGTGGTCGATCGCGGCAGCGATAGTCGTCATTCTTGGCACTCCACTGGTTCTCTACTCCTTGGCTCCAACTGGTCCCATTCGGCAGGGTGA
>WBZN01001460.1_pt1 | contig 14425 bp, 7 predicted proteins | sample 5204281 | NCBI WGS metagenome assembly WBZN01 (sample SAMN12344347, study PRJNA552823) | activated sludge metagenome | biome: Activated sludge suspended growth; feature: Nitrification reactor; material: Wastewater; isolation source: activated sludge from nitrification reactor of wastewater treatment...
GCGCGCGCACGCGGCGGCTTTATTGCGATTCGACACTCGATTCGCATGCCTCATGAGTGCGCGATGCAATGGCCCAGTCCAAAGCGGGGCAACGGGTTGGCGGCTTGATGCACGTCGAGTCGCAGGACGCATCGCGTCCTCGGGGCTGGCACCATGGCCGGTTCGGCGCACATCTTCTAGTTTCCCCGCATGGTCCGAGACGACAGCGTTCCCTCCGGATTCCCCGGAGAGCATTTCCCGCCGGGCAGTGCGCTCGCACGTGCAGTGACCGTCTGGGTCTCGCACGACGGACTGCACGTCGCCGCTGCCGACGGCGGCACGGCGGTGTGGCCGTTCGCCGAACTCCGGCTCATGCGGGGCGATCGCGCCGGCGAGCCCGTGCAGATCGAGCGCGCGGTGAGTCCGGTCGAGGTGGTCGTCGTGCCCGACCGTGCCCTGCTCGCGCAGCTCGCCGCGCATCGGCCGGCGGGGGCGAAGCTCGTCGTGGCCGGCGGCCGCACCACCGGGGTCACGTTGCTCGTGGCGCTGCTGGTGGTGATCGGCGCCGGCGTTGCGCTCTACCGCTTCGGGGTGCCCGCGCTGGCGGACATGGCCGCGGATCGAGTGCCCGTGGCGTGGGAACGCGAGCTGGGCGATGCCGTCGTGAACGACTTCGCGCCCGAGGCGGCCCGCGAGCGCGAAGCGCGGATCGTGGCGCCCGCGGCGCGACTCCACGAGCGGCTCGCGGCGGCGGCCGCCGGCCCGGCGGCCGGGTCGCGATTGGTCGTGGCGCGCCAGGAACTCGTGAACGCGTTCGCCGCCCCGGGTGGGACCGTGGTCGTGACCACCGGCCTGCTGCGCGCGCTGCGCACGAGCGACGAACTCGCGGCCGTGATCGCGCATGAGCTCGGACACGTGCGTCGCCGGCATCCGATGCACGGCATGATGCGGCAGCTCTCGTTGCAAGCGGTGCTCGGTGTGCTCGCGGGCGACGCCTCGCTGTGGTCCGGCGGGCTGCGCGTGGCCGGCCAGTTGGGCGGCCTGCGCTACAGCCGGGAGCTCGAGGCCGAGGCCGATGACGACGCCCTGCGGCTGCTGGCGCAGGAGGGGATCGAGCCCGCCGCGCTGTCGCGGGCGCTCGAGAGCCTCATGAAGTCGTCGCCGGGTTCCGAGGCGCTGCCGGGATTCCTGTCGACGCATCCGGCACCACGCGAGCGCATCGAGCGCGTCGCGCGTGAGAGCGCGACGCTCCGGCCGGCCGAGCACGCCGTGCACGCGGTGAGCGCGGCCGACTGGGACGCCATGAAGCAGGCGCTCACGGCATCCCGGCCCGCGGGCGCACGCTGAGCCGCGCTCGCGGTGCCTACTTGAAGTTGTAGGTGAACACCGCCTGCACGAAGCGTCCGAGCGCGCGGTCGCGCGAGTCCTGGATGTAGCTCTCGGTGAAGCTGCGCGCCACGCTCCGATCCTGCTTGAGCACGTCGGTGACCGTGAGGCGCAGTTCACCCGCGTCGCCCTTGAGGAACTTCTTGCCGAGCGTGGTGTTCCACAGCACGACGTTCTGGTCGAAGCCGTTCGCCACGCCGCTCTGCAGGTTGTGGCTGGCCTCCTGGCGCAGCACGATGCCGTGCTTGGCCACCGCGTTCAGGCGCAGGCCCACCGTGTGGGCGTAGTAGTCGCCGGTGGTGTTCGTGGTCAGCGAGCTGCGCGACAGGTTGTAGCTGCCCTGGTAGCTCACCGTGAAGTCGAGATTGGGGCTGATGTTGCTGGCCAGCACGCTGCCATAGCGCATCGCCCAGGTCTTGTTGATGTTGTCGCCGGCGTTCGTGCGCGACGGCGTCTGGTTGAACGACCCGCCGCCGTTCACGCTGACGATGCTCTTCAACCACTTCACCGGGCGGCTGTAGACCGCGTAGGCGTTGGCGTTCCAGGCCACGTCGAGGTTCACGGGCCGCGTGAGCTGGGTGCCGCGCGCCAGGAAGATGCCGTCGATGGTGGTGTCGCGCGGGGCGGTGAACGTGGCGTTCGCGATCGGATCCGAGGTGCGCGACAGGTTCATGAACATGAACTTGCTCTTGGAGCGCATGGGGTCGGCTTCGGAGATGCGCACCGAGAAGTTGTTGCTGTAGGTCTGGCGTAGGTCGGGATTGCCGGCCGACAGCGACAGCGAGTTCGAGTTGTCGACCACGTTCTGCAACTGGCTGATCGACGGGGGCGTGGTGCTGGTGTTCCAGTTCAGGCGCATGTTGCGGCGGTTCGCGAACGTGGCCGAGAGCGTCATGGACGGCAGCACGGTCGTGAACGTGTGCCGGAACGCGCTCGTGACCGGGAACTCCTGCTCGCTCCTGAGTTCGGTGCGCTGCACGGCCGTCTGCGTGAGCCAGCGCCATGGGCCCTTCGTGTACAGCACCGCCGCGCCGCCGTTCTGGACCACGTTGCGGTTCGTGAACGAGTTGCTCTGCGCACTGTCGAGCACGGTGTACGTGCCGAGGCCGTCGATCCCGAGGCTGCGCGCGTCCGACTCACTGCGCGTGTACTGCGGGTTGTAGGTGAGCTGGGCCTGCCAGCCCTTCACGAGCGGCTCGGTGTAGGCGATGCGCGTCGAGATCGAGTTCGTGACGCTGTTCGACGCCGTCTGCTGGTCGGTCGTGATGGCGGTGTCGGGCAGCGAGGGGCGTACGAAGATGTCGTCCGAGAGCTGCGCGCGGTCGCCGTCGCGCTCGTTGTGGCCCATCTGGACGTCGGCCGAGATGTTGCGGCCGCGCTTGCCGAACCGGTGCCGCAGCGTGAGGCGGTTGGACAGGTTGTTGCCCGTGGTGTGATTGCGCGTGTCGCTGTTGCTGCTGTTGAGCGCCGTGCCGCCCAGCGTGCTGTTGCCCGCGAGGATCGAGTTCGTGCTGCGGTTGTTCTGGAAGTAGAGCCGCGGCTGCACGATGACCGAGTTGAGCGAGTCGATGGTCCATTCGAAGCGGGCATCGAAGCGCTGGTTGCCGTTGCGGTTCGACGTCGTGGTGTTCTGGTCGTAGAACGCCAGCGAGTCCTGCGGCGGCAGGAACTGGCGCGACAGGAACTGCAGGTTGTCGTTGTCGGTGTCGTTGATGAACGTGCTTGCCGTGACCGCCAGCTTGGGGCTCCACTGGCCGGAGTAGTTGAGGCCGCCGGAGTGCGTGGTGCTGATGCCGCCCTGCTGGTTCACGAAGAAGCTGCTGGGGTCGAAACCGCCGCCGCCGAAGCCGCCGCCCATGCGCATCATCTGCATGCCGCCACCGCCGCCACCCGGCGGGCGGAACCCGCCGCCCATCATCATCATGCGCGGTCCGCCGCCACCGCCGCCGCCACCCGAGAGCGCGCCGAACAGGTCCTGCGGCGAGAAGTTGCGCTGGTTGATGTTGTTCGACAGCCCGATGATCGTGACGCGGTTGGCACCCTTCAGCCAGGTGGCGTTGCCACCGCCCTGGTAGCGGTCGTCGTCGCCGAAGCCGCCGTAGACCTTGCCGAAGCGCGCCTTCTGGTCGCGCAGGATGAAGTTCATGGTCTTCTGCTGCTGGCCGTCGTCGAAGCCGCTGAACTCGGCCTGGTCGCTGGAGCGGTCGTACACCTGGATGCGGTCGACGACCTCGGCGGGCAGGTTGCGCATGGCCGCCGCGGGATCGCTGCCGAAGAACGGCCGGCCGTTCACGAGCACGTTCTGCACGTTCTCGCCCTGCGCCTTGACCTGCCCGTTCTCGAGCGTGACGCCGGGCATCTTCTGCACCAGGTCCTCGGCGGTGGCGTCCTTCGACGTCTTCACCGCACTGGCGCGGAACTCGGTGGTGTCGGCCTTCTGGATCGCCGGTGCCGGCGACTCGGTGACCGTGACGCCCGCGATGTTCACCGCCTCGGGCATGAGCTGGAGCACGCCCAGGTTCTGGTTCTTCTCGCTCACGCGGATCACCTGCTTGAGTGGAGCGTAGCCCAGCCGCGTCGCCTCGAGCCGGTAGCTGTGCACGCCGAGCCCGGGGATCTCGAACGTGCCGTCTTCCTTGCCCGTGACCTTCTTCACGTCCGTCGTGTCGGCGAAGTTCGTGAGCTTCACCTGCACGCCCGAGACCGGCGCGTTGCTGGTGGGATCGACGAACTTGCCCTTGAGGCTGGTGACCACGGGGGCCTGGGCGAACGCGGCCCCGGCGAACAGGAGCACGGCAGCGAGCACGAGTGCGGCAAGACGCATCGACGGATGTCCTCAAGAGGGGGGTGTGACGGACCTGAGACAGACGGACGAATGTACCCGCAGGTTCCGGCCTTGGCGATGCGCCGGGCCGCGCCGGGCACCGGCGCGTGCCGCGTTCGTCGGTACGATGGGTGGAACACGGTGAAGGTTGGCAGTCCCTTGAGGTTGCCGCAGTCAGCGCGGGGCCGCGCGGGGCGAGCGCGGGGTGGCCGCCGGTCGGCGGGCGCCCGGCGGTGCGTGCCGTCCCAACGGGCAAAGAGGAGCCGGGGCCCCGTTCGCGCCTGCGGTTCCCACACGGGAATATGGAACCGGCCTGCACGGTGTGGACTATGATGGTCGAGCCCGACCGGGGCCGACCTGCTGTCCGCTGGAGGTGCCGATGTCCGAAGTCCGTGGCCATGCACTCGCGTCGTCCCGTCGCACGTCGCCGTTCTCCGCCGTGCTGATGCTCGCGGGGTTGTTCGCGGTGCTGCTCCTGCCGGGTTGTGACCGGGCGGGGCGGCCCATGGCCCCGATCACGACACCGCCGGTCGCCGATTCGCCCGCTGATGCCGTGCGCGTGCTCGAGTGGGCGTTCGCGAACCGCGACCCGGACGTGCTCGAAGGCCTGTTCGCGGATGACCTCGCGTATGTGACGGCCGCCGTGGACAGCACGGAGGCCGTGGAGGTCTGGGATCGCTCGAGACTGTTGAACTCGATCGTGGTGCTCTTCTACGGCGACCCCACAGGGCCCGCGCCGGCGAGCAAGCTGTCGCTCGTGTTCGACCCGTCGTTACGCACCCAGCCGGATCCGCGGCCGGGGCACACCGCCGAGGCGCACCAGGTGATCCGCACCGCGGTCGACTTCAAGGTCGTGCACGCCGACGAGGGTGTGAGCGAAGTCACGGGCCATGTCCTGTTCTATCTCACACGCGGTGATTCCGCCGAGGTCCCGCTCGAGTTGATGACCCGCTTGGCACACTCGAGTTCCCGCTGGTGGATCAGCCGCATCGAGGACGAGACGCTGCCCTCGGGGGGACTCGCACCGAATCCCGCAGGGGCGACGTCCCTCTCGGACGTCCTGCGGCGCTACTGGAATCCACGCTAGCACTCACGACGGGGTGGCGACGGCTCCTATCCTCGCGGCCGACCGGCACACCGATCACCGCTGCGACGGTGCGAGCCACTCGGTCGGATCCGTGCCGGCCGCGAGTGCGGCGTTCACGCGCATCGCCTGCATGGGGGTGAGCGCGAGCCGTGCGTAGCGCGAGTGGGCGAGCGCGTGCAGATGATCGCTCCCGCCGGCCGGTCGGGCGCGCACGTTTTCAGCGCTCTGCACGGTGCAGGCGCGTTCCGCGGCCGCACGTACGAGCGCCGCGCGCGTGAGCTCCGACTCGTCGTACTCCACGCGTACTCCTTCCGCGTTCCCCAGCTGCACGGCTTCGACCGCGAGTACGCCCGGGAGTGCGCCGAGGCGGGCCTCGCCTTCCCAGAAGCACGCCATCGCGAAGGTCGCCTCACGACGATGAGCGGTGCGTGCTTCCTGCTCGGCGATCGACAGGTATCCGGGGACGGGCCGCCCGGCGGCGTGGAGGCCCGCGATCAATCGCTCGGCGATCGCGTGCGCGGTGTAGAGCCCATCGGCACGCGGGACGAGGTCATGGCCGTCCGGCGCCAGGAGCCGCACGACCGGGTTGTTCCACGCTGGCTCGCCGAAGCGCGCGAGTGCGGCGGCGTCGCGCCCGGGCCGGTTATTCGCCACGAACACCGGAACGAACTCGTGCTCGATGGCCTCGGAGAGCAGCGGGTGCGAGAGCACGACCTGGCCGAACTGCCGGCAGGTGGCGCAGCCCGGGACCTCGTCGAACAGCACCAGGACGGGACGACCGCTGGCGCGCGACTGGGCGAGCGCCGCGTCGACGTCGCGCCCCCAGCGGACACGGCCGAGCTCCGGTTCCGGGTTCGAGCTCGCCGCCGTACCGGCGAGGAGTCCGCCCACGAGCAGGAGGGCGAGGTACGGCGGAACGGTGGGCATGCGCGACTCCATGAGAGGTCGGTGGGAGGGGAAGTTCGGACGAGCAGTGTTACGCGGGAGCAGGCGAACATGTGACGCCGGTGCGGTGACGAGCGCGCGGCCACCCGCTATCCTGCCACGATGCTCCTGACCCTTGCCCTCGTCATCCTGCTCGGCAGTACCGCGTACGCCTATCGCCAGCGCGCGAACCTGCTCGACGCCGCCACCCTGCGCCGCCGGCTCGGCATCGCGTTCGCGCTCGCGCTGGCACTGCGCGGGGCCCTCGAGCTGCTGCGCGTCGCGCCCGCCGGCGCGGGTCAGGTGGCGGCCGGGCTCGCCGCGGCGACGATCGCACTGGTGCTGTTCGCCGTGTTCATCCGGCTGTCGTTCCTCGGCGAGTGGAGGAAGGGCGAGCGCTGGGGCCGGCTCAGCATGGCGGTGTTCGTGCCGTTCCTGATCCTGGGGCACGAGACCGGCGCGGCGGTGTTCTTCTCGTTCGTCTCGCTCATGCGGCACCCGTGGATCCGCGAGCTGCGCACCACCGAGCGCTTCCGCGCCACGGTCGCGTGCCTCGTGCTGCTGCTGGGGCTCGGGGTGCGCGTGGAGTTCGTCGAGGGTCTGCAGGGGCCGGCCGCATACGCGCAGGAGATCGCGCGCTACGTGCGCGGCGTGGTGCTGCTCGCGGCGGCGCTCGGCATGCTGCGCGCGTTCAAGGCGTTCACCACGGATCCCACGCTCGGCATCCGGCGCGTCGGGCGCCGGCTGGCGTTGTCGCACGTGCTCGTTGTCACCGTGCCGTTGCTCATCGTCGTCGCCCTGTGGATCAGCAGCACGTACCTTGGTGTGAACGCCGATCGCGCACTGGTCACCGGCCGCGCGGTGGATCACGAGGCGCGCGCGCTGCACTCGGCGCTGTCCGTGGCGCTCGCGAGCAGCGATCCGGCCGCCGCCGCGCAGGCGCTCGCCGCCGACCGCAGATCGGCATGGCCAGGCACACGCTTGTTCTCGTTGCGCGACACGGTGCTCACGCGCATCGCGGGCGAGCCGATCCCGGGCGAGGCCCGGTTGCCGGGCTGGGTGGCCCATCTGGATTCGCTGCCGGCTCAGGGCATCGTGAGGCTGTCCGGCCTGCGCTGGCTGGGCGCTGCGGTGACGCGCGGCCGGGATGGACTCGTCATCCTGGTGCCCGCCACCGAAGTGCTCGACAGCACGCTGTCGCCGCTCATGGGAGCGAGTGTGAAGTGGAGCCGCGAGGACCGGGCCGAGACTTCACTCGACTCCCTGCGCCATGAAGTCAGGGCCTTCCGGGATTCCGTGCGACGGGAGCACGGCGACGTGCCGAGCGCGGATTCGCTCGAGCGGGCGCGCACCCTGGCCCTCACCCGGCGATTCGGCATCCCGGACAGCGTCGTCAAGACGGGCTCCCCAGTCGTTGTCAGCACGGGGACCGACACGCTGAGCAGCGGCGAAGGGCACGGCCTCGGCTTCACCGGCCAGATCTCGGTGAACGGCGTGAGTTACCGGGCCGGAGCGTGGAGCCGCTCCGATCACACGCTCACCGCGCGTGCCTCCTTCCGCAGCACGCTGCTCGGCATGTTCGAGAAGGTGCGCGAGAACCCGTTGCAGGCGATCCCGATCGCCTCGCTCGCGGGGCTCGCGCTGCTATTGCTGCCGCTGGCCCGCACCAACCTGCGCATGGTGAACGGCATGGGCGGCAGCATCGCGCGCGGCATCGGCGCGCTGCGCGACGGCGCTGCGGCGTTCGGGGCGGGCAAGCTCGCGCATCGCATCCCCATCGAGGGCGATGACGACCTGTGGGACACGGCGCGCCAGTTCAACCAGATGGCCGAGGGCCTGGAACGTGCCCGCGAGCTCGAGAAGGAGCGCGACCGGCTCGAGAACGAACTCGAGGTGGCGCGCCGCATCCAGGCGCGCTTGCTGCCGGATGGCCCGCCGCACGTCGCGGGGCTCGACATCGCGGGGCTGTCGGAGTCCGCGCGCGAGGTCGGTGGCGACTACTTCGACCACATCGAGCTCGGCGGTGGGCGCGTGCTGCTGGTGATCGCCGATGTCTCGGGCAAGGGTGTGCCCGCCGCGCTCATCATGTCGGGCTTCCGCGCCTCGCTCATGAGCCAGGACACGCAGGGCGTGCCGCCCGATGTCGTGGCCAGTCGCGTCAACGACTTCCTGCACAAGAGCGTCGACCCGGGCAAGTTCGTGACGGCGTTCTTCGGATTCCTGGACGCCGCGAGCGGGCGCTTCGTGTACGTGAACGCCGGCCACAACCCGCCGATGCTTCTGCGCAACGACGGCCGCGTGGAGCTGCTCTCCGAGGGCGGACTCATCCTCGGCATCATGGCGGGTTCGCCGTTCACGAGCGGCGAGACCACGCTGGCACCGGGTGAACTCGTGGCGCTCTACACCGACGGCGTCACCGAGGGCGCCGACGCGACCCAGGAACAGTGGGGCGAGGACCGGCTCATGGCGCAGCTGCGCGCGGGCGGCGCCGAGAGCGCCGGCGAACTGGCGCGCCGCATCGTGCGCGAGGTGCGCGCGTTCGAGGGCGAGTCCGGGCCGGCGGACGACATCACCGTGCTGGTCGCGAAGCGCCTGCCGGTGAATGCCGGCTAGCGGGTTGCCTGCTCCGCGGCGCGCAGGTCGGCGAGCGTACCGCGGAGCGAGATGGTGGCCGGGCTGTCCGGCGCCAGCGCACGCACGGTATCGAACTCGGCGAACGCCTCCCGCAGCCGGCCCTGTCCGGCGAGCGCGTACGTGAGCACCTGGCGCACGGTGGGTTCCGTGGGCTCGAGCGCGATCAGCGGCCGCACCAGCGCCTCGGCCTCGGTGTGATATCCCGTGCGCGTGAGCGCATAGCCGCGCATGCCGCCGCTCGTGACCCGGTACGACACGGCGTTGTGGTCGCGCTGCAGCGAGTCCGCACGGTCGAGCAGTGGGAGCAGGCGCTCGAAGTCCTCCGCGCGCACCAATGCCTGCGCGGCGAACAGGCTGCGCATGGCCTCGGGCTCCACGAGCGCGACCGGTGGCTCCTGCCCGCCCTCACCCTGCAGGATGGTCCACACGGGTTGCTCCAGGTGCGCACGGAACGCATCGAAGCGCAGCCACGACAGCGTCGAGTCGCGGTACCACACCTGCAGTGCGTGCGATCCGCCGAATGCGTACTCGACGCCGTGCGGCAGGTTCTGCTGCACGATGACCGAGCCCGGCGGCAGTGACTTCCAGCGCTGCGTGAGCGTGAGCCGCGCCGCGCGCATGAAGTGCTGCAACCGCGTGAGCCGCGCGTAGTCCATGAACGCGCCGGACTCGATCGGCTCGTCGTTCACCACGCGCGTGGCACCGGGAGCGCGTTCGAGCGCGGCCAGGCGGACGAGTGAGAGCGCGGCGGCGAGGCCCGGGTGGGCCGCGCCGGTGAGCGCGACCGCCGCCATGCCGATGCCGGCGCTGGCATAGTGGCTGCGGTTCGGCTGCCACGACGGGTAGATGGGGGCGAGCGTGGCGGTGGCGAGCACGAACCAGGCGCCACCCCACAGGGCCCACGCGCGCAGCGGCGCCAAGCGCGCGCGGGCGTCCGCGCGCAGGATGAGCAGCGCCAGCGCGGCGAACAGCACGGCCACGGCCGCGATGGCGATGAACGGCTCGTCGGGCGACGGCACGATGGGCAGGCTCGCGAGCGCCTTGAGGCTGCCACCGAACGCCCACGCCAGCTTGTCGGCCAGCGTGGCGGACAGTGCCTCGGGCGAGGCCGCGATGCGCGTGGGCAGCACGAGCTGGGCGTGCTGGCGGATCGCGAGCGTCGCGGCGCCCCACACGGCGAGCACGGCGCCCGAGCCGAGCGCGAGGCGCACCCGCTCGCGCGTGTCGCGCGCGGCGCCGGGCACCAGCGGGAGCAGCAGCCCGGTGACGATCGCGACCTCCTTGCAGAGGAGCGCGGCGAGCAGTGCGAGCAGTGCCGTCGCCCAGCGGCGGCGCGCGGCCTCGTGCACCGCGAGCGCGCTGGCCACGAACAACCCCAGGTCCACGAACTGCGTGGGCCAGCTCGCGATCGTGCGCGTGCTCTCGGCGCCCACCGTGAACGCGGCCGCCATGCAGGCGAGCGGGCCGCTCCACGACGCACGCAACGTGCGATAGAGCAGCACGGCCCCGAGGGCGAGCAGTCCCAGATGGATCGTGGTCACGGTCGCGGGCGAAGTGACGATCAGCCGGCCGAACACCGCGTAGTAGAGCTGGTGCGGGATCGGCCGCCAGAACGCGGTCGAGCCGCCGCCATCGAGCAGGCTGCCCATGCCCTGCACCAGCGCGCGGTGCAGGAAGTCGAAGTCCTCGGCCACCGGCTCGCCCCACGGCGCGCCGCTCATGCGATGCACGAGCGGCAGGATCGCGAGCAGCGTGAGCCAGGCCCACGGGTCGCGCAGGAGCGGAGGTGCCGGTACGACGGTGGCCGGTGCGACGTGCTCACGGGCGCGGGGAGGCTTCCCCGGCCCGTGAGCCGGCCGTCGAGCACTCACCAGATGACCACGCGCACGTCGTCGCTCCGGTACATGGGGTCGCCCGGCTTGATGCCGAACGCCGCATAGAACTCGGGGATGTTCGCGAGCGGACCGTTCACGCGCAGGAAGCCGGGCGCGTGCACGTCGGTCATGATCTGCTGCTGCAGCGCCTCGGCGCGGCGCTGGCCGAGCCACGACAGCGCGTAGCCCAGGAAGTAGCGCTGGTCGGGCGTGAGGCCGTTGATCTTCTGGCCCGACCTCCACTGCTCGGTCTTCTTGAACGCCTCGTAGCCGAGCACGACGCCGCCCAGATCGGCGATGTTCTCGCCGAGCGTGGCCTGGCCGCGCACGTGCTTGCCGCCGATGACATACGCGCTGAACTGGTCGGCGAGCTTCTTGGCGCGCACGGTGAACTGGGCCGAGTCCTCGGGCGTCCACCACGGGTTCAGGTTGCCGTCGGCATCGGACTGCCGGCCCTCGTCATCGAAGCCGTGCGTGATCTCGTGCCCGATCGTGGAGCCGCCCGCGTACGAGTACAGGATGGCGTCGTCGACGAGCGAGTCCGGCACGCCCGGCAGCATGAACGCCGCCGCCGGCAGCACGATCTCGACCTTGGAACCGTCGTAATACGCGTTGTAGGTCTGCGGCGTCATGTCCCATTCGGTGCGGTCGATGGGCTTGCCGAGCTTGGCCGTCTGGTGGCGGAACCACCAGCTGTTCACCGCCACCTGGTTCGCCACGAACGAATCGCGCGTGATCTCGAGTGACGAGTAGTCCCGCCACTGATCCGGATAGGCGACCTTGCGCGTGACCTTGTCGAGCTTGTGGAGCGCGGCCTGCTTGGTGGCATCGCTCATCCACGGCAGCGCCTGGATGCGGTCGCGGTACACGCTGATGATGTCTTCCGTGAGCTTCGTGTAGCGCGCCTTCGTGGCCGGCGAGCAGTACTTCTTCACCCACTCCTGCCCGACGAGTTCGCCCATCGCGTTCTCGGTCGCATCGAGCATGCGCTTCCAGCGCGGCCGCTGGGTCTTGGCGCCCGACAGGACCTGCCGGTAGAAGTGGAAGTTCTCATCATCGAAAGGCTTGGCGAGGTTCTCGGCCATCTCGGTGAGCACGACCCAGCGCAAGTAGGCCTGCCACTCCGACAGACGGGCCACGCTCAGGCACGAGTCGACCTGCTTGAAGTACTCCGGCTGCCCCACGATGACCGTGTCCTGCAGCGGCACGCCCATGCTGGCGAACTGCGTCGCCCAGTCGATCGTGGGCGTGAGCTTGTTGAGCTGGGCGAGCGACAGCTTGTGGTAGTTCGCCCACGGGTCGCGGCGCTGCTCGAGCGTGCGCGAGCGGGCCGCGAACGCGGTCTCGAGCTTCATCACGGCGGCGGCGGACGTGTTGGAGGTGAGCGAGTCCTCGCCGAGCAGCGCGAACATGGCCGTGACGTGCTTCAGGTACTCGGCGCGCACGTGCTTGGTGTTCGCGTCCTTCCCGAAGTAGTAGTCCCGGTCCGGCATGTGGATGCCGCCCTGGAACAGGTGCACCAGGTAGCGCTCGCTGTTCTTCTCGTCCTGCCCCACGTAGAAGCCGTAGAGCGGCCCGAAGCCCATCGACTGGAAGCGGCCCACCAGCTTGAGCATCTCGGTGCGCGTGTGGATGTCGCCGATCATGCCGAGGTAGGGCTTGAGCGGCGTGGCGCCGGCGGCGTCGATGACGAGCGAGTCCATGCCCGAGACCCAGAAGTCGCCGACCATCTGCGCGCTCGTGCCCTTCGCGGCCTTCGACTTCGCGGCGCTCTCGCAGATCTCGAGGCGCTGGCGGTAGGTCTCCTCGTTCACCAGGTTCCCGATGCCCCAGCGCGATTCCGACGCCGGGATGGGGTTCTCGGCGATCCAGCGCCCGCAGGCGTACTGGAAGAAGTCCTTCCCGGGAGCGGCCGAGGTGTCCATGTTGCGCACCAGCGGGTCGAGCTCGGGCGGGAGCGTGGGGCCGGCGGCTGCCACTCGGGCGGCCGAGCCGGCGAGGCCGAGCGCGAGGAAGGCGAGCAGGCGGAGCAGCGAGAACCAGGACCGGGTCATGCGAATCCCTTTCGTGAACGGTGGTCGGAAGTCCGCCGGCCACATTAGAGCGGCCGGGCCAGCGCCGCCAGCCGCCCGGGCCTTGATGCGTTCTTGATGCGCGGGGGCACGTTCCTGACTCGCCGGCGCGGTCCGGCGGACGAACACTGCAGATGGTCCGCCCGTGTTCCCCGCGGCGGCCGGCGTCCGGCGGAGGCTCCGCCGGGGCCCGGCGACGCGCAGCGGGGCCGTGGAGGACCGGAGGCTGCATGAGCGACGTGCGATGGCTGCTCCTGGCCGCAGTGTGCTGGCTCGCGTTCCGCGGCTTCGTGGCGGCGTGCGAGCGGCTGCGTTGACGCCGCGATGCACGCCCTGCATGCCGTCGGCCTCGTGCTCGCGCTCGCGCTGCTGGTGTATCTCGGTTACGCGCTGCTGCGCGCGGAGCGCTTCTAGATGATCAGCGCCGGCGTGTTGCAGTCCGTGCTGTACGTCGTCGTGCTGCTGCTCCTGGCGAAGCCGCTCGGCGAGCACATGGCGCGTGTGCTCCAGGGGGAGCCGACGCTGCCCGGCCGCGTGCTGCGGCCACTCGAGCGACTGTGTTACCGCGCCGCCGGCATCGACCCCGCGGCCGAGATGGGCTGGCAGGCCTACGCGCTCGCCATGCTCACGTTCAACGCGCTCGGCTTCGCTGTGGTCTATGCCGTCCAGCGTCTGCAGCACCTCCTGCCGTTCGATCCCCAGCACCTGGCCGCTGTTCCGCCCGGGCTCGCGTTCAACACCGCCGTGAGCTTCGTGACCAACACCGACTGGCAGTCGTATGGCGGCGAGACCACGATGTCGTACGCGACGCAGATGATCGCGCTCACGGTGCAGAACTTCGTCTCGGCGGCCTCGGGGATCGCCACCCTGGCCGCGCTCGTGCGCGGCCTGGCGCGGCACTCGGCGAGCACGGTCGGCAACTTCTGGGCGGACCTGGTGCGGTCGACCCTGCACATCCTGCTGCCCTTGTCGCTGGTGCTGGCGCTGGTGCTCGTGTCGCAGGGCGTGGTCCAGACCCTCTCGGGCCCGCGCGTGGTCACACTGCGCGAGCCGGTGACCGCGACGGACGGCACGACGGTGCGCACCCAGGTGCTCGCGTTGGGCCCGGTGGCTTCGCAAGTGGCGATCAAGCAGCTCGGCACGAACGGCGGCGGGTTCTACAACGTGAACTCCGCGCATCCGTTCGAGAATCCGACCCCGCTGTCGAACTTCCTCGAGCTGCTCGCGATCCTGCTGATCCCCGCCGCGTTGTGCGTGACGTTCGGGCGCATGGTGGGGGACCTGCGACAGGGCTGGGCCGTGCTCGCCGCGATGACGGCGCTCTACCTGGTGCTGCTCGTGGCGTGCCAGGTGGCCGAATCACAGCCGAACCCCCGCCTGCGGGCGCTCGGGGTCGAGGCGGGCGCGACGGCGGCGCTGGATGGCATGAGCGGGAACATGGAAGGCAAGGAGACGCGGTTCGGCGTCGCGGGCTCGGCGCTGTGGGCCACCGCCACCACCGCAGCGTCGAACGGCTCGGTCAATGCGATGCACGACTCGTTCACGCCGCTCGGCGGGCTGGTGCCGATGTGGCTGATCCAGTTGGGCGAGGTGGTGTTCGGCGGCGTCGGCTCGGGCCTCTACGGCATGCTGGTGTTCGCCATCG